>ERZ1292644.268-Hain-H14-01um-R2-268-length-38661-cov-33_pt1 | contig 38661 bp, 53 predicted proteins | sample MGYA00564402_ERZ1292644 | MGnify/ENA primary metagenome ERZ1292644 (study PRJEB36523, sample SAMEA6512644) | groundwater metagenome | collected 2019-01-09 | study: AquaDiva: Metagenomics assemblies of 32 groundwater samples
GCTGGTAATCGCAAACTGGGATACCCTGACAGACCGCCAGAAAGACTCTGCACTCTGCTGCCAGCCAGGTCTTGCAGAGCTGGTAATCGCAAACTGGGATACCCTGACAGACCGCCAGAAAGACTCTGCACTCCGCTGCCAGCCAGGTCTTGCAGAGCTGGTGGATAGAGGCAAAAGAGACTATTATGACAAAATACACAAGATTAAAACCGACGAACAGAAAAAAGATGAGATTGAAGAATATGCCAAAAAGCATAAGTTAATATATAAAGAAGGATGGTTGTATTGCTACCGCAACCACAATAATAAGAGAGGAAAGTATAATAGCGCCACCTACTATGAAGCCGGAAAAAGCTATCGGGACTGGCACTGCGACCATAATCCAGACAACGAAAATTCATTTGGGCTTGGTGTTTTTACAATAGGCAACACACCGATTAAAGTCCAATACAAAGACTGGGGATGCGCCGTTAATCGGGGCGACGGCAAGGCGAGGGTCTGGGAGTTTACAGTTTTGGGAAAGTAAAAGTATGAGGATAAAAAATAAAGGGGGGCTATATGAAAATTAAATTTATGGGGATAGAAGACGACAAAAAAATAATGGCGGCAGTCAAGCAGAATGGCCATGTCTTACGATATGTGCTCAACAAGGAATTGTTTGTCCAGATAGCAATTAAATTGAATATAGATTTTGAGTTATAGTGTTTTAAAAAATTAAGGAGGATAACAATGAAATCTCAAAATGAGAGAATATTATTACACCTGCAAAACGGCCAAACCCTAACACAGCTTGAGGCTTTAAGAATGTTTGGCTGCTTTAGGCTTGGCGCAAGAATTTGGGAATTGAAGAAACAAGGCTATAAGGTAGACGCAAGAATTATTGAGCACAATGGGAAACATATATCTGAATATTCATTAGCGGAGGAGGTAACAAAATGAAGGAAATTGATAACAAAATTGAGGTGGCATGGCAAGAAATTATAGACGCCCAGAGAAAATTGGACTGGCTAAAAAATAAATATATTGAATTGTTAAACATAAAAGAAAAAACAAAGAAGGAGGTTATTTATTGTGAACATCCCGAAATTTGACAAGATTATTGACTGGTTGTATGAGCCGTCAATCTGTATAGCGTTAATTATATTGGTTTGGCTGGCGATTAGGGTTTTGGTTTAAGTATAGATGCTGGATGCGTAAGGAAGGGCTGCCGCATGACTTTGATGAGCTTAAACAGAAACAGAGAATATCAAAGCAGATAGATGCGGAAAATAAAAAGGAGGGAGGGAAAGATGAAAAACTGGAGAGATAAATTTGACCGTGTTGGTAGTTTTTCCAACGAGCGGCCTTGGGTGAAAAAAAACGGGAACTATTTTCATGCTGACGAAGATGGTAATATCACTACACCTATTACTTTTGCTGAATATTTTATTGCCATATTACAATCCCTCATTAGAAGATGTTTGTTATTTTTCCGAAGGCAGGGCAAATGAACTTGAAAAATCTTAATTGCCGATATTGCGGACAGAATGGTTACCGACTTGCAATAACCGCCCTACTGCAAGATGCAGGGGCGGACACTAATAACCCAGCAGATAGATGCTGGATGCGTAAGGAAGGGCTGCCGCATGAAGGAGGAAATTATGACAAATATGAAAAGAGATAATTTGTGGAAAGAATTTCACATGGCCTTTGTTGTGGGGGAGATTTATGATGCGGATAGAATACTTTTTGAATGGTTATTTAAGAAAATTAAAGACTCTTACCGTATAGGATTTGATGCTGGTTGTAAAGATACGGAGGTAAAAAATGATAGACGAGAAATGTTGGAGTGGGCTGAGGAGCGTGAGGATTGGGTAGGGCGGAGGAATACTTAAGACAGTGTGCAAAAGGACATGGCAGGAGGCAGATCATCAGGCATGGCAGGAGGCATATAAGGTTGCATTTCACGAAAAATGGTGTGGGTGTAAAGAGTGGAATGGCGAACAAATAATATTTGAAAGGAGTAGCAATTAAATGTTGACACTTGAACAATTTGAAGAACGCAAGAATTATATCGGGGCAAGTGAAGCGGCGGCGGCTATAGGATTATCCCGATGGCAGACGCCGTTAGAATTATGGGCGGCTAAAACAGGCCAAATAGAATTATCACAAGAAGAAACATTGCCGATGTGGTGTGGTAACGAGTTAGAAGAAGTGGTTGCAAAAAGGTTTATGTTGGAAACAGGCAAAAAGGTTAGAAGGGATAATTCTACTATCTACCATAAGTGTTATCCATTTTTAGCCTGTCATATTGACCGTAAAGTGGAAGGTGAAGATACCATACTACAATGTAAGACAGCCTCTGCGTGGAAAGAGAAAGAATGGGATGGTGAGGAAATACCGCATGAATATATTATCCAAGAATATCACGAATTGGCCTGCACAGGTTACAAAAAGGCAATTATCGCCTGCCTTATTGGAAATCATAAATTTGTAATTAAAGAAATATATAGGGATGATAAAATATTAAATGACCTTGTTACAAAAGAGGTGCATTTTTGGAAAGAATTTGTAGAGAAAAAAATAATGCCTGGTGTCCTATCATCTGACAATGAGATATTAGGCAGGTTATTTCCACAAGCCCATGAGGGGCAGGTTATTCAGTTGTCTGATATAGCTACCCGCCTATGCGAAAACCTTGAGGCATTAAATCAGGATAAGTTTGTAACCGAAAAACTAATTGAGAAAGCAAGAAACGAACTGAAAGCAATGATTAAGGATAACGAAATCGGGCAAACTGGGACTTATCAAATTAAATGGTGCAATGTCCATAAAGACGAATATATTGTGAAGGCTCAAGATTATAGGAGTTTGAGAATTAAAAAACTAAAGGAGGAAGGGAAATGACAACAACCGCAAAATTAAACGAGGCAATGGCAAAAAAAGAAACAATGCTACCAGCCTCAAATGGAATGGTAGAATTGAAGGAATGGGCGGATATAGGGGTTAAGGCGGGGATATTGCCGGCAGGGACTAATTCTTATCAAGCAATGTCAATTATACAGACAGGTAAAGAGATAGGGTTACAGCCGATGCAGAGCTTGAGGAGTATGAGTTTTGTTAAGGGCAGATTAACTATGTCCGTGCAATTACAACTTGCGTTGGCAAAACAAAGAGGTGTTGTTATAAAGGAAATTATAGAAGTGGCAGAAAGTTGCACAGTTACCCTTAAAAGAAATGATGAAATTGTAACTTGTAAATATACGCTTAATGATGCGAGAAAGGCAGGACTGTTGAGGGAAGGCGGCTCATACGAGAAATACGAAAGACAGATGTTGCGGTGGCGGGCAATCGGCGATGCCTTGCGCTTAATTGCGCCAGACCTCGTTATGGGATTGTTAAGCCCAGAAGAAGCTAACGGCGATGCCTTACCGGAGACACCGATAATAGGAACTGCTAAAGAAGCCGATATTGATAATATAACCGATTTGTCCTCAACAAAGACTCATTGGAAAGAAAATGTCCCTGATTTCACGCCTCCGCCAACAACTGCCGAATTGATGGACGCTGCTCCGCCGATAATAGAGGCGGATATTGAGGAAACCGAAAAGGTTGATAGTGAAGGTGTAGTTACTGGCTTAATAGAAACTTTTACAAAAAAAGAAGGGAAAGATGGAAAGGGAAAACCATATACAAAATATGATATGACGGTTAAAGGTATAAGGCTATCATCTTTTTCCGATACGGTTGCAAAAGAGGCGGATGAAGCTATTTCAGGCGGGTTTGATGTTGGTGTTGAATATACTGTAAAAGGCAAATATAACAATATCTCAAGATTATATATCATAGGGACTAAAATCCGTGATTGGCAAAAAGAAATAGAGGAGGCGCCGGATAGCACGATGCTTGATGAAATTTGGGCAGAGTTTGAAGAAAGCAGACCTAACGGCCCCATGATAGTTAAGATGCGGAGGGTTAGAGATAGCAAAATAAGTGAATGGAAACGAGGATAGGTTTACTTGGAGGCTATAAATATGTCAATTAAAAAAACAATAAAAGATGGTCGTTGGTGGTCAAAAGCATGGTCACTTGTTGATGGTTGCACGCCTGTTTCGGCAGGGTGTGATAACTGCTGGAGTGCAGCCATGGCACATAGGTTTAAGCAGGGTTTGACAGATAATGTCAAGTTTAATGGTGCTATCAAAATAAGAGAGGATAATCTTGAGTTACCTCTTAAAACCAAAAAGCCGACTGTATTCTCCGTTTGGAATGATTTGTTTCATGGAAATGTGCCTACAGAATTTATTGCTAAGGCTTTTGAGGTAATGGTTTTTTGCCGTTATACTTGCAAAAAACAGCACGAACATGACGGAAATTGTGAGACCGAAGAAAAAACAGAACATACATATTTAATCCTCACAAAAAGACCACAGAGAATGCAGAAATTTTTAAACGACCTGCCAAACTATGTTGGAAGAGATGGTGTCTGGCCGCCTACAAATATATGGTTGGGCACATCCATTGAAAACCAACAGACCGCAGATGAACGGATACCTCATCTTTTACAAATTCCCGGGAAAAAGTTTTTAAGCATTGAACCCTTATTGGGGATAATCAATTTACATCAGTATTTTTGGACGGCCTCCGGCGCAAAGACCAATTCTATACAACAAGTTGTTTGTAGCGGTGAGACAGGTCATAATGCCCGCCCATGTCATCCCGACTGGGTGCGAAGTATAAGAGACCAGTGCCAAACAGCCGGAGTGCCATATTTTTTTAAAGGTTGGGGGAAATGGATACCCACGGCAGGATTAGACGCTGAATATCACAGCCAAGGCGATAAATATTGGAGGAGTGAGATTGATCACAGAACTCATGATGATTTGGCGTGGAGGTAAAATGAACATGGACTTTACTTACGAACAGTCAGGGAATGAGCCTTCGCATCATTTTGCCGGCGTCGGCAAAATGATCTATTAAAACATGGTTACGCAAGACAAGGAGGGGAAACGATGGATAGAGAGTTAGATAAAGTGCATAAAAAGTTTATAAAAATAGTAGAGCCAATAATCCAAGCAGGTATTGCAGCGGGAGCCTCTGACTATGAAATTGCATACGAAGTCGCAAAAATACTAATGAAAATACTCAAATTAGAGGAGTGACTAATTGAAAACAGGTAACTGCTTATATTGTTTTAAAATAGCGCATCTAAAAGACGGACTATGCTTACGATGTTATAATCTTGAAGAACTGGCAGATGAGGCTAAGAGGATGGAGGCGGAAGATAAGGAGATACAAAATAGGATAAGCAGGGAAATTGCAGAGGGGGAATAATAGATTAAATATTTGAGTAGGGGGATGTAAGTATGAAAACAGAGAGAGACTTGTCAAGGGCATATAAAAAACTATGTTGGGCTGAAAGAATACCAGAGTGGTTGTTAATTTTAAGTTTGTTAATCATCGGCGTCCTCCTCCTTATTCTTTTGGGAGATGATGATAATGTCCCTGTTCCGCCGCCGGTGCTGCATACGCCTGTTATATATAGAATATAGTTACGGGGACATGAGCACCGCGAAGCGAGTGCTCGATGGACTGGTTAATTCCAGTTCATCGGAAAGGAAATGATGAATAGGTTCAAGCGGCACATTCCTGCTTTTGTTGATGTTGATCGGCCTGACTGGATACCATTTGAGACAACGGCAGATTTACTCAATCTTGAAATTGTGAAAAGATACAGAACGGATACAAATTTTTCGCACTTTGCAATGGAGGACAACGCGTTGATGGTAATTTCCGACAACGGATTTCATTGGTGGGTAGTCGGGTTTATTGAAAAACCAGATGAAATTGATCTTCCAAAGTGGGAAGGTTGGAAGTTCAAGGCAGAGCTTGCAAACGGTGAGCGAGTTATTTTGGGGAATGAAGTGGTTTCATCGTGTGATGGTGTCCTGACACTCCGAGACGGAACAACAGCGCGGAAACTTAGGGATAATAAATAAGTTAATCCGTATATCGGATTGAATGACTGGGGGGGGGGAATGAAACTCTATCTAATAAGTCAAACTGAGCATAACGATTACGATACTTACGACTCAGCAGTAGTATGTGCGCCAAACGAGGAAACGGCGGCTGCAATAAATCCAGCTAACGGGAAGCTCATTATCTGGGAGATGGAAAAAGCTGATTGGAGCGATGCGGAGGATTGGGAAAATGCAATATCGCTAAAATGGTGTTCTTCACGCGCCGCCGTAAATGTAAAATATATTGGAGAGGCAGCGAGTGATATAGAACAAGGTGTAATATGTGTATCCTTTAACGCAGGTTAAAGGAGTAAGGAGGATGTTATAAAAACTTACAGAATTATAGCTAAAAGGAAAAAAGACATTGTGTTTGATAAGACAGTTACTGCCTTAAACAAGGCTGATGCTTTTGTAATGGTTAAATCTGATATTTTCAAGTGGAATGGCAAGGTAGAGATTGATATAAAGGAAGTTAAAGGAGGTGATAAATAATGACAGAAGTAATAACAATAGTTGCAGGTGTTGCAGTGATAGTAGTTGCAGTGATAGTAGTAGCGGCTTACCTACATTTAAGGAAGATTTAAAGGATATTAAATATAATTAGACAAAGGGGGTATTATGGTTTATGCTTTGTTGGTAGTAATTACAATAAGTGGGATAAATCTATGTTTGAGTATAGTGAATTACATTACAACTGGAATAGCAGCTAAAAAGCTTGAAAAAAAGGTTTTATATCGGTTGAATGTTTTATATCGGTTGGCAGAAGAAGCAGGGGAAAATAGATATAACGCTATTCATAAGCCGCTCGGCGGCGAAGGAGAAAAGACATGAGTGAGACAGAAAGGCTGAAAACCGACGAAGGCCCCGCCGAGTCGGTCTTGATGAAATTGTTAGGCTCTTTTATTGATGTTTCTACACCTGAGCAAACCAAACAAGATGAAGAACGATGGTTGCGACAGATTGACCCGAAATGCTGGATATCTGCTTTATATCGTTTGACTGGTTTTGGATGGTATGAATGGGAAACGGCAATCGTTTTTATTAATGACACAGGAGACAGACAGCCAACATGGGAAGACCGGGATTGCCTGATTATTTCAGGAGACAGACGCAAAGAACTGGCGACAATGCCGAAGGAGCAATTAAGGCAATGGTATGATGATAACATTGACGGCAACAGAAACAGCAAAAAGGAATAGAAAAGCTATTAAAGAAAAAGGAGAAAAAATCAATGTCTCTAACATCACCCATTAAACTTAATATTGCACAAAAAATTGAGAAAGATAAAGATTATAGAAAAAAGTTTTTCCAGCGGCGCACTCAAGATGAAATTGCTATGAGTATAAGAGGACTGCGAGAAAACAGAAAAATGAGACAAGTTGATTTAGCTAAAAAATCTGATATGAAGCAATCTGCTATTTCTCGCATTGAACAAGCTGATTATTCTGCATGGAGTTTAACTACTTTGTTTCGTGTGGCTGATGCATTGGAAGCAAGGCTAAGAGTGGTTTTTGAGCCAGTAGAAAATGGAGTTAATCCTTGTCATAGTGGTATGATTGGTGCTCAAGCGTATAGAAGGTTACCCCAACAATTTACAACCGCAGAAAAGGTCAACGCAATACTTGAAGCTCTGCATTCTCAATGCGTAGAAAGAGATGGACGCTGTAAGTGTATAGAGGTTAAATGCGGGACTTGCCTTGATGGGGGGAAATGTGAGGATAGGGATACTGCTACTCATGGGCATTGGGGATGGGGATGTGTGAAATGGCGATGAGAAACACTGAACATTATGCTAAAGATAAAGGAGGTAAAAATGCAGAACATAATCCTGTTGCTCGCCAAATTCCTGATTAAAATATTTCTGCCCAAGTATCATCTGAAATTAAGACCAAGAAGAAAAAATAGAAAAATAGATAATAGCGTAACATTCAATACTAAGGGTAAGGAGGAGTTATAACGCCACACAAACCAGAAATAACCTTGCTTAATATTGACTGCATGGAATACATGGCCGGATTGCCGGACAAGGCTTTTGACCTTGCTATTGTAGACCCGCCGTATGGGATTGGATGGGATGGTGAAAACTTGTGTATGAGTTTGGGATTGAGAAAAGATGGTTCTAAAAGACACGATCCTTCTTGGCTCGCCAAGAAGGGAATACAAAAATACGAAAGAAAATCATGGGATAATGCCCCACCTAAAGAGTATTTTGATGAACTTGAGAGAATATCTAAAAAACGAATTATATGGGGTGGTAATAATTTTGATTTAAAACCATCTTCTTCGTGGATTGTTTGGGATAAGAAGAAACCTGAAAATTGGTCTATGTCTGATTGCGAACTTGCATGGGTGAGTTTTGGCGGAAGTGTAAAAATATTTAGATTTTTATGGCATGGGTATGGGAAGGAGTCACCTGAAACCCGCATCCATCCCACCCAAAAACCAGTTAAACTCTACGAATGGCTTTTAAGGAATTACGCTAAGCCCGGGCAGCGCATCCTGGACACGCACGGTGGAAGCATGAGCATCGCCATAGCCTGCCACAACCTCGGTTATGACCTGACGCTGTGCGAGCTTGATGAGGGCTACTACAAAGCAGGTGTGAAACGATTTGAGCAACACAAGGCGCAAGGGAGCTTGTTTATTCCCGACACGCCGAAGGATGCCTATAAACAGACGGACTTACTATACTAATGGGCATATGTTATTTTTTCTGTTTACTTACCGGCCTTGACAATTTTCTCATATCCTCGTGTGCCTGCGGCAACGCCCAAGATAACTAACATACTTTGCCATATTCCATCTGGGATAGATAAAACTTGGATATTAAGACCAAAAGCTTGTGCGTATGGGATAAGAATATAATTGTTGATAATAACGCCCACAAAAGTAAGCCCCACTAATGGCCGCCAAGCATACTGGATAAAATACTCACTCTTACTTTCCTCCCGCATTGTTGCATTGATAGACTCAATGATACCGCCTTCCACCTTCATTTCTTCTATAATTATTTTTTGCGCTTCTATCTGCGCCTTTGCTTTATCTGCTTCACTCATTGAAGCGGGTAAAAACCTATCCGCCAACTTCCCACCTATGGAAGTCGCAAGGTCAATCGCTGCTGTTAATGGGTCAAATGGCATATCATCCCTCCCTCATCATATTAGACAATTCTATCGCCCTGTGCGGCAAATACGCCTTGCCGTGGCACAACTCGCAACGCTCATCACCGTAATTAAAAACTCCGGTCGGGTTGCAGTTCGGGCATGGTTCGCCCTCGGCCTGAATATCTTTAAATTTATCTACCATGACTTTACCCCTCCTTCATTTCAAAATGCACCCCATCAAAGAAATTCTCATCTTTTAAATTGAAATTACCATTCCAATCACCGCCAAAGCGGACTTTAATGCCTAATCCCTTTGCAGTAGCCATTACAACCCCACCAAAATAATAAAGCCTTGCCCAGTCCTTCCAGTAGTCATTATCGCCTTCTACAGGCCACTTATGAGGATAAAAACCTGCGTCTACTGCCCTTGACAATGGATTTTCGGGAGTTATTAAATGCTTGCTATTCATTGTCTTGCTTGTGCCAGCCGCAACAAACGCCTTTTGCTGCTCAAATGTGCGGATTGTAGACGGTAAAATTTCTACTTCTGCAATCAGGACATTCACCTTTGAAAACAAAACAATTAACTCGGGGACGCATTGGTTTAAAAGATGTTTATTTTTCATTATCCCCCCTTATGTTTTAAAACAAATCCTACTGCTCGTATAAAGTTATTTTCAGATGTCATATATCTATTTTCCTTTCCGAGTCATAAAAAACAATCGTTTCTTTTGTTTTTGGGTTCATAATCAAAACAAACCTTATTATATTTCTGTCCTTATTACCATAGACAACTATGTAAACTAAAGAATTGTTATCCGCCTTCCTATGTTCACACCAACCATAAATTTTCTTGCTTGTCTCATCATCTGTTACAGTGCAGTTTGCCTCATCTATAATTTGCATATCTGCAATCCCTAAACCCTTTTCTTTCAAGTCTTGAGTTGCATGTCTTTCTTCTGCAGGGCAAATAATCTCACTGCCCGGAATATCGTGTTTAGGATGGCAGGCATAGGCAAAAGAAAAGGAGAATAATGTAGTTATAAATACAACGATGTATTCAAACCATCTTTTGAATATCATTTACCACACCCATCATTTTATTTGGCGGATACCTTAATACCCGCCAGCCCATAATCGCTGCCTCATTATATTTTTCCATATCATTTAAAAACCCAATTCCCCTATTATGCCTGCCTCTTACCCACACCCCACCTTCGCATTCAACTGCTATTTTTAAGCTTGGGTTTGCAAAATCAAATCTCCATTTCCTCTTGTCGTGAAATTTATATTCTTTAACCCAACCTTTATGTGTCTTATTAAGAATACTAATCATCCCTCTTTCTCATCCCAATTACAACACCAACAATGCCAGTGGTCTTGAGAATTTTCTTTATGAATTATATTACCGCATTTTGGGCATTTCATCTTTAACATATTATTATCGCTGCCTTCCTGCCTCAGCCAAAGAGAACACACCATCCGGTGGATACTCAAGGGTTAGCTCTGGCACTATATATATAAGGTATGCTTTGGGGCCGGTATGCACAAGCTTTATAAGTTTACCACCTTATATCAGACCCTTCCACTATTGGCAGGAAGGACTTATGCGTTAAGTTTTTATCCAATTCCATCTTGACTTTATTCAAGTTATCTCATAAATCCACTGTCTTGCAATTTCGCACAATGCCACGAATACCGCATCTTTATCTTGCTCTAATTGTCCTAAATCAGCATATGGCACAAGGTCAGGATGTATTTTGTTTTCTCGGTTATACTCTACACCATATTTCCACCCCATCACAAAATATGCTTGCATCCAACTACCATGAAGTTCTTCTGGTGATTTAGAACGTTGCTCTCCACATTGTCTTTCAATCACTTTTAAAAACTGATTTTTAAATGGTTCTTCTCTTTCGTCCCATATCACTGGAATAATAGGTGCGTTAGCTGCTTGAGCTGCCAGTCTCGCTGCATCATATATAAATTTTGCTCTCCGTTCATTTATTCCCTCTGTATTTTTTTCACTCATAATACCTCCCTTTGACTTTATTCAAATACTCTACTGGTAGTTGCTTGCCTTTTTTCAATTTACTTATAACATTTCCTATCCCCAAATTATAGCTTATAATTGAAAGGTCAAGAGAGTTCATTTGTTTGAATAACCAGCCAAAATAAGCACAGGCAAGCATGGTAGATATTCTATCGTTATGGATAAGTAACTCTATCAACTTTACATCGCTAACTGGCAGGGTTAATTCTATCATTTTTGCAGTATCTCTGGCTGTCCCTACTTGCATCTGCCACTGGCCCCAACTTTGCTCATCTAAATCACTTTTCCCGCAAACAGCCTTGTTACATTCTACCATTCTTATAGCCTCCATGATTTTTGGCCATTGATTGTTTTTGCCGATATACAGTTGACTGTATTTCTTGATCCATTGTTTTTGTATTTTAGATAATTCATAATTTTTATTCTGATAGCTTAAATCCTGTCCTGTTGCTATGGTTGAGATGGATAATATTATAGCAAGCAAGACGCATAAAAGCATCTTCATTTTTTACCTCCTTATTTATTTACTAATTATCAGCCAGCCACCTCCTCCTTACATTCCATATCCCTAATCGTCCTACTCATTATCACTGCCTCATTTAATTGCATCGTGTCCTTGCCTTGCTTGCCAAGTTCATCAATAACAACTTTCTTCCCAAGTATCTTTACTGTTTCGCATATTTTATGTCTATATTTGTATTTGCAATCGGGTGTTGCATGGATAAGCCAGAAAACGAAATTATAAAGGTGGTTATTTCCCATTTTTTGGTAAAAACTTTTCAGCTATTCTATATACTGTAAAGAGATTGTGATACATAATACACCCATTGCATTTTCCGCATCCAGTGCCTTCCGCCATCTCACACCAGTCCTCTTGGTCAAATTCAAAATAGGCATCACAAATAGCAAGAGCCATTTTGATAATTTGTATGCGTGTAGGATGTAATTCTTTTTTCATTTAAAACCTCACTTCTCTCTGTATTTCTTTATTCCATAAAGCCCTTAAACCAAATTCTTTTCTTAATATTGATTGTGATACACTGCATCCATTTATTGCCTTTGTAATCAATCCACGCCGTGTTTTAACAATTATATCAGCAGGTAATTCATTAAGAGTATAGCCAAAATTCCTTTTACTATTTTTTGTTTTATATTCTTTCTTAAAATCATCATCACACTTAGAAGAACAGAATTGTTTTTTTGGTTTGTTTTTATCTTCATAAGACTTTCTCTTGTTGTTGTGATACTTATAAGCAACTCTATGAGGTGTTTCGGAGCCACACATTTTACAGCCCATAATCATCCTTTACACCATATCCATCTACTTGTCAAGTAGTCTATCAAGCTTTGAGTCCGTTCTCTTTTCAAAATTACCAAATCTTTCTGCAAACTCATCCAACCTTTTTGTAAGGGCTTCTGTTTGTATACTGCATATTGTTACATGTTGTTTATCCACAGTATCAATCTTTGCTAACATAGCTTCATGGTCTGCTTTGTAAGTATCTTTATGCACTCTTTGCTCTATTTCTTTTTGTGTATCCTTATGCCTGATATATGAGATAAGCCATGCCATAAAAGCCCCTGCTGCCGTTCCTCCTCCTGCGCTATTTAAAATGTCGCTCATAATACCCCCTATGGCTGCGCCTGTATCTCTTTTATAACATTCCTTACCCTTCTTGGTTTCTTTGCATTTTTAGCGTCAATATATTTTTTCAAAAGGACTATATTTTTCTTATTTTTCAAATCTTCTATAACCATTTGAGTTGCTAATTCTTCTTTTTTATTTAATTCTTCCGAAAGGAACAATCCCTTCTTTGCATCTGAACGCCTTGTATAAATTGGAGATTTAAGAATTGGAGTTAAGTTTTTATCTACAAGCTTTCCCATCTTTTCACGCACAAGATAATCAAATTCAGGCACTCCTGTTTTGCTAAAGATTTCTTGATAGTCAAAACCCAGCCTATCTAATTCTTTTTCTACTATCGTCTTTTCTTTAGCCAGTAAACCTGTTACTTGAGACAAGGCGGGATTTTCTCTTTTGATTGTTCCTTCTTTCACAGGACTTTTATACTCAGGCAGTGTTTGAGAAAGTCCTGGAATGTTTGAAAATGATGGGGCTGTAAATGGTGAAAGAGTTTTATCTCTGACTATCTTTTCATTTTCATCAAACAGGGTTGCAAAATCCCTTAATTGAGCAAAAGGCACTGAAAATCCAGCAATCGTTTCTCCACCCAATCTTTTTAAAGCCTGCGTTAATTTATCCGCATCGCCAGATTGAGATAATGTATTTATAAACTGGTCTAAAATATAAACCCCAGTCCCTGCCCGCATGTTTGTTGATAATATACCCATAGCAATATCTTTAGAAGATAGTTTATCTAATGTGCCGTCTTTGCTTCTCTTTACAATGTCTGCTAAAAACAAGTGGGAGGCAAAAGGGTTGAATGGCCTCAAATCGTATGTTTTATTTCCAACTTTATACTCATACCATTTTTCGCCTGCATTTTCTGAATTACGCATTTGCCATGCGGTAAGGAATAAAGCCGTTCCCACTGTAGCCTTGCCTATTTCCCTAAAGTTACCTTGTTTAATTTCCGCCCATTGTTTAGGTGATAATGCGATCCTCATGAAATTTACAGGGCTATACTCAACTGTAAACTTTAGGGAATTATACATAAATCGTGGATATGGAATTGGTAATGTTGCAATAAATGCCAGTTTAGGGTGGTTAATCAACTCAATCATTTTCTTGGCTAAAGTCCCATGTTCCGGCGTTTTTGCAAAAGTGGTTTCAAGTGAATATTCAACACTGTCTTTAATTATCTTAAATGGAATATCTTCATAGTTTATTACCTTTTCAAAACCTTCTTTATCAAAGAGAGACATTTTTATTGTATTAAGTTTAGACTCCATTTCGGAAATAAAAGAAGCCCTACGGATCAGATATTCCTGAAAAGTATTTGCTGTATTTAAAACTTTGGTTGCATTTTCCAGTTTTGTTAAAACTTTATCAATCCCTTTAGGGACAATACCGGCCTCTCTTGATTGCTTACTTATCTCGCCAGCGTATATTCCAAACATTTTATTGTATTGTTCGGGATAAGATTTTAAAATTTCATCGGTAAGCTTTTTATTCTTCTGAAATAAATAAAGAAGTTTACTAAAACTTTCTACTGGCGATGGAACATCTTTGTTGGTGAATATCTTTTGTAAACTCTTGTCTATAAAATCAACAAAGATATCGGCAGTAAATTTTGCAATCTGTGTTTCTGCATTTCTTACCGCATTTTTCAACTGTGTTACCATCAACCCCCTACGCACATTATCCAATCTTTTTATCCAAGAAGAAGCCAAAACCTCTTTAGCTCCGCTTTCCAACCCACCTATAATTTCGGATGTTTCCTTATCTCCTAATGCGGCGTTTAATTTCCGTTCCAACTGTGAAAGAGAATTTAATATCTGGCCTGCATATCGTGGCGATAATCTTGCCAATGCTTTGGAAAATTCAAAATGAGTAAGTCCATTGTTTTTTAGAATAGCGTCATACTCTGGGAATGCAATTTGTTTTGAGGTAAGCATGTCTGTTATTTGGTCTATAAGCTGTAAATCTTTATTCCTCCCAACCTTACCCTTTAAAAACACTTCCTCTGCCGTCTTTGTAATTTTCTTCATCACATCTACGCTTATTAAAGGTTTTTCATGTAACAATTCTTTAGTTAATTCCTCACTTGTGCTAAATCTTTTCTGCGCTTCTTCTATAGGCAATCCACCACCCATAATTTGATTGTCATTAAATACAGCAATCGTATCGCCACCTTCATATCCTTTAAATGGTTTTCCTTTAAGCTCACTTTCAATTTTCAGCCCGTCATACCCTTCTTTGATCAATGTATCTTTCCATGATTTAAACCATTGCCCATCTTTCCCATGTTCATCCCGAATTGTGTTCCACTGTTCCATTGTGATTACTTTTGGATTGTTTAATTTAATATTTACTTCTTTAATATTTTTACCATAAACAGCCACATCATCTTTGTTTGTTGATACCCAATGGCCAAATTTAGATTCACCAAATGATTTAGATTTGTTTAAATCAAAAACATCAAATTCTTTATCTGTTCCATGATAATATTTAGCACCCATTCCCCCCTCTTCTTTAGGCATTTCCGCCTTAACTGTTTTATTGCCATGCTTTATGCTATCAATATCAGGCTCTGGTATTTTGCCAAAAACAGGATCTACCTTTTGAGGCGCAGTAGGTTGTAGCTTCTTATCTGGTATCTTTCTATCAACTGGGAAAATCTCTCCAGTGGCGGGGCTTGTGGGCTTAACCTGCCCCTGTTCTGTAGGGGTAAGCGAATAAGGTTTGGGTTTGCTTAATACAGCTATTGACTGTCCTGCTTTACCTTCTGATATTTTAATCGCATTAAAACCGTTGTCTATAAGATTTTTATTTATTTGTTTAATATCTTTCTCGTATGCTTCAAACGATAAATGCCCGTCAGGTTCAATATATTGTAAATTATTTTTACCTAATATGCGTTCAATATTTTCTTCTTTAGTTGCATCAAATATTTTTAACTCTTCTATTATTTTCTCTACTGTTTTAGCACCTTTTCTACCAAATTCCCCGCCTTCTGCAAATTTATTAGCAACATCTTTTGATTCTGCGTAATACTGAACATCACCTCTTGTGGTTGTTGAACCAGCTTGAAATAATTTTACCTTCCCTGTGTTATCTGCCTTTCTTCTTTCTTGTTCAACATCTATTGTTTCTTGCCTTCTTTCCCTTTCCAGCATTCTTGGTATATCCAATCTTCTTAATTCCTCGTTATCAGGTCTAACTGCTTTAATTATCTCTGGCTCTACCTTTCTAAATTCATCCAATGTCCCATCCTTTACAGCCTTCCCAAAAGCCTTATTATAAACTTCATCAAGTATAACCTCGGAGCCATGTTTTTCAACCCCATCCTTTATACTATGAATAACCTCTTTATCTCCTGCGGCTGCCATTTTAACAGCCTCGCCTTTGGTTATATCGTTGATTTTAACATTATCAGGCATAGGAGGGCGGGAAAGCTCTTTATTTAAAGGAGAAACTTCTTGTTTTTTCTCTAAGTCATATATAGGTTTGCCATCCGATTTATTGTAGCCCACTACTTCACCAAAAGGAGAGGTTGATTTCTCCTTTGTATTTTTATCAACAACATCTATATTTTTAACCTTATTTGCCGCCTCTATTATCTCCTTCTCAAAAACTGTCTTTTCTATAGGAGTTAATGGTTCGCCCTTTATAGCTTTTTGTCCTAACTTAAATAACAAACCATAACCACCCAATTCTACCCCTGACTGGACTATTGCCCCGCCTGCAACGCCTATATCGGGGTGTATCTTGCTTAATATGCTATGGGTTAATTCTCCAGCCTGTTCAGCAGGCATGTGAATAATCCTATCTGTTATCTTGCCTAAAATCTCTTGGGCTTCTTTGCCTGCCTCTGTTTCTGCCTGCATAACAAAGAAAGGGTGCATTGCCTCTTGAAATTGCTGGATTGTTTTTGTTCCTTCTGTTAAGCTTTTGTCAATATCACCAGTCTTGATAGCAGTGCTAAAATATTTACCCATTCCAGCAAGTCCGGGAACTGGGTTAAGAAATTCCTCAACGCCGCCTATAACAGAAGAACCAACAGCGATAGGAGTTTCTATCACATTTGCTGGCAAGTCTTTTAAAGGCAGACCCTCATAACCAGAAGGTATCGGATGTTCTTGTTGGCTAATAGCTCCTAAATTCTTTCCTATAAATTTTTTGGGCTGATAACCAATTCCTACGCCAGTGTCAACTGCTTTTTGATATTCCAGCATATCTGCGGATGGAGGTATAGAACTTTCCAATACAAACCCTTTAGGGATGCCTAAAGTAGATGGTTTTTCTAATACAAACCCTTCTGGGATAGCAGGGACAGGATGCCTTTCTAATACAAACCCTTTAGGAATTACTTGAGGTTCTGCCATACACCACCTTTATAAATAATTCTTTCGCCAGTTTGTGGGTTAATAGCGGTATCGTTTTCTTTAATTCCCCCAGTAGAAGGACTTGACTTTATTGGTAATTTATTTTCCTTCTGTTCTTTCCATCCTGTCGGCTTTTTGGGGATGTCTTTTGGAGCTTTCTCTGTAGGAATAGATACACCTAATGTTTGCCAAGCATTATCAAAAATTTTTCTAAAAGGTATTCCGTCTTCAGAGGATAACCATTCTTTTACCTCCGAATATCTGTTTGGGGAGTTTTCCAAATCAGAAAGAGTAAGGTTCATAAGGAAACTGTTGCCAGTAGCCTTACCAGCCATTTTGATAATCTCATTTATTTTATCTTTAGCCTGTGAAAATTCCCTGTTTGTTTCAGTCTCACTTGGCTTAACCTCATCGCTATATCCTGTAAGTTTTCCATTTACATAGATAGGTAATTTATATTTACCATCGGGTGCTTTAACAGCCGTTGTTCCATAATGATAAGTTGGTTTTTCCCCCTTCATCTTTTCATCTATCGCCTTCTTCATTATATCTATATTGCCGCTTGCGCCTATCTCCCTTGCGGTTCTCTGCTCTTGAGTAAGAGGGACTGCTCGTTGATTAAACAGACCATGCGCCGGTATGGTAGCATTGAGTTCTGTATTAACATTATTTAAATTATACTTACTACCCAGCAAGATATTTGCATTAAATGGTTCGGTAGGCGGTAATGCACCAGTGATAGTAGGTAGTAATCTCTGCTCTGGCATTTGCGTATATGTTGACGGTTTTATGTCATAGGCCGTATCGATACTCCGTTGCAGTCCTGCCTTTTCTTGCTGGTATTTGACTTCTTCAAATAAAGCTTTTGTTTCCGATTCTGTCATTCCTATCGCTTTAGCGGATTGCATCGCATTTGGGATTTCACCTCTTTTAAACATTTCCATAATCTGCTCGTATTGTGGCATTAAATCCAGATTGATTTTCTCCGCTTCCGCTGCCAAATCATTCCGTCTTATAGACTTATACGCCTGTATTAAAAAGTTCTTACTTTGCGCGGGGGTTTTAAATGTCGCTGCTTTCTCTATTATATCAACAAGCATTTTTTGTTCGTGCTGCTGTTGCTCCATTGTTGCCTTTGCCGCACCTGCCTTCTTTGTCTCGTCAAATTGCCGTCTATTCTCGGCCATATTACTCAAGTTAATGCCCAAATTGCCAAAAGTCTGAATACCCTGTAATAATCCTTGATTTAAAGCCCCTGCGGGACTTACATATTCAGGCATTATTCCACCTCCGCTATTTTTTCATAATGCTTAATCTTATTTTTGAAATTCATCATCCTGCTATTATTTAAAATCGGCTTATTCTCTAATTGGCAAAAAGTAATATCAGGCTGTTCTGGGTTTATACAATTATAACAACACTCGTGATAATCGTTGTTGTAGGTATAGTCTTTAAATTCCCTATATTCATTTGCCTTGTCATATCTTTTATCATTATAAGGGATATTGTTTTTCCCCATATATTCCCATACATCTTTATCTGTCCAATCTTTTAACGGATAAACAAAATAAGTAAATCCTATTGCCCTATATCCACCATGGGGCTTTGCATTTTCAAGGATAATATCCTTATCACTATCTTTGTGTCCTATGAATGTCAAATCCCATTTGTATAAAAAATTATCTATTTTAGGCTTTTGGTATATATCCCTTAAAGCGCAAACATTAGAGTCTTGAGTCTGAACAACCCCTGTTGGCAAATAGATATATGCGCCCAAGCCTAATGAATAGAGATTAACGAGTTCAGTTACTCCATTATTGTGCATAATCTCTATCATAGTTGGCGGATATTCATAAACTGTTAAATCCCAATCGGTTATCACACTGTTTGCAAATATATATTTTTTTGGATGAAAAGCCTCCTTGAAAAATAAAACCGGAATATCCTTTTTAATAGTTCTTATCAAATGAAGCATTGCCATACTGTCCTTCCCAAAACTACAAAGAACTATAGGCATTTTTGCTGCTGATAATGCTTCTTCTATTATAGATAGAGATTTTTGAACCTTCATGCCGCTGCCGCTATCGCTATTACCGTCAACACCGTTCCTCCCAACTGCATATTCTGCGCCCTTTTTTGAGACCTTATATTTTTATCATTAATCTCTGTTGCCATAGCCTGCTCTCTTATTGCCTGATATGGGGCCATTGCGTTTTGTATTCCGCTTAATAACTGCAGATCAGAGTTGTTCACATTTTTATAATTTTCCATGCCTCTTGCTTTAAGATTAGATAACAGTCCTTCTCTTTGTGAAATAAGATTAGCCCCTGACTCTAACCCGCCTCTATTTATCCCCTCTCTTAATATCGCTGCATTTTTATTATAAATATTCCTTGATTGAACGCCACTCGTGCCTTCTGACGGCAATCCAGTCTGGTATGAAAATAAAGCCCCTTCCATTTGAGGACTTCTGTAAGTCCCAGTTAGTCTTTCTTTTTGGTCTGTCTGGAACTTTGATAGGAAAGGGTCTGCCAGAGAGGTATCGGGTAATCGTTCAATCTTTCCTGTTACCTCATTACGCTTTAGTTCCAGAGAATTGAGAATTAAAGGCTGGAAGTCTTCTCTTCTCCCTCTTTGCCTCCGCAGGTTGTCCGCCTGCATCTCTAATAATAAATCTTCATAGCCGCCCATAAAATCTCCTCACTTCATTATTTCCTTGTCCAATAGTCAGTATTAGAATTATAGGATGGGTTATAATTAGGGTCATTGTCAGGTTTTGAATACTTGTCATATCCATAATAAGTCCCCGCCCCAATCCCTGTCCCAATCAAACCATATATTCCAGCCGTCTCTACCGCTTTATCTGCAGCCTCCTGATTTTGCATCCTTACATTTAATAAATTCTTGAATAAATACGGCTGATTTGCATTGCCGTAAGAATTGGCAAGGGAATAGGAAGGGCTGCCCATTCCCTGTAATCCGCCCAACGCTCTCTGTTGAATATCTGATATACTTGCCTGTCTTGTATTAAGAAGACTTGACGCTTTATTCAAGTCATCGTGTCTTTCCGCTTCCTTAATTGCTTCGGAAGATAGTAAATAATCACCTGCTGTTGTTGCCCCTGGGGTTGACTCTTTCCATTTCGTCCCCAGCCGTCTTGACATAGACTCGTCTAACTCCTGTTCTTGCCTTGATAATAGGTCTGTTGTCGCAAGACTTACAGGCAGTCTGCCTTCCTGTGCGGCTGTAAGATGTTCTTTATAAAGTGCTTCTAATTCATTTTCTTTAATTTGGTCTGGTGTTAATGCAACCGGCGGCAATGCTGTAATTTTTCCTGTTACAGGGTCTCTTTGCAAACCCATTCCGCTCAATATAAACGGCTCAAGTTCTTCCTGTAAATCCTTTTCTTCTTTTAATATATTATACTGTTCTTTACGATTTTGTTCTGCAGGGTTTATCCACTCGCCGTTTTCACCCCGCAATGACATATTTGCTTCCAAGGTGTTTATTACAGTTCTCTTAGTCTCGTCAGTATAGTCTTCTCCGCCTTCTCTATAAAACTTCCCTCCTTGTGAATTGCTAAACCAGCCTTTTTCCTTCCTAATATCATTACTATTCCTGTTGGGTTCTACTGCGCCAGGGACAGACGCACTAAGAGTTGCATCCCAGGAATACCCCAGTGTGGTCATGTCTATAGCTGGTTTCCCCGAAGAACGCCGGGACTTTAAATCTGTGTCCCCTGGAGGGCGTAAGGGTTCAAACTCTGGGAATGGAGGCATATATAACTCCTTTTATATAAATCTCATTGATGTTATAAGTGAAGCGTCATTATCTACATTGCCTACTGCTACGAACATTTGGTTATCCTTTTGGATATTTTGCTTTTACTAATGTTATATGGCTTACCCATGTATTTGTGTTGTTGACCTTATCCCAGTATAGCATATCTAACTGGTCTGTAATACTGCCGTATTCCCTCTCTCTTTTTTGTTTATATGTCAACTCTTTTGCTATCTGCGCCTGTAAAAGCGTCTGAAATTCAGCATCATCCATATACTTAACAAGAATATCATCTGCCAAATACCCAGAATTGACAGCATTTTGTCTCAAAGTATCAAGATGTTCCTCTGTAGTTCCGCCGCTTTGACTTTCTATAATCCTGCCTGATAACTTATTTATACACACTCTCATAAAAATCACCCCCTATCTAACTAAAAGCAAGGTATTGCATCGTAGCAGTGCCTGTCGGCGAGCCTGTTTTAGTCCATGTAATGGTAAAACCATCATCATTCATAGTTGCCGCCCCAGTATTCATAACACTTACGTCTGTTTCCACCAATCTTATAACTTGCCCAGCGTTGGAAAATGATGTAGTAGTATTTTTATATATAGCATTCTCTCCGCCGCCGCCGCCAAAGCCCCACGATACTTCATTAGTTCCTCCCACACACGCAAAGATTATTATATAACTCGGCTTAAAGCCAATGGCTGTAACAGATTGAATGCCGCTTGCGTCAGCTAAATTCCTTGAGAAAGTTCCATTTATACTCATGCCTGCCAGCAGCCTTCTGGTTCTCGGTATCAAGTCAGTCATTCTCCAATTACCACCGCCAAGAGACAAAAACTCTACGACATCTCCCACTAATGCCGTTATACTTGAGCTTCCCGGTATTACTAACCGTGTTGCGTTATATTCAAAGGGAAGCGAGCTTTTTGGAATTACAGTCCGTCTTAAGCCTGTATTAGCCGTGCCTAATGCCGATACTATTTCTGAGCCTGTCATCTCAAGATAGTTACCAGTAGCAGCTCCTATATCTACAGAGGCGGCAGAGGCTATGTCCGCCCCTTTTGCCATATCTATCGCCGCCCCGTTCATTACAAGCTTATAAGCTAACGCCTGTAATAGAGTTTTTAAGTTAGAAGGTGTAATACACAGTCCTGTTTCAGTCCCAGTCGTAGTTTCCGCATCTGTAGCGATCTCTATCAATCCTGTCATTACTGTAGAAGCCGCCGGAGATACTACAGACCGGAGTTGAGTTACTGACTGCTTTCGTGTAACCCCGCCCTGCGTGCAAATTAACATATCCGTTCCTGCGGGGGTTGTAACTAAAGTATAGCTGTCTATTGTATTACCCATAAGATTTTCTCCTTATCATGCAGGTTTCTTTTCCAAGTATTCAAAATCAAATAATTGCTGTGAAATAAAAAAACTCTCATTTATAGTTTCGTTATAAACCTCTGTCCTAATCCTATTCCCATTTTTCCGTATAGGATAGACAAGGTTTTGTAATGTAGAAGATGCCGATGCAATAACAGTAAAAGTTTCTTCTGAATTGCCAAAGATTTCGTTACCATTCTCATCTGTTATATTTACTCCATTTTCGTCCACCAACGGATACCCGCCTAATATACTATTGCCGTCAACAGAGACTTTACCTTTTACAGTTTCAGTCCCTTGCGGGACTAAAACCAACCATCCGTTAAAATAATTTTTACTTATCCTTGCGTTCTCAAACCCTAAATATGGAGTAGTATATCCATTATAATACTTCACCCCGTCATCGTTAAATGTAGTTGTTTCTAACTGGAATACATTCCCATTATGTCCACCTGTGTATATTTTCCAATTAGCGGCAGATACCCGGACAGGGAAAGAGCAAGAGGCGAAATTAACGCTGGCGTAGAGATGCCGTGTCCATCCATTAGCCACTCCTTTATCTATAAAAAACACCAATGCAGTATCTGCCCTTGTCTGCCCATTCCTAACTACAAACCATTTAATCGCTCTTATATCATCATCGTAAACTATATGGAATTTGTTTATTTGAGACTTATCTACATTATTGGCAATCCACACATTTATAAAAGCAGGGCGTGTGAGAGATGCGGCTTTATAATCGCCATACGCCTGCGTTGTAGTAATAGAATAAAGCTCTAAATTCTCATCAAATATTATCAAATCATTCGGGGTTTTACAGACCGCCCTTTCATGCGCTGCGCCTCCTTCCCACTGCACATCGTTATAACCCCAATTACTCCTTGTTGTGCTGCTGTCGTCTATAACATAAGTCTTCCTTTTGCCAAAAGCAAAGAACTTATCGCCAAATTCCATACCGGCAACTATTCCAAAACCGTCTTTAGTGTCTATAGGTATTTTTTGAACTTGTCCATCTGCAAAATTATCAGTCCCATTTTGAGATACATATATACTTTCTGGGTTTAAAGAACATCCATAAGCCCATAAGCTCTCCGATATACCCTTGCCGTGTTTGATTATGTGTTTAGGCCAGTTAGTCCCTGTCCAATCGGAAGGTATCCCCGATATTTGTGTTGTGCCTGTTGCTGTTCCATCCCATGTCTGCGGCCTGTCTGCACCATTACAGATATAAGCCTTATCTTCAAATGTTTCAAACATGGAATATACATCTAATGTTAGAGAGGTTTTTAATTCTGTAACATAATCCTTCTGTATCTTTCCGTCTGCCGTAGCTGTTAGAATAAACTCATTCTTATTCTTAAGTCTGAATTGATACCCTCCCATAAGCTGGACTGTGTTTGTAATAGCAGTGCTATTAACTTTAGATACCCCGCCTCGTGTGTTTCTGCCGCCTTTATGGAGGTTCATATTTATTATATCAGTTACATTAGAAGGCGGTATTAAATCTATATTTAAATTGGCGTTCCAGCCGTCTATAGAGGGCACCGCAATAGTCTCTCCTATATATCCAAAAAGGTTACTCATTCCAGTCATCCGTAGTTATATTGAGACTTGCCCCAGCCGTTGCAACAGGAAACCTGATTAGCGGGACAGTTCGGGTTATAGCTCTGATTTTACACACCATGTTTTTATAATATTTGGCATTAGCGTAAACAGACTGCGGTAGAATTTGTTTTGTATCCTCTGCCAGTATAACGGCTAAATTATAAATCAACATAGCCCTATATTCGTTTGGCAGCGTAACAGTTGCGCTTGTAACTCCAACCTCCGTAAAGTTTCTTTCAAACTCAAAAAAAGCAGTATAAGCCTTATCAAGGTCATAATTAAAAATGAGTTTACTTAATGGATATTCGGGGATGTAATAAGCCTTGGTCGGCTTACCAGACTGGCTTTTTTCGGTTATTAAGTTATATGCTTCTCTTGAAATTATTTTTATGGGAGAGTCTATATTGTCGGAGTCTCTTATGTAAAGGCTTAAAATATTTATAGGCCGTGTCGTATTGATTGTGCCTCCAGAGCCTATTGTGTAGGTATCTTGCCCGATTGTAAGCGTAAAACTTTCACGGCTTGGGTATGGGAATAATAATTCAACTCCCATAATGCCGAGCATATCGTTAAACATTTCCTTTGCATCGTTTATTTCTGTTGTTGTAGGATTTTTATTCCCTATCTTCCTATATGCCGCATTTATAATTGTAAGGTAATCAGCCATTTATTTTACACCTCCCGTTCCCCCCCTCATTTTATCTAATTTCTCCTCCGCCTCTTTAAAATTCCCATTTAGCGTCAACTTCATAGTCTCTATTGCGTTTTTTATATCCTTACTCTCCTGATGATCCGGGAAAAAACTAAAGGCATTTTGGTTAGCCCATCCTGCAATCTGTAGTTTATTCATATTAAAAATAAGACGGCAGAGCGTATTCCATAAACCCCATATTTGTCTATTGCCGTCATAAACAAGTAACCCCCTCATTGTATAAAGAAGTGCCGCTGCGGGATTAACAAGAAAACTATTAAAGGCGTGATAATTCAGATAGTCGCCATTATTCGGGTCGCAATTTATAGCCTTTTGAGTTAAGTCTAATTTCTTATTTATATCAGGGGTTAGGACTGCCTCTGTATAGTGGACAAGTCCTATAAATTTTTTAAACACAAGAGTAATAATCACTACTATAATTGCAGCCATAACCGCCTTTAAAATTAGCATAGAATACCCGGCGCCGTTATTAACATTTCCTGCCGCCACTGCACCCATAACAGCCCAAAACGGCACGGCAGTATGTGTATTTCTAAAATAGAAAAACCAAAGAGAACTTACTACAGCCATAACAAAAAACCCTGCCGAATAAACATCAAGCTGAAACTGTGAAAATAGATATATAAGCAGGGCAAGACCTATAATTCCAACCTCTACAATCGTTTCCAATATGTCGTTATGAACTTTATTTGAGTAGATATTATCGCCTTTATATTCTGCACTTCTTTCTTTTATTAACTTGTCAAACCATTTCTCTTTATAAAGCCTTGCCGTTGCAAATGGCATCAGTTTCCTAAACATCTGTAGTCCATACCCTATAAGCGGTTTATCTTTGATAATTACCAATGCAGCGGCAAATATCAATTTCCTTTCTCGTAACGATCCGGTTACACCCCAATTATGCCGTCTATTTACAAACATCCATAAACCTATTGACAGCAATACCGCTATTGACACGGACAATAGAAAAGGGCTTTTAAGAAATATACTCATAAAAAATAGGCTTATAAGCATTGCAGATATACCCCCCTTGCTTTTTGTAGCAGTAACCGCAAATATGAGCGGCAGTATAAAAATAGAGAGAATAAGAGATAAGACCCCTGTATTTATACCCGATAGCCATATACAGGCCATTAGCCCAGATAGTATAAACGCAGCACTATGGCTTGTGTTGCCAAGTATAAATAAAGGGTCTCCTCTTTTTATTAAATACCTGTAGATTTGCATACCTGCAAATAATAAACCTACAGGGAAGATAAACCATAATACAATATCAATCCTTAATGCCTGCGCCGCTAAAAACAATACCATATAAGACAGCCAATTAAATAATTCGTGGGCACTATGCGGATGTGATGTCCACAATAAAGATGCACACAACCATAGCGCATACGAGATAGCTGCAATATTTATAGCATTTAACGGCAGACTATACCCGCTTAAAATCAGATAGAGCGCATACAAAGCGGACAATCCAATAAACGGATATTCCCTGCCGTCCAGCTCCTGCCGAAATTGATTAAACGGCAGGAGCATACAACAGATTGATACATATATTAAAGCAGCTATATCCATTATTAAGCTACTGGAGAATAACCTGATATAGTTGAGCTTAGCCCCAGATTATTTAAAATAGTAATTACTTGGTTAAGAGATGCCCTCATAACTGTCGTATTCATTGCGCCGGCAGTAGTTACTAATGTAGACCCTGTCGGCTGCACAATAGCTGTCGCTAACCCAAAAAACCCGCCCTTCTCACCCGATTGGAATAAAACATCTCCATCTGGTGCGCCTTTGCCTATATATTGTATCGCCATTTTATATACCTCCTTTTTTTAAATTTTTACTACCCGCCAACCCTGCTCGCCCATTCCCCCCTGATTGTCTTCCAGCCAAACAATACATCAAACCTCATAGGAAATGTATCATTGACTATCTCTGTCCCTCTCCATAATCTCATAGAGATATTATCCTTTTTTGAGATTGTCATTCTGGCCGCTGGGTCTGTATACAAATCGGCGGTAACAAAGGCAAATGCGTCTCTATGATATGCAAGTGTTTGCACCAGTGCAGAACTTGCCGCACCATTCCTCGTAAGTGTAACCGTCTTACTTGCGCCGGCAGTAACAAGCTCTACATTCTGTTTAGCCCCAGAGGTTGTAGGTGTTGGGGATACGGATAAAGTTACCGTCCCGTCCGCAGCTACTGTCGCATCAGCAGTTATTACAAAGTCCTGTAAATGTGCATACCTGTTTTTTGTCTCCCTGTTGATTGCATACATATCTCCAACAGTTATCACATCGCCATCTTTAAATGTTAAAGCAGCTGTTGCGCCTGTAATAGCGATTGTAGCCGTCCCGCTTGTAATCCCTGTTGAGGTATTACAGAGTGCCGTTGTAGTCCTTGTGCCTGCTGTATGTGTAGGGACCATATTACTCTCCCACCACTCAAAGCCTGCTGCACTGCCGACCTTGCCTTTAGAAAACGCCTTCTCTATTGCGGCTGTAGGCTGAAAATATGAGGCAAAACTATTAGCAGCCTGCGCCATATTGACAGAGTCCATCAATATATGCCTGTTATCTTCCGGCGCAAGACATTGAGACAGCCGTGCATACGCATTATGAACGGCGAGTTTTGTGTCCAGCGCCGAGGCCGCTGTGCCGGTGATATTGAATACATCTTTATAAATATCCGACAGGACAACATATTCAATTTCAGACACTAACCTCTGCATAGCAGGCTGTATTATTGTCTCATCAAAATCTTCAACACTTAGGGTATGGTCTATAGAACTTATATCTATATCAATACCTCTCCGTGTCGCCATTGTGATAGACTGAGTTGTCTGTGTAATGTCCTGCACATTCATAACCGCCCCGCTTCTCACTGTAAACTCTACGGGGTCTTTAACGAGTAATACCCCGCCATCTTTTCTGCCTTTAGTTGGGTCATACTGCGTGTTGATTGTTTTTAAAAATCTCCGGGCATTTGTAAAAGCAGGTAATGCTTTACGAACCAAATCGCCATCAGATATTGTTTTCCATGAATTAGCCATTTTTTATCCTCCTAATTTTAGTTTTTGTTTTTTATATTCTGATACTCTTCTTCTCTCATCATACGCATAAAACTCCTCATCCGACATCTTGGATGTATCCACAGTTTCACCACTATTGCTATTGACTGGGTTTATGGGGTCTGGGGCGTTTGTTCTTTTATTGGCCAGCTTCAGAAACAAGACCTGTGTTTCTATCTTGCCTAATTCATAAACTTGCAGATGTGGCGGTAATGCTTTTATTTTTTCCGCAATAGGTCTGTTCTCAGGCAGACCTAAATAATAGGCCGTCATTACTCCATTTTCTGTGGCAAAGAGAGTTTTCTTCATTGTAGGGCTATAGACAGGCGCACTAACAATATCAAGAAAATCGGGATGGTCTTTTTCAAAATCAGCAGCCCTTTCAAGAAATTGTCTTTCTGCGTTTAATTCTTCAGCCTTTTGTTGTCTATCTCTCTCCCTACCGTTTTTTACATCTGCTTCTGCTTGTTTATTTCTGTCATGCCAATTAAGGAGTTCCTCCTCGTATTTTTCAACTGACTCAAAATCGTTCAGATTTGGTTTTGCTACAACTGGCGCTGGAGGTAAAACAGCTTCTTCCTTTTTAACCGGCGGTTCTAATGGTTCTCGTTGCGCCGTTGATAAAGCTATCTTCTTCCAATATTCTTTTTCTCTTTGGTCGTCCCTTCTAAGCCTTGTAATTTCATCAATTCGTTCTTGTGCAGTCTGCTTAGGCTTAGGCTTAAGGATTGGTTTTATGATTGCGCCTGTCTCGTCAGGCGGAGTTGCTGCTGCTGCCTCTGCTGCGCCTGTCTCGTCAGGCGGTGTTGTTCCTTCTGTTCCTTCTATTACTTCTACTTCTGCGGCTTGTTCAGCCGGTATTGCTGGTGTTTCTACCATTTTGCGCCTCCTTTGGCGGTATTATAAAATCTGATCAACAGATGCAGGTTTAGATGGGATGGTTTTATTTGCATCTATACCCTGCTCTTGCCTTAACCGTTCTACTTCTTTTTTTAGTTCATCGTATATTTCCTGTGCACCTGGCATATCGCCGTATTTAAACATAAGAGGGGCGATTATTTCAGCTAACCTGGGGGCATATTGCATTGAATTAAGCATAAAACTATTCATTTCCTCTCGTTTGGAAGCGAAAGAAGCCCCGATTGTAGAAATAATGTCAAATTCTCCCAAAGATAAATCATTGCCAATTCCCATATTACCCTTATCATCCATAACCGGAATATTAACCTCTACTATTTTTTCATCGCCTGTTTCACCTCTCACCCTTAATGCCCTGCGCGTATCATAGATTTTGGGGATTAAATCTATAAGCTGCTTGCCTCCATAAATAATAGACCTTAAAAAATTCTCAGTATAAGTAAAAGTCCCCTTATCGGACTGCGCTATTCTCAGGCCGATAGCCTTGCCACTTCTTTCGTTAGACGCTTCACCTTTAGACGCTTCATATCTGCCGAGATGGTCTTCTATATCCAATGCGGTAAGTTGCATCATATTGACAATCGCAGTAGGTATACCTATTTGTTCTTCCCTTTCTGGTTTTGCGACGCCTTCTATTGCAGTATATCTTTTATAAGGTTTATTGGAGTCCACATCCTCCCATTCTGCTGTAAAACCATCAATCTGCCGATGGTCAACCAAATACGCTGGGCGTGGTGATGCCATTGCATGTTCTGTCGCCGATGATGCCCAATAGTTATACATTCTTTGTGGGTCTTTTGTTCCCCGGATAACAGACAGATAATGTTTCTGCCCATTCACTACTACCTCATCGCCAAAGACAGGGATTATGGGTATATATTTACCAGCCCATGCTGTTGGACCCTCTAATATTTCACTACCACTTCTTTTCACCCACATAACCTTATGGCTATTAACCTTTCTTTCTTTAACAACGAGCTTACCTATTGAGTATAGATATTCAGTGGTTATTTTATTATTTAATTCTATAATCTCTCCTGTATTTAACTGTGCAATTTGCCGATTTGTGGGTTCTTTATAAAAGTATTCGGCGACTTTTATTTTGTCATCTAAAAACCAATTCTCCAATTCTACACCTGTAGTATCTCCCGAAAACCCCTTGGTATCCGCCCCTGGATATTTCCTTAGAAATTGTTTTTTCTCCATACTTTCTTCTATAAAACAATATCTGGCATCGCTTAGCATAAAATCAACGGCAGTAGGGTCAAAATGGACTGCAAACGGATTGAGTATCCGTTTAATTAAAATATTCTGGTCAAGCATTTTTTCCAGATTCTGGTCGTTTGTAAATTCGGTTACAATCCTGAAAAATCCGATAGAGCAGGCTATCGCACTGGCATAAGCCGTATCGTAAGCTATCCCTGCGGTGCTTAAATATTCAATCTGCCTGATCAGCCCATCGTATAGGTCAGCCATCCCTACATCACCTTTATTATCAACTGGGATTACCTTTATTCTGGGTCTGTTCTGCATCTGCTCGCCCCGGAGTTGTCTGATAAATTTAAGCACTTTATTAAGCGTCAACACGGGGCGGCGAGCTTCTACCCTTTTATCCCTCATTTTTTGATCCCATTGGCCTCCGTTAATATCGTAAACAAACTTTAAATCATCTGCGGCAACTGTGTAAATATCTTGCCAGCCTTTAACTGCCGTGGCGTATCGTTCTGTAGACTCTTCTAAAAGGTCTTGATGTTTACTGTCTTTATGTTTCATGCACCCATCCAGCTATTCTGATTTATAGTATCTAATTGCCTATGATTAACAGGCAGGGGTTTGATTTTATAATCCCGGTAATTAGGGCGTATCAAACAATATCTTGCCCAATTGACCATAAAATGGTTATTCTCCTCTTTAGGTTTATCATCTTCATAAACCCATCTTTGTATCTCAAAAAGGTGTCTTTCTAAATTATTAAACAAATATGCAGTTGGCCTACCGTTCGCTCCCTTCAACATTACCTCTATACTGCGGACATATTTCTCAGGGTCTTTAGGAGCGACAATAAGGGTAATCCCCTCTACAGATAATTTTTCCTGCATAATGGAATAATCGTCCTTTATATGACTTCCGATAATGTTACGGATATAAGATGTAGAACCTTTTGCTAAAGGGTCTATAAAGACTTTTTTAATATTCCATCCCTCAGTTCTTTTCATGGTTATTATATCGTCTGCTATTTCTTCACCTGCTATATTCGCCCATCTCTCACGGATACAATAATGAAAATCGTGTTGGTCAACAGCCCAATAACTTATTGCTTGTGGAGTTGAAGGATGCCAGTCAACAACAACAGTAACAAACCAATCTGTGGGGATTTTAAACGGCGCGATAAGATGGATGGAGTGATCAAAGATTTTAAGAACACGGCCAACAAGGGATTTAAACTGTCCCAAAATTCTCGGGCCCGCATCGGAGGGATCAATATCTTTTACAAACTTGAGGATTTTTAATTTGTTAATCAACTCATGTTTTTCAGGAGGGGATACAGACTGAAGATATAATTCCGCCCCCCGTCCCTTATCGGTGACAGGAGTTTCCTTTATAACATCTTCATATAAAAGCTTATTAAAATATTCGTGGATTTGTGTCTCGTCATTCAGTCCCAATTCCTTTAAAATCTTTTTCTCGTCATTATAGAGGATAGGGTTTTCTATAATAGTCAGATTGTCTATTACTCCAATATCTGCCCTATGAGATAAAACAATTTCGTCAAGAAGCCATGCCTCTTTTAAAGGAGTAAGTGTCATAAGCGTCTTACCACCGTCTAAAAGCAACCCTCTACTTAATGCCTGGTGTTTATCCTTCTCAGGCGGCTCGTCCTCCCACGCCCCTTGAACCCTGAACGACTCAAATAAATCCTTATCTTGCGTATAGCACATAATCATAAATTGAGAGCCGTTATACCACTCCCATAAATATTCTATACCCTGTTCATTCTTCTTTGTGGTATACCACCCCTTCGGAGCCCACTTCTTTAACTCAGGCACGATAGTCTGCCCGATATGAATTTTCCAATCCTCGCCGACAATAACTATCTTTACAGGCGGCTTAATGCCTAATGACGATTTCCTATAGTATAAACCTTCAACTTCTATAGCGTCGGGGTTATCCTTCTCTATTTCCATCCACGGCTCGTATCCTAATGCCCATGAGCTTACAACATTAGCCCCAAGACCTGTTTTACCAATTTTATTACTACATACAATCGCAGATGTCGTCTTTCCCCTTATTACTTCTAATGCCCTTTTTTGCCATGGAAACGGCTTATAGAAAAAAGTGAGGTAATCCTTTTTAGCCGCATCTATCTTCTCTTGATTATTTAAATTGTTTATCGTCATAAAATAAAAAAAAGGCTGCATCAGGATTTCTCCCAATACAGCCTTTGCTCTCTTTTAAAACTTTAAGAATTAAGCTATCTTTTTATTTATCTACCATCAATCTTCTCCTTTTAAGAAACACAATAACTTCCTTTTTATCCCCTCTAATAATTTCAATATCTCGATTATGTTCTCTTTTTGTAACTCTGTCAAGTTTTATTTATTCTCCTCTTTTTCAAAACCAGCAGAATTTTCAAGAGTAGTTATTCCTAAATCTGAGGTTACAATTCTTATGCGCTGAGAAAGTTGATCTGGAAAATTATTTGTTATTGTCCTCATCGCCTCGTTTCTTTTATTGTTCCAATCATTCTCTTTATCAAATATTTTACACTCCTCCCATAACCAGCCCACAACCCAATGAAGTGCTGCCTTTGACATTATAATAAGAGGTATCCCAATGTATATAAACTCGTTAGGTATATTCCCTAATATGCTTTTCAGGAATAACCATAATATCATCAAAGACTGTAACGGTAAGAGGTTTTTAAAAAATCCCACCTCCCCATGTCCTTTGGCATATAAATTCCTGTGGTGTATATAAACCTTCAACCACTTCTCAAATTTGTCAGAACCTACCGCCTGCTCTAAATAAAACCGTAGTTTAATCATATCACCACCACCAAGCGGCTGATCATGCTAACCTCCCATTGCACCCGACAAGCGGGTTAATTATTTGTTAGAGCGCACAAATTGCGGATGCCCGTTCGCCATATTCAAAACCGCCGCATCGTGGCTGCATTGCGGGTCAGGGCACACGCAATAAGCTCCGTCAGCAGTAATGAGCGCGGCCGTGAATATATTGGCTATCTCGTGGCCTCCGAACATCCGTCCGCATACATGGCATGGAAGCCAAAAATACCCAAACAACCACGCATACATCCTGTTCAGTGTTCTCATGTTCAAAAGTCTCTCCTCTCTGGCAGATTTGATTACCATAAATTACTCCTTAACAAACCCCTCACTATCTATATCGTTCACTTTAATTTCACTGATTATTTTATGAACCTCCGCCAGACCAAGAATAGATGTAGATTTGTCCTCCAATAATCGCCGTTGCGTAAATGTCCTGTCAAGTATAGCCGTTACAGATATGGGGTTTGGCTCTCTGTCCCCTGCAAGACATTCATCTAAATAGTTGTTAAGAATTGTCCTTGCCTTAGCATCTATTAAGGTTAGTTGCTCTATCTCTCTGCCCTTGATTTCTGCGATTATATGTTGTAAGTCAGGGTCGAGATAAACATCCGATTGCAGATACTTCTTTATTGTCTTTGGGTCTTTACCTGTTGCCCGGGAAATGGCTTTCGTAGTATGACCTAATTCGGACATTACTTTTAGAACAGCTAATTCCGGTTTCGTAGGTTTTGGCTTTTTGCTCATTACTAACTATGTTACATGTTTTTAAAACTCTGTCAAGTTATTCTTTTAAAAAAGCTTTTTAAAATTTTCGGAAATAAGGGGAGGGAACAGTATTACACTATTGACCCTAAAAATGACCTCTACCCCCCCATCCCATTTGTCGCATAATTCCATTTGTCGCGTAAGGTTTATTATGTCAAATGAATACATAACCTATTGATTTTATTGAAGTTGTTTATTTGATTATGTCAAATAATTAGAATATATGATGTCAACCACTACCTGTAGCGGTTGGCATCATAATGTCGTGATTATGTCGTTGCGTCTATAACTATGTAATTTAATTAAACATTACCCAAAATGGGTAAAAGTTTACCCAAAATGGGTAAAATCCTTTTTAGGGGCAAGTATAAGGGGAGCAAAGACAGTAAACTATCAACACCTCATATTCCTGTTAAAACCAATGGCAAGCCTTCCAGAGGCCTTAAAAACGATTTTGGGGTATATTATACAGGTTTTTAATGGGAAACCTTGATTTTTAGCCTTTCTTTGACATTTCCCCATATCTGTATATCACTTTATCCCCTTCCGCTTAGCCTATGCCCCATAACTTTCGTTTTTCAGTATAAAATTACTATATCAGGTTGTTCATTCCGTATTTTATATTTAGTTCGGCGTGTTTTTGTTTGTAGACCATAATATCTATTAACCCCGTAGTCAGCTCTCTTATCATGTTGCAACAACCTTGAGCATAAGGGCTTAACCTATGTTGGTGCGGGTCTGTTATTTGAGAGAAGGTTCTATCTGGTAATTGTGGTGGTATGTATGCAGTTTTACAAGCTCCAAGTATTGTGCCAAGTGAAATATCCCTTGGCTTTAGGCTGCCGTCTGACAGGCGATTGATTATCCGGTCTATCCCCTTAACCAATCTCTCATCGCTGTAGCCGTTGTCATCCAGTTCTTTTTTCCAAACAGGTATGCTGCCTTTATAAATCTCATAACCCAGCGCACCTTCCAACCTTAGCCATTGCTCCCTATAAATTTTATCTGTTATCATTTTAACCCCCTATACCCTTTTCTTTTTTGTCCGGCCATGTATTCCATGCAGTCAATGTTAAAAAGTTCTATACTCATAGGCCCCCCTTTAGATTTTTCAAACAGTCAAAACGATTATCTTCTTTAGATTTCTCCGGCTCTATCCAATCCCTCCAGTTGTTAAACCATGTGGACGCATTTTTGACATAGCCATTTTTTACCCGCTCTGAATTGAGATAATTTTTAAGGGCGGTCTGTATCAGGATATAATCGGCTTCTGTTTTGACGCTTGAACGGAAATATTTAAGAGCTTGCTTTTTACCGTCTTTGTTTAAATATTGCTTAAAAATAAATTCAAAATCAAACCCTTGTTTTATCTTTTCTTCTTTAATTATTACATTATTAACATTATTGTTAGTGGTTAGCCGCTGGTTAGCCGCTGGTTGGTCGCTGGTTAGTTGTTGGTTAGTTTGTTGGTTAGTTACTTGGTTGATTTCTCTTTTATCATCCTGATAAGTATTATAATTACATATAGTTATAATACTATATAGGCTGGTTGATTGGATGGTTATTTCGTTGGTTGATTTTAGCCTTGCAAGTGATGTGCGTATGGATTGCTCTCCAATACCTGTTGCAACGCTTAGAGCTTTGCGGCCTGTTAATAATTGTCCTCTCTCTATAATTATCCCACGCCATTTCTTGGGCTCATGGTTAGCATGAATTAAAAGATGGATAAAAAGATGAAAGGTCTTACTGTCGCGATACCACTCCCATTGTTCAAGCTTACGATGCAGTTTTATCCAGCCATTATCCATTCTGTTCTATCCCTCAAAAAAACACAACGCAATCCTTTAACTATCACCTTCAATAACATTCGGTAATAAATCTAAAAAACTAACTGTCATAGTATAAATTGAGTCATAGCCCGCACATTCTACATCACATTTTATAAAGCCATCATTCAATAATCTAATTACTAACTCACATGCCATTCTTTCTTTAAAATGGTTAATAAAATTTAGTTTATCAAAATCCTGTTCTGGAGGGAACGAGATATGTGATTTCACACTATAAAAATGCACCCTGTCTTTAATTTCAGGGTTTTTCATAAAGTCTCTAATCATCACTTTAACTTCCTTATCGTCCATCTCTCTATCCTCCTTTTACCTCTTTAAAATTCCTCCGCCACGCCCAGGGTTAAAATTCTATCTGAGTTCATTTGCCCACCATCTTGCCAAACACAAAAAGCCACAGAGTTGATAGGCATGAATTGAGACATGCTACGATACCTTGCGGACATCGTCCTCTGTGGCTTTTTCTATTTGGATTATTTAAAATGGATTTTCTCAATTAGAACTCCTATCAAAGAGATAACTACCTCTTATCATCATTTTTAAAACCTGTCAAGGGTTAAATCAAGTGTTAAATCAACTCTTTTTGAATATTTTTAAGCCGTCTATGCTGAATATCTACATATCCCGTCCTCTGTGGCTTTTTCTATTTGGATTTTTTAAAATGGATTTTCTCAATTGGAACTCCTATCAAAGAGATAACTACCTCTTATCATCATTTGTAAAACCTGTTAAGCTTTATTTCCCATACTATATTTATAGTTTTGTATATGTCCAGGAAATAGCTAATCCTTGCATATAAACTTATGGGATAATTGTATCAATTCTGCCCAAAACCAGCTAAGCCTTGATAGTAGTGGCTTAGAGGGTGTTTTATGTGTGGACTTGGGCAGATGTTGCCCAAATAGCCATTTATAGAATTAGTTAATCCATTAACTATTTTTTTAAAAAACAGCCTTCAAACCCACAACTGGCTTGATAATAAAATAAATATTGAGAAGATGAGAAAGTTGGCATAGAGGTTGCATTATATAATAATCAAGCAAGCGATTAAAAATAATAAAAGGGAGGAAAAGAAAATGAACACCATCCAAAAAACACTTTTGGCAGGCGGTAAAAAAATCAGAAATGCGTGGGCAAAAAAACAGGGATTTACAGTAAAAAAAGATGATGTAATATATATGGTAGGCTTACGCTCACGGCCTATAGGTGGAGTGTGCAGCACTGGGCCATCTTACTCGTTTGGGGGACGGCTATATGTAATTTTCAACGCCGATGGTAATCGGGTTTGATTTTTATAAAATTAAAAGGGAATATACCAGACAAGTTGTCAAGAGTTTATAATAATTGGCTCGGAATGCAGCCTCGCAAGTAAAAATAAAGGGATGGAGGGAAAGACCTGGAACGAAAGGTTATGCAGCGCAGCCGGAGAGGGATAAATGACCATGAGCGAACCGCAATTTTCCGTGACGATGAATTTTAACCGAATTGAACTTGACGCGTGGATAGATAAGACGAGACAGCCGGACGGTAGTTACCGCCTTGTAGGCATGGGTAGGTGCACGGAATACGACGCGAATACAGGCGCCGTTGTGTCTGAAAAAGTTGAAACAACTGGACTGACGGGAACAGCACCGCACGACGCCTTTGTAAACCAAAAGGAGGTAAATAATATGGATAATGTCAAACAAAACTTGAATAAGTTTCTAAAAGTTGGGGAGGTAAATAATATGTATAAAGCCAACCAAGATTTAAATAAGTTTCCAACAGTTGGAAATTGTCCAATGACAGTAAGCCAGGAGATATATGAATTTACAGTAATGCTTCTGGAAAAAACGAACAAGTTAGTAGAGTTTGCACAAGGGAAACTTCATGTGATTAGTCTGGCCTCAATAAAGGATAAAGAGGTAGCAAATCCAAAACCTATGAAACCATATCCTATGTATTTTGAGGAATTGCGGGGTAAGTTATTAATTATAGAAGACAACTTAAACACCATAGAAGACATTATAAATGGCGTGGAGTTTTAACGGCGACATTGATACTGCTGAAAAATATTACATGGGGAAGTGTTTCAACCTGTGTCAAGGTGAATATGACTTAATGGCTAAGTGTATTGAAGTTCAGGAAATAAAATAAAGATATAAAAACAGGAGGTAGAGAGATGTGTGAATTTATTTCATGGATTGAAAAAGACGGAGACTTATTTTATCTTACCGATAGGGAAGTCTTTTCCGAGCAGGGTAAGGAAATACTAAAAGGATGTAAACATAACGATTATCTTGGCCACGAAGCTATTAGATTATTTTACAATATTAAGGGCGGCAATGACCATGAATGCCGTGATTTCTGGGATATAAATAAACTCCCAAAAGAACTGGCAAACAAAGTGAAAGATTTTTCCAAATACTGGGGAGGAATGTTTAGAGAGTATTTTCAGAATGAAGACCTGTGCCACATCATCTATTACGCCCCAGAACCGTGGAAAGTAAAAGCATGTCAACAATTACTCAAACAAAAACCGAGCAATCAAGACCTGAGCTATATCATCAATAACGCCCCAGAACCGTGGAAAGTAAAAGCATATGAACAATTACTCAAACAAGAACCGAGCAATCAAGACCTGAGCTATATCATCTATTTCGCACCGGAGAAGTGGAAGGTGAAAGCGAAGGCCATGCTAAAGTAAGGAGGTAGAAAGATGAGTTATAAAAAAGCGACGAAATTTTCTAAAAATCCTCGTAATAGGATGTAGTAGTTGCAAAAAAGACGATAAATAAGGATAATTTTATGAAATATTGGCATAAAATTGAAATTGGTTGGTATGAAAGCAAAAAAGGGGAAATTATACAATGTTGGTATCGTAGCCTTGGCGCACCATTAAATAAAGCTGGTTGGTATTTATGGCCAATTACAATGAGGGCAGAATGTTTAGGACCATATAAAACGATGAAAGAAGCAATGTCTAAAATTAAAATAAATTAGAGGAGGTGGAGGATAAAAATGACAACCAAAAAAGTAATCGCAAACTGGGATACCTTGACAATCTACCAGAAAGACTCTGCACTCTGCTGCCAGCCAGGTCTTGCAGAGCTGGTAATCGCAAACTGGGATACCTTGACAATCTACCAGAAAGACTCTGCACTCTGCTGCCAGCCAGGTCTTGCAGAGCTGGTAATCGCAAACTGGGATACCTTGACAATCTACCAGAAAGACTCTGCACTCTGCTGCCAGCCAGGTCTTGCAGAGCTGGTAATCGCAAACTGGGATACCTTGACAATCTACCAGAAAGACTCTGCACTCTGCTGCCAGCCAGGTCTTGCAGAGCTGGTAATCGCAAACTGGGATACC
>ERZ1292644.176-Hain-H14-01um-R2-176-length-45353-cov-22_pt1 | contig 38554 bp, 64 predicted proteins | sample MGYA00564402_ERZ1292644 | MGnify/ENA primary metagenome ERZ1292644 (study PRJEB36523, sample SAMEA6512644) | groundwater metagenome | collected 2019-01-09 | study: AquaDiva: Metagenomics assemblies of 32 groundwater samples
CAGGACCTGGCGCGGGCGACGGAGTTGTCAGCCTCTCACCTTTCCCGGATTGAGAACGATCGGGCAGTTCCTAACGCCCAGACCGTACTCAAGCTTGCCAAGGCTCTCGATGGCGACCTTGGGCGCATGCTGGAGCTTGCCGGGTACCTCCCCGCTCTCGATGGCGACCTTGAGGAAATCCTCAGCCGGCTCTCATGGCAGTAGAGATTGGTGAGCCCAGCGAGGAGGAGCAGGAGCGGGTGATCCAGGGGTTCCTGTCGCCGTACCCGGTGGGGTTCAACAGGTGGGCGTCGCGGCTACTGGTGCGGCAGGAGCGTGGGGGGTATGGGCCGTGGGTGGAACTGCCGTGGCACGCGGGGTACGATGCGAGAATCTTAGCGGCGGGGCGGCGGGTAAACAAGTGGTTGTACATGTTAAAGAGCAGGAAGAGGGGTTGGAGTCTGAAGAACACGGCGATGTTGGTTTACAGGGCGATGTACATGCCGCACAGCTCGAGCATAGCGGTGACGTGGCATGAGGATGCCGCGTACGGGAAGAGGGACTCGATACAGGAGAGGATGGGGGTGATGTACGGGTCCTTGCCCTTGTGGGAGCGTCGTTGGACGCCGGCGGTGAAGTGTCCTGAGGGGGAGTTTGGGGTGAGGGGGGAGCTGGTGCTGGCGCAGCACTGGCATGGTGGGGTAGAGACGTTCGGGCATATTAAGATAGGGACGGCGAGTCCCAACATAGGGGCGCAGGCGGACTATAATTTCGCATTTCTGGACGAGATAGAGAGGTGGCAGCAGCCGGATCAGACGGTATCGAGCGTGGAGGGGAGCGTGGCGCGCTCGGGAGGTGTAATGGTAGCGGGGAGCACGCTCACGTTGGAGAGCCATCCGGGGAGCTATCTATGGCGCAATCTTGAGCTGGCGCGGCGGGGTGAGATAGATGCCGAGTGGATGTTCGTGGGCTTTGGGAGCAGGCCGGACGATAACGAGGCGGCGTGGGAGCAGAAACGTCGGGATGCCGAGGCCAAGGGAGAGCTGGTGTTGTTCTACCGGGACAACTGCCGCACCCTGGAGGAGGCTCTAATGGCTACGGGGACGGGTCTGGCTGATCCGGAGTCCCTGGCGGCGTGCAACGAGGGCCGGAGGCCGCTCCCATTGCCTCCCTCGCTGGCTGAGTGGGCGGGAGTGGCCTAAAGTGCCGCTGCATTTGTACCACGAGCCGGTGAAAGGCCATCTGTATTGCTACGGGCTGGACTCCTCCAGGGGCGGAGGGGGCGATAACTCTGTCCTTGATGTCCTGGACGCCTCGGTATCGCCGCCTACGGAGGTGGTGTGCCTGCGGTCGAACAAGCTGGACGCCATGGACCTGGCGAAGAATGCGCGCGACCTGCACGATTATGGGTACGAGGTAGCCAGGGGGAACAAGTATATCCCGCGCAGCGGCGGGCTGGTGCCGGAGATCACGGGCGACAAGGATATTGTCCACCAGTTGCAGTCCCGCTTCGACCTCGACTTCTGGTACGTCCAGGAGAAAGAGGCGAAGCCCCGCAGCCTTGAGCCGGTGGCCGTTAATTTTGGTTTCCACACCAGCGAGGCTAGTAAGACGACGATCGTGTCTTTCCTTCACGCCTGTCTGGTCCGGCGCGCCCTCTTTTACAGCAATCCCTGGTTGCAGGACGAAGCGCGCTATTGGAGCCGCTTCGAGGGGAACTGGAAGTACGGCCTGGCGAGCGGGCACTCCGGGGGGCACGGCGATGTCACGATGGCCATTGCGCTAGCCCTGGCGGGCGTGGTGGTGGTCCAGGAAAACGCCGGCATTGCGCCCTTCTGCCGCGAAGCTCAATCCGTCAGGGTCTCGCAATCCTATTGGGAATGGGAGGCACGGAGTGGACCTTGGAAACGTCAAGGACATCTGGCAGCACGCTGACCGCCTGAAGCAGAACCATGGCGAGCGTGATCGCCTGTTGCAGGCGGTGCTGGACCATCTTCAGCCGCGGCAGACCCTCTACCATGAGGCGACGGCCCAGAACACCTCGGCCTCCGTGGACTACGAGGCCGCCTTCGGCATTCTGCAAGCCCAGGTCAGGATGGCGACTCCCAGGGTGGCGCTGCCCTTTGACCTCTTCCTGCCCGAGGGCGTGGATGTCACGGAAGCTTCGCGGACCCTCATCGAGAACACCGAGCGTATGCTGGAGGGCTTTTTCCAAGAGGCCCTTGCGCGCCGCGTCCTCGCCCAGCACCACCCTGGCATGTGGGACATAGCCTCGAACCTTGTCTTGCGAGGCGCTGGCGTCTGCTGGCCTTACTTTATACAGGAAGGCGGCGAGCTCAGGCCCCACTACGAAGCCTATGACCCCGGCCAGGTCTACCTTGAGAGCGCTGAGACTGGACCCCAGGTTGTCTTTATCAGGGACTCCATGACGCTGGCGGCGCTGCGGGCCAAGTTGGAACAGAACCACGTCGAGAACCTCCCCGTGGGCGAGACCAATGCGATATTCGAGACCCTCTTGATGTGGTGCTTGCAAGGCAGTGAGGTCTGGTGGGGGTTCACCGCCACGGCGTCGAAGGGTTCTGACAGGGGCCCTGTAGATTGGCTCGTCGCGCCCAAGCACGAGCCCATCTATGGGAAGCGTATTCCTATCCTCTACGTGGGAGTGGATGGCCCCGCCACGCGCTATCAGGGCAACGGCTCCCCCGTGGCCTTCGGGAACCAGCACGCAGGGCGTCCCTTTATCGCCGATATGCTTGTCCATGCCGATACGATCAACCTCCTGCGGAAGACTCAGATGGCCGGCGCCATCATGGCGGCGACTCCCGCCATCATGTTCGAGTCCTCCTCGGTTGACACCGTGAGCGTGCAACCAGGCAAGGTGACTAAGCTGGCTCCCAATGAGAAGGTGCAGGTCCTCCAGGCCTCCACCAATTTCATTGTCGCGTTGGAGGCGGAGATACAGGCCGAAACGGAGATTATTTACCAGCTGGGCCTGAACCCCCTCTTGGTGGGGCTGCCCTCTGCGCGGTCGGAACTGCTCCGGGCGGGGACGCAGCAAGCCTCGGAGACAATGTTGGAGCCCCAGCGGCAGGGCTATAAGGCTCTTATTGAAGGGATGGCCGATAGCTGGCGCCAGCAGGCTCAGTGGCTCCTGACGGAGGGGGGAGTCAAGGAGCTTAAGCTGGTGATGCCCGTGCGGGACGACCTGCGGGGGAGGTCGCAATGGCGGGCCTATACGGAAAAGGACCTGTACTGGGACGGGCGTTTCGAGGCCCATCTGGCGCCCTTGCCGGAGGCCGAGACCGTGGTGCGGAACGCTCAAGTCTACAACATGTTGTCAAATCCCCAGACTGCGCCTAACTCGGGGGTATCGGACGCCTTCTTAATGAGCGACGTGCTCCGAATCCGGTATCCGCAGAAGATGCGCGACGATAAGCGTAGGGAGCGGCTCCAGGGCCTGCTGGAGCCCATCGCGATGCTCGTCATGCTCGATAATTGGAGTGACCAGCTTATGGGCCTGGTGGTAGGGGCGCGGCCTCCGCTGGGGTCGGGAGCGGAGTGGGTTAAACTCCAGCGAAAGGACCAGGAGCTTATTGGCGAAGTCCTCGGCACGGTTAAGCTGACGGGCGTTGCCATGGACAACGGAAGGCTGAAGCTCCGCAACCTGGAGGATATTGAGTTGGGCGTGAGGGCGGCGGCGGAGCAGTTCCGGGCACAGCTCCAGACCCAAGAGCAGGCTAAAGGGCAAGCGCCGCTCGCCCGTCCTGGCGTAAGCCCAGAGGTGGAACCTCCCCAGGGCAGCGTGGTGGGAAGAGGCTTTAGGGGCAATGGCGCGGACCAGGACCAAGCAGCGGCGCTTCTAACGTCCCAATCGGGCAGCGACCAGACGGGAGGCGCGTAGGTGGGGCTCCAGAGACAACTGAGGCAACATGAAAGGAGGCAGCGCGTGGCTGACATAGTGTTGGCGGTAACGCTGAACAGGGAGAGTGGGCAGGTGAACGTGAGCGGTCCGCTGGCAGATAAAGTGCTCTGCTTGGGTCTGCTTGAGATGGCGAAGAACCTGGTCCATAACTACACCGCACCCGTAGGCCCCAAGATACTGGTGCCTGGGAACGGAACGGCGCCGCTGCTGCCTCCAGGAGGCGCATGATGGGGGATGAGCGATGAGGGTGCACGTGGAGTTCATTCGCTGGAACGATTCTTCCGGATCGCACGGCCCCGTGGAGCCAAATGAGATAGGCGACGACTTCTTTATCCACACGGCGGGAATCTTTGTGAAGGAAACGCCGCACACAGTAGTTGTCGCCCAAGATTTGTTCATGGACTCAGGCAGGGTTCGGGACCATGAGGTAGTCCGCAAGGTCAATATCATCAGCCGTAAGGCATTCTACCTAGAGGTGAACGAGATGCCCCACAAGTCCAAGTCCAAGAACTACCCCACGACCAAGGGCCACCCCGGCAAGAAGAAGGGCAAAAAGGGGCGTCGCTAAGTGCCGGACCCCCTGCGCGAACGTATCTTGGCTCGCCGCCGTACACGGCTGGCCCGCCCGCCTTCTGGCCTAGCTGGCCTGCCTTCTGGGACAGCTGGCGTGCCAAAGCCGAAAGTGGCCCTCTCCGCACCCGGCGTGGAGGGTCTGACTGGTGCGTTCGACTTCCTGGGTGGTCTGTTCCTGAACAGAGGAACAGAGGCTTTTCGGCCTGGGGTGCAGGATGAGGACTACGTGCCGCCTGTGCGTCCCGCGTCTGAAGAATTAGGGCGGCGTATCAGGGATATCCTCGTGCCAGCGCCAGAAACTGCGATGGAGCGGGCAGCTGACCCCTGGGTAGCGCCCTTCGCAGCTTTTCCGCCAGGCGTCGTCGTTTCGGGCGGCGTCTCCGCTGCGGTGCGCGAGGCTGGGCTCGCTTTCCGTGCTTTGCGCGCCGTGGCCCGTGTCAGCACTCAGGCGGCAGAGACGGCAAGCGCGGCTGGCTTGCCCCGTGGGGCTCTGGCCGCCTCCCGCCGCGCGGGGCTGTCGGCCAGGGGTCTAGGGGGGATCGCCAGAGACTTGGCGCCGGAGAGGGTGCGGGATTTGGCTCGCGCCGCTTCAGAGACTGCCCCTGCGCCTACTTTCCCGCAGGCGTTGGCCGGTGGTGCCCGCCAGGCTACTGAGGGCATCCGCTTCCCACGCGACCCTAACCTAGTGCCGCCCAGAACTTTCGCTGCCCAAGCGCAGGAAGCCGCCGCTCGGGCTAGAGTGCCAGAGTTCTGGGACCCCGAGCGTATTCTCACGGAGGCGCGTTTGGGGAGCACGGGCGCGCCTCCTTCCGGCGGGGCCGCTGTACCTCCTGCGGCGGCTCCGCCACCCCTCGGCGGCGCCGCACCAGGTGCCCGCTATTTCCTGCCGGGCAATGCCTCCTTGATACGGAGCATGAACCTCCACGGGGATAGTGTCTGGCAGCGCCTGGCGGATCAGGCCGCTAGGGTGAAAGTGGGCGATCTGCGTCCCCTCATGCCTATCATAGACCGTATCAACTTTCGTGCGTTGGCCGAAGGACCTGTCAAAGAGGCCATGCTGGTCCATGCCAATGTCGCGGAGCGGTACTCCAACCTGGCGGCCTCGGCGCTGCAAGACTTGCGGGCTATCGGGGACGTCAAGAGGGAGTTCGGCCTGCTGAAGGCGGTGGACAAGGCCACGGGCGAGAAGCTGGTGCAGGCCACCAAGGTCACGCCGAAACATCCGGGCGATTCCCTGGCTATCAGCGATATCATCGAACTGGGTGAGGCGGCTTACAACTTCACGCCGAAGCAGAAGGCCATCGTGGCCTTCCTGCGCAACGCCATGCAGGAGGTCAAAGCGGCTGCCAAGGCCGAGGGGATACCATTCGACGAGATCACTTTCCTGGAGCCTGGCCGCGAGTATTTCCCCCGCTGGGTAACGGCTATCAGCAAGGTAAACCTCAAGCGGGGGTTCGGTGGCACGCTTCAGGGCTATAAACAGTCCTTCCAGAAGACGCGCTTCTATGACCTCCAGATAGAAGGGATGCGCACCGGCGTGGACTATGCGCTGCCTGAGCAGGCCCTGGCAACGCACATCCAGGCCGTGGGGAAGGCCATTGCGGAGAAGCGCATGTACCAGATGGTCGCGCCCTTCGCGCAGTCCCCCCAGTCTCTAGTCTCTGTCGCCTACAAGCAACCTGTAGCTGATACGCGCGTGGCCATGGCCCAGTTGCTCAAGCTGGAGCGCGTCACGCAGCGGTTGATACGCGGCGAAAAGATTCCCACGCAGACTGTGGAGGCGCTGAAACGGACCTGGCCCGCTCTGGGCCATGAGTTGGGGCTGGCAAACGATCTTCAGAACGCTGCATTGGGCCGGGAACTCTTGAAGAAGATACGAGCCGCTCGCCCTGGGGCCGACAGGGCCATGAGCGACGCCAGGAGGGCTTACGACGCCCAGGTGGAAACTCAGAAGGCGATGGCGAGCCTGGGAGACCGCGGCATCGAGAAGCACGGGCTGATGCACGTCTATGGCCGGGCCTTCGGGGCCAAGAACATCTTTCCCATCGAGATCGGCAAGCCGCTCCAGAAGGCCATCGACGACCGCGCTAACGAGTGGCTCGCCACCATGAACCGGGTGGTCACGGGAACGCTCTTGCCCTTGCAGGCCGGCATGGACTTCTCGGCGCCCTTCATCCAGGGACTGCCCGCCCTCGTCACCCATCCCGCCCGCTGGGCCACGGCCACAGTCGCCCATTACAAAGCCTTCCTTGACCCTGGCACGGCGGGGAAGTATTTCGCGCGGCACCCAGGGCTGGCCGATGAGATGCTGGAGCACAATGTCTCCCTGTCCTCGGCGGAGTTCTACGAGGGCGGGTTGCTCCGGCGGGTGCCGGGAGTGAAACGGGTGGCCCAGGGATTCGAGGAGGCATTCGACTCCTTCGGCGACGTGCTGCGGGGCGAGCTCTGGTTGGCCCAGAAGCAGGCCGCCAGCAAGTTTCCCGACGGATTGGACCGCCTAGCGGAGTTCGTCAACAAGTCCACCGGCACGCTCTCGACGCGGGGCCTGGGGATCGGTGCCACCCAACGGGAGATCGAGCGCGGCTTCCTGTTCTTCGCCCCGCGCTATACCAGGGCCTACCTTGGCCTGATGGCCGACGTGGCGCGGGGAGGCTATGCTGGCACAGCGGCGCGTGAAGCGTTGGGTCGTTTGGCTGCGGCCGGCGTGGGAGCCTCAACGCTGGTGGCGCTGGCTCAGGCGACGGGAAAAGAGGGCTTCGACGCCGACAAGTTCTGGGAGGAGTGGGCGGCGATGCTCAACCCCACGTCGGACCACTTCCTCTCCTTGTCCATCGGCGGCAACAACTACGGTGTGGGCGGTGTGGTGTACTCGGCCCTGAAGCACGCCGGTCGCGCCCTCGCCCTGGAGATTGACAACCCCGGCGCCATCTTCAACTTCGATCCGAAAGACGATGTGAAGAACCCCCTATCCGAGGGCGTGGGATTCTGGCGCTCGCGGGTGGCCCCCGTCGGTTCCCTTACCTGGGACCTGGGCACGGGCTACAACTATATCGGGGAGTCTACGCGGGGCTGGGGCAACCTGGCCACGACCCTGGCGGAGCGTGTCCTGCCCTTCGCCGTCTCGGGCCGTGTCCTGGAGACGCCCCGCGAGGGATGGGCCACCTATCCTCTCGATGTGACTGGCCTGCGCGTCAGCCCCCGTAGTCCCTGGACCATGGCCAACGACGCCCGCGATGTGGCGGCTCAGGCGATGTTCGGCAAGCGCTGGCGGGCTGAGGGCAAGGAAGGGCTCACCAACGAGCAGCGGCGTATCATCAACAACCTGCCGGATATAGAGGAGCGCCGGGACTGGGCTGAGCAGGTCACGCGGGAGAAAGACCGCGACCCTGAGGGCATCTATCAACAACTTGACGCCTACCAGCAGAAACAGGGCGAGGTGTTGGAGCGTCGCCAGGAGCGCGTAGCCGAGGCCGAAGTTGAGTATCGGCGCTTGCGGCAAGACAAGGGGAAACTCAGGGAGCACTACCGCACCATACAGAAAGACTTCTTTCTCGCGTGGGATGCCTTGGGGCCTTCGCCAGCGGAAAAGTTGCGTACGCAGAAAGAGCCGCATCCTCTTGACCTCGCCCTGGAGCGTTACTTCGAGGCTATAGATGCGCGGCAGTTCACTAACCGCTGGGACGAGGTGGACTGGGACGCCTACGATCGCGGCAAAGGCCGCGCCTTGGCGGGGCTGAGCCCTTCCGAGGCGGCCTACGTGGAGAGGCAACGCTTGGCTCTCAAGAGCCCGCTGGAGCGGGAGTACGACGCCGCGAAGCAGTACAAGCGATCCTACGACGAGGCGTGGAAGCGCGTCGTGGGGCCGACCTACCAGGCGGAGTACCGCCAGTATCAGAGGCTCAGGGACCAGAATGAGCAGGCAGGGCGGCAACTCGTCAAGGAGAAGCCCTGGCTGGCGGAGGTGGACCGGCGCGTGGGGCGTGTCAGGCTCCAGATGCGCCGTGCTGATCCCAAACTGGACGCCATCCTGTTAGACTGGGGCTACGTAGCCGTTCCGATAAGGGAGAGGCGCTGATGCCACCGTTCACGGACGAGGAGCTGGGCGACTTCCTGATGCAGGCCGCCATCGATAGCCTGGGCCTGGACGAAGACGCCGCCTTGGCAGTTGCCGAGGAGATGGTCAACGCCTTCAACGGCGTGGAGGGCGAACTGTCCCAGGACGCCGTAAAGTTGGCCAATACGCTGCGGGGCACGGCTGTGCCCTTCCCCGCCGAATACACCGAGATCGCGGGCTTTGTGCAGCAGAGCCTCAACCAGATAGAAGGGTTGCCGCCGCCTTCTGTACCCGCTGCGCCGGGAGAGCCGACGGGAGAGTCAGGGGGGCCGTTCACGGGCGCAGGCGGCGACGTTGAGAGCGACCAGGCCGAGGGCAAGCGCCGCCTAGAAGGCGTGCTGCGTGGCATGGACTTGCACCCCGACGTTCTCAAGCGGGCTCTCGCCACCTTGGATGCGGACTGGCGGGAGTTCCGTGCCACAGGCGAGAATCTCCCCCAAGTGGCGCAGGGCGCTGGGGCTGCGCTCGCCGACACCTTCCTCCTCTGGTGGATGAACACCGACAAGGGGAATGAGCGCTTCTTTGAGTCGGAAAACGAGTGGGAATACGACCGGCTGGTCGAAAGCGCTGAGGGCGATGAGCGCGCTGTCCTGACAGACCTCCGTAAAGAAGCGCTCGCGGCGGCGCGGAAGCGGGGCGCGCGCCTGGATGCCATGGACGGCGCCGCGCTCGTCGATTTCCTGGGACGTGAGGGTCGAGGTTCCACCAAGGAATCGGTGCGTAAGTTCTTTACTGCTCCAGAGCGGCAACTGGGCGCGGCGACGAAAGACTTAGCGGTGGACATTGAGAAAAGCGAACAGGAGCGCCGCAAGCGGCTGGCCGATATAGATGCAAAAGCGGCGGCGCGGGAGTTGGGCAAGAAACTGCTAGGCGCTGCCGACCTTCTGGGAGAATTGGACGAGACTCTCAAGGCTGATTATGACAGCTACCTGCGCTCCTGGGCGCTGCCCACCGGCCTGACTCCCGAAGAGGAAGCCGCTGTGGGTGGCGCTGCCCCTATGTCTTACGCCGACTGGCTCCGCACCCGCACGGGGGCGGATCTCCAAGAAGCCGCGCGCAAGGCGGGAATAAGCGATCTTTGGGACAGGGGGCTCCTGGCAGACGCCTTCGAAAAAAACGTGGCGGTTCCCTTGCGGAAGGCGGCCAAGTCTCCGCAGCAACTGGAGCAGGCTGAGCGGCGTATTGCCGCGATGGCGAAGACACTACCCTTCCTGGCGTCACGCTGGGAGGCAGCGACGCGGGATAACCCAACCCTGACGCCAGAGCAGTTCTTCCAAACGCCGGATGCTCAGGGTACGCTATCGTCCGCGGACCAGTTATACAGCGAGCAGCAAACTGTTGACGCCCAGCTTTTGCGTGAGGACTTCCCCCGCGTTCCTGCAAACCTTGCCCGTCTTCCGCGCGCTGGGGAAGCCCCGGTGGCGCAACCGGCGGCGCTCCTTCCCCGTTCCGTTGGGCTGGGATGGGAGCCGAAGGGCTTAGGCGGGGTGTTTGAGCGCACGCCAGGGCTGCGGGAGTATTTCCAGAAGAACTCTGCCGCCTTGGGTGCGGACTACAGCCGCTACCTGCGGAGCCAGGTGCATGAGGCGAGCCTGGGGACGGCCACCGCGCCCCTGAGCTTCGAGAGTTGGCTGGGCCAACATTCAGGGCGTCTGGAGTCAGAGTTTCTTGAGAGTGAGCGAGTCCGGCGGACGACGGAGAGTCCTTTCGCTTCGGTAGTGCGCTAGATGCTTAGGTAGACGCCCTTGACAACTGCTGATAGACTGTGTGAAAAGGAAACGCTGTTCAAGACACTTGAGGTGGCCTTGCAGCGCATCCTGGAGATTGAGGGCTACGCTGGAGCCGGGTACGCTGAGGTAACAGTAACAATCGTAGCCAGGCGGATAACCCGGCTCCAGCCTAACGGCTCGATTCAGCGGCAGGAGGTTTCTGTTCACAACTGAATAGGCTACGACGGCGGAGGGACGGTTCCCCCCTGGGTCTCATAAGCCTGGGCTCGTAGGTTCGACTCCTACCCCCGTCCCCATCAGCCAGAGCAGAAAACTGCGCGGCACTCGAAAGGGTGCCGCTATTTGTTTATCAGGAGGTCTTCATGGAGAGCGAGGCTACATCACAGGCTACAGGGCAGGCCCAGGCAGGCTCTGAGACGGTGGATGCGGACACGCTGCGTAACCAGCTACGAGAAGAGGTGCTGCGCGAGCTCAAGCCTCCCTATGAGGCTGCACTTGCCGGTTGGAGGAAGAAGTACGGCGATGAGTCCAACGCTTGGGGCGCTAAGTTCACAGCACAAGCGGAGGAACTTGACCAACTGAAGGCCGTCGCGGAGGCGGCCAAACTCAGCCCCGAGGCCACCGATTGGGTGGCGCGCCGCCGCAACTCCGACCGCACCATGGCCGAGGCGCGCGACGCCAAGGCGCAGGCCCAAAAGATGATGGACGAGGCGCGGGCGGTAACGGTCCTGGCGGGCATCCGGGTGCAGCCTTGGGCTGCCAAAGTCCCAGAAGAGTGGTTCGTCAAGGCCAAGGAGCGCCTTCTGAACAACGAGGTTTCGGCATCTATCGAACTGGCCTGGGAGGCTCAGGCGCTTGCGGGGAAAGCGGGTGCCTCTGAGACAAAAGGCACTGGCGCTGGTCTGTCGGGGCTAGGTGCGGGCGGCGGTGGCCAACGCCCCACTCTTGCGGCCCTTGTGAAGGAAGACATAAGCCACTACGGACCCAAAGAGATGGCTGACTACCAGAAACGCTGGGACGCAGCCCAGAAGTAAAGGAGTCTAAAATTGGCTGACATGACGGCAACCACGATGGCCGTCTGGATACCGGAGGTGCAGGGCCGTGCCGCCACTATCACCTACCGGGCCGAGACGGTCAACGTCCCCCTGCTTGACCACACCTGGGAAGACCAGCTACGGGCTGGGGGGACGGACACAGTGAATATCCCTGGGTTCAGCCAGAACTCGGCGCCGAATAACAGAGGCGCTGGGGCTGGCACCTTCGGCACGGGCGCGACCATCACCTTCGACGCCGTGACGGAGGTGAACGTCGCCCTGGTGGTGAACCGCTGGTACTACAAGGCAGACCGCCATCCCTTCGAGCTGGCGGCGCAGCAGATTGGCACCTACCAGATGCTTCTAGCACGTGGCCGTGGGCAGGCCATCCAGCTCCAGGTGGACGCCGACATCGCGGCGGACAACACCAACGGGTACGATGCTGGGACAGCGGTTGGAACTGACAACGTGGACGTGACGGAAGACGATCTGTTCACGCTCCAGACCAACCTGAACAACCAGAATGCCCCAGTGAATGGGCGCAAGTTGGTCGTCTCGCCCGCGACCCACTCCTCCATGATGAAGGTCGAGGCGTTGCGCAACAGCCTCTACGCGGGCGCGATGGGCAACCTGGACGGGGCCAAGGGCCAGGGGTTTGTCGGGAAGGCTCTGACCTTCGATGTCTATATGAGCAACAACCTGGAGGCCGGCACGGCGGGGAAGAAGAACGCCGCCTTCCAGACGGAGGCCATCGCCTTCGCCGAGCAGGTAGGGTTAACGCCCGAGGCGAACCGCATCCTGAGCACGGGCGGGTTTGCTGAGTTTATGACCTGGCAGACCTGCGGGTTCAAGATCGTGAAGTCAGCCTTCCTGTATGAACTGGACGGCAAGTAGATGAAGTCTGGGGTGCGCCCAATCCAGTGGGTCAACGGTATGCCGAGGATTGACCCTCGGAACTACCCAGCCCTCTGGACTCCGGCGCAGTCCTTCATCTGGGACAAGGCTACCTTCGACGTGCCCGTAGACACGCCGGAGGAGCGGGTGCAGTTCTACGCCTCTAAGTGGCGCAACATCTATGGGAAGCGATTGGAAGCGGAGGGTTTCACGGTCCTGGCGCTGGATGGTCCCAAAGTGTATAAGGGCGAGCTGGCAGAGGCCATCGTAGACCCCGACCGACGGCGCTACGTCATTTGGGCCAAGGTGCGACGGCGCCCTACCCTAGTCCATGTGGACGTGCCCGATGCTATAGTGCCCGGTCTTGTCGAAGACGGGCTCACGCTAGAGGAGTAGTCATGGACAGACCATTCCAGTGTGTCAACTGTCGGAACTGGTACACGCCGTTGCCGACAGACCCCAACCTGATGTGCCGCATGTGTGCCGAAGGCTTACACGCAGCGCACTCCAAGACGGGCATCATAGACTGCCACTGGGGGCAGACCTCCTCCACGCCCTCCGAGATCGGAATGGCGACGGTGGCGTTCCAGGCCCAGGCCGCGCTGGAGGCTTGCAAGCAGGCGACCTCGGCGGAGTCCCTAGCGAAGGCTTCGAGCGCCGTAGCTCAGGCGGAGCAGGCGAACGCCCGGGTGCCCGAACTCATCCGCTGGGCAGGCGTCATGGAGATGCCGGGGAAGCGGGACGAAGCGCCCGAGGCCCGGTACTTAGGCACCGACGCCATCGCGGGCAGGGTCAACATCCACCGGCGTCCTCCCGAAGACCTGGAGATGCTGAAGCGTTCCATCAGGATATGCGGAGAACTGGGCGCGGAGATTCAAGGTCTCATGGCGCAGGCCCGAGCCGCTTTGGGAGCAGCGCGGCAGCCGGTGAGCACGTCCGTAGAGGCAACGCCCAAGGACACCTGGACGCCTGAGCGCCGCAAGAAGGCGTCCGAAAACCTGGCTCACGCTAGGGAAGCGAAGAAAGCAAAGCAACTCGTTCCGGCTGGCTAGCCGATGAGGCTACTCCAAGGGCCAGCATAAAGAAGCTAAGGAGAACGTAGATGTCGTCGAATCTCATCGTAGACCGATTCCTGCGCTTCCGGGGTCCCGCTGCTCGTGGGCGGAACGTCGAAGGCGAATTGATGGAGAAGAAGCGCCACGATTGGGACAGGTTCACGGGGATTGCCCTGGACACCACCAACCGCTGGGCTACCAGCGTACCAGGCACGTCAGATACCATCGCCATCAGCGAGGTGCAGGGCGGCTCCGCCCTCATAACCACGGGGACAGTTGACGACGACTCCTGCATGCTGGCGGGGGCCATTATCTACTCAGGGGCTAAGCTGGCGGTGGTGGAGTTCCGCATCACTATAACGGATGTGTCGGGCACCGGCTTGTTCGTGGGGTTCAGCGACGCCAAGAGCGAGGCCAACAACTCCATAGCGATCCACTACCCGGCCGACGTGCTGACCACGGTGGCCTCGGACGCGGCGGGCTTCGTCATAGACGCAGACCACACCAGTTCCCTCGTTGTCTGCACCAGCGTCAAGGCAGACGTTGACACTACGGCGGTATCCACTGGTGTGACATGGGCGGACGGAGAGACCAAAGTGCTGCGCGTTGTGCTGGACGACGACACGGCCATGTTCATCCTGGACGGCACGGTGTACGCCAAGATAGCAGCCTCGGTGACGGCGGCTACCCTGCTCTGCCCGACGGTACAGGCGATCACGCGGGCCAACGATGGCGCCAACACGGTGCGGGTTCGTAGCTTCGATGCTTGGCAGGACGACTAGCCATGAACAGGGTTCTCGTGTGGCACCTTGAACCTATCCGAGGCGGCGACGAGTCGCAGGGGCCCGTGTTCTACGCGGATCACGACTACTTGCCGCAGGCCATCAGGCTCTACGCTCGGGTCGCGCCAGGTGGCGGCGACCTGAAGGTGGACATCAGGGACGACGGGGCGAGCATTCTGACATCCGAGTACGCCACTCTGAACAAAGGAGGTAACGCCGAAGAGCACGCTGAGGACTACCCGGCGCCCCAGACGGCCATCGAGGAAGGGTCATTCATCAGTCTCCATGTCGTCAGGACGGGAGACGCCGAGGACGTGACCTGTCAGCTTGAGATGGAGTCGCTTAGCAACGAGGACGACGAGAGCGAATAGCCTGTCCTGGCAGTGAATCCAGGGAAAGGAAACCTAACATGGCAGCGATTCTAAAGGGCCGGACGGTAACGCGGAGCGGCGATGGCGTTGATGTCTACCTGCGCGCCCTGCTCAGCGGGGAGATTGGGATAGCGGACTACTTCGCAATCTCCGCCCTGCGGGGCAGGGTGTTCACTGCATCCAGCGTCAGCGTGAGCACTCCGACCACATGGACGGCGACGGCAACCATTGATGTAACCAAGTCCATGTTCCTGGCAGCGGTGCCCAGCGGCTACGCCATTATCCCCATGAACATCGAGGTGTACTACGAGGCGTTCGGCACCGATGCCCAGATGGAGCTTCAGGCGCTTATTGGGACCGGCGGCTCCCGCACTTCGGGCATGACGGCGATTACGCCCGTTTGCACCCGGTCCGACCTGGGTACCGGCTCCGCCTGCACTGTTTGGGCGGGTGGCAATACCACGGTGACGGTAGGGCCAACTGCCAAAATTAACTACTTCTGGCGCGACGGGTTGCAGTTCGCCATCACCAAGACGGCAAGCTCGGCCACCGTGTCAGCGGCCGACCCCTACAAGTTCACCTGGAGCGCGATCCGGGACAGCAGCTTCAACATCGCGGGTCCCGACTCTCAACTGGTGATCAACCAGGGCTCCCAGGCTGGCACCGGCTTCGTCAAGGTGCAGTACGTCGAGATTCCGGCCAGCGAGCTTCCTGCCTAACGTAACGTAACGGCCATAGAGGGGGCAGGAGCGGGGGCGACGGTCCTCGCTCCTGCCCCCGGCGAAAGAGGACGGCATGGCACTTGAAGTCCAGGACAGGGGCCTCTCACGCGGCTACTTCGAGGCGCTGACCACGCCGATCTCCAGCGCGGCGATCAACTACTTCAACTTTAGGCGCGGATTCAGCGAGTACCTCTTCCAGCCGGTCAACGCCACGGGCGGGTTTTTTATCCACGTCTGGCTCACGCCGCGCATCACCGGCATGTGGAAGTACACGGCGGCCACCACGACGTACACCGACATGCTGGAGGGCGGGACGCTGGTGGACCGCAGCATCGCCACCACGGTAGCGCTCAACTCCTTCGATGCCGACGATGCCATTTACATCGTGACGAGCGACGTGGTGGGCGGTTTCTTTATTGACCTTACGAACGCCAACGCCAACGCATCAGTCGTCACGTTCACCTACTCCGACTCGGCCACCACCCTCACGGGGGCGCTGACGGAGACGGACGGCACAGACTCCGGAGGCGCGACGCTAGCCGTGGACGGGCGCATTACCTGGACGGCCCCGACCGACCAGGTGCAGGCCCGAGGCAATGACCTGGGCCTCCCGGCGGGAACGCCGCAGAAACCGACCTTGCCGGGATACTGGTACAAGATGACGGTGAGCCTCGATCTTGACAGCGCCGTATCCCTGGCGCAGGTTGTGGCGATTCCCAAGGACGCCGCTGCCTACACGCGCCTGCGGGCCAACACCGTGGCAAACATGGTGGAGTACAGTGTCCCAGTCAATCAGCAGGCGTGCGGCGGCATCGGCATTCGTGGGAGCGAAACCACGGACACCTACGCGCTCAACGCCAACTATCTGAAGCGTGGAACCACGCCGTAGGAGACCACATGGCAACGAAAGCACAGATCACCCCGCCTCAAAAGGAAGAACTGAGCGCCGCAGCCAAAAAGAAAGATCTGATCGCCGAAGTCCACAAGCAAGGACTCGACCTCTACTTCACGCTCCTCGGCAAGCGAAGCGAGGCGGTGGAGACACATGCGGACGTGGCGAAACAGAGCGCGAGCGCGAAGGTTGCCTATGACGGGGAGATTGCCCGCCAGAAGGCTCGCTCCACGGACGCACAGAAGCAAGTGGACGCAGCCGAGGAAGCGTTGCGGGCGCACATCGCCAAGGTGCAGGCCGAGTTGCACATCGGGCTGCAATACGAGCCATCGTCAGGCGGCGGCGGCTCCACGCGCCTCTAGGTGAGCGATGGGGCATATCCTATGGAGAGTCCCGCAGCTAGGGCGATGGGCTTCTATCCTTGAAGGGATAAACCTTCGGGATGTTGTACGCGGCGGCGTCGCTGGCCCCGCCGCGGGTAGTGGCCTGTTGCTGGAGGACGGCACGTTCTTCCTGCTGTTGGAAGATGGTAACTTCCTGCTCCTAGAGGAATAGATGCCAGATAGCAAGCTCAGCGCCCTAGTCGAGCTGGCGACAGCGCCCGCTACTACGGACGAGTTGTACATTCGGGATGTGTCCGAGCCAGCAGCCGACGAATCAAAGCGCATCATAGTCTCCAATCTGTTCGCGTCTCGCGCCAGCGCTGAAGTCTTCACAGCGTCTGGCACCTTTACCAAGCCAATCAACGCAGTTGGTGCCGCCATCATGGGCTGGGGTGCGGGCGGCGGTGGTGGAGGGGGTTGCGGTGGCGCTGCTGGCACCGTGCGTCATGGTGGAGCGCCAGGCGGTGGTGGCGCTCGGGCGTTTATCATGCTACCTGCCAGCGCGCTAGGGTCAACCGAAACTGTAACGATAGCGGCGGGAGGTATTGGCGGGGCCGGCGGCTCTTCAGCGGGCGGTTCGGACGGCACGGCTGGTGGAGATACCACTTTCGGGTCATTATTGACGGCCTACGGTGGCGGGTTTGGCAGGGGCGGCGGCGTAACAGACGGCTTCCCTTCTGGTGGACCTGGCGGAGGAGGTTCCGGTGCTGCTGGCGGCAATGGAGGATTTAATGGTATTGGTGCTGGTGGCAGCCCTGGAGGAGGTGCGTCGAGTGGAGCGAGTGTTGATGGCTTTGGCGGCGGTGCGGGCGGCCTAAAAGCCACCGCTGGTAGCTCGGTAAGTGGTGGAGGGGGAGGCGGGGGTTCTTTAGATAGTGGCGGAGCGGGGAAGGCCGGTGGCTCATCTACCTTTGGAGGGGCTGGTGGCGGCAGCGGCGCTGGAGTGACAACGGGAAACGTGGAGAGTGTGGGCGGAGAAGGGGGTAATGCACCAGGCTCGTTTGCCGGTGGTGGCGGCGCTGCTGGAGCTACTAATGGTGGACCGGGCGGCAACGGCTCCCAGACCTCGCCTTTTGGCGGTCAGGGTGGAGGTGGGGGAGGATCACAAGATTCTGGTACGGGTGGTGTTGGAGGAGATGGCGGCGTTAGGGGAGGCGGCGCAGGCGGTGGTGGCGCTGGAACAAGCATAGGCGGGGCAGGCGGAAACGGTGGGCGCGGCGAGGTGATTGCATGGACGTGGTAAACAGCATCAAGAAGGACAAGACCCGTGGACCACGGCTGCTAATCTGGAGTATTACGCCCTGGCTTATGAATGGCTCGGCTGGGTGGAGCCAGCAGCCGGTGATTCTGGTAGAAGGCCGGATACCCTTCTTTGCCGACCATCCCACCGCTTACATCAAGAAATTGCAGGAATGCCACGACGATTCATCTCTTGTACGTGGAGCATTTTTCGCCTGCATTGGGCAACTTCAAGATGGGCTCGAACAGTTCTGGGGGAAGGCATAAAACGTGGCTCGCTACGCGGTAGCCCGTGTCACTGATGGCCTGGTGGTCAACGTCGTCGAGTGGGACGGCGGGCCTCAGTGGGCTCCGCCGCCTGGTCATCTAGCCATCGCCAGCGCCGTGGCGGGGCCTGGAGACCGCTGGGATGGGTCTGTCTTTATCAAGATTCCACACGTACCTTCGGCGGACGAGATTGAAGACCAGACCATGCCGCCGTTGGTTTCGACCGCTATTGCTTTCCGCGACCGCGCAGACTACCTGCCGGAACCGAGCCTTGCAGCTCTGCCTGCCCTGTCAAGTGCGGCAAGCGCAACACAGACGCGGGATTACATCATTGCCAACGTCATCCCGCGACTGAACGTGCTCTCTGCTGGTTCGAACACGGCCATCCCTCGCATCAACGTGAACACCAAGGCCAGCCAAGGCGTAATCAAGGTGCTGCTGTACCTGGCAAAGAGACTGATGGGGCTTTCCTAGATGGCTAGTCTGACCACGCTGCGAAGGGGACATGGATGCCTACGGCGATAACCCAGCGGACGGCAGGGCAAGTCCTGGTGGACATCGCCAAGCTGACGGGCGACTGGATCAATGAGGGCACCGCCACGGCGACTTTTGCCGGCACGAACGTGACGGACGCCAACAATGAACGGACGCCCATTGGAAAGGCCAACGTGGTCAAGGGGACCTATATCTACATCTACGCCGGCACTAGCGCGGGCACCGCGCGGGAGATCAACGACTACACTACCATCGGCGTCATGCCCTGGACTGAGACCGCCACCACGCTCGACGGCACCTCGCTCTGGGTACGGCTCCGGCGGCGGCCTCAGAACTTCCTTGACGCCATCGCGGCTGTGACGCGGGAGAACCAGCGCCGCCTAGCTTTCACGCGGTCCGACGACGCCATTGTGTCCGGCAGCCTGCTGGGCTACTATGGCGGCTTCGAGGCTTGGCCGGGCGGCGCTGCAACCGCGCCCGACGACTGGGTGCTGGCCGGAGCAGGCGCAGCCGTGGCGCGGGAGAGCACTATCCGGGGCCACGGCGACTACAGCGTCAAGCTGACGGCTGGCGGCGCTGCCCTGGGGACCCTGACCTACACAGTGCCGATGCGCCGCCTTCGCGGGTTAGACAGCCAATCCCTCAAGCTGATCGGGATGCTAGCCAACACCGCCGCCGCCGACGCCGTAGTGAGAGTCACCACCAAGGCGGGGCTGGTGGCGGCGGTCAACACTGATCGCACTAGCACCTACACGACGAACGAGTGGCAGGAGCTAAAGGACATCTCGGACGCCAGCATCACCTTGCCGGACAGACTTATCAGCCTTGAGGTGCAGCTTAGGGCCGTGGCCTCTGCTGCCTGCTATTTCGACGACATCCACCCCATCTCCCCTTTGGTCAATGAGTACGACTTGCCCGACGACCTGATAGGGTTCGCGTCTCCCTGGCTCTCCCTAGAGTCCTCTTTCGGGCGGAGGGACTACGTTCCAGCCCTGATGAAGGGCCGCGACTGGTTTGTGGACGAACGCACAGATACGGGCAACCCCGTCCTGCGGATGATAAACCGCCCTGCGGACGGGCTTCACTTGAAGTATGAGGGAATCTGGCAACCCGCCGTAGTGACGGCGACGACGACGAATCTCGAGATTGATTCTGAGTACCTGACCCATGCCGTTGCAGCCCGGCTCTTGCAGCAGGACGTGGCGGCAGGGCTCAAGCAGCCCTTCCAGGCGGCCTACGAGACGGACAAGGCAGAGGATTTGCGGGCCAAGTTCCCCGGCGCGACCTTCCACAAACCCGGTGCCTTTCTCATCAGGGGAGAGCGCTGATGCCCGACCCCACCGTAGACATTGTGGTGGGTGCTGCCTCGTATTCCCTTGAGTTGGTGTCCGCGGTACGCATCGGGAACAGGCCCGTAAGGGGCCAGCTTGTGGCGCAGACGGGCGCCCTGGTGCGGGACGCTATTCCAGGAGCGCCGCTGCACTTCCCCGACATGATCTTCGGGCTAGGGGTCTTCTCGGCGGAACCTGGGCAGGAGTCAGGCTACGTCGAGGCCCAGCAGATTGATACCCGCTGGCCCAGCATGTGGTGTCTGGGGCCGAACGTCCGAACCACTACGGAGCCCTCCACGGGCACTCGGACGACGCCCTTCATTGTCGAGGCGGGCGGGCTAGTCTGGGCAGGTTTTCAAGCGTCCGCTAGTTCTGCCGCCCCCTGCTTATACTGGGTCGGCTCCACCGCCACTTGGACTGCCTCGGGCGCATCCGGCCTCTTCGACACCGCGCCTAGCATCATCGGGACGATCTTTCAGCACCAGTCCTCTACCGGAGTCTACATCTACATCATCCTGCGGCAGGACACCGTTACGACGGGAGCAGGCCCAGCGAGGCGTGTCATCCGGGTAACGGAGGCCGCCCCTGCGACCTGGGCCGTCGTGGACAGCGGGACTAACCGCATCACCACGGCGAACAATACCTACTGGGGCATCAGCCACACCGAGACTATGTACGTCTTGGACTGGACTTCCCAAATCCTGCGTATTTGGAAGAGCATTGATGAGGGCGCGAATTGGACTGCTGCGACCGCAGGTGATCCCGGTGGGCCGATGCCGACCGGCAACCTGCGCTCCAGGGCCGCGCCCCGCGCCCTGGTCAAGTTCCCCACGTCGCTCGGCACGGTGAACGCCGTCATCGTGACAGAAGAGGGGATTTACACCTGGGACTTTGTTGACAACGACGTAACGGCGCGGTCTAGCTTCGCCAACCGCCACGCCAACACGGGCACCGGAGCTGTGGCCTGGCGCATCCCCGACAGCCGCACCTACGCCCTCGTGATGCCCTACGGACGGCGGCTGCTGGCTTTCACATGGGCTGGCAGCGAGCAACTGGTGCCGACAGACCTAGGACCCCCGCAGCTCCCCATCTACCGGCAGGGCAACATCACCGCCCTGGCTGCCACGCCGAAGTTCCTCTGGGTCGCCATCGGAGGGGAAGACGCCAACCACACTGCGGGCATCTGGGTCTTCGATGGGAGGGGCTGGCACGGCCCCCTGGTAGTGGGCGCCGCTGCTAACCGCCAGATCAGGGCGCTGGGCGCCTCGACACTGGACGACACCACTTACCGGCTCCACATCATCTGGGACAACGCCACCGCCTCCGACACCGACTTGGTGTACATCCAGGATATTGAAGAAGACCCTCGCTACGTCACGAGCTACCAGCACACCGCCACGGGGCGCTTGATCCTTCCCCAACAGCATGGGGGCTTGCCCGAGTACGAGGGAGCCTTCCGCAACCTCCAAGTTGTCGGGACGGCCTTCACCGCCAACAACAACGTGGCGGCGGTCTATGCCGTCGCCAACTCTACCCCGATAGCAGGAGACGGGAGCTGGGGTTCCACGCTGGGGGCGATAACGACCTCGGGCGGCAGTGTCAACTACGCCGCCACGCCAGCAGGGACAGGTCAGGCTGCACGGCTGCACCAGACGCGCATTGACCTGGTGGCGACGGGCAACCTAAGCCCCTTCATAACAGGGATGAACATGGCGGTGGAAAAGCGCCCGCCGCTCAAGATGGTCTATAGGTTCCGGGTGCGTACCACGAGCCAGGGGACCGTCGAGAGCCCCGAGGACAAGTGGGATGACCTCAAGGCGATAGCGGACGCCACCTCTGACCTTTCCGTGATCTGGGGAGGCAGGCCCGCTACCGTGATGGCACCCTACTTCGTGGAGGGCGTAGCGCTGCGCGCCGTGGACGCGCCGAAGCGGGCTGGGACCATCAACGACCAGACGGACATGAGAGAGGCCGAGCTGACCTTGCAGGAGGTCTGATGCCATACCGCACGGTCAACGAGCGCCGCCGCAAGGCCATCCTCTTTCCTCTGGTGGAACCGGAGGACTGCGTGCTCCCGCCGCGCTCTATCGTCTTTCCGCCAACGCCGCCCGCTCCGGTGGAGCCGTGCCCGCCGTCTCCTATAATTTGCCGGGATACCGTGGTGGTGATGCAGGGCGCTCCCAAGGTAGTGCTGCAAACGCTCGGGACGTACCGAGCATCGCAGACGGCATCGTTTACGACGCAGGTGGTATGATGCGACACCCGCTTACCGGCCTCAGCCTCACCCTCCGTATTCACGATAAGGACGGGGTGCTGATTCGCGTGGTTGGCCCCAGACCCGCCAGGTCGTTCCTCGTTAACCACATGAAGCATCTGTACGCGGCGTTGACTCAGACCAATCTGCTCGGAGTCGTGGACACAAGTGGTGTTTCAGAGGATATTCAAGTCAGTGGGGGGACGCTGGGGTGGTCGAAAGCCACCGCTGCTATCGCGGACAACACTTACGGGACACAGGTGGGAACGGGGACAACCGCAGTTCTACCGACACAAACCGCTCTCGTCACGCTGATTGCGGAGGGAGTCGCGGCGAGCCAGTTGAATTATGGGGCCACTACCATTGCCGTGGTAGCTGCGGGTTCCACAGAGGTCACGATGGACATAACCCGTTCGTTTGCGAACAATAGCGGGGGGTCCATCAACGTGCAGGAAGTAGGGCTTGCCGTTACGAGTCCGAACTCCATTGGCACGCAACACAGGTTCCTTGTCGTCCGAGACCTCACGGGGGCCGTGTCGGTAGGGGCCGGTCAAACCTTGACAGTGGTGTATACTTACAGGACGGTGCTGTAAGACGCATAAGGAGAAACGGGCATGGGGAAAAAACAGCGCGGCTTTACTCTTATCGAAATCCTGGTGGTGATCGGCATCATCGGCATCCTGGTAGCCGTCGTCGCACCGAACATCTCGCGGTTCGTTGGCGCCGGCCGGACCACGGGGGAGTCGCTGGAGCTCCGGACCATCCAGGCGGCGGTAGACTCCTGGATGGCGGATCAAGGCAAGGTGGTGACGAGGGCGCAGCCTAGCACCAAGGACTTCAGCGCCGTCCTGGACCCGCCCCTGTACCCCAACTTCATCCGGACGAACCCAACCAAGTGCGAATACTTCTGGGGGATCACCGGGCTGGTGGTCCAGACGCCAAACTCATGCCCCTAGCCTCCTCGCGGGGCCGCTCTAGCTCGGCGTCGACATCGGGTGAACGCCGGGTGTTGGTGGTCCTCGGGGCGTTCTTTGCCCTCCAAGTGATTGATAGCCTCCTCACTGGGTATAGCCTCAGCGTCGGCCTGCCGGTGTGGGAGGGCTCGCCGGTGATGGCTTGGCTCCAGGCTCGCCTCGGAATGGCCGGGGCCCTGGGCCTGAAGTTGGCGGTGATGCTGATCGTGTGCGCGAAGTTATGGGCCGCCCGGTCCGCGCCAGGAGCACGGCTGGTGGCCCATGTTGGCCTCGGGCTGCAAGTTGCGGTCGTGGGGGTAAGCGCCGGCTCGGTTCTGTGGGCCAGCCTAACTCTGGTGGAAGGGTACTAGTGGTATACTTCCCGTGAAAAGCGAAGCGGAAAGGACGCATCATGGCTGACCCAGAGGCGGCGGCCCCAGCTCCACGGACGCTCACGTCCTACGTCGAGGAAATTCACCTCATCGTCGAGCGGGCCAAGCGGGACGGCGTAGGGTCTATGCAGTTACTCCTGGGTGTCGCAGGGAGACAGGGTCTAGGTGCGTGGGATGTGTTCTTGGACACGATCGACCCAGGCAGCAAGAAGGCTGCGAGGAAGAGGAAGTAGCCAATGCTTTGGCAAGTGGCGACAGCACTCCTGGGGGTGGTGCTGCCTGCTAAGGCCCGCGCACAGGAGGAGCCAGCACCGCCAGAAAGCATTGTGTGGGTCTGCCTGAAATGTGACCGAGCGTTTGGCGAGCAGGCCAAGGCTCTCGACCATCACACCAAGAAGAGGCACCGATTGAGTAAGCGGCGGGTGGAGTGAAAGATGGGCTGGCTGATCGGCCCCGCGCTGGCCGCCGCGATGCTTAGTGCCTTCGCCATGTACATCTACGACCACTTCCTCGCCGCTGGTGTCCACAGCCTCTTCGCCAGTATCACGCGACCGCTCATCGCGGTCGGCGTCGGAACCTCTGTTTTTACGGTCTCACTCCTGCGTGGATTCGACGACCGCACGCGCTGGTTCAGGCGCGGCAGTAAGGGGGTGGGAAGACCGGCAAAGTCACTCCCCAGGATCAAGCGGTTTTGGTAAAGACGGAATAAGGAAGGAACATCATGGAAAAGCTACTCATCCCCGGTGCCATAGTGGCCGTTCTTGTGATTATCGCCGTCGCCGGCTGGTTCAAGGCCCTTACTGGCAAGAAAGGCGGCCAGCCCCAGTAAGGTGGGCGATTGCGACACGACGCCTTCAAGCGAATACTTAGAGGAGTGCGACGGCGCCTCCTTTATGTCTTCGTTTTCTTTGGGGTAGGCGCTAGCGTCACCTGGTACTTCATCATCCCGATATTTGGCTTCCTGCTCGCCCCTGCTGGGGGGCGTCTCTCGCCCGACGGGAAGCCTATCTTCACCAACCCAACCGATATGCTGGCCCTCCAAGTGGGAGTGAGCATAAAGGGCGGCCTCATCGCCGCCTTCCCCATGCTGTTGTACCAAGCCTACTGCTTCCTGCGCCCCCTGTTGGGCGTGAAGGTCAAACACTTTATCTGGTGGTTCTTGCCACTGGGAGCGTTGTGTTACATCGGGGGCACGGCCTTCGCCTACTTCGTGGTCTTGCCCACTGGACTACAGTACCTGCTCCAGTTCGGCACAGGTATTGCCACCCCGATGATCCGCATCACGGAGTACATGGCGCTGGTGACGGCGCTGGTCTTCTGGATGGGCGTGGTATTCGAGCTGCCCTTGGCGATGGTGTTGCTCACCAAGCTGGGTATCGCGGACTACCGGAGGTTCCAGGGGGTCAGGAGGTATGTGGCACCAGCGGCCTTTACCGTGGGAGTCATCATCACGCCGAGCATTGACCCGCTGAATGCGACGCTCGTAGCCGTGCCACTTATCTTGCTCTACGAAGTAGGGATTCTGTTGTCGTGGTTAGTACGACCGAAGCAGGTGGTATAAGTTGCGATGGCCCCAAAGAAAGTCCCCGCTGAGATTCGAGTGTATTTGCGTCTCGTTAAGGAATATCGCGCCGGAATAGAAGAATTGCAAAGGGGTCGGCAAACGCCCCGGAAGATTCAGGACGCCCAAATCCTGCGCTCTGTTATAAGAATGCTCCACGACAGGGCCATGGCATACCTGGAGAAGCTGGGGTAAGAATGGCCTGGGCCGGCCTTGCACAAGAAATGCCCTTTTCATCCTACTTTTTGTGCAAGGCCACCTCCTGGCGTAGCTGCCAGATGGTCGTGTTAGCAGCCTGCGCTGCGCAGCTGGGTTGCTTCCTGTAGTGGCACTGGACAGCGGCGATGAACTCTGGGCGGTTGGCGGGCCACAGATGCTCACGCCCTTCCCAGGTGACGCAACCGCAAAGGCTCAAGCACCTTATAGCTCCACCACGTCCCTTTCCTCGGCTCCCGCCCCTTCCTCGCCGTGGCGTGCCGGTCCCGCCGCCGCTAGGCATGGGGCCTCGCGTACTTCCCAGCCCAAGCCATGCCACGGCCCCTTCCCATCAAGCGCCACCCTCAGGCCGTGCAGCCCGCTAGCGCTCACGATTGTCCCGATAGAGTCAGCCCAAATTGGCCCACTGATAACCTGCACGCGATCTCCAGGCCGCCAGTGTCCGCCAGGACACTTATCGCCTTTGAGGTGTCTCCCCGGCCCCTGCACTATTTCCATGTCTGCCCAACCTCCCTGCGCGCGCGGGCTATTTCACAGTAATGCGCGTCCAGCTCAATGCCCAGAAACCGGAACCCCTCCTGCTCCGCAGCTAGCCCCGTGCTCCCGCTGCCTGCGAAGGGGTCGAGCACGAGGCCCCCTGGCGGCGTGACCAGTTTGCATAGGTAGCGCATGAGGGCGATGGGCTTTACCGTTGGATGATCGTTGCCCCCCTCACGCTCAGACTTGCTGGCCTTGGCGCAATAGAAAAAGCGGGCGGCGCTGCCGGAGTCGCCGTAGCCGGGGTCACCTCGCACATCTTCGGGAGCGCTGTCCTGACCCAATCCCTTGCCGCCACCATAAATCTGACTCGTCTTGCTGATGTTAGCAACGCGCCCACCAGTGCTCTTGCCCGTGTCTGGGAACAGCGCCAGTACCCCCTGGCTGCCATCATGGATGAGATTGGCGGGCCAGCGACCAGCAGGCTGCTCATAGGCCCCAGCACCGCCATCACGCTTGTACCGCCAGTTCTCGGCACCATCATGTCGGGCCGTGCCTTCCTTGGCGTAGGCACCGCCATTCAGGTTGTCTACTGTCTCGACCCTGCACCCGTCAATGTTCAGCGCCCCCGTCCCGTACCGCTGCACATTCTCGGCGACCGTCCCCTCCAGTGGCTTCCGGCACACCAGGATGGGCTCCCACGCAGGTTTGAGCGCCGTGCCCCAGCCTTCCCACTGTCTGGCCGCCTCGGTTGCTGGAACTGATATGTTCATCGTCGCTGGGCCTGAGCCAACAGCAGCGTCGAAGCCCGCGCCCCCATTTGTTTTGGCTGGTCGCCAGTTCGGGGATTGGCCAATCACCTCCCGCTCGGCACCAGCTGCTTTGTCGATGGCCTTGCTCACGTCCAGCGACTTGGGAAATCCTGATCCGTACACCCACATCACAGTGTCCCGTATCTCCCAGCCCGCATCCTCCAGGGCGCACGCCAGCCGGTGGAACGTGCGGGTGCCGCCGAAGGCCAGCAGGTGAGTACCGGGCTTGGCCACGCGCAGGGCGTCGCGCCAGAATGGAATACCAGGAACACCATGATCCCACTCCTTCCCCATGAACTCCAGGCCATAGGGGGGGTCTGTTATGATGGCGTCCACGCTGTCGCGCTCCAGGCCCGCCATGATCTCGCGGCAGTCGCCCAGGCGCAGGTCCCAAGCTAGCATCACTGCGGCTCCACCCGTAGAATCCGCTGTCCTATCCACCGTATCACCGGCACCGCCATCGCGTTCTCCGGTAGCGGGCGCTGTCGCTCTCGCCTACGGTCCAGCCCGCATAAGCTTCCCCACCGGGAGATCGCGATAGCTGGCGTGTTCGCTTATGGTCTCGGCCTGCTCCAGGAGACGCTCGAAGCAGAACTCAGGATCGGTCATCACTGCACCTCCAGCCCTAGTGCCTGCTCCAGTGCGGCGAATAGAGCCTCGCCCACAGTCTCTCCCCACTCTACGTAGTCAAGCTGAGTAGGTGATAGGCGAACTCGAACCCAGGTATCTCCCTTGCCTTTGTGCGCCGCGAGTTCCCCGCCGCCCTCCAACACCCAAACGGCTATCACCTGCTCCGCCGTGTCCTCGGACACGAGGGTGTAGCCAGGGCAACCGTTGGCCTGGTTGCACATGGTGTGGGGTACACCGCGCCACTCGCACGGCACCCGCAGCCCTGGAATCAGGGGCACCTTGCCAGAGTTTTGCCAACAATTAGGACAAGGCGATGTCTCCATTGCATGATGCACAGGGGTAGAACATCGCACCATCTGTGCCGCTAGCTGGGCGAGGGCGTCAGGCTGGCTCATCGGTCGTCCCCAAAGATTTTGAACATGCACACAATCAGCCACCCTCCTAGCGCCACGGCTAAGACCAAGGCTAGCACTCCGACCCAGTTATCGTTGCTGCCTAGGAAGCGGCGTACTAGCCAACTGATGAGAGGGACACCAATAGCCGGTCCTCCTATTAGCGATACACCCAGAGTAAAACCCCAAACCGCCGCCCGCATGTTAGGCCGACTCATGGGGCACCTCCTTCAGTTCCTCGCGCTCGTTCAGCAGGACTCGCGCATCGCCTTCCGACCGACGCAGATACTTTGCCCATGTCTCGGTATTGATGGGCATCGCGTCTATGCCCACCAGCAAGGACGCCAGCGCCTCCTTCAGCCTGCGCTCCCGCTTCTCGTGCAGGGCAGCGTTCTGAGCATAAATCAAGGCGTCGTGCTCCCAGCCTTCAACGCGACGCAACGCCTCCAGCGCCCACTGGAGCAGGGCTGGGTAGCCGGTGCGGGCAGAAACGACAAAAGAGCCATCAGTTATATGGCGTAGAGGGTAGCGGAGGAGATTGTCTCTAGGTTCATGTGGGTCACACGAGATTATCGCCCCGCCCCGACCCAACGTGACGCTAGCCCACGGCTCAGGCGTCGCCCTCGCGCACAGCGCCAGTTGTTCCTCCAGCCACTCGCGGGTTATCGGTTGCTCTGCCATCACATCCTCCTCCTACAACGCCCCTTGCGTAGCCCTAGCCGTCGATTCTGGGCCTCCAGCGCCCGCAAGCCCGCCTTCAGCCCTGCCACGCGCTCGTTGTCCTCCTGGCGCATTAGCCCTCCTGCAGCGTACGCTCGATATAATCCCAGTCGGCGAGGGTCAACGTCTGGTATCCGGCGTCAGCTACATAGAGTGCATCCCTCCATGCCTCCTGCGCTACCTCCAACGTGTTCTCGCCCATCTTCAGTTCCCAGAACAGGACACGCCCGCCCTTGACCAGCACGAGGTCGGGGAACCCGGCGTCGCCCTGGATGGGCGTGGCCCAGCGCCCGCCGCGGCTGAGGGCAGGCCGACAGTGATGGGCCAGCCACCCGGTGGCGCGGGCGAGGGCCAGCACCTGGTCCAGGAAGCCCTGCTCCGTACCCTGGAGGTTAGGCACTATCTTAGGGGGCGCCCGCTGCTTGGCGGCATTCATGGCGCCAGGCCCAGCTTGCGGCGCCGGCGTCCTGCAAGCCTCCCGGTATTAGGCCGCGCCTTGCGCTTGGCCTTGGCAAGGCGCTCCTTGGCAAGCCGCCGATCCTCCTGGGTCATCACCCCTCCCGCGCCAGCATGCCAGGATGCTTCTGGAGCCATTTACATGCTCGGCATCGCCGCCAGCCATATTCCCACCGGGTGTTGAACATATCGAAGGGATGCCCTCTTTTGCAGTGAGTCTGCCGCGCTTCCTTGGCTGCCAGTCCATCACTTCTCAGGATATTTATTCTCACCGTAACGGGCTCCAGATGCGCAGGCTTCACGCAGGGAGGATTCCGGCAGAGGTGGTCGAGCGTCAGACCTTCGGGGATGGGGCCGACCCAAAGTTCGTAGGCAAATCGGTGGGCAGGCGTCAGCCTGCGAAGGTTATTCACGAATCGCCCATAGCCATGAGCCTGGTCCCCAATCCAAAGCCAGCAGCCGCTAGCCACCGGGCGGACCTTCTGGGCGAACCTTCTTAGGTCGGCCTCCGAGACGCCCATTGCGACGTGCAGCCCTGGCCTTCTTAGGGCTTCGTACACTTCCCAACAGACGGGCCGCTTGTCTACGGACATCTGCTTCTACCTCCATGCCCGCAGTATACCCATCGCTCGGTTTCATGTCAAGGCCACCTCTAGCATCGGCGCATCGTTCACCAGCCGCGCCTCCATGTACGCTCTCACGAACGCCGCCGCGAGCGGCGGGACGATGGCGTTGCCGTAGGCGCGCAACTTGACCATTCGGGCGGGAACCCCATAAGCCAGCGGCTCATCTCTGGGTTCAGGGCTAATCCGCCGCCATTTACCGTCGGCGCAGGGGATGCGGATTGAGCCGTCCCATGCTCCTGCCGCCCTAGGTACTCCGTCGTGCGCCCCGTTGCCGCCCTGCTGGGTCGTTCGGGCGCGTCCGGCTCCATCGCCGGCGTGGTCCAGCCCGCCAGCAGGATGTCCCGGCTCAGATTCGCTCCCTCGGTGCTGTGCAGGTCCGGTCCTGGGCGACGCCCATCGTGGGCTTGAGGAGAAGCCCAGCCCACTAGACTTACCGCCATCCCCAGCGTCAGCCCGAATCCGTTCCCGTTCTTGTGCTGGACCTTCAGCGCCTCGCGCCGCTCCTGCCAGGTCGAGTCGTTGTCGTTTTGTGGCCCCGCGTTCGGAGTCGGCCACCCAGTAGAGCCGCTGCCTGATGTGCGGCGCGCCGACGCCCGCAGCGCACAGATCGGCGGCCCCGACGGCATAGCCCAGCACTTCCAGGTCAGCGCGTACTCCGGAGAGACGTAGCCGCTCAACCGATTCTTTAATGCAATCTCCATACTCGTTTGTAATTCTTGACTCGTCATTCAGAGGCCCCTCTTTGTCGCCCATGCGTCCATTACCTGGCGCAAGGCCACTTCCCCCCAGGACCCAAGCGCCGCGTTCATTGCGAAGCAGACGATCCTGATATTGTCGTAGGTGTACCCCTTCTCTGGGATGATCCGATCCAAAGAAGGGGAGTTGTGTCCCGGTTTCCCCCTTGAAAGCACGAGGGGCGTACCTGTCATTTCGCACACTCGACCCGACATCCGCTCCTTTAACTCGGGGAGATGTTGGTCCAGATCGAACGGAAGCCCCTTCTTCGTCGCCCGATTCTTTAAGCGCGATACCAGGTAATTGGCTATGTCCGTGTCGTTGTAAATCCATCGGTGAGCCGCGTCCGTGCTCCGACGCGCTTGCCGCGCCTTGCGCAGGTACTCTTTTCGCTGAGACCTCCACCCCTTCTCGTAATCTCTCTGACACAACTTGCACAACGGCCTCAACCCGTCCGGTGAGCTGCCGGAATAGGGGCGAAACTCTCCCGGCAGCTTCTGCGTCCCGCATTGAGTGCAGGTTTTCATAGAAGGCTGTCCAGTAGTAGATGTGCTCAAGGTCGAATCTGACATTACTTAGCCACTCCCTGCCCATACTAGAAGCAACCTGTTCCCCTAGTATTGTATCAGGAAGACAGGTTGCAATCAACCGGCGGAAGTGGGGCCAGAGGTTGCGGGCATCATCATCGCCCTTGCCCCGCCCTGCGACGCTGTAGGGCTGGCAGGGGCAGCTCCCAGTCCAAACAGCTCTACTTGCAGGCCATCCGGCAAGTTGGAGGGCGAGGGGCCACCCACCAAGGCCAGCGAACCAGTGACAGGCGGTATAGCCCGCGAGGTCGCTGGCCTGGACTTCGGTGATTGACCGCTCATCCACGTCTCCTTGGGGCAGGAGGCCCGCCGCTATGAGGTTCCGCAGCCACTGGGCAACCTGGGGGTCGTTGTCGTTGTAGTAGGCCATAGGGACGGTCACCGCCATGTCGTCTCCACACGCCGCGGCGCCAGGCTGATGTTAGGCATCCGCTTGCGCTTGGGCCATGCTCTCGTTGCAGGGCAGTACCGGCAGCGCAGCAGGTCGCCCTCAGCCCGCATATCGTGGCGACCGAGAGGCCCCACGGGGCAGGTCACCGTAGCACCGCCTTCCGCTCGATCTTCAGACCCTCCCTGATAATCCAATACCAGACGGTCCCACGGCTGACACCCATCTCTGCCGCCATCTTTGGTAGCCCGACAGCGTTGTACCGCTCCTTCAAGATGTCGCGCAGGGGCTTGCCGTCGTGCTGCATCCTGACCGCCGTCATTTTCTTGGACTCTCGCTCCATCGGCCCCTCCTGTGCTTTTGGAACTAGACTAGCACACTATCAGAACCGCTGTCAAGAGCCGCGTTAGGAACGCTATGGATTTTGCAAAGGGGCTCCCCCGACTCGGCGAAGACCCACGGAGGATTGCCACAGCCGCAGACCGCCGCTTCCAAATCAAATCCTGGATGGCCCAGGAAGGGCCACGCCTTGCTCCCCACGACCGCCGCGATGTCGGCGCGGTGGACCTTCAGCTCGGCCAGCAGCTCCACGCTAGCTCCCGACTGCCGCATCTGCCCCTCCACCAGCCGCAGGGACACGTGAGCGGAGCGGCAAGCCTCCAGCACCTCCGTTACATCCACGCGTTCGCCCCTAGTCTTTTCTCTGCGTTACATAGATACCCTCTCTCCCTTATAGGGAGAGGGTATGTAACGTTACATTGTGATGTTACATGTAACGCTGCCATTAGAATGAACTCTCCAAGGCCCGCTTCGCCCACTTCCCAGCGTGCTCTCCGCCCTTTATGTGGACGAACAATTTGTCGTAGCGGTTGAGCGTTCCGCGCACCGAACTCTCCGAGACCGCCTTCCCCGCTTGGCCTAGCCATTCGGATAGGTCGCCCACGGCTTGAGGTCCATCCCTCTCGATTCGTGAGGCTATCCTTTCAAACAAGGGCAGGCGCTCCTCCAGGTCAGGCACGCTTGAGACCCCTATATCGTTGACCACAATGCCGTGGCTATTGAAGTGGTAGGCGAAGCCCCTGGGCGTTACGCGTTCGCCCCAGTTCACCTTCCCTGGGAAAAGGCCAACCTCCTGAACGGCCTTGTCTGTCTGCTCCGCTGCCCGCGTTTCATAGACCGCCCGTGGGGAGTTAGTCCAGTAGACCGATCCCAGCGGCCCGCTGCCATCGGGATTGTTCTTTCGTCGGTGGGCAAGGGTCAATGAGCCGATACGGAGTGACCGCAGGGCGAGGAACGTTCGCCCCGCAGCCTCGTCATCGTTCAGAGAGGCCCCGCAGGCACCGAGGGCTGAGTCCACGATTAGGAAAGTGATGGCTTCGGTCGTTACGATACGCTGGATGTCGGCAATATCCGCTGCGATGGGTTGCGTACAGTATCGGTAGAAGATGTTGGGGGGGCAAGTAATGCCCATGCCTTCAGCCAGCATATCGAGCCGCTGCCTGTGTTCTTGTGCATCCGTCTCATAGTCGAGGTACAGGACATTCCCTTGCCGGGGGGTAAGATGGTGCGCCGTCAGGCCGGTGGCAATCAGTAGGGTGCAAAGGTTAGCAAAGGTGCTTTTCAAGGTGCCGCCGAAGCCGTACAGCAAGTTTGGTTTGCCGTCGAACAGGATGGGGGCTAGGCGGTAAGGGGTATGCTCTGGCGGTGGGAGTTCACTGAGACGGACGACTGGCTCGCCTTGGCGGTAGTGCTCCAGGATAGCGACGCAGAGTTGTTCGATCACGGCATACCAGTCAACGGAGTCTATTCGCTCTTCGAGTAACTTGGCGAGGGTCTTGCGGGCTGGCGTGGATGTCAGGGTGAACCTTGCCGGGCCGTGGACATGCGACGGCCCCGCTTCGGCTGTGGTGCGGACCAGCACCTCGCCCTTGACCTCGTAGTCATGGTTTTGCACTATTCTGTCAACCCTTATGGTGACTTTCTCGTCTTTCCAGTCCACCACATAGACTCCGCCCGCAGACCGCATCTCTGGTTTCATACGTCAACGGCGCCGCCCTTCTTGTGTTTCGGTTCGGGCTTGTCAGTCCAGGCGTCGGCCACCATCTGCGCCCCTTGCTCCATGTGGGCCCGCCGCTCGGCCAACCTCAGCACATCGTTGGCGTACCAGAGGTAGGTCTCGTCGAACAGCAGGGGGAAGTTGCTGGCCATCTTGAAGATGATGCTGGCCCACCGCAACTGTTCGGGAGAACCAGAAGGGTCAAGGAACCTGGCCAGCATGATGGGGGTGGTCTCTGGGCCGAGGTGCTTCAGGGCTGCGTAGATGCGCCGGTTGTCGGCGTCGAACCAGGCTGCTTCGAGTGCCGAGGGCATCTTGGCTACCAACTGAGGGTAGGCGATGAGCCCGCCTAGGAGTGCTTGTTCGGCAGCGGGGTCGTAGGGAATACGGGGCTCACTCATAGGGTACCGTCTTCCATTCCGCAGCCCTGGTCCAGGGCTATGCCCTGTGAAATGAGGGGCGTCAGGATGGAGTCGCCGTTGAATCTGATGCCAAGGTGCTTACTGGGATGGCGAACCAGGCCACACCAAAATCGGTTTCCCTCAGCTTCGAGGGCTGGGCAGGGAGCCTGAGCGCCAGGGAGCAGGGCCTCGGCGATCTCGCAAAGCTCACTGATGCAGCAGAGGCCGCAGCCGTTACAGGGCGCTCTGAACTTGGGTTTGGTGATAGGCAGGAGCGGGATCGCTTTCATAGGCGTTCCCCTCGCGGACACAGAAAAGCCCTGTTCGGGAACCGGTGTGCCGATGTCAGCGGCAGGCACGCCTGGAAGGTACGCGCCAGTGACACCGGCTCCCGAACAAGGCTCTCCCATCAAAGGTCCCTTCCAGTCAACTTGTCGCAGTGGGTGACAGGGCCACCGCCTGCGCTCATTCTACCGCCGCTGGGCTACGTGTCAAGGCCGCCTGGGGCCATTCTCCCCAGGACACCGGCAGGAACTCCGGCGCTACTCGCTACGTGGTCTCGCGGGCCTGACTCGACCATAAGCCCATCCCGCGTTTCAGGGTCTCGGTTGCCGCGTAGCGCACTCGCAGTGTCTATCTTCCACCACGGCCTATAAGTGAGCTTGGTCAGAGGGGAGGGACTTGCACCCTCGTCTTCCTGCTCCCAAGGCAGGTGCGATACTACTCCGCCACCCTCTGATTGTTGCGCCGCCCAGGGCCACACGGAGCGGTCTACTTCACGGGGCGCTCCGATTTCCCCTGGGATGCTGGGCTTTATTGGCAGCGAGTCCCAACTCTCGTCGGCTCCCCAATGCTACCAGAGGAGCCTCTGTTTTAGCGTCTATTCTTCCGCCGATTACGGCGCAACCCCGCTCTCGTTCCCGCTGCCTAGCTCGTCCTGTTGGTTGACCTGACGGTGTACTCTAAGTCTGGCTCCGGCAGTATCCAGAAGGCTGCCTTCAGGCACCAGCGGGCGAGCCGGTAACGGAACCTGCGCTGCGCGGCGGGCGACCACTGCTGTTCTGGCCCGTCAGTTGCAGGGGCGTTTCCGACTAGAGACTTCGGCCAGGGCCCCTTCATAGCTGACCTCTCCTTTCACGCACTTTTGTCGTGGTGGTGCTGGCTGGCACGGTGACCGTCTTCGTGGGCTGGATGCGGCCCACGAACATGGTTATCCGCCCCTGCCACGTCACCACTGCCTCGCCCACGGCGGCTAGGGCCTCCTTCTCCGTGCTGAAGGACTGCACCTCGCCCAGCGCCACATGGTAGCTCTTGCGACTGCGCTTGGCCCTGGGCTCGGCGCGCGGGCGTAGCACGTCGCCCTTGGCCTTATCCATGGCGGCATTGATGCGGTCGGCCTCCGCGTCGGCGGCTGCGTCGGCTTGGCGGGTGGCCCGCTTGCTCCCCGCGTCGGACCTCGGCCTGCGCTGTTTGCCCAAGGAGCCGGGCGCTGGCGGTTCAGGTGGCCCCGCCGGCGCAGGTGCACGGTGAACGCCGTCATCGTGCCAGTCGGTAGGCACGTGGTCGGACATGGGACAGCGGAGCCCGTTAGGATGGTGTGCTGGTAGCCTGCCCTCTAGCAGGTTGTGGGTTTGCCCACATTCAGGGCACTTGGCACTGGTCTCGGTGGTCATGTTCCCTCCTTCACTGTACGCGCCAACTATCCATTGCCGCGTGCTCTCCGCATCCACTCCTCCAATGACGCTCCATCAGTTAGTCCAGGTGCGGCTCCTTGGAATTCACGGAGAGAGGTGCCCATAGGACGTTCAACAATATCAGAGATGTCAGTAACCGATAGCGGAGAGCCTTCTTCGTCGTAGGCCACAAGGCCATAAACAATCACACGCTTGAGCCATAGCTGCCTATTAAGCAGTTGGTCGCGCCAGCGTTCTTCGACTAGGACGCATCTCACATATCTGTCAGTGCCATATTCCCGCAGGCCACTATGAATCAGGTGTCCCTTCCTGGACACCATTTCTAGCACACCTTCGACAGATGAAGATACCCTGCGTCGTCCTGTACCGACGACAATACTAGCTGCACCTGTTCCGATCCTTCTCACGGCATCGGTCAAGTTAGCGAAGGAGAGCACGGCATACATTGGCGAGAGCCCAGGGTGATGGTAGCCGAAAATATAGCCGATAGTTCGTCTCACCGCCCGCCCCGTGTATGTCTCCAGGTCGGGGTCCCATTCTTCAATGACCAACTGGTCGCCAACCTTGTAGCCCCTGTCGTCGCGTCGTATTTCGAATGGCCTAACCCCGTCCCATAGATCGCCGAACCACTCTGGCCAGCACTTCAGATGATGCTCTTTCATCGTTCTCCTCCATCACAGGCGGGCTACTGCTCCCGCTTGCCCGTAGCGGGGGCCGCGCCCGCGATGAAGGCGGCAAAGCCTTCAGCGACCTCCGAGATTGCCTTCACAATGTCGGGGGTCTGCCCGTAGGCTTCGCGGAAGGCTAGCGCGATCTCCACCGCCGCCATGAGCGCCGTCTGACGTTCCCTGGAGATCATCGCGTTGTAGGCGGCGTCGTAGGCGACGTCGTAGGGCCGGGGCGCGTCCATCAAAAGTCCTCCTTCGGGTCATACTTTATCTTGTCGGGCAGCGACCACCCGTGCCGCGCCACCACGTGGAGGAACAGCCCCGCCACGTTGATGAACCGCTTCTTGCAAAGGGCACAGGTCAGCGTCAGCATCACGCCCGCTCCAACTGCCCCCACCGCCGCGTGGTGCAGGCGTCCAGGTCAATCGCTCCGCTCATGGGCGTGGCGGCGGGCCAAGAGCGCCCAGGGTGATGGCGACACTGACCTGGCCACCGTCGCTGAAGGCGGTGAGCATCATTAGGGTTTCGTCGTCTATCCCCGCCACGTCGAAGGCGATGCGCGTCAGGTGGCGGATGTCGCCCGTCTCCTTGTCCTTCTTGAACACCTTGCGGGGGGCCTTCAGGTCTGCGTACTTGAACTCGATAGCCATAATGTCCTCCTTCCGGCTTGCACCGGGGGCCTTATCGCTAGAACGTGAACGGGCCGTCCTTCTTGGCCGCCGGAGCCCCCGCGCCCGTGCTAGGCGCGGCCTGCGCTGGGGGTGCTTTGCGGGCTTGCTCCGCCGCGTGTTGCGCCAGGGCCTCGTCCACGTCCTCCTCATCAGGCGCAGGTTGGGCGGGTGCGCTGCCGCGAGGGGCCATGTCCTCCAGGTCTTGGGTAAAGAACCGCGCCACCCCAGGGAGCCTCATGGCGGCGTCCACCTCGGCGCGCTTAATCGCCATCTTCTTGATGGTGTTGGCGTGCTCCAGGGGGTTTTCGTTCTCTACCTTCCCGACCACCTGGCCCTGTATCTCCTGAGCGTCGTCGGGCCACTTGGCCCCGCACCCGCCGGCCTTGCGGAAGCACAGCCAGCCGCCGCCGTACTCAACCTTCCCCTTGATGACGGCCTCTTCCCCGCAGGTGGGGCATTTGGCTTTCGCGTTGCGGTAGCGGTACTTGCCCTCGTAGGAGTTGCAGTTGCCGAATCCCCGCGCCATGACCTGGCCCGACAGGTTGCTCACGAGGTCAACGTGGGCCTCGTAGGACACGAACCCCCCCTGGTGGTCTAGCACCTGGCTGTCAATGAGGGGCTCAGCGTGGCAGTTGAAGGCCGCCGTGATGTTGGCCGCTCCAGGCTTCAGCAGGGTAGGCTTGCCCCCGGTGCCGGGGATAACGCCGTAGTCCCTATTCTTCTGGAGCACGTCCTTTACAAAGTTCTCCAGGAGTTCCAACTGGGCGCCGGTGCGGTCTAGCCCGGCCTTGGTCAGGCCCCCGCTCTCCGGCGCAACGGTTAGGCTGCGCTCAGTGGTCATAGCTCCTCCTTCTTCTTCTCGGCCTCGCACTCGCGGACAGCGGCGGCCAGGGCCTTGATGCTAGGAGGCAGGGTCGGGAGTCCAGCCTTGTACACATCGGCCAGCACCGCCTTCGCCGCCTTCAGCAGGGCATCCTGGGCGGCTGTCATGGCGCCACCTTCTGTAGCCTCTCATATTCGGCCTCCACCGCCTCCTCGAATGTTGGGTAGTAATGGTGGACCACGAGAAAGTCACGCCAGGAATCCGAGTGTTCTTCAGGGCCTTCGTAAAACTGGAACCCGACTCCAGCGTTACGCCAAAGGATTGCGAAAACGGTGGCTCGTTCCTGGATGCCCTGTAGCTTCCCCAAAGTGTCTAGCTCTGTAATCATGGCACCTCCTTCTTGGCCTGGGCCTGGGCCAGCAGGTAAGCCCGCACCTCCAGGGCGGCGTCCACCTTGCGCTTGGCCTCGGCAGGGTTGTCGGCGTCGAAGTACACCTTCACGCACCCATCTTTGCCAGGGGTCCCGACCTCGACGCTGGACTGGGGCTCGGTAAGCTGCCGCACGATGCTGGTGCGGGGGCTCAGGGCGTAGTCCCGGTCCCGCGCACAGTAGACGTGGCCGCTCATGTTCAGGGCGCGGTTCCAGGTCATGGAGCATCCACAGGGAGCCTCGATAAGGGACGTGGGTTCTTCAGGCATGGGTTCCTCCTTGTACGAGGACTCCGTAGCGTGTCGGGCAGTCCTGCCGGTGTGCTCCGTCCTGTAGCCCGCAGAGGCCGCACCACTGCCAACCGGCGTTCCGGCATGGCCCGACATGGCCTTCGAGCAGGGTGCAACCTCGGTGCCCCGTGGGGTCAATCGTTCGGCAAAGCACGGTGTTCCTCCTTGCTAATGTCCTGGTCAACGGTGTGCCTAGTGCCTACGCGCCGGGGCACCTTCTGCCCCCGGTAGGTCTCGTCCTCTCTGTAGGTGCCTGCTTCGACGGCTACAAAGAACTCCTCTTCGACGCCGAGCCGTATAACGGCCATCATCACAAAGGCTTCGGCATTATCCGGCGTCTGGGGCTGTTCCGTCAGCAGGCGCACCTGCTTGGTCTTGAGATTGACCGCTAGGACATCTTGCACGACTTCTCCTTGTCCGGCCCGAACACGCCTCGCGGCAGGGCGCGGGTGGCCGGCGAACAGTAGCTCATGCCAGATATTCCCGCAGCCGTTGAGTCTGCCAGTCCCTGGCAGCGGCCCAGGTAGCGGCCCAGGCCC
>ERZ1292644.270-Hain-H14-01um-R2-270-length-38477-cov-6_pt1 | contig 38477 bp, 64 predicted proteins | sample MGYA00564402_ERZ1292644 | MGnify/ENA primary metagenome ERZ1292644 (study PRJEB36523, sample SAMEA6512644) | groundwater metagenome | collected 2019-01-09 | study: AquaDiva: Metagenomics assemblies of 32 groundwater samples
TTAGCAGCACTAATGTTTGCCCTATGCTCCGGGGACAATCGTTTTCCAATTTTACGGGCTCGCATTTTAAGACGAGCGGTCTCTGTTATTGGTCCGTATTTTCGACCTTTTGTGGCTTTCCCATTTTCAATACGGATCTGCTGCATTGCTTCTTCATGGCCAATCGCCCCGGATAGTAATCTCCAAGCAATGTTATCTTGCCAACGTCCATATTGCTCATACAGTACACGATGGGCATCAGCATGTTGAACTAGTGTTAGCAGCACGATATTTGAAGACTCGTAAGTTCCACCCACATGCCCAGGAATAATTCGATGTTTATAGAGTTTTTCCCCAACACTCTCGATCATGTTAACCACCACCATAGAGCGGCGAATTACGGAATTGGTCGGTCACATCGAATTGATAGGCGTTCTGAGCGAGCCCGAGTTGGGCTAACTCTTCCTGCAACTGCATCTGCTGTTGCGCGGTGAGGAAACCCTGAGCCCCACTCAACGCCTGCTCAATCTCCTGACGCCGGGCGCCCACTTCCTTCTGCATCAACTGACCTTCATACTCGCTTGTCGCTTGACCGATGCGCTCTGCGCCTGCACGCTGCTCCATCCCGATATTTGCCTGATTCCCCGCACGCTCAGCGAGGGCTTGTTCATACTTATTTTGTGCGCGACTCTGTTGGGCGCCGAATGCCTCAGTTTGACGTTGAATCAGTGGATCAGTGGCCTTCACATCTAGACTCTGTCCAGCACGACCCATCAACTGCTGAAACAGAGCATTTCCTTGCTGACTCCCTAGTTGGTTGCCGCCGAAAATCGACCCTTGACCCGCCACACCTTGACCCGGCCGATAGGCCCCTCCACCGCCCCCACCACCACCGCCCCCGCCATGCCCAAACTTCGGGTCATCTTGTAACCACTGCCAGGCTTTTCCGCCAAGGCCAGCAGCCTCAATCACATCCACCATTTCGCCACTGGGCATCTGAACCTTGCCGGCCACACCAGCGGCATTACGGAGGACCTTGATGCCCTGTTTATTCAGCTCACCCTCCATCGCAATCAGATTTTGAGGGGTGGGGGCCTTACCTTGTGTCAAGGCCTGAAAGGATTCCCGGGTCCCAGACGGCGGGGCATAGGACTGCTGCTGCTGAGGCGCAGGAGCGGTAGCATTCGAATCAGGCATCCCCGATGTCGCAGCGGCTGCGCCAGCCCCCGCTTGAGGGACATAGGGATTCGACACGGGAGCAGGCGCTTGTCCAGGCGTTGGCGCACCAGGGACAATTCCCTGTTGCTGGTTCCGCCATTGCTCCATTGGATCTTGTCCCTGACCCATCGGATCAAAAGGGTTAGTATCATGATACATGGTTCACCAATTATACCTTATCCTCACACAACAACCTGTTCGCCTGTCACCGTGATGACGAGTGTACTCGCGGCACTCGCAATCCCTGTCAGAAAGTCTGTCGACTCCATCTTCAAATCCGAATACCAGTCAAAGGGGCTATAGGCAGCAATCGATGTGAGCGTACCGAATAATTCTGTCCCGCCCGCTGATCCGCCTGTTGCACCAACATACAGCGCAAAGGTTGCAGATGCAGCGGTCTTATTGACAATGTGAATGTGTTTGATACGAACGTACATCGTTGACGCAACTGGGGTATAGATGTTTGTGGCCGAAGATGCGATATACGCCGGTCCTGCGATACGCTTGAGTTGTCCTGAAAGAGCCATGAGTCTATCTCCTTATGTAATGTGTCTTGTTAACAAGATTTATATGCGATAAAACCCGTCCTATGAAGCGGCATCATAGACGACAGAGCCCAGAAAGGTGATGGTATTGCCTGTAGGCATATGGGCCGGTGCCAGTACGGTTGCTCCACTGCCAGTGTCGATATTAAAGAGCATACCCACATAGGCCACGGAGGGATCCACGCGGGCCAAAAACCCCCCTGAACCGGCGGCGACACTGATTCCCGCAACCTGCGTTTGCCCCATATTGTAGTAGGTCGCGGCTGAGGTAAAGGGGAGACCCGTAAGCCGGCATTGACCACTTGCCGTCGTGTGGGTAAACGTACTGGTCGACACGAAAAAGTCCGCGCGAACAAGACGGCCCATTTTGGTGTAACTGCCCTGTTGTGTTGAATGTACGACATTCAAATCACCGGGAGTGGCAAATGTTAAGACTGGTGTCCACGGACCTTCTTCATAATCATCGAGGGTATTCACATCGGCTGAGGCGTTTTGGACAGCAGGAAAGGTAATACCAGAGACGACTGGATTCCATTGATGGGTATTAATAATTGGTAACGCGTTACTATCGCCGTCCTCGCCATCGGCACCTGCCATCCCTCGCTCCCCTGGGATACCCTGAGAGCCTTGGGGGCCGGGAATATGAGAATCCTCACTGTCCATGCCGTCTGAACCAGGCATCCCTGATAGCCCTGTGAGCCCTTGAAGTCCTTGGGGACCTGGAATATGACTCGTAGACTCTTCTCCCCCACCGTCAGAGCTATCTATACTCCCGGGTAGACTCCCTGTTACCCCACCAGGTGCAAGGGTCAGCATCGTTCCTACGAGTTGAAGCCCGGGTCCGACCGTAATCTCCTCAAAATCACCAGAAGACCCGCTTCGACGTCCAAGTAACTTTTCAGGAGCCGTTGCTTGAATAATTTTGCTGAACGGCAGTCGTCCCGTCGCTCCGACTAAAGAGTTCCAATGAGAATTAATCGCCGCTTCGATATGCTCTAAGTCTGTACGGAGATGTCCCCGCGCCTGTTCCCACGACACATCAAGGTATTTCAGTAAGGAAATCATTAGCGTTTACCTTCAGGACGCCGTTTGAAGTCCAAACGAAGAATTTCCCATCCAAGAGGGCCATAGTCCCCCGCGACAACGGCAACTGCGGCGGGTAATGGGGAGATCATTCCTTGTTCGAGCGCCAGCCACCAGTTGCCCGTGGCTGCAGCATTCGCTAGCGCATCCACGGTAAAGGTTGTTGCCGTCGCAGTCTCAATGCCTGCTGTTGCAGCGGCATTCGTCCGCCATAAACTTGACTCTCCTACGGCTGTATGAAAATAGGCTGACCACCAATACACGCCATTCGTTGTTGGCCCTCCGGCGAGTAAGAATGCCGGTTTAAAGGCCAACCCTGTAATGACTCGATCATCCAAGCCATCACCATCATAATTGCCAAAATCCATCAGGGCGCCTATCGCGGTCGCATCCCGTAACGCCAACCAGTAGTACGTCGTGAGATTGTTATTGACCCTGACACTTGTCCCTACCTGAAACCCGGTAGCAGCTAACGCTTGAATCATGTCGGTTGTCGTCGTCGTACCGTCCGTGGCATGGGAATAGTCACCTACCGTCATCAAGCTGGTTTTCCACACCCCGCCAATCGTGTTGCCAAATATCCCAACGATATCCGGGTCAAAGGCCGGGTCGCCCGAGGCAGCGACCGTAATATCCCGACTATCGACACCATTTCCTAGATAGGTGCCTGTGACGAGAAAGGGTCCATCAGCATGTCCCCCGCCATCTCGAAAACACATCGCCTCATACACGACGGCCGTTTCATTAACCGCGTCATTAGACGTTCCGAGACCACTCCCCACCCTGAACCCATCATCTGTGATCTCCAGGACCATCTCAGAGCGAGTGACGGTCGAGTCCCCTGTCAGTCCATTTGTCCCACCGAAGGATCGATGCCACACAAATCCTTGCCCGTCAGTCGTATTCTTCGGCCGGATGAACATCAGGTGTGGCCGAAATCCTAGACCGGTAATCAGTTGTGTTGTGGCATTACCCGTGTAGGTCATCCGTTTACATCGATAACTATCTGTCGTCACGTCGGACGCGACTGTTGCCGTTCCATGTAGCACTTCAAGCATCGTTTGATGCAGTGTCAGAGTCGTGGCCGTCGTCACCTTCACACCAAAGGTCATGGCATCGAACTCGGCATCCGTATACCCAGTCCAACGTCCCGTCGCCCGAAGAACGGAGGCATCCGCACCCGCCGTACCCGCGCTAAAAGTTCTGGCATATTCGATATTATCGAACACTAATCGTTGTGCAGAGGTACCGGTGCCAGGTGCCCAGAGTTGAATCGCGGCAATATTGTGAATGTTTAATTGCGCAGCAGTTTTGTGCAAATATAGAGTGGTGGCGTTCAGTGTGGCAGAAGACACGGAAGCCCCGGTCGCCGCTGGCTGCATCGGACATTCACTGACTTTCCACCAATGACTCGCTGTCGCAAAGTCGTCGTTCGTGCTCTGCCCAGTGACCAACACTCCAGTCACATGATCAGCCGAAGGCAGCGCAAAGAGCGTCTGCACCCATCCGGTCGTTGTTGCAGTCCCAGTTTCCTTCAGCCACAGTTCAGTCCTAACACCTGCCGCGGTATCTTGCCGCCACAGATCCCCTACACTTCCCGACACAATCCCTTCAGGGCTTCCGGTCCCACTCCCGGTAATCCCTGTCTCGGTTACGAATCTCCACACCGAATCATCGTACCGGAAATGTGCCGTTGAAGAAGGGGCAGATACACCAGTAATCGCCCCTAATGTTCGTCCAGATATCGTGGTAAGCGCGGCGGTATCCGTAGGACCAAGACTCAGGGACACGACAACGGCACCAGCTTCAGTACGGATGACCACATTTGCGGAGAATGTGCCGAATCCTGTCCCAAGACCGGTTCCTGGAAAGTTCTGTCCAGAGGACGCACAGGACACCAGATACCAGGTATCGAGGGCTAACACCGCCGAGGTATACGATGTTGTACCAATATTGCCCGCGAGTCGAATCGTTCCCGTCGTACTCATCTGCACGTCACAGAACTGACGTGTCGAAGCCACAACTCCCCCGATACTATGATTCGTGGCACTTGGATACGCGAGCACCATAAACGCGAAACGGTGATGACACCGAAAGAGATCATCTGCGGCTATCGAGGGCGTCGATATTTCTCCACTCGATACTCCGCACCCCGTTGTTGCAGTAGACTTCACGACATCCAGCGAGAACTCTCCGCTACGTGCGAGCCCCGTCAGCAGACCGTTGTTTCCAAGGGTCGTCCAGCCGGCAAGATCGCCGGTCTCAAAACCTGAAAATCCCCGCTCCATAGCCATACGTTATTCTCTATTCAGGATCAGTGAATTCCACTTGAATCGAACGTGCTTCAGACATCACCAGATCGTCAAAGTCCTTAATCACCAGGGTTTCAGCACCAACCGGCGCTAAAGACGCTGCACTTTTCAGTGTATTCGTCTCCGTGCCGAAGTCACGAATGAACTTCACGAGAATCGAATAGCTAGCATTCGCGACAGCCAGTACGGCGGCTTCCATCGCACCCCAGTTTCGCAGCAGACCCGTCAGCAGGAACGGATGGGTACGAACCGTCGCGACATACTCAATACCCGCGTCAGTACGCTCGGTATCACAACGCTGGATATCATCAGGACTGGTCAATCCAATGAATGGTCGCGTACTCGACCGCGTGACACTGTTAATGCTGACTTTCTCCGTCAAGATCGCAACCGCCCGTGCTTCCGTAATCCGCCCTGTCGCGAGCGACCATCCCTTCCCCACCTCACCAGGACCCAAGGGCTGCAACTCTGACGACTGGAGAATGAGTTTCAAATTCGGCGTATCGGACCCATCAACCGCGACCCACCAGTGAATTTGCTGCTTAAAGGGATAAAAGAGCCCACGAGCCACAATACTCGCAGCCTGAAGGTAGACCCGGCCCCACGTTTTACGAATGCCACGAATCACCTGTAAACCGCCGGGTCCAATACGTGAGGGGCCAAGTACCGGATCAAGGAAATAGATATAGGTCGCCCCGCTCTTGTCAACAGCCCGTACGAGGCTTCCGGGAATCGCCCCACTGGTCTTACTAATCGTGATGACGTCGTATGCGCGTTCAAGGTCCCCCGTTCTCACGAATTTGTAGATGCCGGCCCATTTGAATGCGTACCATGAGCCGTATGTACTAGAGACAATACCCGTCAATCCTCCACCGTCATAGTTATCTAATGTGATGGTATTATTGATACCAAACGGGAGGCGTTCATCATCCCCCACCCCAGGATCGTTCTGAACAGGGGACCACGTGACCGTAGACTGAAGAGTGGTATCGGTCCAATGTCCGCCAGTAATGAGCCGATCCCCATCAACGGTCAGAAATTTCGCAGACTTCTGAAGTTGATAGGTACCGATGGATTCTGATAACAATCCTGCGGCATAACCAACCGTATGAAGTGTGGTATCCCACACCGTCGTGGTGTTCGTTACCTGCACGGAATGCTTATAAAAGTCTGCGTTATTCAGCGAGGCTTCAAGCTCCCAGTGCGTTTCTCCCTCACTCAGAAGGGCTGGACGAGTGATTTCAGCTCCAGACCCTGTTGTGCTTGGTGTAAACGTCAGGGTTGTCGAAGGTTCACTGCGTCGAACAACGACGCCGCTCACTTGTTCGACATAACGAATTCGATAATATCGAATTGACGTGAAGGTCCCCAGGCCATCATCGATAGCCGTTAGGGGTGCTGGTTGTGCGAGTCCTGTTCGACGAAACGTCGTCCCATTCCACAGATGCAATCGATCCTGAGCACTCCGATAGGCAAAGAAGTATTTGCCGTTCAACGCCTGAGTCTGCACTTCATAAACACCAGGAGCGTCAAAATGCAGTGGGTCCCCGGGCACGACTGCACTCCACACCCCGTTGATATCTCGTCGTGCCCACACGGCCGACACCCCCGGCGTACAGGCAATGGCCCAGAACTCTGGCGTGTCTATTTTATTCGTCGGAAACCACTGTGAAATATGACAGGTCTCACCTTCAGCATCAAGCCCAGAACTGGTAATCGTGAGGGGTCCACACCCATTCCGGCGCTCCCCGAGCATGGAAGAAAAGAACTCCACATTCGTCGCCACCGTACACTCGTCATCTGCAAGAGCATTCGGAGCGTCAGTATCATTGAGCCCGCCTCGTAGGCTGGTGATCGTGAGATCAGACGTCTCAGCCATTCCACACAACCCGCCTGTTTCCGCGTCTGCTATCCACTGTCTTACCCTGATAGACGTTTAAGTAGGCGGACTTCGCAATCTGTAGACGGAGTTCGGCCAGCCGAGTGTGGAATTTCGCTTCAAATTTATCTGCGACTTCTGTATCTGCGAGCTTATCGTACTCAGTCGCCATCCCACCGTACACCAGCAAGTTATGATAGTCTTCAGAAAAGGACGGTTCCATCTCCCCGCTTAGGGTCGAGAGGTTCGCCAACACATCAGCTTTGAGCGCGTAGGAGGTAGCGGGGGTATCACTTAAGAATATCGTGATTGACTTCGCACCCATCAATTGAATCGCGTACTCACGGGGGGAATCACTTGTCTTTGTAGTTTGATTTCGCATGTCATCAAACAGGATAGGCGTGAGGATAGTTGGTGGAGTGGTGGCTTCATTGAAGACCGACAAAATCTTCGTGACAGCGATAGGCGAAGGCCCAAAGATGACGCTTCGATCATCAATCCGAGTCTTGGTCGTCGCAATAGCCCGCCCGACCGTCTCAAACCCCAACTCAGACGCCAGCCACTTATAGCGTTCGTTGATCGACCGTCCAACACGCGCAAGAGCGGTGTTGGAGGAAAGGTTCATGCGTTCAACGATTTCAGTTTGAATCTCAGTAAAGGTCATGAAAAGTTCCTATTACAGTATAGATTTCTTCTTTTTCTTGCGACCTTTGCCCGCCTTCGAATACGCAATGGCTACCGATTGAGCCTCTGGATAACCAGAGCGTCGGAGTTCTGCAATATTCGCACTGATAACAGCCTTACTTTTTCCGTGAGCGAGAGGCATTACTTCCGGCCTTTCTTCGAGGGAAGTCTAATATCCGCCATACGTGCGAATCCAGGACCAGCAACATTCGGCTGAGGCATCGGCACTCGTCCTTCTCGACGAGCACGATCTGCCTCTAGCGCGTATGCCTCACGTTCATATTCAGATTGAAACTCAGACGCCGGCTCCATCCAGCTCTTCAGCCCGGTCCAGAGCTTCTGAGGCAATCGCTGTCCCTTATACAACTCCTTGCCCTGTCGAACATGGCCGTACTCATGCCCCAGGATATCCTCAATAGCCGTCTGAGACATCCCCTGCATATGCTTTGGGCTATACGTGATCTTCCCTGTCAGCATATTCGTAGTGGCAGCCGTACGGCTACCCTTCCCTACGTCTTTCGCCCCCATGAGGAGATTCCCAAACCAACCCGCCGGTTCAACAGGCGCACCGGCAACATCCGGCATCTCCTGACGCAGTTTTGTCTGCGCCAAGAGGAGTTGTTGTTCAAGTGGGGTGAGAACCTGTCTCGGCATTAGACTTCCGCACGCTCCTTCGCTTCTCGATAGCCCTTCGTGTCACCGAAGTGACGACGAGCGGTTTTCTTTTCACCCTGTGCGGCGTATTCAGCCTTTTCAATCACTTGGGCATCCACAATCATCTGTAGCATCTCCTCAGTACTACGGATATGCCCTCGTATCTCTGCCCGCTGATCAGCCGTCTTATTATTGTATCGTATCTCGACCGCTTCCTCTGCCCCCTCATCACGCACAATCACTTCCACCAAACGATTGATATACCGTCCCGTATGGCTAATAGTATTCAGGAGGTCAATAGCCTTGTTGCTGAGATTTTCATTTTCCAGCCTGAATCCATTCTGGAAACACTCTCGCGTCAATTTAGACCGCCCTGCATTAATGCGTTTCGTGTAATGTCCGAAAGTCTCTTTCTTCGGGTTGGCTTCCGCCACACTCTTCGATACGGCTGCACCGATCATTGACGCGAAATCAGCCATGTTAAGTTGAGGAGCCGGTGCGGCGGGCGTGGGAACTTCGGGAGTCTGCTTGTCTTCAGCCATGATACGTAACCTTCTTCCGCAGGAGCGGATTGACGGGTGAGGTAATTTGGACTCTCACCCCTCGATGAGCTAGAACGGGATTGTCCTAGCCGAGCGAACGACGACTAATAACTGATTCTTTCTACATCCAAGTGCAAATGACCCACTGCACCATTCGTGGTCGCGAGTTTGATCGACGCATTCTTCGGCAATCGCACCCCATCTCCAAAATCAAGCGTCTGGGTTCCCTTTCCATCAGGACGTACCGGAGGAATACTAAAGGACCCAAAGGCGACATCTGTCGAAGAGTCAAGAAACGACACCACACTCGCCGTATACGCTGTCGGGGTGAAGGAAATTTTTCGAACGGCCAGGAATTCTCCCGACGTCCGTGGGGTCATCAACAGGGGATTGGCAACCGGAAGTGTGATATCCATGACCTCTCCTAAAACTCGAAAGCTGTGACATTCAGCAGTGTGACGGAGGCTGTTCCAGCCGTCACCGCTTTCACCGCGATATCAAGCCATATAGGGGTTAGAGTTCCAGTTTTTCTATCGGAAGTAATAGAGGGAACTGAACGATCCACAATGACGGTTTGTGCCGCAAAGGGAGATCTCAGCATCCCTGTTAATGACGTAAAGACGAGCACGGTGCCCATGGCGACCCCGGTAATCGCATCACCGTTTGCTGGTGCGGTCCCCGTTCCAAAATAGAGCGTCACTCCACATCCATCAGCCGTCGTATCATTCCCCATACTCCCCGATATCCAGAACCAAATTCGTCCAGTGACCTGTGGAGTAATGGACGTGGAGGCCGCTCCGGCCACACCAAGTCCCATCATCAAACCTGTGGTATTCGTCGTGCCTGTAGGCGCAGCAAACGTTGTTTGGATATGCGCCGGTGAAGGTGAATACGCCATAACACGTCTCTCGATTCTAGAACTCGAATGCGCTGAGATTTAGCAATGTGAGAGTGGCTGTACCCGCCGAGGTCTTGAGTGCCACGTCAAACCACACAGGAGTGAGTGTTCCAGTTTTTCTATCGGTCGTAATACTTGGAACAGCCAATCCTGTAATAACGGCTTGTACGGAAAATGGGGATCGCAACATACTCGTCAGTGTCACGAACGTCAATACAGTTCCTATGGCGGTTCCAGTAATGGCAGCACCATTCGCAGGAGCCGTTCCTGTTCCATAGTACATCGTGATGCCGCATGTCTCGGCCGTAGCCGCCGTCCCCATACTCCCCGAAAGGACGATCAAGACTCGACCTGTCACTTGAGGAGTGAGTGTCCACGCGGTCACGCCAAGACCCTGCATGAGTCCTGTTGCATCCGCTGATCCTGTCGGGGCCGCAGCCGTTGATTGACTATGAACGGGTGATGGTTCAAACGCCATAAGCATGCCTCGTCTATGATGAGACGGGTATCAGGAATCACCCTAATACCCGTCAACACACGTCTCTCTTACTTCTCGACAAACGAGAACTGATGCTCGTAGGTCGGAGCGGTCGTAATCGCAGGACTCCAGCGCACTACCACCAGAGACTGACCCGGCCCAATCACCATCGGGGGCAAGCTCTTTGCCTGATGAGACAGGGTCGTGGTGTTGTCAATCAGCACGCTCGGAACTAGCGTCCCCGGTTGACCCCAACTAAACGTATGCGTGTGATGTACAGGATTGACGCTGTTGCCTTCCATCGGCACATGCGCGACCACTCGACGGCTTCCACTTGCGGCCGTTGCGACGGGCGCTCCGGTGTAAATCACCGCGCCTGACGAGGCCGAACTCGCCATATTCGTATTCGAGATCGTCAGGAGGGTTCCCGCCGAACTCCGGCGATCCCCCGTATCAAGCGTAAACGTATACATGAGCGCAATCGTGGGGGCCGTTGCACCAACAACCGTGCAATGCAGATTCCACTGCATCGGGTAGATGTTGAGCGATCCGCTATTGTAGAGGGTAAGAATCGGGGTCGTCTCGGTAAACAACACCACGGTAGACGTACCGATGTTACCCGTTCCAACGGTCGGTGACACACCGACATAATAATTTCCCAAATCGGCTAGCTCGGTATCACGTCCCCCGGCTAGTGACGCCACAACTGGGTTGGTCGAAGCTGCGAATGCCATGTGCGTATCCTTGTGAAAACTAACAGTTAACTACCGACTTACGTTATGTGAGAACCGGAGTCACCTTCGTGCCCCGAACTGAAATCACGGTCATGCGAAGCCGGCCAACGGTCGTTGCCGGAGTCGTAACAGTTATCGTACCGGTAATCGAATAGGCGGCAGGCATGTAGCCACCGATGTTACTGGTCGCTGCCTGGCCGATTCGACCAGCCGTTGTCAAGTACGCATCTTGGGTCGCACCCCAGAAGTTATCACTCGCGGCCTGAAGACGTTCACCGAGCACCAGATCTGTCGCTTTCAAGTCTACGGAGCTGAAGTAGCCATCAGAAGCCGCCGTGTCCCCACACTTGAATACGACCGTGCCCGTGGCCGTCCACAATACCTCCGGCACAACGATGATATCCAACAGCAGCGAACCGGCAGGCACCCGAAAGGTTGCCGTATGAACCGTACTCGTCGCATCTTCCTTAAAGAGCGCCGTCTGAACTTTATACCAACGTGAGCGAGAATATTCGTAACCCATGATCAGTGTCCCGTCTTTAGAATTGGCACGTCGTAATATCCACGATGGACAGTGACGAAAAGGGACCGTGCCGGAGATTTACTGCACTTAACTCGGCAACAGCGGCAACGAATACCAGACTGTTGAACTAATTGCCACAAACATCGCAAACGTCTCTTCTTCCATTTGAATGTAGGCGTTGACAGCTAGGGCGTTAATTTGATCGCCTGTCGCCGGATACACCCGCAATCGACCTAACTCTTTCGTTCCCGTGTTCTTGACCCAGAACGTTTTCCCACGTGACGCTGTCGGGAGTCTGATGCCCGTCCAGCTATCCCCTGCCGCTAAGACTATGCCGGGCGATGCATCAACAATCGCCGTCGCAGTTGCTTGCGTGGTGCCCGCCGGAGTCAAACTCAGCACGTGTAAAAACGGAACGCCACGACTTCTGACAGAACCTTGAGCCATAAGATCGTTTCCTTAATAAACGAGCCCAGAATGGGTACGATGTAACCCAAAACATCGCTGAAACTGTTTTCGTTTGTCTGTTCCTATGAAACCCCAAATTGCTGCCATAAATGCTTGGCAATGTTCAAAGTTACTTAGACCAAACCTATACGATTGTTTTCCAGTTTCTCCATAAGGTCCAACAACAGAACCAAAACCAAATAACTCCTGAATTTTGACCAATAGTTCAGGATTTTTCTGAGTGATTCTAATGGTAACAAACCGAGCTTTCTTACCATTATTAACCGTTCCACAAGAACCTTCACCATCGTAAAAACCTCCTACCCAGGCCAAGTCTTCTCGACTTGGTACCTGGGCAGATAGGTCTGTTCTTGTTCCGGTCTTGAACCCGATATCCATACTAGGTATCGTTCATTCGTTCTTAGTTAAGCACTTCGTTATGCACGAACGGATACGCGATCTGGAAGTTCGCCAGATTGCTCGCTGTCGCGCCCCGTTGAATCGCATTCAGTACAACCTGAGCGGCCACATCGGTGTTATCCACTCTGCCCGCTGTCGCAGTCGTCCAGACCTTCGCGTTATCCCCGCCGGTCACGACGCCGCCGGAATGCAGACCCCAGATGCCCCACCATCCAAACGATGTCGTGAGATTCACTGCAGCCTTGGCAATCGCGACCGAGCCAAGAGACGCCGATACGAGTCGCGTCGTAATGTACAGTTCATCGTACGCGACCCAATCGCCTGTGACCGTACTCGCCACACCCTGCATGTAGATGTACTCATTGCCTGCTGCGTCGAACCCTCGGATTCCGACGGTATTCTTTGCCGTCAGAAGATGAATATCTGTAGTATCACCCACAGAAGTGAGTTGATGTCCAATCAAAGCTGCCATAATATGCGCTCCTATGTTTTCAATTACGAGTTAAAGATGCGCCACACCAAGGCGGCTACGATTGTTGACAATAGTCTGACCCGCCGTATACACAGATCGCGTATAGCCGTTCGCGTTCGGGATCTTTTCCGTCTCTTCGAGATCGCGGAAATACCCCTTGCCAACCACAAACTTGTAGTTCTTCGGGTTAAGGAACAGGACGCGCGTGCCACCGTACGGGCTAAAGACATACCGTGCGGTCTTAAACATCAGGGTCTTGAAGCCTGCCCTCAGTTCTTGCGTCTCGTATCGCTGTTGCGCCTGTTGCGTACCTTCGAAGGTGGCCTGAGTCGCGCCATCCGATACCATCAAGGTCGGCTGGAGCTTGGAACCAGAACCCTTGGCGCACGCATTCCACACAGTCGTGAATGCGGATTCGATATCCGTGTCATCCACATACGTAGCTTCCTTGTTCTTCCACCAGGTCTCGACTGAACTGTCGATCCCACCGTCAGAACCGGTACCGGCGTCAACGATATGCGTGTTGAACCCGTTGAACCCATTGGACGTCGTGAAGAAGGCTGACTCGATGATGTCATCGTGCGACTCGATCCCATTGACCAAAAGGTTCTTGACGAAGGCGATCTTCTGCTTCTCGGAAGGATTCATCGCTTCGTCCTTTTTCGACCAGACGATGGGGGACGTAATTTCAACGACATCATACTCCGCAGCCGTAATGACTTCAGTCTTCGTCAGAGCATAGGAAGTCAGGTCTGTCGCGTGGATGACGGTGCCGGTATTTCGACGATAGTCGAGGGGAGCCTGAATCGTCGGACCGAGCGCAGCGACCTCAATCCCACCCTGCTTATCCAGTTCATGAAGAAACGCGCTTTCCGCCCACTGATTCGCGGCCTGTCTCTTCTCTGCGAGGACCGCAGCATAAGAAACGCTCGCGATTTGCGAAATCGTAAGTGCCATATTCGTTACCTTTCGGACAAAATTAGAAATTGTCTACTCAGTAACGCCTGGGTAGGAGGCGATAGACCGGACCGCTTCTCGCCTGCGGGGATACGCTTCGTTATACACTCAACGAAGAAAGGAGAGAACAATAGTCCTTAACGAGGACCAACCGTACACTAAGAATATAGGAGTGCGTAGAATGTGTCAAGTACTCTATGCACGTCCATTATGAGGATCTAGTGAGCACCCCCTGAACGTAAAGCATTATCGCGAGTCATATTCGTATCGGCCCCTCTTGCCCAAGCTTCATCATTCAACTCCAGATGAATCGGACACCCGTGATTGCCGCACCTGTCGTAATCCCAAACGTCGTCGAACTCGAAGGTAGCGAAAATGACGACGGATCGGTCAAATGCAGCGGGACTCCTGTATCCCCAGTAATACCTTTAAGGGTAATAGCTGTAAGGTTGGCCGCCGGAGGGATGATGGTGACGGCCGTTGGGACCGTTCCCCCAGTCGGAATCGTAATCGTATTAAATCCAGACGAGAGGGTCTTGATTTCGATAGACCCCGCACTATTGGCATTCGCCGCCGCCCCAACGGTCTCCGTACCGACGACATCGCCGGTAAAGACGATTGTCGTAATTCGTGTCGCTCTCGTGGCCATAACTTCTATCCCTTCATCCTACCGTATGCCGGCAGCGTCGATACTTTCCTTAATAATATCCTCTAATGACCGATTCCCTGTTGACCCGATATCGGCCTTCACTCCCCCAGGTACGGTCTTGACAGCGGCTTTCGGCCGTGCATTGATCTCTTTAAGAATATCACTACGCATGGTATCGCGACTAGCCTGAAGTTTAGGGACCATTACGGCCGCGACACCGGCTTCAAACGATACAGACGGATTCGCCTGTAAATACTGCAATACTTCGGATTTCGTGTCGAGTTTATAGTCATCCTCGAACGCTTTGCCCCACGTCTTGCCGGCGGCGGCAATCTGAGCTCGAATACCCGGGAGCCTTTCTGCTACGAGCTGCTGGGATTTCCACTGCTGTTCAATAGGCCCAAATCGCTCCGTATACTGCTTTTCGGTATCCGCGACCGCCTGCCTGACAGCCTGACGAGTGGTCCACGCGAGGAGGGCATCAAGACCTTCAGGCGAATACCCTTTCGACCCATCAGAATATTCAGCATCCGGACTAGGCTTGGGGTCATTGACCGCTGCGACCGCTGGCTGCTGGACGACCGGAGTGGCTGTTATGTGCTCTGAGACATACTTTCCGTACTTCTCTGGATGCAATACCGCGAGTGTCCGAATGGTGCGCTCAGGATCAGACTCAATCATCCGATCCCAATTATCAGCAAGTTGCGCGCGCTGCTCAGCAGCCGTCAGTTTGGTCGTATGCTCGGTTAGCGCCGCCGTATGCTGCTCAGCGAGCTTCTTCCGGGCATTCTCGACAATCTTCTTGACACGAGAGTAGGGGAGTCGATTCTCACGTTCGCCGGTCTTGGGCGCCTTCAGCCCTAGGGCTTCGAGTTCTTGAGTGAGTTCATCGATAACAGGTTCGGATTTCTCTGGCTGAAGTGCAGCAGGATCTCCTCCCATTTCTTCACTCCCAGTAACTTCTCCCCCAGTTCCCGTATCTGCGGGTTCTGTACTAACGGCATCGTCATCAGCATTGACTTCAACAATATCTCCTTCATCCTCTCCCCCGATGTTCGCTACGTCCATTGCCCCTTTAATGATGTCTGCGTAATCTGCGGCCATGATGACTCCTACTGACGCGAGGAATGCGGAATTGCTCTTCCTCCGACTTTACTACACCCACCGTGTCGTGTGCGAACTTTTATCACTTCCAGGACGCGGCACATGTCTGACCCGATTCACCAGTCCTTGCTTATCCGCTTCTTTTTTCATATCGGATTTCGAATAGTAACGACGTGGAGAGCCATCAGGCCAACAGATACCGTTCTTGATGTCAATACCACCGGGGATTTCATCACCGATGACAGTTGGTGGTTTCGTGAGCCATGCGCGTTCGAGTTTTGCCCCACAGACCAATACCTGCCAAGGGCCTTGTGGCGTTCTCTCCCGGCAATAGCGAACCTCGACGCGCACCGGTTCCCACACATCAATCTCTGTATGCCCACATTTACTGCAGACGTAATCAAACATAGGAATATAGCTACCCCGCCCTTCTTGTCGCCCATCCGGCGAGAGCGTTTCTTCGCTGATGTTCGCTAAATTCACTAGGTGTAAGATACCGATTCTCACGTCCTGTTTGTTCACACCACAAGCTGTGACGGCGATCTGCGACACAACGACGACATTCTAATGAAAAGCCATTACTAGTAGCTTTTCGTGTAGAAAAGTCAGTTAAATCTTTAACCTGTTGACACGTCACACATATCTGTTGTGTCCAAGGGTTACCGCCCGCCCAGAGAATTCGCATTCTTTTATGAAGACGAGAATGTTCTCCCTGAGACTGCAAAATTACGAGATTGTTAGTCTGATTATTACGACGCTCCCCGTCCACATGATGAACTACAGCTTTTTCCGGTAAGGAATGTCCTAGTGTGTGTTCAGCAATCTGTACGTAGATTCTCTTTTTCATCTACCCTCCTTCTTTCGAACTATAGCCATTCTTCGCGTTAAATCCATTGACCTTAAACGTTGAAGCGGAAGGAATCTTGCTCGCTGCACGCTTACAACGCGGACACTCTGCACCTGTCATCCAACGCCAGACGAATTTTTCAAACTTCTCTCCACAATACTCACAGTCAAACTCATAAAGCGGCATTAGTCTCCTCCCGAGATATCTCTACTTCTTTTCGCAACTTTATTGGCGAGAGACCAATCAGGTGCCATATCCTGACCAGGGACTGGACCCGGCGGCGCTCCGGGGGCGGGAGGAAGCGCCCCGGGAGCACCTTCTGGGCCTGCTGGCTGACCTAAGGGCGGATTCCCACCGCCTTCAGGTGCCGGCATTGGCGGGGGCGCAGGCGGCACCGCCCCGGCCTCAAGAATCTTCTTTGCGGCTTCAAGTTCGTCCTGACTCGGCGCTTGACCACTCTTCACCAGTAGCGCCATCACCAAGGGGTTAATCAAATCATCCTTACTGGAGAAACGATACGAGATATTCGGCAACTCAGGCTTCGGCGGTTCGGGCTTAATTAGCACGTCCGTTGGGTCAATCCCCGACAATTCTGCCATCTCCCGAATCAAGGGCTCAACATTCACATACCCTGATTTCGCTGAGATATTGATAAAGTTTTGAATCCTATCGATCCTCGACTGGGTATCCAGCATAATCGCGGAGTCCGGTCGAATCTTAAATACGAGATCATGCAAAATCTGCTTCGAGTTCCACGCCTGCTGCATGGCCTGACGTTCCTCCTCCGAGAGAGAAGGAAAATCAGAATACAACGCCATATAGCCCGCAATGATTTCAACCACACCCAGAAAGAAGGAGGCGACCCGTCCTCGTTCCTGGCCAATGCGTGTGGCGAAATTCTGCTGCGTAATATTCGCTTCACCCGCTGTTCGTCTACCCGCCTGCGTCGTCCCGAGCTGATTCGGCCCAATCTGCCAGCTTTCCATCAAATCCGTCTTAGTCTGCTGATCGAACGTCAAATCTTCCGAAGGATAACTTGCTCGCGCGACTTCGCCAATCGACCGGCTTCCATCACCATTCGTCGGAATGAACCCTTGAAACACTCCGCGCTGAAGATTCGCGAGAATCTCCGTATCGATGCGATTACTATCCGCCCAGCGAATAGGCATCGAGCGTTCCCTCTGCATGAACATTTGGGATCGCGAGCGGCGCATGTCGTTGACTTGAGGACGGCCGGCTGCAGAGTCAGACGGGGGAATCGGATTATCCGTAATATACGTCAACGTGAGGACGCGCACCGGAAATTTATGGGACCCGATATATGTCCGAGTTTGCTCGTCGTATTTCTGTCCTTTCCACGCTTCATGGATGACGGGTTTCTCCATCCCCTCCACATACACGAGCTTCCAGATCGCCTTAAAGGACTTCTCGTCAGGATCAACCTTGTATCGCCAATAATACATCGTCGAATACTTGACCTTCTTCGCATCACTCGTCCCGGTTGTCTCCGGCTCAGAACGCAGATCAGACTGCGATGAGATCTCCGTACCCGATGTGATTCGGTCCTTATCCTCATCCTTCAGCTTAAACTCATTCTTCGCTTCGGCCCACGAACAGCGATGGTCGTACCCAATCCAATCGCCATCATCGAAATTTGACCCAATAAACTCCGAGGGCCATAGTAAATCCGCAGGAGAGATACGATGCCCAAAAATTTTACTATCCAGCGTATTCTCGATGGGCTGCATGTGAAGAAGCCCAGCCTGGACGAGTTGCTTAAGTTGTTCAGGGGGAATGTCTTTGGTAGGAATCGGGCCTGCGGTACTCTGGAAGATCTCCTCAACGGGCATATCGACTGTCTCAGACCGTACCGCGTACCCCACGACAATCGCTCCTACACCAGCCGCATTGACCACATCATTGAGGACTTCTTCCATCGGCACGCCGATGTTGGCACGCTTTTCGCCCAGTTCATAGTTGAGGGCTTTCGAAAATGGTCCAACCGCCGCTGCGTACTGCTTGTTCTCGTGAGTGAGTTGAACCGCAGGGACTTGACTATAGAGGTTGGCGGTCTTCGTCTTCGTCAGCGCCCAGTCGGGATTGATCTCTGACTGGACTTCATCTTCCGTCGCCCCTCCACCCGAGAACGGCACGGCCTTCCCAATCCTCAAATCCACATTCCGCTTCCAGTCATGCAAGAGGGATTTTCGAACGCGCCGGCAAGCCTCCGCGTGCGACTTCAAATCCTTCGCAATCTCGGCATTAAACTCGACATTCGTTGCGTCGACTTTGTCCGTCTCGGGAGGAGTCATTGATTCAGGCATTACTTTTTTCTCAGGACAGCTAACGTCCGTTCAGTTAGAAACTTCTCCATGGCAGGAATATTTCGCGATCGATCGGGATACGCCATTCCTTCGGCAAAGGTTGCTACTTGCTCGTTTCCCTTACTGGCGTGAGTCAGTTCGTGAATTAAAACCCGTTCTAGATATTTCCTGTCTGTAATACCCGGATTGATCTCCAAACTTCCATTTTCCGCGACTTGCCCATCCAGCCCATATGTCTGTAAATTAGGATTTACTCGAATAGCAGCTACCTTGGGGAGAGCAGGAAACTTCTTCTGAACACGACGATAGGCGTCAGCCACAAAAGGTGTTGCACCGGAATCGTCAAACTGCTCGGGCATAGGTATCTTTTATTCTAGCATAGACCGACGTGGCGAGAACGGGTTTTAGGTTGCATCCATTTATGGCTGATTCTGGCGACTGGATCACGAGACGGAGACGCACTACCCATACAGAAGTACGCAAGCGCCACGACCCAATGGTCCTCCCCTTCCCCGAGACGGGAGGGATGGGTTTTGTCCATCCGTTGCTGGGGGATGGTGCGAATGAGATCTGGACAGGTATAGCTGACCATCTGTACTTGAGGTGCTTCATCAATCAGCGTATTCAGATATTCATGAATCGAATATCCATAGAGTTCACGATCATTTTTCGACGCCGTCACGGGCACGCCATTTTGCTCGAAGATCTCACCAATAGAATAGGCTTGACCTTCCTTGATCAACATAGTCGGATCGCAGAAAGACTCAATAATGTGCATACCTTCAGATTCCTTCTTAATCTGCCGTGCCACATCCGCCGCTAACGTCCGTCTCCAGCTGCGCTCCTTAAACACGAACACACGCTTGTTCGGCAGAACAGCCACCCACAAACACACAGCAGGATCAGGAAAATAGCCCCAATCAATCGCTCGATAGACGTTAATCCAGGGAATTTTGAATAGCGGTAGGGGTTCTTTTGTTGTCGGATCGAGCATGATGGGAATAGTGTCAATGACATGCCAGGGCTTGCCATCTTCGGTTTTCTTGTGGAAATCACTAAAGTACGCCCCCTCATTGACAAATTCTCCAAGCAACCACGCCCGGCGAACATGTTCAGGAAGGTTTTTCAGTCGAGCCGTATACTGTTTTCTATCAAGATGAGGATTATCATCCAACGTACTGAAAATCATCTGATAGTCGTCAGGATTATAGTCGGGATAATCCTCGATTCGAACATTGTGTGTACAGAACCACGCCTCTAGCCACTCAGCTCCAACTCCTAACGGATTCGAGCCTGCGCGAATTAACGCTTTAAATGGAGCATTCTCTGCTGCTCGACATGCTGCCGATATCTGTAAAAACTGATTCAAGGAAAAGGTCGACAACTCATCGAAGGCAATCAGGTTGTACTCAGACGACAGATAATTTAAGATATCCGCCTCTGTCTCGCAATGCCCGAATTGAATCGAGGAACCATTAGGAAATTTCGCTAAGAACGTTGTATGAAGATACGTTCCTCCGAGCAACTTCATCTCACGTTCAATATAAATTAGATGCGAACGTCTTAATTCAGGTGTGGTTCGTCGCATGATCAGCGCGCGGAAGTTTGGCACTGCTAAACAGCGTAAAATTGCCTCGAATCGAAGCTGAATGCTCTTGCCCGTGCCTCTTGTGCCCAAGGCCAAAAGATTAGGCGCGTCAGATGCGTGGAAAGCTTGCTGATGTGGTAGCGGGACGTAAAGTACAAACTCTTTCCCGTGTTCATCAACAACTGTGAGCGCGGGGATCTCACTCACAGAGTATTCTCAAAAGAAAAAAGATAAGCCGATGCCTGTTGTAACAACCGGGAAGAATCCCGAAAATGCCCAAGACCTGTATTACACGAATAGCAGAGAAGTTTTCGAACGTTTGTCGTGCGATGACAATGATCAACCATCAATCCGCGTGTTTTTGTTCCTGGCCTTTTACAAATAGCGCATAAACCTTTTTGTTGAGCAAACAAGCTGTCGTAGTCTTCTAAAGACATCCTATAAAACTTTTTCAAACTATATCGTCGTGCGGCTTCTCTATAATTATCGATTTTCTTTTCTCGATCCTGACGTGAATAACAAGTTGAACATAACCCCAACCCTGCTAGCGGCTTGTCTGGATGGCAGGTCGCCATCGCTTGTTTTTGTGGGGGACCTTTCGTCGCTTCACGATGCGCATGATAGCAGACTTGATTACAGAACTTGGCCACCTTCATACGATGGGAGGGAAGTGTAAAAGACTGGTGACAATATGTACATATTGCACTAAATTTTGCCATCATCTGCCTTTACTGAGGGTAACTCAATCACTGTAGTTGGATTATTTACGCCGCCCAATGCAATGCCTATCATAATTCGTGAACCGGTGGGGGCATCTGAAGTTGCTTTGTCGACAATCCTCACCCCATCTGTACTAATCTTCTCAATTGCCCACTGACTGGCTTCGGCCGCGACTTTCAACCCGGCTGGCGTTCCTGTCGCATATGCTGCATCGACAGCCGCTTTGTGCATCGTGACGTAGTCACCCGCACTGACGACAAAATTTTCCTTTGCCTGCTCAACCATTTCCTTGACAACGTCCTTAGACCTTCGTAATGTCTTCGCTAGTCCAACGATCTGCCGAGACGACATCTCGGCCGGCTGATCGACGACGAGTCGAGCGACCAACTCTTTCTCGGCTTGGGTAGGTTTGCCTCTGCGTTTTAAGTATGCTTGACGCGCTGGCTTGGGGTTTGCAGGAGTAATCTGTGTGGAGATGTCCGCCTTCACGATGTGTCCTCCATTATGGACGTATGCAATTCGTATGCCAATTACAGGAGTCGCTATGGATATTGTAAGTCCGCCAGCCGTCATTGAGGAAACCGTCACCGACATCGATATCGGGTTTTCAGGGAGCATTCGCTCTCTCACCCTTAGGGCCGCTGATTCTTACGCGCTTACCGGGGATACCCTGGAAGTCACCATTCAGGACCCCTTTGAAATCATCACCTTCTTTCGACCTCAGATGCAGTGGTATAGTCGCCGGCAGCGCGTGATGCGCCGCCCCGTGAAGACGGCCGTCATTAGGTCAACCCCCGTCCCCGCTACCGTATGTCCTCCGGCATAAGAGTTGCAGGATATCTCGATAGGAGAATATGATGAATTACGATAACAAATGCCAGGAACCCCAGACTGTGGGCCAATTCGCCGCCCAGATGAACATCGATCCGAAGGACCCTCACGTGTGTAATAACCGGCTTGACTCACCGGCGCAAGGCGGTGCAAGATGATGCCGCTGGGCATCGTATGCCCTCCTTGCGAGGCTGATGATATGGCCGAATGGATACGGCGCGAGTACGGCAAAGGCGAAATCGACAGGGCTGCGGCTGAACTGGTGCCGTGGTGGGCAAACGGCGCAGAGTTCGCACCAGGCGAAATCGGCGAGCGCGCCGTTATCATTCAGAACTGGCGCACATCGCACGCGATGCCGCTTCTGACATTTCGGATGAGCTTGGGCCAGCGGGCGAGACGAGTCGAACAAAAAGCGATTGTCGCGCAGCGACTAAAACGATTCTCGTCGGTAATGAACAAACTCGTTCGCGAGCCTCACATGAAGCTTTCTCAAATGCAAGACCTTGGAGGATGCCGCGCGATCTTGTCGAATGTGGCGGCGGTAGATCGACTCTATGGCTTGTATCGAGGGCCGAACAACCTCTTTGAAACTGAAGGGGTAATGAAATGCTACGACTACATTCGGACGCCAAAATCAGACGGTTATAGAGGGGTCCATGTGGTCGGGCGTTATAGCGCGCAAATCCAGAAGAATGAACCGTGGAACGGTCACAGGATAGAGATTCAGTTACGCTCGCGATTGCAGCATGCTTTCGCCACCACAGTCGAAACCGTCACGACGTTCACTAGACTGCCGTTGAAATTTGGTGCTGGTCCAGAAGAATGGCGACGCTTTTTCTCACTGATGGGGTCTGCGCTCGCCGCTAGAGAGGGAACCGCCCTAGTAGCCGGAACACCGACCAATCATACCGAGTTGATTAGAGAGTTGCGAGAACTCACGAAAGCATTGAAGGTGCGCCAGCGGCTGCGAGCATGGACCGTTGCGCTGAAGGTGTTCCCTAGGCGTGGGAATACCGCAGACGCTACATGGTTGCTTCTTGTCTTAGACGTCTCCGCGAACACGATCAACGTGACCGGCTACGCCGACAGAAAGAAAGCCTCTGAAGCTATCGCCGCGATAGAGCAATCTGCGCGAGTCGGCAAACTTGAACTTGATGCGGTTCTCGTGTGGGTACGCTCCATTAAAGATCTTCGAAGGGCATACCCGAATTATTACGCAGACACCAGGGAATTTATTGAGGCATTGGATACGGCACTGAAACCCTAGGCACGTTTGCGCCGAGGAACTCCCGGCTGGCGTCAGGGTTCGCGAAGTATTTGACCGCGTCCAGCAGGGTGGCGACGTCTTTTTCATCAATAACCATGCGCCGATACTACAGGAAATACCGTGGTGAGTCAAGCCGTTTATTACCCTCACGTGGATTGTCCCCTCTATCAAACACTCGATGGCCTTATTACCGTCTACCGTGAAAAGGCGGTGCAGTTCGAAGCCTTACGAGATGCGCTCCCTCGGAAGCTGTCACTCTCCGCTCACTACGCGTTGGCTGACTTGATCAAACATTATGTCCTCCTCTAAACGCATTGTCTTACATCATGCTACCGGGCTCTATCAAATCCTCGGCCTGGAGACTGACCTGAAAGCCAGTCTCCAGCTCAACGACCTCCCGCTTCGCGTCGAGCCTGTTGACTTCCTTGACCATCAGGGCGCGTGTGAACTTGTGAGCGTAACACCTCATTACGTACTGTATCGAGAGATTGTCCCCGGATCTCTCCTCCTCTCGCCTTCAATCACCTAAAGGAGCGTGTATGCAGTTTCCCAGTCACGCCGTCGTTCTCATGCTACGAATATATGACAAATTCCCTACCCTCCCCCTGGGGGATGATGACGCTCGGCGTGAGTTGATTCGAAAGTGCGGCGAGCAAATCGTGCATATATTCGGGCCGCGTTGGGGGAATAAGAAGCGCGCGGGCGTGGGCGATGAGTTCCGGTCAAAGGACGCCATCGCCTATCTGGAAGATGATGGGACGTGTAGCGTCTGGGATACACAGAACGGTTCATCCCGAAAATTGAGTGTCATGCCCGGCAGCGCCCCGCACTATCCACGTTTGCCGACTGATGTGGCGACGTTCATGCCCCTCTCCCCTGTTAATCATCTGGGCATCGATCCAGTTGACCGGCCTCTGCCGAGCCCACCGGTGCTTGAAGATCGTACTCTCCAAACTCGTGTGTTCGCGCTCGAAGGAAGAGTCGAATCACTCCTACAACGCATCAAGGAAGTCAGCGACTTCGCGCTCGCAATTCATGTCTCCACGGTACAGAAACCACTCAAAGACCACTTACCCCGGTATGTTGCCAAGATCCGTCTCTTCGGGTTCATGACGACTATCGTCTCAACACCAGAGTGAAAACACAACATGACTCAAGATGAACTCGATACACTGGCTCGTGGTGAATGTCCAAACGACGGCCATCATATTTTCCCCAAGTTCGGTCCCATCTGTCAATGTGGGCAAATCGATACGCGAAATGATCCACCACGTATCATCTGTCCTACGTGTGGCGGAACAGGTGAAGTCGAAATCGACTCGTTAGCCATCCAACTCGTTTAACCAGCGATTAAATGGAGATACTACATGAAGCCATTCTGGAAATCGAAAGTCTTTTGGGTCAATGTGCTCTCGCTCGGTCTTGCCGTGGGGAATGGCGCCGGAACAGGCGTTGATCTTAGCGTTGTGCCCGACGTGGACCCGGCATTGCTGGCTCTCGCGAATCTCATCCTTCGCGCCTTCACGACTCGCGGCGTGTCCTTCAGGTAAACCTACTATGATCAAGCCCCTCTACGCCCTCCTGGTCGCAACCCTCCTGGCTGAGCCGAAGGGCGTAGAGATTCGTCTCGAACCACGAAGCTTCTTTGCAGACGGCGACGTACGCCTGACGTGTACAGTCCCCCGACATCCGCTAAATCGCCGGCTCGGTTACGGTATCGCCGAATACCGGCATAGTGAGCGGGATCTCGATGGAGAGCACGCCCCTATCACCTATGAAACCTGGATCAAACATGTGCCTTGTGGCGTTGGGCCTGCGTATTGTGCGGTGGCCCGTAGCGATCTGACGATTGAGCGGGTCGTTCTGCCGTTGAATATTGCGAATTGTGAAGGCGTCTGATCGGCCAACAGATCGGCCACATGACGGTCGAGGTTGTCAGATATTTGTCTACATTCTTCAGACAGCCAAGAGGACCCGACTTCTGACAGTCGCGCCCTAACTTCAATCCTATCAAGCATTTAACGTATTAAGCTTTTCGATAGCCCTGACGCGAACGTATTACTAGGGCCACCCCTCCCCCTACCGGCTTAGGCGTACGTTTCGCGCCCAGTTAGGCATCAGGAGAATGCGATACCAGCCAGAATGGCGTGTAGGCTAGCGAGAATGACCTACGGCAAGCCGTCGATAGACAGCGATACCTCGGACCTTCGGCGCTCGTTCACTGTCCTGCAGGGTGGGCAGGGTGGGGTAGGATAGCGGTAGGTAGGATAGCCTCTACCCTACTATCTATTGACCACAGGATGATTCTCGGCCGGCGTGGAGGCGATTTGGGACGAAGCCATGGCCAAGCCTCGCGCAATCGGCGGGCTAAAAGGATGTCTGGCCAAAAGGATTGTCTGCCGACCGCTCCTCCTGAAATTCTGCAGATGTACCCTCTACACCGGCCAATCTGCTGTAAATATCCTGTAAATATCCTGTAAATATCCTTCTATCAGTAGAACATTAGGGCATTTGACCGGTATAAAGGGTGAGTGCGACGACGTGCTATTTACGTAAATCGTAAATCCACGACAGGCGAGGTGTCAATTATTTGACGGTCAGGCGGGAGACTAGAGTGTTACGTTTGGTAACACCCTAGCGGTAAAGGGCGGGTGAAACAGGAAGAATAGGACGGTCTAGAGAACTAGGGCAAGCGCGGTTACTAGATACTTAGCCATGGTTACCTCGTTAATCGAAAGAACAAGCCGAGCAGGAATCCGACAATCGACAGGACCACATACCTCATGCGTTACCCTTCTCGATGGCATATATCTCGCCTAAATACTTACGATACGGTTTAGGTGCTTGACGAATAGCCTACCGCATTATTATAGCCTGAACAATAGCTATACAACTTCCTTTCGGCGACCAGAACAGTTCCCATGTCTTCATGGATGCATCATGAATAGCAATTGCTCAGCACCGTACACTGCTAATTGCTTGCAAGACTGAAATTGACATGGATAGTTCTCTGCGTCCGCTTCACAGTTCTGTTTAGCCGACCGGCCGCATGATATGCAGATGCCAGGGTAATAGTCACAATCGCGATGCGAACGTTTGATAGCACGAACAAGACGAAGGACAGTTATCGACGCATGCATACTATTTTTCCTTTGTATAGCCGTCAAACCACGGCCCATATTTACGTGTGCGAGCCTTCGCTTGTTGGCTGTAGCATGTAGAACTTGACGTGCTAGGGTCAGAACAGTGGTTCTGTGCTTCTTCGAGCGAGAATCCTCTGTAGACCACACGGCTACCACGATTGAAGTAATAACGAACAATGCGATAGGTATCAGACATACCTACTTCTCCTCCTTCAAGTTACGCGCAAGTGCCATAGCATCATCAGCATACGCACAATTACGCTTAGATAGTTCTTCTGACTGTCGAATGTTGAACGTATCCCTATCGGCCAATCGTCGCATGTAGCATGCAGCCACTATCAGATATTCGCTGATACGGTGACAGTCGCTAACAGTCATGATTTAGCCTTTCGCGTGCGCGTAGGTTTAGCCGGTTGAACAAGACCGCAAGCAATAAGGAATGTCTCGCGATTGAATCGAGGATTAAACTCTTGAAATAGCAGAATGAACGCTTCGGCAGTCCAGACCGCGCGAACATAATACGGTGAGACATTACCTTTTAGTTCCGTATCTACTTCAATCAACGTACCAATAGGTGTAGGCGCCCATGAAGGCAATTCAGACGACCAGTCACCTTGGACAATTCCTTTTATGAATTCTGCTGCACGTTGAAAATGCTTTCTCGTCATGATTTTTTGTAGCTCCAATCCATGCCACAGTTACGGCACCGATAGTGTTTACGCTTACCAAGCGAGCCGAGTAACATGAGGATACCGCCGCAGAGTCTACATTTACGCATGGTTGTAAATTCCTTTCATGCATGAATCGCGATATTCCTTCGATACGATAGCTACTTCCCCATTCGAGGCTTGGAGAATGACATATGGTTTCCCGTATTTCTCTTCCAAAGCTAACCGCTTACGATTCAATTGTGCGGGCGTTAGATAGCAGTATCCCATGTATCACCTTCTAATTCTCCAACCACGTGCCATTGACGCCTAATATGTCGTTTTATACCTACGGGATATAGACGTTTCCATGCATGCCAGATGATAGCTTGAAAAATTGCAGATTCTAATTTAAGTCTGACAGCTACTTCACGATAGCACTCAGTGAAGACCTTATAAGGTGTCCACCGTAGATGGTAGTTCGCCTGAACGTCGTTAAGACCCGCTTGCATCGCGTGAGTATCAATCGTCGCGATTGAATAGTCGCCAGCTAGATTACGAGCAAAAGAAGCAACTTTCGGACCCTGCGGAAAATAGGGAAGCATCTGACCGGCTCTATCGTCTCGAATACGATAGGCCTTATCTAAGTTTGAGTGAATCACTCCCCCGATAGATATAGGACGGTCAGCAAGGACATCGTCCGCGATAATTAGGTTTCGTTCCCAGTCGCACTGTGGAGAAATAGCCGCAATAACACAAGCGACTGTCGAGATTGAATACCCGTAAGTATTCGACCATTCAAGCACGATGCTATATGCTTTCGGATACCAGTCAGAACCGAGTATTACATCTGATTCCGTAGCACGACAATAAAGACTTCGCAGGTTACGCTGTATCTCGGGCATGCGAGCAACGAATTGACAAGTCACTGATAATCCCTATTCCTAAGCTTATATTCCTTGGACCAAATACGCTGTAAATCGGCAATTGCTCTTTTGATACGCTGACATTCGTTGTATGCTGCAGACGGTGTATCATACGGCGGTTGAAATGCATACTCAAGCTTGTCGCGTTTAGTTTGTAGTTCTCGAATCACCGTATTCCACGCATCATGATTAAAAGTCACTACTCTGTCTCCTCCAACCATACGCGATTAATTGTTCCAAGCTTCCAGCACGCAAACCGCCGATACCAGAGTGCTCGCCAACGACGATAAATGTCCGTGTTAGAGCGCAGCATGATTATCTCCAGCTAAAAGGGTGAGGAGCTCTCGAATCTGAACGACGTATTCTGCCGCCTCTGCCGCCCTTTCCGCTTCTATCGCCTTTACCACTTGTGTTACCCATGCCGTCTGTGTCGCCTCTGCCGCCTCTGCCGCCCGTGCCGCCTCTATCACATGTGTCGCCCATGCTGCCCGTATCGCCCATGCCGCCCATGCCGTCTGTGCCGCCTCTGCCGTCCGTGCCGCCTCTGCCGCCCATGCCGTCTGTGCCGCCCGTGTCGCCTTTGCCGTTCCTGTCGTCCGTGCCGTCCGTGCCGCCTCTGCCGCTTTTCGTGCGGTTCTATCTCGTCCGCTCAGCCAATTTCTCGCCCATTGTTCGACAGTTGAAATCCCGCACGTTAATGCATGAGTCGTAATAACCCGTGTTAACACAGCGGTTTTCCAACTTTCGAGTACCGACGCGGGCAAGGCCGAAGAACGGCAGGCCATCCATATTTTATCCTCCGGAGGGAGAAAGGGAAGCTGGAGAATGTCTACAAGGGTCAGTGAAACCTTTGAACCAAAATATCTCCGTATTTGTCTTTCCGTTAAACACGGTTTTTCTGCTAGCACGTCAGCAATAGTCCAGTTAGAACGTAGCACGATTGATGCTCTCTTCTGTGATGTCGAAACGGGATACGAGCTGCCATGTGACGATAATGACCTTTTGAGAGTTCACCACGCGGATATCGCCTGCAAGGTCGAATACCCGTTGACGGTCCCGAGCGGTTGCGAATATTTCAATCGTAGCCGACTCTTCGGTTTCGCCTTTATAAAGGCCAACACCAAAGGTAAACGTAGCGCCGTCAAAGTAGCGGCTTGTATAAATGCGTAAACGGTCCCGCAAGGCGTCAGAGCCTTCAGTGTAAATACGGTAGAGAATCGACTGTGTATCAGTGTGACGAGACGCCTTAGCGGCTGCATGGTCAACCTGTGCCTGAGACAGTTTGCGAGTGAGTGAGGATTCTTGATTCATTCTAGTAACCTCCAATTGACAGAAGTAACGGCATCCATGAGCCTACAGACAGACCCACATAAACGACAAGAGCGAAAACGATTAGTAGTTTCATGTATTTCCCTCATTATCCCGGTCAGCAGCGATTCCGCATGTAGCAGAACAATACGGATAGTGTTCGTCATTGTCCTCAAATTCAGCCGAACACCAGTCGCACGTGTCAGTCGGTCGCGGAAAGTATCCACAGGACGGGCATTCGTGCATACCCTCTTCGTCTTCGAGTGTCCGAAATGACCTTTTACATGATGGGCAGCGAGCCATTTTCTACCTCCGGCTTTCATTCTCTCTCTCTCTTGATAATTAATATGTCGATTATGACTGCCTGTCGATACACCCCTTCGCAATCGGGCGTAAGAGCTCAATCCGTCTCGTACCCGCCAATCAACCCGCCGCGTGCTTCTGCCCACTCCAATGTACCCGGCGCCGGGTAACGCGGCGTGCGTGGCTTGCGCAGTGCGGCCTTCTTGCGTTTCAACTGCGCGGTTGCCCGGCAGACACGACACGCCGTATGTCCGCGTCCCGTATCACTCCACCACGTTCCACAGGAGCATTGCGTCGCGTTATTCATTGCCACGTCCTTTACTCTGTTGCGAGTGCTAGTGCAATAGTCTTACCAAATATAAAACGCTACAATCCTCATACCGCATACTGTATGCCAGAAGATAATCTACTACATATGTAACTTAAGTAACGAATTCGCGAGTAAACAGTATAGTGTCCTGATAAGGCTACATACTTTGGACAATTCTTCTAATAGTTTAGTAATTTTCCCCTTTAGGATACAACTGCACTGGGTTTGCACGAGGTTTGCCACTGGGTTTGCACTGGGTTTGGGTAGAGAGATGACTGGGTATTGACGAATGTCTGCCGCATGGCATGAGGGTTGCACTGGGTTTGCACTGGGTTTTGACTAGTTTTAGATAAATTAGCCGGTATGGCGTAATTGGCAGCCGCGCAGGACTTAAAATCTTGTGGTAGCAATACCGTATAGGTTCGATCCCTATTACCGGCACCAAAACTGGGTTTTGAAATGTGACTGGGTTTTAGACAAATAACCGTCATGGAAGTGAATACCATTGAATGGCTCACATGTGAGCGGTGCGGAGCGGTATGGCCGGCCTGTGAGAATATGTCGCCGAGTGTTGAACGCGAGACAGCCTGCCAGCGGTGTTTGTGTGCAGAAATAGCGAGGTTGACACGAAAAATCCACATGTATGAAAACAGGAAGGTGTAAGGATGGCGAAGCGATTCTTTCGTACCGCGCAATGTCCTGACTGTCAAGGTGCGGGGTATGTAGCATGGCGAAATGCAGGAAAGACTGGTTGTGATACGTGTCAGGGGTCTGGGTTAGTGACCCGTAAAGCCCCGAAAAAACCCAAAGCCCCTGATCATCGGCGTCAAGTGGTGATGACAGAAGTGATACGCCCAGATGGCAAGCGTGATCTACAGGCGATGTCAAGCCGAGAAGCAGCCAGCCAGTTGGGCCGGTCGAAGGGTGGGCAGACAAAGGCTGCCCGGGGTCGAACTAAGGGCAACTTTACCCCGGAGACGGCTAGGAAGGCCGCCAGACGGCTCTGGACAGGCCGCTGGAAGATCTCGAAACGAATAGGAGTGAGGGTCGGTCGGCCGGCGAAGATGCGTCCTGCGCTCAATCATGCTGCATTACGAGCCTATTATGAGATGCGTCTAACAAAGGGGGTTCAACATTACACGTGTCCAAATGGTGAGACCTCTTGGTTGAAATCGTATAGTGATGGGTCTGAACGCCAAATTTCTGAACGAACCGCCCTGATTCATCTAGGCTACCTCAAACCCAAGCGAAAACATCGGATGCCTGAAGTAATTACAAAAGTGGTATCTGGCAAAAAATATGCAGGTTGGTGACCTCATGAGTCAAGACCGAGTACGTCAACAGGAACCCGTGTGCAATACAAAAGATATCGACGGGGCAGATTCCTCGACAACGCCTAAAATCCTACCTCCTCCGCTCATGCCGTATGAGGAAAGGCGAAAACTCCTTAACGCCCCAATTACCTTTCACATTATTGGTGCCCAATCATGGGGAGGAGCGATTACATATCGTAGCTCTTTGCTAAGACCCGGCTTACGTGCCCGCTCGTCATATTTTTGGGATGATTACGAACAAGACGAGGATACTTAGGAGGATATCGAATATGGCTACAGCTAGTCGAAATGAGAAGCGTAAGCGCCGTCTGCGTCGAAATGTCTCGATCTATCGAAGAGCGCTCGAACAGACCGAAACACAACGTCAGTCAATCATCGTCACCCTTCTCGCTGTTCTGGCTCAAAAAGGGGGTGAAATCACGATTACCAAGGGGACAATTAATCAAGTGATTGAGAATATCAAATCACTGGGCTTCTCAACAACCCCCGGCGCCACCGACGGTGAGTATGTGGTTCGCATGACGACAAAGGAAGACGCTGATGCTCACACGGCAATTCCGACCCCTGAAGACACGGTTGACGACTGTCCCAGTGGAGGGGTATCGGCATCTCAGGTTGATCGCCCGTATCCCCCACTGGTGGATACGGCGGAATCGTTTGAAGACGAATCAGGAGCGGTGTTCGAGCGACCGTACGAATCAGAAGACGACCTTGCCTGATACTAAACAGGAAGTCTAGCACGATTATTGCAGAAAATGTCAACATTATGACCCCACTTCAAACCCTTTGTCACTTTCTAGAGACTGCGGAAATTGTCTACACATACATTCGAGCTGATGACAGTCGGGGCACCGATTTGAACCCTCAATCCATTAAAATTAGAGTAGAAGCTGGCCGTAATGCTGGAAACACTGGCTACACGGGGTTCTTTACAGACTTTGTGTTCGACCGAGATACGGAAATATTACAATCAGTTGGCGCGTGGGAATGAGCTGCTGAGATTGCGGCCTTATTGGGATGCGGGACTATGGCCTTTGAACCGGCCTTCGCCCCGCCATTATGATAGACGGAGTCGCGCACCTGGATTAACCTTATGCTGAGTCATATCCTCGCGAATCATCGTGGGCCGTACAAATTCCTCCTTATTCGACCTAAAGTCGGCCCAAAACCTCACTTCTTCACGTCTGAATGGCTGAAGGGCGACGTAAGGAGTGAGGACGTTGGGGAAGAGGCCATGAGCCTGTTGTCTGACCCCCGGGATACAATTGTGAACGTTGGCGTATGGAGTGAGCGAGAAAGCTGTTTTATCTCAGTGATTCGGAGTGAAAAGGACTTATGACCGATCAACTCGCACCAATCGATAACTCCGCGCCCACCTTCACTTTTGAGGAGCAGATGGAAACCCTTCAACTGTGCGTCTATCAGCTTATTCTCCAGAGTAACGCGCGGGAACTCAGACTTGCCGCTCTCGAACAATTCGTACAGGCTCAGTTTGTTCTGGCGCTCCCGACACACGGGGTTCAATGAGTACGGAAATCGAACACTTACTGATCGAACGTCCAGACCGTCTCACGCTCCAGCGATTTGACGAACTCTTGACCCGAACACCCGCGCCGTGGCAAATTCGTGGCGTACTACGGACACAGTCCGTCAGTCTGCTGTATGGCCGGCGAGGCTGTTTTAAGAGCTTTCTGGCGCTCGATCTCGCAGCCTCTCTCGCGACGGGGTTGACCTGGCAGGGGCATGAGGTTGTCGAGTCTGGGCTCGTCGTCTACGTGGCGGGTGAAGGCGGTGGGGGCATGGTCCAGCGAGCCCGGGCGTGGGTGGAGCAGCATACGGTTAACCCGAAGACGGTCAACCTGCGCTTTATCACGGAACCAGTCGTGGTGACGGCGTCCTCTGATGATATGGAGATTCTTGTCTACCGTATCCGTGAGGCCATTCACTGGCAACCTGCAGGCGCTGAGGACCCGGATACCGGAGAAGTGTTTGACCGCCCGCTCGCTTGGGAATGGCCGGCGTTGATTGTGATCGATACGCTGGCCCGATGTTTTACGGGGGATGAGAATAAGCAGGAAGCAATGGGGCAGTTTATTCAGGGTGTGGACCGGCTCAAACGGGAGTTTAATTGTTCCGTGCTCATTATTCACCATACGGGCACGAACGAGACCCGGGAACGGGGAAGCACGGTGCTTGGAGGGGCCTGCGATACGATGTACCGGCTTGAGGCGGACACAGATGAGCATGTCCTCACACTGACCAACGAAAAGATGAAGGATAGCCGGGAGCCCGAGCCTGTGAATCTGACATATAGACAGGTCACGGTACAACGCCGGCCGACTGATGACCCGGATGAAGCGTTAACGAGCATCAGTATTGAGCGCGGGGACATGGATGCTGAAGAGAAAATCGAACACATGCTTACCGTCCTTGAGATGACTGGGGGATTGAGCTGGACGGAATGGTTTGGGGCCACGGGTCTGACAAAAACCACGTTTAAGCGGTATACCGTGGACCTTGTCAAAAGTGGTCAAATTACTAAGGAAAATGGAAAATGGCGAGTAAGTTAGGGCCACGTGATAAATCGTGGACCCTCGATTAAGTTGTTGAAAACAAAGGCCAGGTCAACTCTGAAGCCTATCTCTCTCTCTGTATACATATACAGAGAGATGGATCTAGGCGAAACCTCGATGGGTGGAATGAGGCTTGTATAGAGGGTGGAAGGTGACACGATAATGCCAATGAGTGAATTTGAAGCAGAACGCCAAGCGCTTATTTACGAGATTGAACAGTTGAAGAAAGTGCAAGAAGAATACAACTATCTAAAGGGTCAATGTACGTTTTACTGGAAACAACGATTTACCGCTCTGGAGGCGGCGATCCGAGAGTTGATAGAAGATGCTTACACTTCTTGGCCCTACCACATTGTTCCCGACGATCTTGAAGAATTACTCATCTCATTACAGCCAGAGGAGGAACGATGAATCTTATAGAAAGAGTGATCGAGAAAGAGGCGCTGTCGCATTAGGAAAGCTGTTTGGTGTTCACAACTCAGTCATCAAGGATGCGGTTGACTACAAAACATGGAGGCATGTATGACACGTCGTGAAAGTTTGCGAAATGCTGTCTTATTGGGTATCGGAATGTCTCTTGGCAAACTTGATGCACTGAAGGCAAGTGAGGGGCAGCTCACGGTGGACCTGAATCAGTGGGGCAGTGTCGTGTTCAAATATGGTACACGAACGATTCGAGTGCCAGTGAAAGAAGTGTTTGAGGCGTTAGCTGAAGGGAGGACTGGGTAATGGCACGACACAGTGTATTTAAGAGAGAAGCGGATTCTGTTGTGTCCTTACAAGCAAATCTTGTGAGGAATTGGTCAGCGCAACAACAGGATATTTTTGAATGGTTTTCTCGCCCCGCTCTTCGAACAATCAATACCGGCACGGGAGCTTTGGGCGTACCTTTACATCTTATTGTGCGAGCGCGTGCAGGAACGGGCAAAACTACAATTATTATCGAAGGCGTCAACCGAGCCCCTGAATCTTCTATATGGGTGTGTGCGTTTAATAAGGCGATTGCGACCGTTCTCAATTCGCGAATCACGAATCCCGCAGCCGAGGCGACAACGATCCATGCGAAGGGGTTTGCCGCGATTCGTCGTCAATGGCCCTATCTTAGGGTTGCTGAAGGGTCAGTTCGGGGCGAGTACTTAACGGATACGGTCTGCGCAAAGGATACCCCGAAGCCGATTAGACGCTTGATCACGCTGCTCCATACAAAGGCCCGAGAGATATGTCCAACGGGGGCGACTCCTGAAGTATTAACCCGGCTCGCCTTATTTTTTAACTTGGAACCGGATGAGGGGTGGGAACGCTATCCACTGGAATATGTTGTGCAGCTCGCTCATGCGGCGATGGCCCAAGCCGCTCATGAAGTACCCCCCAGACACGTTGGTATAGATTTTGCAGACATGATCTACCTGCCACTTGTCCATAATCTCCTTTCGCCTGAATATGATCTTGTCGTCGTGGATGAGGCCCAAGATATGACCCGGGCTCAGCTTACGATTGCTCAACGACTCTGTAAGGGGCGTATTTGTCTCGTAGGTGATGATAAACAAGCCATTTACGGCTTTAGGATGGCAGATAGTGGTTCGTTAGACCGATTAAAGACTGAGCTTGGTGCAGCAGAACTCCCACTCACGATCACATACCGTTGTGCCCGTAGCATCGTCAGGAGGGCTCAGGTGCTCGTTCCTGACATTCAAGCGGCAGAGGGCAACCCTGAAGGTACGATTGATTCCTGTGACTACCAGGAGCTTCTGGAGCTAGCACAGCCGGGTCAGTTCATCCTTTCACGACTAAACGCGCCACTTGTATCAATTACGCTACAATTACTGAAACGCAAAAAGCGTGCCAGAATGGCTGGACGAGATATTGGAACGGGGATTCAGGCGGTATTGAAGAAACTGAACATCAATGACTCTACGTCAATAACAGCGGTTCTTACACGGCTTGAGGAGTGGGAAAGCAAGATGGTTACTCGCTACCTGTCTCATGGTCAGCCGGACTTGGTTGACCGTTGTCGAGATCAAGCAAGCATGATTCGAGCCTTGGCTAAAGAGGCTGAAGACGTGCCGGATCTTGTCAATCGAATCGATTGGCTCTTTGTTGACGATCCTGAAGCGGGCCAGATTATGTGTAGCTCGGTTCATAAAGCGAAAGGATTGGAGGCAGAACGGGTCTATATTTTGCAGGAGAGTTTGTATCGGCGTGGCGTGACACAAGAAGAACAAAATATCGATTATGTGGCAACAACCCGAGCAAAACGTCATATGACACTGGTGACGGGCGTGCCAGGATTGGCACAACAGTTGTAGTACGCCTGCATAGATAATGGAAACAATAGGAGAGGAATGATGCGAAAACTTGTTGAAGACGTAGCCGGAGAAGGACTCGAAGCCTTGTTAGGAGAAATTGTCACCCTGTTCTGCTTAAATTACATCTATACGGGACAGCTCGTTGGTGTGAATGCGACATGCGTGCTGTTGAAAAATCCCTCCGTTGTGTATGAAACTGGTCCTTTTACGGATTCTAAATGGAAGGACGCTCAACCCTTGCCTAATCAGTTGTATGTCATGCAATCTGCAATCGAGAGCTTTGGAAAAGTGAAGTAGATGATGATTCGATCACAAAAACAGAAATGGCGACGATTTTGGAGCTGGAGCGGGAGCGGGAGCTGGAGCGGGAGCAGGAGCGGGAGCGGGAGCTGGAGCTGGAGCGGGAGCAGGAGCGGGAGCCGGGGCCTCTAGACGGCATCATTCTTGCTGTCATTCCTCATGATGGCCGTTTTAGTGGTACTCGACGTGCAATCGATCCTGATAGCGACGGAAATAATCAACAAGGAACAGGAGCAATAGGGATGAGTTCTATAAACCTTGATACCGTGTATGTGTATCATCCTCCGTTCGGCACTCAGCCAGAGCGTTATGTGACGCTTCGAGACGCTGCGAAACAGTTTGCCCGAGTGATTACGGAATTGACTCCCACGTCACGAGAACAATCCGTCGCGCTCACGAATGTGCAACAGGCCGTCATGTGGGCGAATGCCGCTATCGCGATTAATGAAAGGGAGAGTGTGTAATGGCACGACAGAGTAGTTTCAAGAAGGGTGGGGGCTTCCTGAATGGGGTGGACGCCGTCATCACGGGGTACGAATTCACGGATGGCTTCGCTGGCAAGCCCTACGTCGCTGGCAAAATGACGGATCTGAAAGGCAAGTCCGTTGATAAACCGCACAGTCTGAATGTGCTCCTGTCTGTGCGCGTGGATGGGGCAACGGAGGATACGACCGCGACCTTACGGGTGGCGAAGAATTTCGACGAGTGGGATGTCTCTGATGAAGGACATACACTGACTCCGAATGAGGATGCGGCGTTGGGTGGGTCGTCTGCGTGGGGTAAGTTCATTCAATCCTGGGAGGCGGCAGCCAGTCAGGGGGCAGAATCAGAAGAGTACGCAGAGGGAGTGTATAACTATGAGCCGATCATCGGATCGAGAGTGAGGCTCGTCCAGCAGGCATACAGCGCACAAGAGCTAGCGAACATTAAGAAGCTAGGCGCTCCCGAAAAGCGTAAGGGGACGGACGGCAAGGACTACGCCCGGCAGAGTCTTGTGGTTGAGGAAGTGTATGAGTTGGCTCAGCCGGCGACTAAGAGTAATGGGAAGGCTGCAAAGCCCGCAGCGAAGTCTGCAGTGAAGGCCGTCGCCACGAAGGGGAAGACGGCTACGGCTCCCGTTGATGAGATTAAAGAAAAGGCCGCCGAGACCCTTCTGGCGATTCTGGAGGCGAATGGTGGCAGTATCGGCGTGAAAGCTGCCGGCATGAAGGTGCTCCTGACCATTAAGGGACAGCCCGAACTTCGCGACAGTGTGCGCGCGTTCTTGTCAAAGCCGGAGAATTTGACGGCATTGCAGGAAGACGGGTTTATCGTCTACAACACGGCTAAGCAGTTGATTGAAGCCGTGGCATAACCTCTCCGGGGTCATCTGACGGTGATCCTGCGTGACGGTGTAGGAGCCGAGCCGTGGAGATTCGGCCCATATATTGCCGAGTGTAGTACGTCAAGTTGGCTCTCGGATTGTCGCCGGTCGCAGCGCCACTACCTGTCGGTAGTCGTAAGTCGCCCAGACACAGATCCGAGAGCCACTATACCGTAGGGGGACATAATGGCACTTGAACTCAAGATTCTCGTTGACGACGCTGGTCAGTTGGGCGTATCAGGACCATTGGAGAATAAGCTCGTGGTCTACGGTCTGCTGCTTGCCGGATTTGAGACATTGATAGAACACTATAAGCAGAAGCAGAGCTTGATACAGCCAGCGACCATGCTGCCGCCGAATCCATTCAATAGAACACAGAACTAAATGACGATATATTGGCGAGTACTCAATTCCCTGAGTTAAATCGTCAGGGGGTACAAAATGGGCAGTGGTGGGGCCGCTGGCAGCTAGGTAATGACCCGCCGGGACCGCTAGGTGATGACTCGCCAATAATCCCTCTTTTTCTAGGAGAAAGCGTATGAGTGCTGATGCGAAAGTCTGGCAGGATGGCGACTGGTGGACTGGCATTCATGATGGTGAGGACTGTCCATACGATCATCGGGATATAAGTTTACGTCAAGTGCTAGAAGGAATAGAAAAATGTATGGGATCTTCTGAGATGCGATGGACTATTCGACAATATCGATTGACTGGTGAAGTTGGACTAGTTGGATACTGTTAATGGAGATTATCCCTGTAGAACACGGTCTTGATCTTCTTGCCTCTGACCTTGTGAGGTCCACCGGCCT
>ERZ1292644.271-Hain-H14-01um-R2-271-length-38408-cov-20_pt1 | contig 38408 bp, 49 predicted proteins | sample MGYA00564402_ERZ1292644 | MGnify/ENA primary metagenome ERZ1292644 (study PRJEB36523, sample SAMEA6512644) | groundwater metagenome | collected 2019-01-09 | study: AquaDiva: Metagenomics assemblies of 32 groundwater samples
GCCGAGGTCAAGAATGTCAAACGGTTCTCGCTCCTGCAAGCCGAGCGCGAATGCTTGGAAATTGAGCGCCAAGGGAACCTGAAGAACAAGATCGGCATTGTGATGGTGCGGCGGAGCGCGGGCAAGGGGAGGGAGACCCCGTGGCTCGTCTGCATGACCGCCGGGATGTTCCGGGAAATGTCCGGGCCGTTGCCGGGGGAGCCGCCATGACGACTCATGACCATGGCAACTGTGCCGTATGCGACCTCCAGGACGCCGAGATCACTCGCCTCCGCGCCGAGGTGGCGCGGCTACAAAGAGAGATCGCTAACCTCGTGAGGTTCGGTGGCCCGCTAGGGGAGATGAGGGAGCGTGCCGAGAAAGCCGAAGCCGAGGTGGAGCGGCTGCGGGATGACAATCTAGGCTTGCAGGGTGCCTATACGATGTGTGTTGAGGAGAATGGCAAGAGCGGGGAAGACCTCGCCGCCCACCAGGCCGTCGTGCGGGAGTTGGCGGACAAGATAGAGCAGATGGAAGCATGGACACACGAGATTAAGGGGAATCTTCACGTCTACAACCTTTCAATGGCCGACACTAACGCTGATCGTATTCGGGCTGTTGCCGACGACGCCCTCGCCCACCCCCTCGTCGTGGCGGCGCGGACGGAGGGGCGGGATGAGTGAGCCACAGGTACTTTTTAATATGTGCGGTCCTTCAAAGAAACAGTGCAAGTGTAACTGCCCAGTTTCTTGCGAACATAGATGGGACGGTCCATGGGAAGAATTACCTTGGGGTGGCTCTGCTACCTGTTCCCGCTGTGGCATAGCGGCGGTGGCGCACGATCAATGGGTATTGCCATGAGTCTGACGACGGATTTTGGCGTATTAGGGAGGGGCGGGGATGAGTAAAATTACGGTGAAGTGTGTCCTATGTGGCGCTAAAGTCACCTATTCCCGCGTCCCTGTGGAACAGCCTATGTGTCCAACTCCAACATGCGGCGGGCCGATGATTCCGATGAGCGCCCATGCCTAACCCCACCCCGGCGGCGGTCTGTCGAACCTGCGAACAGTCTTTCACGCTGCGCCGGTGGCACCTCCGAAATCGGGACTATCGGTGCCAGCCTTGCCGAAGTGAACAAACCCGCCGTTGGAAAGAGAAGAATCGGGTTCATCTTCGGCGCTATGATCGCGCTTGGAAGGACGCCAATCCTGATAAGGTACAAGCCCAGCAAGAGTCCCGCTCAAAGCCACAAAGAGCCGCGTATGGCGCGTGGTACTGGGAACATCGGAAGGAGCGAATGCAGGCACGGGGCAAGTTGAGATGGGCAGTGAAATCCGGCAAGATCAAGCGCCAGCCGTGCGTTCGATGTAGCAATCCGAAGTCTCACGGGCATCATCACGCAGGCTACGGTAAGCCGCTGGAGGTCACTTGGCTATGTCACAAGTGCCACGTACAGGAACACCTGAAGTCAGCCTGAAAGGGGCGGCGGAGTGGGCGGCGCATTGTCGAGTCCAAGGGCATACCTATGTGGCCGCGCCGCCCATTCGAGGTCGGGATGCTATGTGCGTGGACTGTGCCGACGCCTACGCCCGCCAGTGGGTGGAGGCGTTCCGGGAGCGGGCGGCGAAGGTCGCCCTGAATCCGTACAGTGATGAAGTTGGTGCGGTGGGGGGGCGAAAATTGGGAGACGAGCCGTTAGCGGTTGGGAAGAAGATAGCTGCCGCGATCCGGGCGCTGAGGAAGACGTGACGATCCCCGCCTCACGCATCGAATCCATCAAGCAGTCGCCCCTGAACCCGCTTCGGTGGTGTTGTCAACTCGACTGTGGACACGACGAGTGGGTGACGGCGCAGCGGCGACCGACTCGACGAATGCTTGTCTGCTCTCGGTGCAAGGACGCCGCCGTTAGGCTGGAAGTTGCTGGCAAGCGGGCAGCACGGAAAGAGCGACGCCATGACTAACTTCTCCGTGTCGGGGCTGGCGAGGAAGTGGTGTCCTGCCCATGGCGGGCCTCCGCGACGACCGTTGGAAGAGCCACCTCTTTGCCATTGCGCGGCTGTCGCTGGTGCCATCCGCGAGGCGCTGGCGGAGGCGGAGAAAACGATCATGGAACTTGAGTTTGTGGTGGATGAAGACCCATTCCAGAGATGGACGACAAAAGGTGGAAGTTTTGCGAAGCAGGGATCTGCCGCCATCGCGGCGCTGAAGGGGGCGTCTGGGTGAGGCGCCGAAGCCCCCTCAGAAGGCAGCGTCGTGGCAGGCGGGGGGTGTCAGGCCGACGGTCGCTCGCGCCTAAGGCCTGGGATACCCTCAAGCAGGCCGTATTCGTCAGGGAGGCTCATCGGTGCGCGGTGCCGTGGTGCCGCAAGAAGGCCGCGCTGGATGCCCACCATGTGCTCAAGCGGAGCCAAGGCGGCGCGGACGCCATGGACAACCTGGTGGCGTTGGATCGTGGGTGTCACGATGACACGGATCGGCCCCTGAACCATCGGCGGCGGCTGACCGTGTTGCGACTCGAGGAACCCAGGGAGGGAGACTTCTACGGCTTCTGGTTCTTCCGGTCTGGGACATCATTGGACACCAAGGTGTGGCACAAGAGGGAGGCCCCCCCATGAGCAAGCATGTGGAGAACCTCGTCTGGCGGTACGCCAAGGTTCCCCCTTCCGAAAAACTGGTCCTGCTCAAGTTGGCCGACGCCGCCAACCCGGACGGGACGAACGCCTACCCGTCGCTCCAGGAGATGGCCGAGGAGTGCTACCTGAGCAAGCGCACCATCCAGCGGGCGCTCGACCAGCTCCAGGCCATCGGCGTTATCGAGGTCCAGCAGGTCTACCACCCAGGTCGGCACGTGCCAACGACGTGGCGGGTACGAGTGGACATATTGACTACTGGCAATGTGGCACTGGACAGACACTACACCACCGAAAAAAGAGGCGACACGGCTGACAAGCGAGGTGACATCATTGCGGGAGCGAGTGGACAGCGAGTGGACAGCGAGTGGACAAAACGTCCACGCACTCCGACCGACCCTGTATCTAGTAGTGCCTTAACTGCAGAAACAGCAACTACGGAGGTTGTTTCTAAGCGTAGTGGTGTAGTAGAAGCCTCTGTGGTTGTTTCTGAGAGGTCTACTACTGGCGAGCTTCCACTTTCCAAGCGCCAAAAACGAGCCGCTGCTGGACAGGCGATGGGGCAGGCGATGGTCGCGACCTATCACGACCTTTTCTTGGCCAAGTACGGCCGAAAACCCGTGGTGACAGCCAAGGACGGGCAGCAGCTCAAGCGGGTCGCCGTCAGCCAGGGGGTTGACCAAGGGCTGGCCCTGCTCAAGGCGTTCTTCCAGACCCGAGACAAGTTCGTCGAGCAGGCTGGCCACACGGTGGGAGTGTTCGGATCCACCGTGAACAAGCTCATCGCCGACCAGGTGCCCATCGGGCACGAGACCACCGAGACCATCGACGAGCTGGGCCGCACGGTGCGGCGCAGTGGACCTGGGTATGTGGACGTTCGGTGAAGAAACCCCTCGCCCTGGCCGGCCTCATCGCCACGCCGGAGCCGGACGCGAGCGTCATTCCGGTCGAGCAGGCGGTGCTGGGGGCCGCCCTGGTGGGCCGGGAGGCCCTTCCCCCACTCCTGCCCGACGAGTTCATGCTGGAGGGGCACCGGGTGCTTTGGACTCGGCTGGTGGCGATGCGGGCGGAGAACCAGACCACCGACCTCCTGACCGCGGTTCACGCCTTGCAGGTGGCCGGCGAGTTGGAGCAGGTCGGCGGGCCGGCGGCCCTCGCCCTGATGGCCGAAGCGGCGGCCCTCCACGTCCACACCCTCGAGTACGCCCGGCGGGTGCGGGAGGCGGCGACCCGTCGTCGGCTGGTGGGGTTCGGCGCCGAGCTGGTGGCCAGTGGCATGACCACCGAGCAGGCCCAGGTCGAGATGTCTAAGATGCCAGGCCCACTCCTGTTCGACTACGACCCGGCCGAGGTCTGGACCGGCATCGTGGACGGCTGGAAGCAGGCGAGGATGCGGTTCGGGTTCGCCCCGCTGGACGACGCAATCGGGGGGTTGTACCCCGGCGATTTCGTGGTGATCGGGGGGCGCACGAGCCACGGGAAAAGCGCCTTCGCGGTGGCGATGTCGATCTGGCTGGCCCAGCAGGGGACCCCCACGGACTACGTGACCCTCGAGGATCCCGTGTCGGCCATCATGCGCCGACAGGTGTCGAACCTGACAGGCCTGGTGACCCGTCGGCTGCGCGAGGGGTCCCTGTCTGGCGCCGAGTTCGATGTGGCCGAGGAAGCGGTGGCCGCCTTGCAGCAATTGCCGCTCCGAGTGGTGGGGGTGGAGCAATTGGGTGGGATGGAGGAGCGTCACTTGGCCGCCTACTTGGCGGTCACCGAGGCCCGCGTGGTCATCGTGGACCATTTCCAACAGGTCGTGACGCCGGGGGCCGAGGAGTCGAGAAACTACGGCCTCGAGCGGATCCTGCGGACGTTCCACGGGGAGGCGTTGCGCACCGGGCGGGTCGTCTTGCTGTTGGCCCAGTTGAACCGCGAAGCCGAGGCGCGCAAGGGACCGCCGCGGCTGTCGGACTTACGGGACTGCGGGGCTCTGGAACAGGCCGCGCGGCTGGTGCTCTTGCTCTACTGGCCGCACCGGCACCGGTCGGATGTTGATTGGCACGAGTACGAGGTGTATATTGCCAAGTACGCAGAGGGCGGGAACGCCATGCTGCCGCTCCGGTTCGACGCTTCCACGGGTCGATTCTGGCGGCGAGGGGAGGAACGCGCGTGAATCAACAGAGTCGCGATCGACTCATCCAAGCCGCCCTAGAGGGCCGTCCGCAGTGGTCTGGCTCGCCACATCCGAGTTCCTATGGGCCCACCATTTGCGCGATGTTGCTGGTGATGCAGGGCAGCGGCGGGACGGTCAAAAAGAGGTACGAGTACGCGGGACTCTCGCGTGAGCCGCAGACGTGTCCCGAGTGCGAGCAGGTGTTACGGAGCGAGTACTCTCTCGGGGTGCATTTCAACGACGATCACGGCTTTGACTGGCTGACGATATGTAATAAGATGCCCGTCAGCGACGAGGCCTGATGACCGACGCCGAGGTGGAGACCGCCCTGGTGACGTTGCAGGCCCTCGAGGTGGATGCCGCGCAGGGCTGGCCGGATGGCTACGATGCGGCGGCGGTGCGCGCCGAAGCGGGCAAGGCCGCCGCGCTCCTCGACGCCGCCAGCGCGGATCGCCCCTCGGAGGTGGCCGGGTGGATCACGCGGCTCGGCTACGGGCGTCCGTTCGAGGCCCGGGTGCCACGGAGGACGCGATGATCGAAACCCGCATCGGGGGCGCGACGCATGTGACGGTGACGCAGGCCGCGCAGCGCAAGCGGGTCAGCCGCGCGGCGGTGTGGCTGGCCTGTAAGACCCAGCGCCTGCCCTGCCGACGGCTTGGGGGGCGCATCTACATCCCGTTGCGGGCGCTGGCCAAGTGGCGGCCGCGACGCCCACCCGTCTCACCCCCACCCCCACCCCCACCCACCCCATGAAGACGGCGGCGGCGGTGGCCCTGCTGCTGCTGGCCCAGGTCACGCCGACCGTGTGCGTCCCAGAGGGGCTCCCGCCATTCAAGACGTGGGTGACCGTGGAGACGCAGGTGGACTCGATGGACGACGAGTCGGGGGCGCCCCTGCTGGTGGCGAAGCGCCGGCATCGGTTGCCCGGTGGGCAGGTGGTGACGACCTGGTGGCGGGGCGACGCGCTCGTGATGGTGCAGGACGACCCCGCCCTGCCCCCGCTCATCGACATCGGGGCGGTGACCCGCAGCCAGAAGCTCATTGCGCCCGTGGCGGTGTGTGAGTACGTGCGGGCTCGGGAGAAACGGCCGTGAAGATGGACGGGTCGTTCCTCCCCGCCGACGCCGCCCGACCCGAGCCCCGGCGCCGGATCGACGAGCGGCTGGAGGGCAAGCAGGTGGCCCAGGTGCATTGGGTGCAAGAGGATACCCCAGACACCTGGGCCGAGGGCGAGGCGATGCCCCCTCCACTGCTCCACATCGGCCCCAGCGGGTCGCCGGTCTGCGCGGTCGAGCTGACCACGGGGGAGAAGTGGATCATCATGGCCGGGCGCGATCGCGACAGCCGGTACACCGCACGGATCTTGTTCTCGTGGATGAACCGTCCCCGGATCGTCACTCCGAAGATGGCCAAGGCGTTCTCCAGGGGGCGTTACGCCAACCCGTTTGGTGCGAAGCCCGACGACTGGCAGGAGCGGATCGAGGGGGCAGTCATTCGAGGAGTGTTGCACAGTACGAAGCCGACCTCGTGGGGTGGCGAACAGATGGGCATCGAGATGACGGGCGGAGGGCGGCTGGTCATGGCGGCGTTCCCGTGCCTTGAGCGACACGGCGCCGGGCTCATCATCGCCGACCTCGACCTGCGGTGGTGCGAGCCGGAGCGGACGTTGATCGCGATGCCAGGGGGCGCGTCATGAGACTGAGGGGACTGCTCTTCGGTGAGCGCCTCAGCCGCGGCTGGGGGCGGGTGCAGTACCTCCGCGGCAAGAGTCAGTGGACGATCGAGACGATCCGGTCCTGGGTGATGCCGGGGTCGGCGGCCGGCGCGTTCGTGAAGTATGTCGGGCTCCCGACCGAGTGGGCGCTGGCGGTGGCCATCCTCGTCCCGCTGTCGGTGGAGGTGTTCGGGTTCTTCCTGGGGCGGTTTCTCTGGGAGGGGGGCGGGGTCGAGGCCGAGTACACGCTCGCGCTCCAGAAGGATCCCTATCGGGTGGAGAGCCTCGCCGCGTTCAAGGCGATGGCGGCGCTGCTGGCCAAGATCGAAAGCCGCCAGGCCGAGCACCTCGCGTGGCTCCAGGAGTTTGTGCTCTCGGAGATGGACGACGAGGCGTACGAAGACCCGCCATGACCATAGACTTTTTTGTTGCTGGCACCGCAAAGAGCACGGTGACCGGGTCGGTGGTTCGCGCGGGCAACCGGCTCATCCCGATTCGACGGCACACGGAGTGGGCGAAGTACGTCAAGCTCGTCGCCGCCGAGCACGCGCCAGCCACCCTCCTTGAGGGGCCGATCTCGCTGAGCCTCGAGTTCGTCCTGATGCGCCCGAAGTCGGTCGGGAAGAGGCGAGGGTGGCCGATCGTCCGACCTGACCTGTCTAATCTCGCCAAGGGGTTTGACGACGCCCTGACGGGGATTCTCTGGAAGGACGACGCCCAGATCGTCCGGTCGAGTTACGGCAAGGTCTACGGAGACCGGCCCGGCGTTCAGGTCACCGTCTCCGAGATGGGGCCGTCGTGACGGTGTGGCGGCTCGCGGTGGCGGTGGCGCTCGGCACCCTGGTGGGCCATGTCGCCTGGTGGGCCCTGCAGTGGTTCATCATCCTCGACTGGTTCGTGACCTGACCGCGTCGTCGATGTGTTTCCTGAGTCCGTCTCTGATTTCCATCGCCTCGCGCCATCGCACGCTGTTCCACGGCACGCCCATCGTCTCCAGCCACGCCGTCCAGTCCTCGCGCGTCCCTTGCCAGAGCATCCGGCGGAACGTGGGGAGATGGACGCTGATGGAGGGGCGTTTGCCAGCGGATCGCGTGGGGGGGTGGCGCACCCGACTAGTATAAAACAACCCCCCCGATCGTGGCCGACCGGGGGGTCGTGGTCGCGTGGCCTTATTTCGGCGCCCTCCAGATGTCCCTGATCGTATGCTCGATGACGGACAGGAATTGCGCGTTGTTGCGGAGGGCCCGCGTGTCCCACTTGACGGCCTGGAGCCGCATCAGGGCCTTGGCCTCGGGGCGGTACACCCCCTTGGCCTGGATCCACCGCTCGTGGGCCACGCGACCCAGCCCGATCGTGGGCAGGTACATGGCGGGCCTGGTTCCAGGCGGGAAGACCACCGGCAGGATGTCCACGAACATGGCGCACCGGGCTCGGCTCTCCAGATCCGCGAAAGCGGCCTCGGCCCGCTCGAGCTGTCCGTCGATGTTGCCGACCGGCACGGAGCCGCGCATGGCGGCGATGATGCCGCGCAGGAAGATCGCCGCCGGGTACGGGAGCTTGTTGTTGTTGCCGAAGTTGATGTGCTTGTAGTACGGGGAGCCCGCCTGCTCTGCCAGCGCCCGGATGTAGACGCCGATCTCCCCGTACCACCCCTTCACCTTCGAGTTGGTGTTGACGGCGAGGATGTTGTTGAAGATCGAAAACATCTTCTGATCGGTCTGGATCTTGCCGTCTGTGCGCCAGATGTTGGCCAGCATCGGCACGCCGCAATCCTGGTGGGCCACGAATCGGTGGCCGCCGTCTACGATCCACTGCTCACCGTTGGGGTGCCTAGAGATCTCGACGGCTCGGACCGGGCCGTCGGCCTTGATGATGTGGATGAAGTGGTTGACGCGCTGTTGGTTCTGGAGACGCTGGTAGAGCGTGGCCTCGAGCTTGAGCTGGTCAAAGTCCTTTGGCTGAATCCAGACCTGCTTGGGCTGTTTCTCTAGCACGCCGGTCAAGATCATCGGCGGTGCCACGCGCCCCTCCTGCGCCTTCGCGAACACCTTGGCGCTGGTGGTCAGCGTCCGCTTCGTGGTCTTGTCGCGCGGCCGTGTGTGGGCCGACCCGACGTGCGACAGGAGGGCCCGGTGCGTCGCGAACAGCCGCTTACAGGTGTTGCACCCGTACTGCCCGGGTTCCGTCATGGCTGCTCCTCCCCCGTGCGGACACGCACATCGGCCCGCAGGGCGGCCTGGATGGCGAAGGCCGTGGCGTCGTTGTCCAAGACGGCGTCCACGAGTTCCGAGACGGCCGCCCGCCGGTTGATGGCGATGAGAACGCGAAGGTCGTACATGGTCTTCCCCCTAGCGGACGGACTTGAACACCGCCCACTTCTGCTGGCCGGTTTTGAAGGTCGAGACGAGTCGGGCCGTGAAGACCCGTCCCGAGCGGCTGACGATGGTGAACGCCCCACCCTTCATGAGACGCTCCCCGTGCCGCCCTCCGTTGACGACGTTTTTGCTGAGAGGCTTCCGTTTCATCGCTGTGTCACCCCCTTTTCTGTGGTTGATGTGACTGGACTCATCGGAACCCATCGTGGACTTGGCTTTCCCGCTTGTCAAGCATTATTTTGCTTGACAACCTCGCCACCCTCCCGTACTGTGCTGACCATGGATCGCCAAGAGGAACGTGAGCGCGGTCGGGTGCGACCCGAGGAATCCCTCTGGTTTGTGCCGCTGAAGTGCCCACCCTGCGGGTCGTTGGTAGGCGCGGAGACGGCCCCAGACGGGATCGGTCCCACGCGGTGGTATTGCCCGAGCGGGCATTCCGGGATCTGCGAGGAGGTGGGGGTGGATCGGGTGCTCATCGTGGCGGCGCCAGCCGCCGGCACGAAGGCGGCGGACTACCGTCGCCGCGGGCTGTGTCCAGTGTGCGGACGCCAGCCGCTCCGGAAGCGGGTGTACTGCCCCACGCACAAGAACGTTCAGGCACCCACCAAACGGCGCCCTCCGCGGTGGAGCCGCCCAACAGTAGGGCATCAGGTGAGGAGGCCCGCATGAGCCAGCACACGCAGGGACCGATAGGCACCGCAATCTATGGGATCAATGAGGCAATTGGGGGGATAGACAGTTGGCTGCTTGTTGTAAACGGCCCTGAATATGCCTCTGTTCGTCAGGATATGCGACATGCCCGTGAAAATCTGGCTCGCACGGTCATTGGAATGACTCAACATCCTTACGCCCGCCTGATTGCCAAGGCCCCGGCGATGTACGCCCTTCTTCAGGCCTTTGTGGACATGTATCCGCCCGACAACCACTTCAGCGGCACATTTGACAAGGCCCGCGCCCTCCTGCGCGAGATCGAGGGGGACAAGGTTGCCAAGCAGGATACCACATGGGCAGCCGGGTAGGGCATAATGGCACGACCGACCTGCACGAAGTGTCACCGGCCCTACCAGGCCAAGACCTACCGGCGTTGTCCGCGCTGCCGGGCGGTCGCTGGGGCGAACCAGCGTCGGCGCCGCGCCGTTCGTATGGTCGAGGGTCGCTGCATCGTCTGCGGGCGGTCCCTGGGCGCGTACCGGTCATCCTGCGATGTGTGCGTGGTCAAGGCGCGTCTCCTGAAGCGGCGTGAACTCGACCTCAAGTCGTGGCGGGCGGGTGGCCCCGGTCGGAAGCCGTTTCTGATGGAAACCACGGCGGCGGCGGCGGAGCCGGACGCCTACCAGCACGCGGAATGGTGCGATCGAGAGCAGGCATGGTGTACCTGTCGCGGCGGGGGGCGCGACGGCTGATGGGACCACGTCACTTCGCCCGGGTAACGCCCCGGCGACTGGCCCGCGAGTTCAAGGGCGGCCTGTCGATGGTTGGGCTGGCGCGGAAGTACGGGCTGACCCGGCGGGAGGTGGAGGACTGGATCCGATCCGTTTCCCGCACGGGCACGCAGCGAACCTTTCAACAAGGAGCAGCAGACATGAGCGACGCACAGACGACGCAACCCGCCACCCACATTCCGACCCTGATCAACGTCATCCTGGACGAGAGCGGCTCGATGGCCGTCAAGGTCAACGACGTCATCGGGGGGTTCAACACCTTCCTGGCTGAGCAGCAGGCGCAGCCGGGGGAGTGCCGTCTGACCCTGGTGAAGTTCAACACCGAGCACACGGTGACCTGCTCCGCCTTGCCCATCAAGGATGTCAAGCCACTGGACGGCACCACCTACACGCCGGGCGGGATGACCGCCCTCCTGGATGCCGTGGCCGAGATGGTGCGCTTGGCCGACAAGGATCAGAAGCCAGGCGAGCGCGTCCTGTGCCTGATTGTCACGGACGGGGAGGAGAACTCGTCTCGGGAGACGACCCTCGAACAGGTTCGGGAGATCATCAAGGCGCGCGAGGCCAAGGGGGACTGGACGTTCACCTACCTCGGCATCGCCCCTGAGAAGTGGCACGCCCAGGGCCTGGGCACACATATGGCCAACGCCGCCGCCTACCAGGCGAATGCGCCAGGCGCCAGCTTTGTTCAGGCGAGCCTGGCGACCACCAAGTACCGGGCGGGCGGCCAGGCGCAGAGCCAGGCCTTCTACGGCCAGCCGGCGCCCACGGTGCCGCCCAAGCCGGCCGACGACGACCCGTGGCAGAAGCCACACAGCGGATGAACACCGCCGACCTCGCTCAGCAGAACATCATCCTGAGGGGGCTGGTGGGCTCGACGGTCCACGGGCTGGCGCTGGAGGGTCAGGACGACCGCGACGAGATGGGGGTGTTCATCGAGCCCCAGGAGTATGTGTTAGGGCTCGGCCATGTTGAGCAGTGGACGTTCCGTACGCAACCAGACGGGGTGCGGAGCGGCCACGGGGATTTGGATCTGACCGTCTATGCGCTGAGAAAGTATGCCCGCTTGGCCTCGAGCGGCAACCCCACGATTCTGTTGCTGTTCCATCTCCCGGCGTCTGCCGTGCTCTATGCGAACGACTGGGGGCATCGTCTCTTGGATAGCCGTGACCTGTTCGTCTCACGCCAAGCGGGTCGCGCGTTCCTTGGGTATCTCCGCGCCCAGCGTCAGCGTGGGATGGGGAGTGAGCGCGCGCGTCGCCACGGTAAACCGCGGGCCGACCTCGTCGAGCAGTACGGTTATGACACGAAGTATGCGATGCACATGCTCCGGCTTGGCTATCAGGGGGTGGAGTTCTTGGAAACCGGGCGCCTGACCCTTCCCATGCCAGAACCGGTTCGATCACACCTGATGGGTGTCCGCACGGGCAAGATCTCAGAAAACCACGTGCTGACGGAGGCGGGGGAACTCGAGCGGCGGCTGGAGGATCTGTTGGACACCTCGCCGTTGCCCGCCAGCCCAGACCGGGCGGCCATCGACCGGTTCCTGATCGAGATGCAGGAGCAGTGGTGGGTGTGGACCCGCGACCGTGATGACCAGACGGGAGGCACATCATGACCTACGACGAAGCCCTCGAGGCCGCGATGCACGAGCTGAACCAAGCGTTCCTGAACTGGTCGGGCCGCGTCTTGGCCACCCACGACCAGGCCGGCGGGTCGCCCGATCCGGAGGAGATACGGGCCTGGGTCAACGCGGTGGCGCACGTGGCCAAGGCGGCGGTGGGCGCCTACCACGTGGCCTATATCCAACGGCTGATCATGCCAGAAGCGATGGCGAAGATGGTTTCGAGCGCCGCCCAGGCCGTCATGGCCGACGTCGCCCAGCGCGAGCGACTGTTCCGAGCGGAGACGTTGTGAAGCGGATCCTGCTGACGATGACCTGCCCGTGCGGGCACGTCCAGCCCATCAAGGAGAATGCTGTTCTCTAGGCCGTATACACACGGCGGGACAAAGGCCCGATGGGTCGTCGTGCCTGAGCTTGGTTCTCTACGCGACGCCGAACCCCATCCTAGAGAGCTTCTGGGCCAAATCGCCATACAATCGCTATGGCTACGGGGGGCTGAGCGAATACGATCCGGTCTGGCGGGTCCAGTCCGGCCACACCACCGATGCGGGCACGGACTTCCCGGCGGAAGTGGCCGTCCGGTGCCCGGTGTGTCACCTTGAAACCAGGGTGTTGGGCTGATTTCCGCGAGCATGGAGGAGAACATCCAGTACGCCCACTCGGCGGCCCTTTCCCTGCGGGCGGATGCTGACGTTCAACCGTTGCACTCTGAGCAAGGGTTGCGGAGCGGCTCCTTAAGTGGAGAAATTTAGGCTCGACAATCCCAGCATGACGTGTCATTCTGACAACATATGAACCAAGACGAAAGCACGCCTGAGCACCCCAAGGGGCCAGCTTGGTTGGTACCCACCCAGTGGAAGCCTGGTGAATCTGGCAACCCCCGTGGGCTCCCTGGGCGCCCCAAAGGGCTGCCCGGCCTCATCCGTGACCACGTCGGAGAGAACGGGGAGGAGCTGGTGGCGTTTCTGTTGAAGATCTTCCGCGGTGAGGGGATGGAGCAGAAGGAGACGAAGGAGGACGGCACCGTGGTCACCAAGGTGGTGTACCCCGGCCAGTCCCTCCGCCTCGAGGCATGGGATCGGTTGACCGACCGGGGGTTCGGCAAGGCCGTCCAGCAGAGCGTCCAGCGCATCCTTCGCCCCACCATCATGATCGACGCTTCCGGGACCATCATCGAACCTGAACGGCGCGGGCTGCCAGCGGCCCCGCCCAAGACCGACGCAGGGGGAGGAACACCATGACGCTGAACGGATTTCTCAAGGTACTTCGGCAGACACCTCGTACCTGGCGGCAGCTGCGCCCCGGGCCCTCTCTTCGATGCCGCAGGGGCGACTGTCCGCTCGTCGCCGTGCAGCGACGCTTGGGGCACCGCCTGACCTGGGGACCGATCGAAGCGGCCGAGTTCCTGGGCTTGGCGGAAAGCCTCGCCGTCCAGATTGCCAAGGCTTCGGATGGCGAGATGCGGCCCACCGCCAAGATGGTGCAGTTGCTGTACCAGGCGTGCGGCGTCAAGACCCCACGATGAGAGACACGCGGAGGGGTGCCCCGGTGGGCACGCTTGCCTCATACGCAGGTCGTGGCGGGTTCAACTCCCGTCTCCGCTACCATTTCGGGCCTGTAGCGCCAACTGGGAGAGCGCCTGGTTCGCATCCAGGAGGTTGCGGGTTCGACTCCCGCCGGGTCCACCAATGACCAGTCGAGCCGAGCAGATTCGCGGGAGACAGATATGCCCGTGCCCGTTCCGATGCCAGTACTGTGGCGCGCCACGCCGACGCGACAGCGTAGGGCATTACTGCCCGACCCGTAACTGCGGATGGCAGCATGGGTTTGCTGGCTGCTCTTCGTATCGGCCACTCCATGTACGGGAGGCGCCGAGAGGTTCTTTGTGACCCCACTCCAGCGTCTCGTGCTGTCCTCCCTCTGGCTGCTCCTGACGCTGGGGTTCTGCCTGACCTTGGCCTTCGCCGGCCAGGTCGTGGGCCATGCGGCGCACTACCCGCCGGGGGCCGCCACGGTGGTGGACGGGGACACCGTGAAGTTCCCTGACGGTCGCGTGTGCCGGCTGGTCGGGCTGGACGCCCCCGAGTCCGATCAGCCTCTCGGCGCCTACGCCACGGCGGTCCTCCGGCGGCTGGTGACCGGGGAGGTGGCCGTGCTGGTGTACGGACAGGACCGCTACCGGCGCGACCTCTGCTGGCTCACCAACGGGGCAGTCAGCGTCAACGCCGAGCTGGTGCGCAAGGGGGCGGCTGAGACGTACCTGCTGAACCGCACCCCGTTCGCGGCGGTGTTGCGGGCCGTCGAAGCAGAGGCCAAGGCCGCCGACCGGGGCGTCTGGGGCCTGCCGAACCGAGAGAGCCCGTCGGACTACCGAAAGCAGCAACGCTCCCGTGTCCCTCCTTGACGCTGTAGCCGCCGCCGCCGTCCTCTGCTATATTGGAGTGATGATTGCAGTCGCTTGTCTGATCGCTCGGGCAGCCGCCAAGGAGGTCCAGCGATGATGCGCCCTGCGGCGCTGCTCGTTCAGGGCGACGCCCGCCATCTGCCCCTGCCGGACGCCAGCGTCCAGTGCGTCGTGACCTCACCTCCTTACTTCGGGCTTCGTGATTATTCGCTGCCGCCGCTCGTGTGGGACGACCCGGGCGGGTGCGAGCATGAATGGGGACAGGAAATTGAGAAAGACAACCGTGCTGCCCATCACCTCAACGCTGGGTTGAGAGAGCGCGATCCAGGTGGTCGGGGCGGGACGCAGCCGCAACAGCAGCAACCAGAGACGATCCAGCAGGGCGCGTTCTGTTCCCGCTGCCCCGCCTGGCGCGGCGGCCTCGGCCTGGAGCCCACGCCAGACCTGTATGTGAAACATCTGGTGGAGATCTTCCGTGAGGTGCGGCGAGTGATGCGCCCCGATGCGACGCTTTGGCTCAACCTGGGGGATTCGTATGCGAGCGGCGGCCGCGGCGGCGGCATGGAAGGGCCGCGAGGCGAGAAGCAGCGCAGCAATAAAGGCGCGCTGCTTGGCCCGAAGCGAGCGCCCGATGGTCTCAAGGACAAAGACCTCGTCGGCATCCCCTGGCGCGTGGCCTTCGCCCTCCAGGCCGACGGCTGGTATCTCCGCTCCGACATCATCTGGTCGAAACCGAACCCCATGCCCGAGAGCGTGACCGACCGGCCGACCAAGAGCCATGAGTACCTGTTCCTGCTCTCAAAGGCGGCGACTTATTATTATGACAATGAGGCGATCAAGGAGCCGCTGGAGTCGTCGTCTATCCTGCGCCTTCAACAGCCGACTTTTGACCGGCAGTTAGGCGGTCCGAAAGACTATGGCGCTAGTGGTATCAACACTAATCGCTCAGCGCGGCGGGCCTTGGTGAACCTGAAGGGACGAATGCCACCGCCACAGGTAGGAGACTCACCGGAGCAATATGCGGCGCTGACCGGCCGCAACCGCCGCACCGTCTGGGAGATCGCCACGGCGCCGTTTCCCGACGCCCACTTCGCTACATTTCCTCCCGCCCTCGTGACCCCCTGCATCCTCGCCGGCACCTCCGAGCGCGGGGCGTGCGCGGCCTGCGGGGCACCGTGGGAGCGGATCGTGGAGCGAACAGCAGCAGAAGTCAAAGCTCCAGGGAGCGCCTATGGTTTTGGCGCTGGCCGCAACGATGGTGGGCGTTCGATGCTTATCAGAGCTGGGAGTACCACCCTCGGCTGGCGCCCGACCTGCGCCTGCGGGACGGAGGAGACTCGCCCGTGCGTGGTCCTTGATCCGTTTGCAGGCGCGGGGACGGTTCCCCTCGTCGCCCAGAACCTCGGGCGCGTGGGGGTGGGCATCGAGCTGAAAGCGGAGTACCTCGCGATGGCCGCCAAGCGGACGGCCCAGGGGTCGTTGCTGTGAAGGAGTATCCGTTGGCGATCGGAGGCGACGATGCCCTCGTTCTATGAGGAGCCGCGCGTTACCCTCCACCACGGCGACTGCGTGGCGGTGATGGCCGACATGCCCGCGGACTCGGTAGACGCCAGCGCGACCGACCCGCCCTATGGGTTGGAGTTTATGGGGAAAGAATGGGATCGAATAGGAGATATTCGCCAGCCCGGTGATGAGACTTTCACGCCAGGAACTGGGCCTTTCGCTCGGGCCAAAGTCAGACATGGCGGTAGTCCGGCCTATGGCGCTGGCCGCACTTCAAAGCCGGGAATAGGAGACAGAAAGACGGACTGGCCTTTGTCTCGTGGCTGGAATGAGTGGCGTTGTTCAGCGTGCGGGCATTTAGGTCATGGCGGTTCACCATGCTCGTGCGGTCAAGGGCTCTTTGTGAGTGCGGATGACAGATGGGTGCGGATGCAAGCGTGGCATACACAGTGGGCTACCGCGACCTTTCGCGTTCTCAAGCCTGGCGCCCACCTCGTCGCCTTTGGCGGCACGCGCACCCACCACCGACTCATGTGCGCCATCGAGGACGCAGGGTTCGAGATCCGGGACTGCCTGATGTGGCTGTACGGGTCTGGGTTCCCGAAGTCGAAGAACATCGGTGCTGGCTGGGGCACCGCCCTCAAGCCCGCCTGGGAGCCGATCATCTTGGCCCGCAAGCCGCTGTCCGAGCCGACCGTCGCGGCGAATGTTGCCCGGTGGGGCACGGGGGCGCTGAACATTGATGGGTGCCGGATTGAAGGTCAACCCGAATCCACTCGATTTGACCCGTCTACTCATTCTCACGAAGGGTGGCGAATGGCAGCAAGCGGAAAGGAGACGGCAAAAACAGCCGCCATGAAATCTGGCCGCTGGCCCGCCAACATTGTGCTGGACGAGGACGCAGCCCAGTTGCTGGATGAACAGAGCGGAGAACTCATAAGCGGCAAGCCCTCTGGCATCAAGGCGGGCGGTCGAGGGAACGCCTTCGGAGAGTATGCTGGCGGGATTCCAGTCACTGGGTTCGGCGATTCTGGCGGTGCATCTCGTTTCTTCTACATTGCCAAGGCCGACCGCGCCGACCGGGATGGCTCCCAGCACCCGACCGTCAAGCCCACCGACCTGATGGTATGGCTCATCCGGCTTGTCACGCCGCCGGGCGGGCTGGTGCTGGATCCATTCTTGGGCAGCGGCCCGACGGCCTGGGCCGCTCGGGAGTACGGCTACCGCTGCATCGGTATTGACAAGGAGGAGGCCTACCTGCGCGAGGCGGCTCATCGCCTGCGCCAAACCGTCCTGCCGTGGGGGGAGGAGAAACTGCCATGACCGGATGATCTTCGACCTCAAGGACGCGCCGCACGACCCCGCCTCACTCACCCTCTCCCCCACGGTGGCGAAATTCGTCCGCTCGAAGGCCGACATCGTCATGCTGTTCGGCCCTCGGCGCGAAGGCAAGACCGTGGGCGGCATCATGGGGTGTCTCTGGCACGCCGAACGGTTCCCTGAGTCGCAGCCCCTCAAGGTGGCGGTCATCCGGGACACGTGGATGAACTTGAGCCGTACCGTCATGGAGTCCCTGCGCGAGGCCGCGGTGCGCGGGTGGGTGGAGGTCGAGTGGATGGCGGGGGGGACGGAGGCGATCCTGAACGGGGGGGTGTGCCGGCTGTATCTCCTCGGGATGGACCGGCCCGCCGATGCCAACCGCTTCCAGGGCCTCGAGATCGGGATGGCATGGATTGAGGAACCCGCCCCGGCCGCCGACCTCGCCTCGGGGGTGCCCGCGGACGTCCTCGGGATGGCGATGTCCTCCATGTCCCAGCACGGGGTCGAGAACCGGGTGCAGATCACCATGAACCCGCCCGATGACGACCACTGGACGATGAACATGATCGAGACCCTGCAGGCCATGGGCAAGTCGGGCATGACGGTGGAGACGTTCTGGATCCCGCCCGGCGAGAACCCCCACGTGACGCAGGAGTTCCGAGACAAGATGCGGGATGTGTTCATGGCCGTCGGGCGGCACGACCTGATCGCCCGGCTGGTCGAGGGCAAGATCGGACAGGTGACGACCGGGGTGGCAGTGGCGCCGGAGTTCAACGAGCTGATTCATGTCTATCGGGACGAGAAGGGGCAGATCGCGCCGATGGGCGTCTCCCCCAAGTTCGAGTCCTTTCGTTTTTGGGACTTCGGGTTGAACCCCACCGTGGTATTCTGCCAGCGGGATATGTGGGGCCGGTTCCGGTTGGTGGGCTGCCGGGTGGGGGAGAACATGGGCGTCGAGCAGTTCGTCAAGGGGCAGGTGCTGCCGTTCATGGAGAAGTACCGCATGATGCCCCCTCGAGTGGAAAGAGTCACCAAGGGCTACCCGCGGCCGGCCAAGTCGGGCTATGAGTACCGGGACATCGGCGACCCGTCGGGGAAGAACCGTGAGGCCTCCAGTTCCGACCGCTCGGCCGTGTGGGCGCTGGAACGGATGTTGGGCACCTCGTTTACCCCCGGCCCGCCCGACTGGCCAGCCCGCCGAGACAGCCTGCGCCACGCCCTCTCGACCCTGATCGGTGGGGTGCCGATGATCCTCATCGACGGGACGGAGTGCCGGCCGCTGATCCGGGCGCTCCGGGGCGGCTGGCGCTATCCCAAAGACAACGCCGGGAAGGTCGGGCACCTTCCCATCAAAGACATGCACAGCCACCCCGGCGACGCGCTCGGCCACGGGCTGTCGGTGCTGGCCCCGTTCCAGGACGTTGTCAAGCGGCTGGTGGCCCCCGAGCGCACCCCGTTCCAACGCCGGGAGATCAAGCCGAAGTCGTGGATGGGGCGATGACGACCTCCTACCAGCTGGGCGGCGTGGATCGGCTCACCACTGGCCGATGTAAAGTGCTGCGGTAATGGCCTCCACGCCACTGCCCACAGGGCACCGAGCATGACCTGCGAACAGCCTGAGACGGCTCGACGGTGGTTCAGCTGGTCGGTGCTCCTCACTTGGGCCTTGGTGGCCTTGGTGCTCGGGTTCGGCTCGGGCCGGCTGTCGGCTTGGCTCTACCAGGATGCGTTGGTGCAGGCCCAGTGGTCGTCATCGGACGGGTTCGTGGTGATCTGCACCCGGTTCTCGGGCTGTCGGTGCTGGCCACCATTCCAGGACGTTGTCAAGCGGCTGGAAGCCCGTGCGGCCCTGGCACCTTCCAGCCGTGGCGGGAGTTCTGATTGAACATTGGGATCGTGGTGGCGCATCCTGACGACGAAGTCCTGGGGTGTGGGGGCTCGATCGCGCGGTGGGCGCGAGGCGGCCACGCGGTGCAGACCCTTATCCTCGGTCAGGGGGCGATGGCTCGCGCGGAGGCGACCCTCGCGGACGTGGAGCGGCTCACCCACCAAGCGGAGGAGGCGGCCCATGTCCTGGGGGCGTCCGTTCACCGACTGACGTTTCCTGACAACAGGTTCGACGCGGTGCCCCTGTTGGATCTCTGCCGGGCGGTCGAGACTTGGCTCGCGGAGGTGGCGCCACACGAGGTGTATACGCATCACCCCGGGTGCCTGAACGTGGATCATCGGCTGACGGCCGAGGCGGTGCTGGTGGCGACCCGCCCCATCGACCGCGCGGCCCCTCGTCTCGTGGCGTCCTTCGAGGTGCCCTCTGCCACGGAGTGGGCCTTTGCCACGACCGTTCGTCCGAATCTCTTCGTGGAGGTGACGGAGACGCTGGAGACGAAGATCCAGGCGATGCGGTGCTATGCAGAAGAGATGCGCCCGTTTCCCCACCCCCGCTCCCCCGAGATGCTGCGGGCGCTGGCACAGCGATGGGGGGCGGTCATCGGGGTGCCGGCGGCGGAAGCGTTCACCATCCTGCGAGAGATCCGATGACGGTCCTCGTCCTCGCCGCGCAGCCGTGGGCGCAGGACACCGTGGAGGTCTTGCAACGCACCCACCCGGATCATGTCTTTGCCCGGGTCTCCACGCCCACCGAGATGATCGCGCGCTTGGACCACGCCGCCCTGGTGCTCAGTCTGCATTGGCACTGGCGGGTGTCGCCCGACATCGTGTCCCACTGGCACTGTGTGGGATTCCACGCTTCTGATCTCCCGAATTTCCGGGGTGGGGCCCCCATCCAGAACCAAGTGAAGCGAGGGATCCTCGACACGAAGCTCACCATGTTCAGGCTGGACGAGGGGCTGGATACGGGGCCGATCCTGCTCCAACGCGCCCTCTCGCTGCGCGGGTCGATGGACGAGGTGCTGGCGCGCATCGGTCCCTTGGTGGTGGAGATGACGGGGGCGCTGCTGGCCGGGCGCCTCGAGGAGCACCCCCAGCCAGAGGGGGGGTCATGCTTCACGCGCGCGGATGCGCTCGCGTGATGGAGGATCCGACATCTCTGCGGTGATTCTTGCGGTTCATCCACCTTGCGTCAGGCATATGATTATCCGCCCATTGTTTTCTGCAACGCCATTGAGGAACGCGGTTCGTCTTGATGGGCGCGGAGAGGAAGTACCTATTGATGTTGAACAGGAAGAGTGCTGGACGGACTTTCCCGATCCAATATGCTCATGTGGTCGATTCGTCCTTGAATGGCACCGCCCATGACCGATCCAATATCTCTGCTGGCTGTGTTCCTCACGGCGTGGTTCGCGGTGGTGCTCGTCATGAGCTGTCTGGTGGCGGTGATCGGGGTGGCGACCTGGGGGCGACGACGATGTGGACAGGGGAAGCGGCTGCGGTGTATCCTTCGGCCAGGGCATCCCGGCCGGCACAAGGCGATCGACGCAGAGATGTGGTGGGGAGATGATGAAGAAGGTCAAGAAACCCGACCCGACGGCTGACGACCGGGTCAAGGGGGCTCCAGCCCACGGGGGTCGGTGCCTCTGTCTGTACTGCCGTGCCCAACGGGCAGAGAAAAATCCGAAGAAGGACGGGTGACCGTGGCGCGTGGGGAGTACGTCGAAGGGCCACGGAGCCACGGCACTCGATACTCGCCGGTGCGCCTAGTGTGCCCGGCACAAGGGGGGAGCGATGCGACAGTTGATCATCCGAACGTCGAAGGGTCACGAGACGCTGGACTTGGATACCGAAGCGGCGATCCAGGAGATGGAGCGCCTCATGAACCAAGGGATGCTGGCGGTGGCGGCCAAGGGGGAGGCGGCGGTCCAGATCCACGACCCCAAGGACCCGGCGGTGGGGGAGGCGGACGAGGTGAGGCTGTTCTGGCCGCTGGCGGGGGGATCACAGAACAACCCCTCATGTCGCTAGACTACTCGGCATTAGACGATGAAGCGCGGCAAGCCGCCGCCGCTCAGGTCGGCGAACCTTCGCCCGCCGCCAAGGCCGACGCGCTCCTTCAGGCCCGGCTGGGGCCAGCCTGGTCCCTCTATTGGCAGACCCGGCAGCTGATGCGCCCGTCCAAGTTGTGGCCGGGGCTTGAGTATTTCATCCGCACCAGCGACTCCAGGGTGTGGGTGATCAAGGAGGGGAGGGAGGTGGCGTCGCTGTGCGTCCAGTCGCGCCGCGGGGAGCCCGAGTCGGATCGCGTCCTGACGATTCTGGACCTTCTCGAGACGGATGAGCGACGGTTGTGGGAGATGGGCCACGCGAAGTTCTACAATGCGGGGGCTGGGCCTGTCGCCCCCGCCACCCCCGCTGCCAGCGTCTCCTTCCTCCGTCAGATGTTCGACCCCAGCGAGATGCCGGAGTGGTGGTGGTATACGTCGGCCATCTTGACGGCGGTTGGGACTCTTCTTGGAGTCATCACGGCGACCGTGGTCTTGCTCGCCACGTTGTGAGGCGGCGCACGGCCGAATCCACCCCGTTGGCCTTGGCCGAGGCATGAAGCCCCTCCTCGGCGTCGTCCCGGCCGTTGGCTCCGGCCTGGCCACGATGACCGCTCAGATCCCTCGCCTGATTCGGCACCTCGAGAGCTACCAGGCCGATTTCGATGTCCGCTACTATTCCTGGCTTCCCTGGGACGACGAGAAGGTTCACGCGGCCCATCATATGGACATCGCGGTGATGTGCCCCCTCAGACCCCGCCCCGGCCCGCTCCAGGCCTTCCTCCGGCCCCTCCGCGAGTGGTGGCTGTGGCGCGACCTGGGTCTGATCCGGGCCATGAACCTCCTCGGGGCAATCCCTGCCATTTCGGCACGGATGGTCTACGGGACGCCGTTCGTGGTGTCCTTCGGGGCCGACTACCAAGAGATCGCCCGGATCCACGGCCACGGCGCCAGCCATCTCAGGAAGTGGCGCTGGCTGGAGGGGGCGGCCTGCGCGACCGCGGCGGCCGTCTTGGTGTCCAACCGCAACTATCTCGAACGGCTCCGGCTCCGGCACCCGAAGGCGCGGCTGGTGTTCCATCCGAACTGGGTGGATCTGGACCTGTTCCGACCAGCCGATTTGTCCGAAAAACTACTACATACTTCTGACAAAAACGAGCCGCTGGTCGTGCTGTTCGTGGGTCGATTAGTCAAGGAAAAGAACGTGGTGCGCCTCGCCGAGGCGGTGCGTGGCCTGTTCGTGGGTGGGCGTCGGGTCGAGCTGCGCTGTGTGGGGATCGGCCCGCTGTACGACGCCCTCTTGGGGGCTGGCGCGACGATGTACGGGGCGCTCAACTGGGAGGGCCTGCCGGAGGTGTACCGATCGGCCGACGTGTTCGCCCTCCCCTCATTGTCCGAGGGGCACCCGAAGGCGCTGATCGAGGCGATGGCCTGCGGGCTGCCGTGCGTGGCGTCGTTCACCGTGTGCCGCGACCTTGGATTCCCGTCTGGCGTGGTGGCCTGCGACCCGCTGGAGGTGGCCTCGATCCAAGCCGCTCTGGCGACCGCGTTCCGCTTGGCCGACACCCTCGGCCCACTTGCCCGCGCCCACGCCGAGGCCCACTGGGGCTACCACCCGATGATGGCCCGCGAGATTAAGGTGCTTCGCGCCGCGATGACGTGATATGCTGTCTCACGGAGGGTCGCTCCATCCGATAAGCGCAAGGGCGTCAACGACGCGAGCTACCGATGACCCGTCAGGGTGTAGGGAAGCCTGGCATCCCACCGGGCCTGGAACCCGGAAACCGGAGGTTCGAGTCCTCCCGCCCTGACCACCTTGAACATCGGTCGAGGCGCCCTTCTGGGGTGACTTCCGGGGTCACTTCCGGGGCCCGCCGTGCTCGAGGAGCTGTCACATGTTCGAGTTCATCAGCGACTACCGCGGGGCGTTCGCCAGCCTCCAGCACGCCGATGGCCACAGAGTGATTTTAATTGACTGGCCGGAGTCCTTTCTGTCTATGCTGAGAGCAGGCGTGCTGGGGCCTGAGGCGCGGAAAGAGGCGAAGGCACTGCGGGATGCCGACTTGGATCATCGTGACGATCTGGAGTCTCATGTGTACTATCGCGGTCGCCGCCGTCGTGTTGACGTGGTGGCGCGGCTCGAGTGATGCCCGACGCGATCCTCCTCCTCCCCGGCGCCATCGAGGCGATCATCGTCTTGAGTAGCCTCGCGCTGTTCTGGTGGCCCCGTGAGCGGTAATCGGCGCCCGACCAACCAAGATGCGGCGCTCGCCACCGGTCGCCGCCGGTCGATTGTGGAGGCCCGGATGGGGTCGATCATCCAAGACGCCCGCCACAAGCCCCCCATCCCGACGTTCGGGGCGATGCGGCCTCTTTCCGCTCCAGGGGACGCCACCCCCCCCGTGCGGATCCTGAACCCCGACGGGTCGCTGCGAGAGACGCTGTCGGCCAAGGAGTTCCGGCGCCGGCATCCGGCTAGGCGGGCAGACACGCTCCAGCTGCCCATCGGCAAAGTCATCGTGCGACTCCCGTATGGCCCGCAAGCGGCGCCGGGCGGGAAGTTGGGGCGGTGATGCTCTCTTGGCCTGCGGCTTCTAGCTGATTACTTGGAGGTTCATCATGCCAGCAACGTCGGGTAAACAATATCGTTGGGCTCAGGGTTGTGCTCATTCCCCGAAGCACATGCGCGGCCAGTGTCCGTCGGGCAAGGTGTCGGACGAGATGATCGCGGCCACCCCGCCGGCCAAGCGGTCCAAGTGGAGTCGCCCACCGTCCAAGAAGGCGAGCCGTGGGTCGGTCCCCGGCTACTAAGTATTGGGGGAAGCTCCTCCAGCGGCTGCGCCCCACGCGGCACCCGATCATCGGGGTTGCCCCGCCGTACCTCGAGATCGAGTGGTGGGATTCCGCGAGCGAAGGCGGGTGGATCGCCCATCATTTCGTGCGCGACGTGAACGTGTCGAACCTCACCCGGTGCGTGACGCGGGGCTGGATGGCCAAGTTGACACCGAGCGAGGTGTTGCTGGTCAGCTCGTGGGCCGACACTCAGCACTGGGGCGGGTTCTGGTCCATCCCGCTTCAGTGCATCAGAAACGTCAGGAGGGTGTGACGATGGACAGGCGAGAGTTTCTCGAACTCATCGGGATGGCGGCGGCGGTGGCGATGGCGCCGAAAGCGGCTCTGGCGGCGTCTCCTGACGCCTGGCGGGATGCCTGGACGGACATTCGATGGCACGTCAAGCGGTTCGACTTCGGCAACCAGGTCGGGGTCGCGCTGGAACTCGTGAACCCCAAGACCGGGGTGATGACCAGACAGGCGGCTCGGTTCTCGGTGCCGCCCACTGAGTGGCGGGCGATCAATGACTATACGTACACCACGTGGTTCTCTGACGGCTGGGTGCCGCGGCTCAACGAGCCGCCCGACGACCTGCCCATCAAGGGCGGCATCGAACTCGTCGATCAGTGCCGCCAGATCCTTGTGTCGTGGTCCCGTGAAGAGGCCTACCGCCATGGGTTGACCACGCCGCCGCGCTGGTGGCGGGAGGCCGCAGCCGCGACGCCACGTGGGGTGGGCGGGGGCCAGGACGTGCTGGAAGGCAACGAGTTTATCCACCCCGACCGTCCCGAGGCGCTGGCGTGGTTCATCAAGCGATCCAAGACCAACCGATGACCTGGTGGCGGTGGGTGGTCATGGCGGTCGCCTTCGTCGTGATCGTGCTGGGCGGGGCCTGGCTGCTCGGGCCGCTATCGGGGTGATCTGCCTGTAATGTTCGGTTGAGCCCGGGAGCCGCTGGGGCTCCAGACCTGGATGGGGAAAAGCACGGGCTGAACCGCAGCGGGGCGGTCAATCGGGGCCGCCCCGTTGGTGTGTTGATCGCTTATCCATCTATGCCATATTGACAACCAAGGTGAGGTTCGTGTTACGCTTTAAGACGTGCTTGGTCCATTTCGTTCTAGTCGTGGTCTGTTTCGTGTTCGTCCCACTCATGTTGCTATCGCAGTAGCTAAAACAACCCCAGCCGCTCCTGCGTTTCCAGTGCTTCGTCCCATTCATCTTGCGACCGCAACCAAACCAGGGTTTGACCACCAGGCGTATGGTCGTCGCCTCAAACTGGACCTCGTTAGAGCCTATAGCGTGGACGGCTGTTGTCGGTGTTGTGGTGAAAAACGCATTGCTTTTTTGACGCTTGATCACATCCACCAAGATGGAAACCGAGAGCGGCGCCTGTTGGGTTCCGGTCACTCTTTCTATCATCATCTCAGGCGTCATGGGTTTCCAGATAAGGACAAATACAGGGTTCTGTGCATGAACTGTAACTTTGCCATGCGCCTCGGCAATCAGTGCCCGCACGCCCTTACTGAACCATAAACCATCGTCTTTCCACGCTGTCTACCATCTGTGCCTGCTTGACATTCACTCCCGTGCCGTGCTGACATAGACATCGGGGGTACTGTGCGCCTAACCATACCCGCTGTGCTGGTGGACGTGGGCGGTTCGACGTTTTCCGTGCCCTATCTGCGTCTGTTGCGCGACCTCGCGCACCTGCCGTGGGGGGTGCTCCGGGCGCGGGTGTTGCACCCCACTCTGATGGGGGGGGCCTTCACGATCGTGGATCCAGAACCTGAGCGGTGGCAGGAGAAGCCCCTGACGATCTTCTTCGGCCCACAGTTGCCCGGATGGGCACGGTGGATGGCGAAATGCCGACCGCGGTAGCGTCCCCTAACGAGACGCAGCTCGGCATCATCAACGCCGCGCTTCAACGTGGCGACACGCAGGGCATTGCCGCCGCCATCCAAGCCGCCGTCGAGGCCGGGAATCTCAGTCCCGCCGAGGCGGGCCAGATCCAGCGGCTGTTCGGCACCGGGTCTGGAACCGGGTCGGAGTTCGGAGTCCCAGGGGCGGCGCTTCAGGACTTCCAGATGCCGGGCCTCACGCCGTGGATGGGGGGGTCGATGCGGGGCGTGGGTCAACTGCCGCTGAGCCGCGCCTATGACCTCTCGCCGTACTTGATGCCTCCAGGCAGTCGGTACGGTCTCGAGAACTACGGGATGCGCGCGCCCTACTCTCTCATCTCCGACCCGTGGGGGATGGGGAGCCAGTACGGCGCCCCATGGACCGGCGGCGGGAATTTCCCAGGCGGCGGGATTCCGCAGATGCCCAACGACCCCGCGGCCGTCCAGCGGCTCCTCCAAGAGATCGGGGCCTCCACCCAGAACACCCGGAGCGTGGCGCCGATGCTGGCGGCGGCGGTCGCGAGCGGGCAATTGACCCCCGAACAAGCGGGGGCCATCCAGCAACAGCTCGGGACGGGATCTGGGACCGGGGCAGAGTTCAGCGGTGAGGCGGGCGGTGGGCAGGCCGCTCCAGGTGCGATTAGCTTCGGCCACCCGGCCCAGGGTCCGGGTATCCCTGGTACTGGCGGTTTCCTCGGGCCAGCACTAGCCGCCATTGGGATGTCGCCCACGGCCTCCAAGATGACCAACACGGCCCTGTCGATGGCGTTGGGTCGGATCGGGATTCCCAGCAGCGTCCCAGGCCTCATCGGTCGTTTGGCGCCAGCCATCGGAGCCCCTCTCGGGGTGGGTCTGACCGCATTTGGGGTCCTGAATAGTCTCATCGGCGCCGGGATGAGGGCTCGCGGGATCCCAAGCATCGCCGATTTTAACCAGCAGATGAACGCGCTCCGAGCATCCGATCCGGTGGACGCCCTGATGCTTGAGCAGCAGATCACCAACGAGATTAACGCCGCGATGTCGGCGATCGCCGCTGGGGCACCAGGCGTGAACCTCTCGCCGAATGCCGCCATGACACTGGCGCAGTCCAGCCCGCGCGGGAGTCAGAACATTTTCAGCAACGCCCAGGGCAGCTACACGCTCATGGCTCCGACCCAGCACCAGATCAACTCGATGGCCCCGGGGCAACAGCAGACCATCAACGAGGGTCTCCGAGCGGCGATCATGAATCCACCTGCCGTGCGCACGGGCACAGAGCCAGAGGCCCCCACTCCAGAAGCCGATCCCGACGTCACCATTTCTGAGGAAGGCCTCGGTCCTCCTGCTCCCCCAACCGTCATGGGCGAGGAGGGCAACGTTGGGGTCGCTCCAACTCCTCAGACTGATCCAGCTGATGCCTCCATCGGGATCAGCGTCGGCGACACCGGTCCTACGGCTGATGCTGGGGTGACGGGTGATACCGGTGGGCAAGGTACGACGGCCGGCGGGGCAGGCAACGTCGGCGAAGGTCAGGGCGACGGCGGTGGTGGTGGTGGTGGCGGCGGCGGTGGTGGTGGTGGTGGGTCGATCCTGATCTCCTACACGCTCGGCGCGTCCAAGCCGGCCTACGCGCGGCGCGTCCGCGTGTTCTGGGAGCGGTTCCGGCAGACGTTCTTCCAGCGGTACGACGGGGCCGAGCAGCGGTACCGGCAGTACCAGCAGGCGGCCCGCAAGATCGTGATGGCGGCTCGAGCGGGCCAGGACGAAGCCGGACTCCAGCAGCGAGCCTTCGCGGCCCTGATTGAGCCGTTCGGCAAGCGTCTGGACCCTCACGAGTTCAACGACGTCGAGCGCGAACTCCGTGAGTTCGTTCGGGCCGAGGCCAAGCGGTACCGGGTGGCTGTTCCGACGGTGCCGGATCACGAGAAGGCCCGGCGCCAGGTCAAGCCCGACCACCGCCCGCTTCGGCAGCGGCTCGGAGCGGCGGCATGACCCTGACCGAGAACTTCCAGTCCGCCGTCCGGGCGAACCATGGGGTAGACCCGTTCGCGGCGCTCCGGCGCAAGCGGAAGAAGCAGGCCGAAGACAAGATCGAGGCCGTCCGGCGCATGGATGAGTCGAAGCGGACTGCGGCGGGCATCCCGCCCAAGCGAGGGATCTAGCGATGCCACGATTTAGCATCGAGGAAGCGATGGCGATGGGGCTCATCCCTGGGTTCGGGGGGATGGCCACCGGCGGCCTGATGGAGCAGCTCTCCCGGTACGGCCTCGGACGGCCCGGCCCGATCGGCGGCCCCCAAGGGCGCGGGAGCGCGCTGTTCGCGCGGCCCGGCATCTCGCTGAAGCCGACCTGGGCGCAGCCGATGCAGACCCGACTCCGGCTCAGCCCGTTCCAGGGGTTGTTCCAGGGCGCCGAGGCGGGCGGCGACGTCCCGACAGGCAAGCGGGTTCCCGAGGTCACGAAGCGGCCGTTTTCGTTTGAGACGGCGAGGGGACGCGGCGAGCTGATGCCCGGCCAGACACCAACCGGACAGGTTGAACGTGGCATTCTGAACCTCAACCCCGGCATCCTCCGAGCCCTGCTGACGAATCCGAATTTCCGTCTGCCGAGCGGGATGCGTCTGAACGCCCAAGCCCAGCAAGTCCTTGCGGCGGCCCCGCAGCTCATCGCCCAGTACCAGGGATTCGCGCGGGATGGTCAAGGGCGCGCGGTGCCGATCACGGCTGAGCACGCAGCGATTCTGGCCGCGGCTGGGTTGGACACCAACCTCGTCGGGAACCCGAATGACCCGGCCAACCCGTTCCAGTTTGTGGTGGAGGGGCCGCAGGCGCAGGTGGAAGGGCCGGGGTCGGCGATCACGCCGGGGCCGGTCGGGGCGGCCATCGTCCCGCCCGCCGCACCCACAGGGTCGGTGCCGGTCGGCGGCCCACCAGTGCCCACTGGACAGGCCGAGGCGCCTGCGGCACCCACTCCGCCTTCGCCAGAGGCGACTGCGGCGGCTGTCACGGCTCCGACTAACGAGGCGGCGGCCGCAGCGGCCGAAGCCGAAGGGACCGGAACGAACGCTCCCACTGCGGCCACGGCGGAAGCCGCCGCTGCTGCTGCTGAGGCTGAGGGGACGGCGACGAACGCTCCGACTGCCGCAGTGGCAGAAGCTGCGGCGGCCACGGCAGAAGCTGGCCCCAGCCCAGATGCTCCAGGCCCAGATGCGCCTGGCGACAGCGGCGGCGGTCCCACCAGCGGTGACTACCATCACGGGTCGGTGGTGCCCAAGGAGGGGTGGTACTTCCTCGAGGATGGCGAGTTCGTCCTGAACCGGGACGCCTACGACCGGATGAAGCCGCTCATCGACGAGATCAACAAGATCGGCAAGGGGTCCGGCGAGGCCACCATCGCGCGGATCCAAGAGGCGGCGGCGCAGGTGGCGGAATCCCTCCGTAAGGTGAACCTCGAGGCGTCGGCGCCACTGGGGGCGGGTCGGCCTGAGCCAGGCTCGGCGGCCGTCGGGTTCCTTGGCGGGCCCATGGATGACCTCGATGTCGATGAGGACGTACAGAATGGCGGTACCCGGAACCAGCGCCCCATGGACGTGGAGCGGATGCCCTTTCAACGCGGCCGCTCCTTGGGCGTGGAACGGCTGCCCTTGAAAGAGACGATTCCGCCCGGTGAGGCGCCGACGCTTCGTGAGTCGCCCTCGATGATGCCCCCGCCTGTCTCTGTGCCGATGGGCGGGGCACCGCTGCGAGGCCCCAGTCAGGATCCCACCCAGGCGATGAACCCGCCCGCTGGAGCCACTGGCGAGCCAGCCGGGATCGTTCCCCCGTGGCTCCAGAAGGTCGGCCAGGGCGAGACCGGGCCGATGATGGAGGAGATCGGCAAGCACGAGTTGGAGACCAACCTGCCCGCGATGACCTCCACCAAGATGCCCCCGCTCGGCCAGAACGCCTACGCGGATCAGACCGGCCGACTCACGTTCAACCGGAAGAACCCCGACCCGTCCACCTGGATGCGGTTGGAGACGAGCCGGATCATCGTGCGGTCGCTCTTGGATTCCGGCGAGGCCAACCGTGAGCGCCCCTTGCTGGTGCCGCCGGGCACCCTCGACCTGCCGCCTCGGGCGCGCGGGCGCGTGATCGCGGACGCCTACAAGTCGCAGTACGCTTCCACCCGTCCGATGCTGAACGAGCGCGTGGACGAACTCGGCCTGCCGAATATCGGGCGAGAGGTCATGCAACGCGGCCTGCCACCGCCCCCGGTTGGGGCGCAAATCATGAGCCAGTAGCCCCATGGACGACATCGCCGCACTCGTTGTCGGCGGGGCTGCTCAGAAGCCTGAACCCGATGACGAGTTTGCCCTTCGGGCACGGGCCTGGTTCCTCGAGGCCTGGAACTCCAAGTTCTGGACGAAGTGGCGCGTGGAGGCCAAGGAGGACATCGGGTTCTATGTTGGCGGTGACAACCAGTGGTCGCGGGACGGGTCGCTGGATGACCTCAAGTCCATCCAGTCGAAGGATTTCGCGTACTTGAGTCTGAACCACATCGCCCCGATCGTCGATGTCTTGACCGGGTTTGAGCGGCAGAACAGGTACGACATCAAGGCCGCGCCCAAGGGACCAGAGGACCACGAGGACGCGAAGCTGATGTCCATGTTTCTCAAGGAGGAACAGGATCGGGTGGACGCCCCCTTGGTGATTTCCGACGTGTTCGAGCACGGAGTCATCGCGGGCATGTGGGCGGCCGAGGTGGGGGTGGACTGGACGAACGACCCGGTGCATGGGGAGATCTTCCTCGACTCCATCGAGCCGGGCGCGGAGCTGATCTGGGACCCGCACTGGACGAAGTTCGACATGTCGGATGCCCGCTACATGATCCGCTACCGGTACGCCTTCGTGTCTGACCTGATCGCCGAACACCCCAAGCACGCCGCAAAGATCCGCGGGGCGACGGAGGCGCTCGGCCTCGGGCTGGGCCTCAGCTCCCCAGGCGGAGAGGATCTCCCGTCCAGCACGGACGGGCGCAGCGAAGGCCAGCGGGACGGCTACGGGGGGCTCTCGACCGGGATCGTCTCGGACGCCGCCACCGCGCGGATGTTCTATGACGCGACGGAGGACCGGGTGTTGGTCCTCGAGGTCTGGTATCGGGACTACGAAACCGTCTGGATCCTCTCGAACAAGGCGACGGGCGATGTCCTGGAGGTGGATTCCAAGGAGATCGCGGACGCGATGGCCGCCACCGACCCCGAGAACCTGACCTCCGTCCATCGCAAACGGCGCCTCATCAAGACCGGGGTGACGTTGCCGGCGACCCTCCAGACGCTCGAGGAGGACGACACCCCGTACGACAACGACCAGCAGGCGTACCCGTACCTGGTCTACGTGGCTCAGAAGAAGGGAGATGAGGTCTACGGGATCGTCCGCAACCTGAAGGACCCGCAGCGTCTCGTCAACAAGCGGGAGAGCCAGATCCTAGAAATTCTCATCCAATACGGCAACATGCGTCCGATGGCCGAGACGGGTTCGGTGACCAATCCCGAAGACCTCATCAACACCACGTCGCGCAAGCCGTTGATGTACAACGCCGGCCACACGGCGCCCAGTTGGTACGTCCCGCCGCTCGGTGACCTGTTCCGCGTCCTGACGGCCGAGGGCGACCGGGGTCGGATGCAGATCCGGGAGATCAGCGGCATCAACACGGACCTCTTGGGGGTCAAGTCGGACGACGCCTCTGGGATCGCCATCCAGCGGCGGCAGGCGCAGGGGCAGGTCATTGCCACCCGGTACTTCGACAACCTCAAGACGTTCAAGCGGCAGTTGGGCCAGCGGCTCGCCCGGCGCATCCAGCAGGTGTACACCTACGAGCGCACGGTGCGGCTCGTGGACGAATTGGGGCAGCCGCAGTTCGTCAAAGTCAACCCCCTCGAGGGGCGCGGCAAGACCCGCGACGAGTTCGCCAGGACTCAGGCCAAGGAGATGGAGTTGCTGCCGCCGGAGGAACGGGATCAGCGGCCGAAGGTGCTGCGCGACGTCACGGCACTGGAGTACGACATCGTCATCACGGAGACGCCAACGACCCCGTCCATGCGGATGACGGCCCTGCTGGCCCTCCTGGAGATCGTGTCCAAGATCCCGGCCATCGCGCCGGCGGTGCTGGACATCATCATCGAACTCAGCGACATCCCCGATCGTCAGCGCGTGCTCGAAAGAATACGCCTGATGATGCAGCCGCAGGTCGGCGGGGCTGGTCCGGTACAACCCAATCCTCCCCCGGGCTTACCAGGCCAGGCCTCGCCACCCGGCGCGCCACCCGGTCCCACCCCGCCGTTGCCGGTCAAGCCGAGGTGACTTTGGTTTGTGATCGCTGCCACAAGCCCATCCTGGGCATCGGTGACGGCCACCCGCATGAGCGGGTCGGCTTCTACCGGGTGTCGCCGGGCGCCTATTGGGACAAAATGGCCAACGAGGGAGAGAGCGTCATTTGTGCCGGGTGCGCGTGGGCCGACCCCCGCTGGCTGGCGTATTACGGATGAGGGTGCCAGCGTGGGTTTCGGCGAAAGTGAGTGCCTTCATGGCACGCGGCGGGACGGGGCGGGTCAGGATAGACGTCAAGGATGGCCGAGTGCGGAGCGTGACCCTTGAAGAGAGCTGGTTGCCGCCAGTATCCGACGTGGAGTGTGGACGGTGCGGCGGGCCAATGAAGCCCACCGAGGGCGGGTATGCGTGTCCTGAGTGTGGCGGTAAGTTGACGCACCACCAAGCGAAAGTTTTGGCTTGACATAACGGCACGCGCCAAGATAGCATTGGTTTCGTAGTAGGAAATTCCCTGATTAGGGCGTAATACACCCCTCATCCGGGTTGCGGAGGCTAACCCGATCAACGGCCGCCTCCGGTTTCGCAGCTTCGGCTGCGTGGCTGGAGGCGACCGTTTTTTTATGTCTATGAACATGACGACGATGCAGAGGCAGTCGGCAGGCCAGCGAGGTTGCCCGCTTGGGCACGGGGTGACAGGTCTGGTCGAGCCGTTCGCGTGCGCGACCACGTGCAATGCCGGTCCGGCCAACCGTGAAGCGGCCGTTACGGGTGCCACCCCGACAAGGTAAGGAGACGACATGGCGACCGAAACCCCCACCGTAGTGAACCCCGAAGTTCGGAACGACGAGGAGTACGAGGTGATCGTGCCGCCCGTGGACAACACGGCGCCGGTGGAAGGGCTGGAAGACGTCGATGAGGAGCAGCCGCTCCCTCGAGCCGTCGAAGTCCCTCCAGTGCCGGCAGCGGCTCCCGCGGCAGCGCCCAGCGCGCCCGTCGCGGCGACCCCGGCTCCACAAGCCCCGGTGCCTCAGGCGCCGCTGTCCCCAGCGGCCCGAGAGGAACGCAACAAGCGCAAGATGCTCGCCTCGAAGTATGCCCAGGTCATCGCGGAGCGAGACCGCGCGCTCTCGAAGTTGGACGAGCGCACCCAGCAGGAGCAACCCGCCGAGGCCGTCCTCCAGTTGCGCGCGGCGTTGACCAAGAGGGCCAACGAAGCGAACGACATGGGCGAGCTGCTCGGGATCGCCATCGACGAGATCGACCGGGTGGACCGGTTGCGACAGGCGCAGATCAAGACGCACGAGGTGACGACGCACGTCCGCCTGTCCGACCTCAACGCCCGGTTGCGGTATCCCGACTACGACCAGGCCCTCAAGGCCGCCGGGATCACCGAGGCGTTGGGCCACGACAACGGGAAGTTCAGGGATCCGTACCTGGCCCGTCAAGTGTATCTCGCGGCCGACCCGGGCGAGGAAGCCTACCAGCTGGCGAAGGGCAAGTTGGAGCATGAGCGCATGTTGCAGGGCGGAGACGAAGATTCTCCAGTGCCGTCTCAACCGGCTGAGGTGGCCCCTGCGGCTGCTCCAGCGGCGACGGTGGTGGCGGACGCCGAGCGACGGGGGGCACAGCGTGTGGTGGAGGCGGTCAATCAGAATGCTGCCCGGCCCAAGGGGGTTCGAGGGCTGCGACCCGCTGGCGGGGGTGAGTCCATCAAGTACACCAAGCGACAGCTTGACGAGATGATGGAGAAGAACCCGTCCGCGTATGAGCGGCTCGTGGAGACCAACGTAGGGCTGGAGCGGTGGCACCTGGGCGGATAGCCGCCCCAACCCACTAGGAGACTCTCATGCCCGACACAGAATTTTTGGTCGGTGCCGTCGAGACCGTCAAGCGATGGGCGGGGAAGCTCATCATCGAACTTCCGAGGGAAATTTATTTCGGGAAGTTCATGAAAGAGGACATGAACTCGATCATCGAAGTGAAGCGGGATCTCGAGGGCAAGCCGGGCGACGTGATCACCTTCACGCTGCTCCGTAAGCTTGCAGGCGCCGGCGTCACCGGAGACTCGACCCTGGAAGGGTCCGAAGAGGCGCTGAGCTTCTATTCGGACACCGTGACCCTCGACCAGGTGCGGAATGCCGTGCGCCTGACGGGGCGGTTGAGCGAGCGCCGGACGGCGTTCGACCAGCGCGTCGCGGCCAAGAACGTGCTCAAGACGTGGTTGGCGGAGAACATCGACGACGACGTGTTCACGCAGCTGGATGTGTCGCCCGCAGCGAGCCGCACGATCTACGGCGGCAACGCGACGTCCACCGCCACCATCGGCTCGGACGACACCATCGACCTGCAGGACATCGACCGGCTGGTGGGCATCGCCTCGAAGGCCACCCCCAAGCTCTGGCCGGTGCGCATCAACAACGACAACCACTACGTCCTGCTGCTCCACACGGACGTGCTGTACGACCTGCGGCAGACGACCGCCCAGGGCGGATGGCAGCTGTTCCAGCAGCAGGCGGGTCCGAGGGACTACGACAAGAACCCGATCTTCGCGGGCGGCGCCGGCATGTATAACGGCGTCATCATCCACGCGCACGAGAAGATCCCGACCACGACCGGATGGGGCTCCGATGCGCTCCAGCCGGGCGCGTCCAACTACTTCTTGGCGCGGCAGGCCGGGGTGTTCGCGTGGGGCTCGAAGCCGGAGTGGTGGGAGAAGGAGTTCGACTACGGCAACAAGGTCGGCTTCGCGATCGGGGCCATCTGGGACTTCACGAAGGCCGTCTACAACGCGGTGGACCATGGCTTCATCGCCGTGCGCACCTACCGCACCAACCTGGGTGCCTAACCGGCCCTGAGCCAAGGAGGCTAAAACACCATGACGTACCGCAAAGTAGTCGCAGGGCTCATGGCCGCGCTGATGTTGGCGGTCTGGCCTGGCCTGGCGCTGGCCCAGACGTACTTCTGGGTGGGCGTCGAAGACGAAACGGGTCGTCCCTACACCGAGGAAGGCGTCATTCGCTGCTCGGTGTACGAGCCCAACGCGGGCTCGGCGGCGATCGTGTATCTCGGCAACGAAGCCACGCCGGGCACCACGACCGTCAGCAAGGCGAACTCCCACGCTGGGCAGTTGGTGTCCGACGTGAACGGGCGGGTCCACTTCTACTCGACCCGCGACGCGGGCGCCCGGTATCAGATCAAGTGCTTCAGTCAGTACGGCGGGGCCGGGTTCTTGAATGATCTGACTCGTGCCACCCACCGGCTGATCGTCCCGCAGAACAACATTCAGAAGGTCTCTCGGTTCCCGTTCTCGACCGCTTCGCAGCCGACGGCGGGCTCGGGCGGGTTGACGAGCATCTGGCTGCCGCAGGGCGCGCTGATCACCGGCGTGATGGTCGAGAAGACGGGCCATCCGGGGGCCAACGATGTCCATTTGAGCGTCGGGTTCGCTGGGGAGCACGCGGTGTCGAGGGACAACTCGCTCGTGAGCAATATGGCCCTGAACCCCATGCCGATCGGGTACATGCAGAACGTTCACAACACGGTCCGGGGCACGATCCTCAACGCCCCGTTGATCGCGGGCGCGTCGCACATCGGTCTGGCCTTGCGCCACGCCTATGACGGGGGCAACGTTCAGTCCACCGCCGTCAGCACCACGCTCTCGTTCCGGCCCTATCTGATCCACGTGGCCTCCGGGCTGAACGTGACGTATACGGCTTGCGGAGAGGGCGCGCTCTGCCCAGGCGGAAACGACGTCTACGGCGGGCACGTGTACATCCTGTGGCAGCAGCTGCACATGGGCATCAACCGACAGGGGAACCAGGTTCGGCAGTAACGCCTGTCGGACGTCAGTGTGGGCGGTCGCCAGCCTGTCGTGTGGGCTGGCGACCGTCTCTGAACCATCACCGGTGAGGAGGGTGGCGGATGGCGTGGACCTTGACGGTCAAGCGGTCAGCCCTGAACCGGACGATCTATGAAGTGGAGTATGTGATTCACGACGACGACGGGGCCATCGTTGAGCGCGGTCGGACGACGATCCCGAACGATGACACCCCGTCGCTGGCGTCGGATCGGTTGCGCGCGATTCTCGTGGCGCGGCAGATCGCGATGAGCCTCGAGCCGTCGTCGGGAGATGCGGGCAACCCGTTGCGCCTAGAGCAGGTGATCTCGATTCCCACCCGGCTCAAGACGTTGCCCCCGAGCGGCTGAGACGTGACGTTTACGTGGAGTGGCGCGGATCGGGTGCCTGCGTGGGTCTGGGTGCTCCTGGCCACGCTGGTGGCGATCCCGTTCCCGCTCAAGCTGGACTGGCTGGCGCTGACGGGTCTCGGCCCCCAGTGGCCGTTCATCGAGCGCGGCGTGCCGATCGTGTTTCTGCTGGCCGCCGGGTTTCTGCTCGCGGCGGGCCGCGTGGCGGCGGTGTCCTGGCCGCTCGCGGCGTTGATGGTGTGGGCCGGGATGCGGGCGGCGTACCACAGTTTTCCGCCTCGGTCGATTCAGGGGTTGGCGTTCCTGCTGATGGGGACGTTCTTATTCCTGGCCGCCAAGCGGCTCACGGACAAGGCGGCGCGGCTGGTGGTGTATGGATTCCTGGTCGGCATCACGTTTCAGGCCGTGCTGGGGGCGCTCAACACGGCCGGCGTGTACCCCTGGATGAAGTGGGTGGAACCGCAGCATTTCGTCAAGCCGATGGGCCTGTTGACCCACCCCAATTACTGGGGCAGCCTGATGGCGCTCGGGCTTCCGCTGGTGTGGTCGCGGTTCGGCCTGCCTGCGGTGGCGGTGCTGAGCTACCTGATCTTGCGGACGGTGTCCGGCGGGCCGGTGATCAGCGCCGCCGTGGCCGCCGTCATCATGGCATGGCCGCTGTTTGGCAAGGTGGCGCGCGGACTGGTGGTGGCCGTCGGGACGGGCGGGATCGCCCTGACGATGACGCTGCATGAATGGCGCCTCTCGGGGCGGAGTGAGATCTGGGCCTCGGCCCTGACCGAGATGAAGAAGTGGCCGATGATGGGCCAGGGCATCGGGGAGTGGCGGTCGTGGGCCAACGGGATGAACGATGCTTTTTACCGCCCCCAGGAGGGGAAGACATTCCTGATTACGCTCCAGGCGCACAACGAGCCCTTGCAGTTGTGGTTCGAGCTGGGGTTGATCGGGCTGGTGTTGGGGGCCCTCGTCGCCGTGCAGTTGGGGCAGCACGCGGTGGCGATCTGGCGGGCGTGCCCGACGGGCAGGCTGGACGGGCCTTGGTGGCTGTTCGGCCGGGCGCCGCTCGAGCGAGCGTGGATCGCCGTGCTCGCTGCCGGGGTCGTGAACATGATGGGCAGCCCGACGCTGCATTTGCCCGCGCAGGCGGTGCTGTTGGTGTTCGTGGCGGGTCGGCTCGGAGCGGACGCGGAGTCGCTGAGCCAGGGGGGGGTGAGTCACCGGCGGCCGGGACGTCCGGCAAGCCGTACCAACGTGGCGGGAGCCACGGACAACAACGGGAGCGGCCAGTCGGTCGCGAAAGGAGTCGCAGATGCCACGCGAAATGGATGAGCGAGAACTGATGCGAGACGAGCAGCCGTTGCCCAAGCCCACGGCGGCCGACGGCAAGGCCCCGATCGTCAAGGCGCGGGTGGTGTACCTCGGGGCGATGCGCAACAAGTCGGTGTCGCTGCCGGGGCGCATCCTGATCAGCAAGTACGACACAGGGGCGGGCGAGCCGATCGAGATCAAAGAGGCCAGCGAAGGCGGCATGACCTGCTACGACTTCTCGATGAACGACAAGACGGGGGCGCTGATCGAGATGCGGCTGCTGCCGGACGACTACCCCCACGAGCGCCTGCGCCGGAAGCCGGTTCTCGCGGTCGAGCACCTGGATCACATGCGGTGGTTCTACCTTGAGAAGGGGCCGGGCGGGGAGAACGAGTACGAGGTGCTGGCGTCCACCGCGCACCACGCGATGATGATCCAGCATGTGGAGCGGATGCGCGCGGCCGAGAAGAGCCGCGGCGAACTGCTCGCGAACATCCTGAACGGATAAAGGAGGCCTCACCATGCCAGAGCACGAGAGTTTCCACCACGGGCTCGTCGGGGGCAAGACGGAGCCGGATGATTTCACCCCGTCCGGGGAGCCGAAGCAGCTGGGCCGAGACGGCAAGGCCGACGAGTCGGGGATCATCCCCGAGGTGGCCAAGGCCTGCGATGCCTACGGCAAGCCGAAGGTCGGCCCGAAGTACTCCAGTGTCACGGGCCACGGCAAGGCCGACATCCCCGACGACGCGAAGGTGGTCGGGGCGCAGTACAACCGCGCGTACGATGCGCC
>ERZ1292644.275-Hain-H14-01um-R2-275-length-38206-cov-26_pt1 | contig 38206 bp, 72 predicted proteins | sample MGYA00564402_ERZ1292644 | MGnify/ENA primary metagenome ERZ1292644 (study PRJEB36523, sample SAMEA6512644) | groundwater metagenome | collected 2019-01-09 | study: AquaDiva: Metagenomics assemblies of 32 groundwater samples
AGCCCCCGCAGCCTCCGCAGCCCACGCAGCATCCCCCGCAGCCTCCGCAGCATCCCCCGCAGCCTCCGCAGCCTCCGCAGTCCGCTCCGTCAACATACGATCCCACGCCGGGCGGACCACCTCGGGCACGCTATCCAGCACGGCCTCGTCGCCCAGGCGATCCCACATCCACTCCATGATGCGGTCCACCCGCGCCTGCTCCACCTCCGGCGTCGATACCGAGCCCGCGAGTAGTGGGACCAGGGCCAGCCACTCCGGGGAGTTGAGTGTGTCAAGGGGCATCGCGTCCTGCACCGGGATCACCCAGGCATGCAGGACCGGACACACACAGTCCGGGCATTTGTCGGTTAGCGTGCCCGTGAGCGCCAGATTGACCGCCGCGACGGTGCAGGGTCCCGCTTCGGTCCCGATACCGTGGCCCAGGGTCACTCCTTCAAGCAGGTCTGCAACTTTGGTCTGTTCAGCTGTGAGTATCATTTTCCTCGCTCCCCTCTTTCGTCCATCAACAGGGCCGTAACCCCGTCGTAGGCGATGTCGTAGACCAAGGCAAAGGAGAAGTCGGCGGAGGGGCTTAACCCCAAGCGGGCGCATAGCGCCACCCCCTCGTCGTAGTCGTCGGGCACGGCGTATTCAGCGATCATGTCAGCCAGGGCAGACGTGTCTTCCTCTCGCCACGATCTGCGACCCAGGTGGGACTCCTCGAAGTCTTCCTTAAATCGTCGCGTGATCTCTGCAACCCACGCTTTGCGCTCTGCCTGGTAGCTCATGATCCGGCCCGCTTTCGTCCATCGTCTGCCCACTCTCCGTGGACATCGTAAAATCGTTCACACTGACGGCAGAACGCGCTTGCAGTCCGCGCACCCGCGGGCACTGCCCCGATGCTCGCCCCGTGACGCGGGCACCTGATCTCGATGAAACGAGGCTGTTTGGTGAGGGTGGCGGGGGTCATGCCTGCGCCTGCCCATCCGCCAGTACGCTCCCACAATCCCATTCCACGATGTCGCGCTCTACGATCATTTCGGGCACCGCTTCTTTGGCGGGGGTCGCGGGGATGACGACGGTCTCCTTGCCCACGACTCGCCGGGTGCAGACCTCTGCGCGCGGGACTTCCGCCACGAGAGGCATGCCCGAAGGGAGAGAGGCGGTAAAGCGCGACCAGGAGTCCAGCCAAGCTAGGTCTTTGGCGACGGGTCTAGGTAGGGCGGCGATCAGCGCTGGGAGGGTCTCCTTGTTGTGGTCGAATATCTCCCACTTGATCCCGTCAGTGTCGATTCTGGACGGTGGCGGTAACTCGGGGTTGGCCTCCATCAGGTCGGCCAGCTCGTGCAGTCCGATGATGAGACGTGCCCGTTCATTCGTTGCGGTCATAGTGTTCCCTCGGCATTTCCCGTAGACCACGGTCCGAGTTCGGCGTGTTTCCCATTCACGTTGACCTCCTGCTCGGCGCCACACGCACAGGTGCGGCGGACCCGGCGGTCTCCATGCGCCCCTTCGTTGCACTTGTCGCTGACGCACCCGAAGAACGGGAGGTCACACGTACTTTTGATCACTCGGTGCTTGTGGTTTGTGGTCATCGTTTGCTCCTCGCTAGTGGATGCCATCATCTAATCACGTGTTAACGAGGATGTCAAGTGTTACACGAGAAATAGGCCTTTCGGCCTAGACGCGCCAGACGACCCAGCGGCGTAAGATCGCGGGGCCGGACGCGCTAGAGGGCCCCACCGAAGTGAGACCCTCTAGCGGGCGGCGAACTAGCGAGGAATGCCGCCCAGGCAATCCCACAAAGGAAGGATTACAAATGACAGACTACACCACGCCGCTGGGTCGTCTGGCGACCCGCAAGCCATGAGCATCGAGGCGATGGCCTGCGTGCTGCATCACTCCACGCTTGGAGGCACGCCCAAGCTCGTGCTCCTCGGGATCGCCAACCACCAAGGCGATGGCGGGGCCTGGCCCACAGTCGCCACGTTGGCGAAGTACGCCCACGCCGACGAGCGTACGGTGCAGCGGGCCATTGCGGCTTGCGTCGCTGCCGAGGAACTCCGGGTGGTCAGAAACAAGGGGGGCGCCGCCGCGACACGAGACGACCGGCGTCCGAACCGTTATACGGTTCTTGTCTCGTGCCCAACAGAGTGTGACGGCTCGATGAACCACCGCTTACGGGGTGACATCTCAACCACCCCGCGGCCTGACGGGGTGACATCTGACGCGAAACGGGGTGACATCTCAACCACCCCGCTTGTGCCTGACGGGGTGACGCCAGTGTCACCCGAACCGTCCTTTGAACCATCAATTAACCGCGAGGATTTGAATTCGAAGAAGCAACCACCGCCCAACGAAGACCCCATCGCCCGCCATCAGCGAGCCCAGCGCGAGAAAGCAGAGGCCAACATGGAACGGATGCGATCAGAGAAAGCTCCACCGGATCACGAACTGAACCGGCGCAAGCTCAAGGAACTGAGAGCGGGGAAGAAAGGGAGTACGATTGAGCCATGACCCAAGAACTCTTTTTCATCTTCGTGGCGGTGCTCCTCGTCGTCCTCGTCGCCCGGAGGTAATCGCCAAGAAACCGCCAAGCTTGGGTTAGCATCCTCTCATGGGCACCGTCGGAAGACCCTCGAAACTCGACGAGATCGTCGCTATGGAAGGCGAATCGCCAAGAAACCGCCAAGCCACGACGATCTCTGACCGCATCCTCGCTGCACTGCGCGCGGGTACTCCGCTAGAGGGAGCAGCAGCATCCGCCGGCGTCTCGAAGAAAACCATCTACGACTGGCTCCGCGAAGGTGCCCGGCTTAGCGCCTTGATGCAAAAGCCCGGCAAGAACCGAGGGGTGCTCACAGCGCGAAAGCGCAGGTACTTAGATTTCTACACCGCAGCGATGAAGGCCATCGGGGATTGGGAAACCGGAGCGAATGCCACGCTCGAACAACTCTCCCGAGGCGGGATCGAGGTAGTGACGATCACCGAGCGCAGAGACGCAAACGACAATCTGATCGACCGCACGATCCGAACAGAGATCACACCACCTGACGGGAAGGTGCTGATGACCCGCCTCAAGCAACGATTCCCTGATCGCTACACCGAGACATTTAGAGTCGAGGCGGTGCCGATAGAGGAACGAGCGCAGCGAATCCTTGAGCAACTGACCGGAGAGCCCGAAGCATTGGAGAGTGGCGAATGATTATCCTGGTAGCAGTCGCGTACGTGCTGTACCTCGTGGCCGCGTGGTCCGTTATGGGTGTCTTCCGCCGCCACGGCGTGAGCAATGCAACGATGGCGGTCGTGGGCGCAAGCGTGGGCTTGGCGAACGTGAACATCGGACCGGTCCCGACAGTGATCGTATTGTGGCTGGGTTGTCTCGGGTGGGTCGTGGTCCGGGACCGGGGAGCTCGCCCAGGACTTGGCGATGTCGAGAAGCGCGGCGGTCAGCAGAGCAACCCATCGGCACCGCGCCCAAGTCAGGCGAAGGTCATTCCAGCCGCTCTGCCCCGACCCATCGAGTGACCTCTCTCACTGAACTCGGCGCGGCATTGCGCTCGGCAGACCGCGCCCAGGTCGAAGCCATCCTCGCGGTAGCGACACCCCAAGAATTAGAGGCCATCGAGGCAGCACTAGCGGGCTCAAGCGGGGAGAGCCAACAGCAGCGAGCGGAGGAAGTGCTAGCAGCCTGGCACCGTGAAGCCCTCCCCTACCAGCTCCCTCCTTGCACGCGTTGCAAGAGCCATGAGCGATGGCGGACCAAGGGGCCATGCAAGTGCAAGAAACCTGATCGCTCGTGGCATGTATGGGCACTCGTCGCGGGCCGCGGGACCGGGAAGACTCTCGCCGGTGCACACTGGGCGCTCGAGCAGGCGTTAGCCAAGCCGGGCCTTGTGGGAGCGGTAGTAGCCCCGACCCACAATGACCTCCGACGGATCACAGTCGAGGGGCCATCGGGACTCGTTAGCGTGTTGCCTCCTGACCTCATCGTCCCGACGCCGGCGGGCCGGGCTTGGAATGAGGCAGCGAGCGCGGTCAATCTGGTCAACGGTTCAGTCATCCACACCCTGAGCGCAGAGCACCCCGACCGCATCCGAGGGGAAAACCTGGCGTGGGCCTGGCTTGATGAAATGGCCGCGTGGTCCCGGCTTGATTACGCGTGGGAACAGCTTGAGTTTGCTACGAGGATCGGGACGCCGCAGACCCTCATCACGACCACTCCGCGGCCATTGGCCTTGCTGCGCGAGCTGATGGCCGACCTCGGGACCGCGGTGACGCGAGCGAGCCTCACGGACAACCCGCACCTCTCAGAGACGACGCGGGCCCGGCTGCTCAAGCGTTACGCCGGGACGCGGGTGGGTCGCCAGGAGCTCGAGGGCGAGGTGTTGGACGAGACCGAAGGCGCACTCGTGACGCTCTCGCTCATCGACGCCGGTCGCATGGCAGCGCCTAAGAGGCTGGATCGGATCGTGGTGGGTGTTGACCCCTCTGGTGGCCGCGCAGAGATCGGCATCGTGGCAGTAGGTCGGCAAGACGAGGACCTGTGGATATTGGAGGACGCTTCGCTACGTGGCAGCCCGAGCAACTGGGGCGCGGTGGTTGTGGACACCCTCGCCAAGCACAAAGGCGACCGGATCGCGGCAGAGCGCAACTACGGCGGGGACATGGTGGAGCACGTCTTGCGGACTACGCCGGGCGGAGCCCACATCGCTATGTCATTCCCGACAGCGACGCGGGGGAAGTTGCTAAGGGCCGAGTTCCTACAGGGCATGTACGAGCAAGGCCGCGTGCACCACGTCGACGTAATGCCGGAGCTAGAGGATCAGCTGACGACCTACACCGGCATTACGAACGAAGCATCGCCTGACCGCCTGGACGCGCTGGTGTGGGCGTGCCATGAGCTGATGATGGGCAACCGCGGCCCGTCGCGTGAGGACATGCTGACATCACCGGTGAGCATGACTCGTGCGGCTCCGTCGCGTATCACTTGATGGCTAGTATCCTGTTGTCGTGGTAGACCCAGCGCCCCAAGCCGCCGACCCTACGGCTGAGCTAGCCAACCGCGGGCTACACATGCGTTCGGGCATGGCGCACTATGCCCGCGAGGAGTTCATTCCCGCTCTGCGCGGCAACAAAGCGATGAAGGTTTACCGCGAGATGGTCGACAACACCGGCCTTGTCGGCGGGATGCTGTTCGCGATCGAGATGGTGCTACGTCAGGTCGCGTGGCGGTGGGAACCGAAGGATGATTCGCCCAAGGCACTAGAGGCGCGGGACTTCGTGGAGTCGTGTTGGGGGGACATGTCCACTAGCCCCACTGACATGCTCATCGACGTTCTTACAATGCTGCCGTTCGGCTTCTCCGCGTTCGAGATTGTCTACAAGCGGAGACAAGGTGAGCGCGGCGAGGTGCCATCAGACTTTAACGATGGCCGTCTCGGCTGGCGCAAGATCGTCCACATGCCACAAGACAGCATCGACGAGTTCCTCCTCGACGACACGGGCGGGCTGGAGGCAATCCGACAAGGCCGCGTGATCCTCCCTATCGACAAGTCCGCCTTGTTCCGGACGCGTCACGATTCCCCTTGGGGCCGGTCCATGTTGCGCTCCGCATACCCGCCGTGGTTGAGGCGTAAGCGGATCGAGGAAATCGAAGCGATCGGCATAGAGCGCGATCTCGCGGGACTCCCCGTTATGTACATGACCCCGGAGATCATGAGCAACGGGACTCGTCTGGCCGAGTACCAAGACATCGTGCGCAACATCCGCAACGACGAGCAAGCCGGGGTGATCCTCCCTGCGTTGTGGGACGAGGCGGGGAACAAGCTGCTCTGGCTTGAGCTGCTCGGCTCGCCCGGCTCCCGCACCTTCGATACGAACTCGATCATCAATCGTTACAGCCGAGAGATTGCGATCTCTGTGCTGCAAGACATACTTCTCCTGGGCCACGAGAAGGTCGGTACTCAGGCCCTGGCCGTAGAGAAGCGTGACCTCTCCGACGCGGCGCTCACCTCGTGGCTTGATGAGATCGGCTCGGTCATCAGCTCACACGTGACGCCGCGGCTGCTGGCCCTCAACGGACTCCCGACTCAACTAGCCCCGACGTGGGAGCACGCATCACTGCGAGACGACGACCTCGCCGTAATGGCGCAGATACTCAGCGACCTGGGTTCAGCGGGCTACGCCCTCGCGGGTGATCCGGCAATGGAGGATTGGGTGCGCCAGATGTTCGGATTCCCGGAGGTCACAGAGCCCGAGTCGAGCCGTGGCAGCGCCTGAGCATTGGCGCAAGGTCCACAAGCTCGCCGACCGTTGGGTACCTGCGTTTGCTCGTGCGGTAGAGGCGCAGCGGGAGTCCATCGTCACCCGGTGGCGTGCTCTCGGGCCAGAGCCATCACTGGCTGAGATTGACAGCTTTCTCGGATCGCTGAAAGCCAATCCCCCTGGTATCGACATCAAGAAAGAGCTGGCCGTGACAGACCTCACCGACGCTTACGCCGACGTGATCTCCACGGGTGCCCGTCTCACTCTGGTCGCCGAACCCTCAGCCGATGCCCGCTCCCTGACCGACTCCATGACCGTGACGAATCCCTACGCAGTAGAGATCGCACAACGCGAGGCGGCTGCCCTGGTAACAGGCGTGAACCAATCGACCATCGACGCCATACGCCGGGTCATCACCACAGCGACGAGAGAAGGCTCGGCCCCGCGGGTCCAGGCCCGCCTGATCGAAACAGTGATCGGCCTAGACGAGCCCCGAGCGGTTGCGGTACAGAACTTCGAGCGGCAGTTGTTAGAGCGAGCGGCGTCGGGACAGTCCGGTTCAGCATTGGGGCGAGCCCGCGCACTAGCCCCGCGAGTCCCAGCGCGGGTGAACCCTGCGTCAGTCGAGAGTCTGGTCGAGTCCTACGCCCGGAGGATGCTCCGAGATCGAGCGCTGACCATCGCCCGGACTGAAACCATGCGAGCCGCGAACCGAGGTGTCCGTCTCGCCGGTGAGTCTCTAGCCCGTCTCCCCGACATCACAACCGCCGACATCGCCTTCGTCTGGATCGTTACGCCGGATGATCGCCTATGCCCGCGCTGCGCCCCGATGCACGATCAGGTAGTGGGCTTCGGTTCCCCGTTCAAGGAAGTGGGCGGTGCTAATGTGACTACGCAGACGCCGCCTCTACACGCGAGATGCCGTTGCGCAATCGCCCGCAAGGTGGAACCGATTTAGCGAAGGAGAGTGCCCATGAGCACCCTGGTTCTAATCCCCGCCCGAGCAGGCAGTGTCGGCGTCTCGCGTAAGTCTCTCCAGCTCGTCGCAGGTGAGCCGCTGGTAGCGCACGCCATCGACGTGGCTAACGCTTGGTCGATGACACGGGGTGATGTGTGGGTGAAGGTGTCGACTGACTGCCCACACATCACTGCCCTGGCTCTACGTAAGGCGAGGGAGGGGCGCTATCCCATGGCGGTTGAGGCCCGCCCGCCTGAGCTAGCGGGCGGGGACGTGCCTTTGCAAGACGTGGCTCGGTACGCGATCGCTCCCGATTGCAAGATCGACGCAGTGGTCGTTGTGGAGCCCACTGCGCTGGGTGTCACGGTGGCCGATCTCGACAGTCTCCATGACATCCTTACGTCTTCCGCAGGTTTTGGGTGCGTGTCGCTGGTGGAGGAGCACTATCGCCAGACCTGGTCTCACAAGAGACGCTTGACCCCTTACGTCAATCGTCAACAGCGCATGATGTCGGACATGCTCTACTCCGACGTTGGGGTTGTTGCCATGACGCGAGCATGGGCATTCGGCAATGAGCTCGCTGGCGAAACGATGGTGATGGCTCAAGGCGAGACGATCGACGTGGATTCCTACGAGGACTTAGCAATCGCTGATCTCCGAGCCCGCCGTCATCTGATCTGGCTGCGGGTTATCGGCGCGCCAGAGACGGGGACCGGCCACGTCCAACGGTGTCTGCGTTTGGCTGATGCGCTAAGGCGTATCCATGACGTAGCGGTCGATGTGATCGACGGAGCCACCTGGGCGCAGGAAGTGTTCACCGGTCGAGGGCTGCATCCACTGGGTGACAGATCGCCGGACGTGATCGTGAGCGATTGTCTGGATGCCTGGGAAGCAGAGGATCACCCATCGGCACCGCTGGTCATCCTCGAACCCGCACCGCGGTCGCCCGATCGTGTGCTGGGGACTACACAGTATGTTGTCGTCGACGAGTTGGCACCAACCCCGGCTCGGGGGTATATGTCCGGCCCACGCTGGGCAGTGTTACGCGAGGAATTCGCCGCCCTGCCTGCGCAACGCAAGGGCTACAACGAGACCATGCACAGGGTGGTTGTCACCTGTGGAGGATCGGACCCAGGCGGGATGGGGCAGCGGATAGCGTCGAACCCGGCGTTGGCGGGCAAGAATGTCCGGCTAATCCGCGGGCCCGCGGCTGCACCGTTAGCGCGACCGCTTGACCAGCAATACACCCTCGTGGAAAACGCAGACATGGCGTCCGAGCTGTGGGAAGCGGACCTCGTGATCTGCACGAGGGGCCGCACGCAATACGAAGCGGCACGAGCCGGGGCGCCCACGATAGCGATCGCCGCGAACGACAGAGAGGAAACCCATGCGCGTGTGCCGGGGGTGTTCGGGATGGGCGTGCTCTTCACCGATGCCGAGTTGGCGCACGCCATTGGTTTGCTCGAGCCGGTCTGGGTCCGATCCGATGCGGGCATGCGCGCCCGGAACGCTATAGACGACCGAGGAGTCGACCGGCTGGTGCATCTCATAGACGGCATGGCTCAGGGACTGATGTAGTGGAGATAGTCGCCGAGTTCGGCCAGTCCCACCGCGGCGGTCTTGATACGGCAATGGAGCAAGCATGCGCGGCCGCTAACGCCGGAGCGAAGGCCGCTAAGTGGCAGATATTCGACGCTGACCGCTTGGCAGCTCCCGGCGCAAAGCGGTACTGGGACGCGGGGCTAGGAGGGTCGGCGTCCCAACGTGATACCTTCCGCCAGAACGGCATGCTCACCGACACCGACTGGCAGGCGCTCGCCAGTGAATGCCACGACATCGGCATTGAGTTCTTGGCGACCCCCTTCGACCTCGAAGCCGTAGAGCTGCTCGCATCCATGAACGTGGCCCGGTACAAGATCGCCTCTGCCGATATCACTTATCTCCCACTGCTCGATGCCATCAGAGACAAGGGCCGCAGGGTTATCGCGTCAGTTGGTGCAGCGGATGACAAAGAGATCGAGATCATGCTCAAGCGCCTAGATCCTCGCCCGGTAACGCTGATGGCCTGCACGCTGGCCTATCCCTGCCCCGCCATTAACGCCGGGCTTGGGCGGATCGAGCACTTACACCGGGCCTTCGGCGTGCCAGTGGGTTACTCCGATCACACACTCACGGTAGAGACCGCGCTCGCCGCAGCAGCAGCCGGAGCAGTGATGCTCGAACGACACGTCACCCTTGGCGGGACGGCTACACCTGACGACGTGATGGCATTACCGATCGACGAGCTGGTGAAATACCGGGAGCTAGCCGAGTTGGGCGAGACGATGCGCAAGCCGACCCCTTCGCCGGCTGCCGAGATTACGGCGCGCACCCAGGCACGCCGCGGCATCTACGCCTCCCGGCGGATACCCCGCGGCAAAGTGCTCGATGCTGGTGACATCATTGGCTTACGCCCGGCGATGGGGGCCATCGGAGTGGAATACTGGGACGAGATAGTCGGAGCGACAACGGACCGCTACCACCGGCCCGGCGACCCCATCAATATCCGCTAGGCGGTGTGTCTGGATGGTTAAGGTCGGGGCCTGCAAAGCCTTGCATCCGGGTTCGATTCCCGGCGTCGCCTCCAAATGATGAAGCCTGCCCATAGTTCGTTCCTGATCGCCTTTCGGCTCGCCACGGGAGAGATCATCTATGAGCGAGAGTTCCCGGCGGGTCAACGACGCGAAGCGCTGAATGCGCTGAACGCGCTCGAACGGCGTCACCGAGACGATCCCGGCGTGGCAGTGACGCTGTTCGCCGCAGCCTCCCGAGCGGACTTATTGCGGACCCACTCAAGCCGTTTCGGATGAACCGCCGGTGGCGCGGGCTCCCTGCTACCCTTTCCCGCGTGGCCCAAGTCAACGTCACCACTAACATCGAACTGACGAAGACCAACGATGACCTACAAATGGTGTTTGGCTGGGCATCCGTCGCGATCACGAAGACCGGCGAGGTCGTCGAAGACGCTCACTCGCACATCATCCCCGTTGCCGAGTTAGAGAAAGCCGCGTACGGGCATGTGATGGAAGCCCGCGCCACCGGCGTGGAGCATCGAGGCGATGAGGTAGGGACTCTCGTGGAATCCGTCATGTTCACGCCCGCCAAGATGGAAGCACTCGGGCTCTCCGCTGATGCCGTCCATCAGGGATGGTGGGTCGGATACAAGATCGAGGACGCTGCCACATGGGCGCGCGTGAAGTCGGGGGAGCTGGGCAGTCTGTCAATCCAGGGCGTAGCGGAGGTGGTCTAGGTGGCTGACGTATTGCGGAACCTCATCCTTGACCGAGTGGACCTGTGCGCAGAGCCCGCCAACCCCGAATGCCACGTGACACTATTTAAGTCCGCCCGTGAGATATCATCGAAAACACTTGACCCAGGAGGGCAAAGAATGGCACCCAAGACGGACCCCACCCCCGAGGCTCAGCTTGAGGAACTGCGCAAGCAGCTGGACGAGCTAACCAAGGCCCGCGCTGATGACGCCGCCGCACTCGCTAAGGCGAAGGAAGACGCGGACACTGAGATCGCCAAGGCAGCCGAAGCGGCTAAGCCCATCGCTGACCAGCTTGAGATTATGAAGGCCGAAGCGGCAGCGACCAAGGCTGACCTGGCCAAGGCGAAGGAAGACCTCGCCAAGGCCGAGAGCGAGCGCAAAGAGCAGCACTGGCTGGCAGTTGCCAAGTCAGACTTCGAGGCGCTTGGGGCTCCCGCCGAAATCGGCCCAATGCTCAAGTCCATCGCCGAGTCAGTGCCCGCCGAGACACAGGCCACCCTAGACCGGGTACTCAAGGCTGCATCGGCTCAACTCAGTTCTTCGGCGCACATGCGCCAGATCACCGCAGGAGTGACGGGAGACAGCGACGTGCTGGTCAAGATCACGAAGGCCGCGCAGACCCTCGTGGATTCGGGCCAGGCGAAGACGATTGAGCAGGCGAAGGCCCGCGTCGTCAAGGAAAACCCCGACCTGGCCGCGGAGTATGCCGCAGCCATGAACGCCTGAGGAGACTGCAATGGCTTACGAAAACCCCACTCTGCTCGGGAGCTTCGATTCATCGACTGGCCTTAAGCAGTATCAGGGCGTGTCGATGTCCACGAACGGGCTGCTCATCAACCCCACGACCAACGGAGCCATCCTCGGCATCCTGGTTTCGGGCGGTTCGACTGGCTCGACTCGGGACTCAGTGCAGACCGTTCAGTTCGGCGGCATCGCTAAGGTGCTCGCCGGCGCGACCAACATGGACTACATGAGCGCCCTCACCTTTAGCACCGACGGCCGCGCCATCGCAGGCACGACCAACTACCAGACCGCCATCGCTCTAGGCGAGGTCACTTCCACCTCCACCTCATCCGAAGTAATCCCCGCGCTGATCCTCCCCCACGCTGGAGTGGGCGTTTAACCTGCACTAACAACCTCAGAGCGCCGAGAGCGCCGGGCCAAACGGAGAAACCATGCCGAACCCGACCGTCTCCTCGGTACACGTTGATTCTTTGCTCACCGATATATCGGTGGCGTTCGTCCAGTCATCGACGAACTATGTCGCGACGCGGGTATTCCCTGTCGTGCCGGTGGAGAAGAAGACCGATATCATCCCGCAGCTTTCCCGTGCGGACTTCCTGCGCTCCGAGCTGACCGCACGAGCACCGGGCTCGCCGTACAACCGCATCGGCTACCGCACTGACAACACCCTCACCTACGCCTGCCAGGAGTACGGAGGGGAGCACGCCATTGATGACCAGGAGCGGGCGAACGAGTCGGGCAGCTACTCCGCCGACACGGACACCGCCATCTTCCTCACCCAGCAAGCCCTCATCAGGCTCGAAAAGGATTGGTCGAGCGTCTTTTTCTCCACCGGCGTGTGGACGGGATCGTCGGATGGAGGCGACCTCGTAAGCGGTACCGACTTCACCGCTTGGTCCAACGCTGCTTCGACGCCCATCGAGGACATCCACGACGCCAACCTGCGGATTCAGCGAGGCTCCGGCTTCCTGGCGAACAAGCTGGTTGTTGGTTTGCAGTCGTGGTATGACCTGAAGAACCACCCCGACGTCGTGGACCGGTACAAGCACGTGAGTTCCGAGTCGATCACCACGGGGATGGTGGCCCGGTTGCTCGACCTTGACGAGGTGCTTGTCACCTCAGCGGTCGAGAACACGGCTCACGAGGGCGTAGCGGTTTCGGCGTCACACATCAACACCGCAGACCGTGCGGTCCTGGTGTACGCAGCTCCCAACCCCGGCCTTCGCCAGCCCTCGGGCGGCTACACCTTCGGTTGGAACCGGCTGGTGCCCTTCGGTGCCAACGGGGGGATGGTGACCGAGCGTTACCGCGACGACTCGATCAACTCGGACATCATCCGGGTCCGAGGCGCGTGGGCGAACAAGGTCATCAACTCCTTCCTCGGCGCAGCGTTCCTCAACTGCTCGACGAAGATCTAATGTTCATCGCCCGCAGGCCCCTCAGCATCGGCGACCACGCGTTAGCCATAGGCGACACGCTGACGCAGGAGATCATCGACGTGCTACCGCCAGGGCGGCTTGTCAAGCTGCGCGATGGTGGCTATATCGACGAGCAAGAGGACTCGACTGTTGCGCTGATCCAAGAGGCCATTGAGGGCCTGTTCGAGCGTCTCGACTCGTTGGAGTCGAGGGTCGACGGGTTCACCGCGAAAAAGACCCGCAAAACTGAAACGCAGGAGGGCTAAAACCCATGGGCTTTGAAAAGATTCGCCGCCCGTTGCTCACTAGCGGGGTACAGGTGCCGGCATCAGGTGGGTCCGCCCCCGATCCCAACGGGCTCGTTGGTGACCTGCGAGCCGGCGGGACGTTCGTTCTGCCCACCGAGTCCGTTACGTTGGTCGCCGCGGACCAGACCCTCTCGGCTGATGGCGTGTCCTTCGTCACGATGGCAACCTCCGGGGCCGGACGCGAAGCGATCATCCCTAACCCTCCGTTCGCCGGAGCGGTGAAATACATCTTCGTCATCAACAACACGACCAGCTCTGACACCCGCTTGCACACCGCGTCAACCGCCAACGTGTTCTGGGGGACCACCTTCAACACGGTCGCCATTTCGACCGGCTCGACAGGCTCTCCCGGCGGTACCCCTGGTGGGACTCCCTCCCTTTGTCTCGTGGGAGCATCGACCACTCAGTGGGCGATCATGCCGGGGACGACCTTCAACTGGGACTTTTCCGCTAGCACCGGGTCAACCGGGATCGCCTAACAATAAGGGAGTGCCGATGAGCACCGATATACAGAGCGACGACATACCCCTCCACGGAGTGCCAGACGAGCTGGCGCGCCCGGAACGCAAGATAGCCATCGTCGGCTTTACGTCCTCGCGCGACCAAGCTCCCTGGGATGACCCCACCTTTGAGAAGTGGATTTGCAACAACCTCTGGAAGTTCGTCCCGGAAGGTAAGTGGGATCGTGTCTACGACCTCCACGAACACTCGAACATCATCAAGGACAAAGAGCACGCCGGGTACCTGGCTACCTGCCCCAAGCCGGTAGTCGTGTTTGAGCCGCGGCCCGAGTGGCCCACTTCCGTAGCGTTGCCCAAGGACGAGCTGATCTTCAAGCTGGGCAGGTACTTCACCAACTCAATCTCATGGATGATCGCTCACGCGCTGTTCGAGGGGGTAACCGAACTCCACGTCTACGGTGTCGATCTGGCACAGGGCGATGAGTATGCGAACCAGCGTCCCAGTGTGGAGTATTTCCTAGGCGTCGCCATCGGCATGGGCATCCGGGTCTTCATTCCGCCGCAGTCCGACCTGCTCCATGCGGGCACGCTCTACGGCGTAGAAGATGACTCCTGGATACACGCCCGCATGGCGACGCGTGAGCGAGAGATCGTCGGCCAGATGAACTTGTTGCACGAGCAATTGAACCAGGGCCACCTCAAGCAAGCGCAATTGCAGGGTGCGCTCGAAGCGACGCGGTATTTTAAGACCGTGATGACCTCCCCGAGAGGCACCAGAGACGGCACCGGTACGGGGTCGTCCTCGACAGGAGGAACACAAGATGGCTGAAAACGCCTCGCTAGAACTGCTTAGTTCGCTGAACTCGACAGCAGACCGCACCTCATCCCTCATTGCCAACAAGCACTACACCTCTGGTCAGTTCGCCGTGAATATCACCGCACGCGCATCTACTGACGCGGGGCCGGTAGTCACTGTGCAAGGGCTGGTGCCTGGGACGACGGGCACCTTTTACACGGTGTTGGCATCCACTGCTATCGGCACTTCGTCCACCTCGGACGCGGTCACCGAGCTGATGCACGTGGGACCGGGCTGGTCAACCCTCGCCGGCAAGCGGGCCGCCACGATTCTGCCGAGTCAGTTCCGGGTCATCTCGACTTGCTCCTCGACGACCGACACGACTTATTCCGTCGGCGTGCATCTTTCCTAATGCCTTACGGGGGAGTCCCTGCGACTGACCCGAGTGATGCCGTGCGCTTGCTCGTGGGCGATATCGGCACGACCACGGCCACTCAGTTCCTCTCTGACGCTGACTACGACTACTTTATTTCACTCACCCCGAACCACTACGCCGCGGCCATTCTGGCTGCTAACTCCCTGGCTGCGCTCAACGGAGGGAAGGGACTGAGCAAGAGAGTGGGGGACCTCTCCTACACCCTGGGGGATGCATCGCATTACCGGGCGCTGGCTAAGACCCTTGAGATGCGCCAGGCTTCCGGCGTTTCGCCTTACGCTGGCGGTATCTCCAAAGCTGACAAGACTTCCGTAGCGGGCGACACCGACCGGGTAGAGCCCGCGTTCACCCGTGGTCAGTTCGACAACCCATCCCCTGCGAGCACGAGCACATGAGCTTTGAGTCGTCCATCTTCCTGACCATGATGCCCTCCACGGTCACGATCTCAGGCCGTACGGCCCACAGCAACTACGGCGTGCCGACCTACTCGACAGGCACGAGCTACCGGGCCCGCGTCGTCAACAAGCCCAAGTTCATCCGCCAGGACGCTAACCACACCATCGCTATCCAAACTGAGGTGTGGATCGCATCGACCGGGGGGACCATAACCGTCGATGACAGGATCACCCTTCCTGACGGTTCGACTCCCCCAATACTCCAAGTCGAGCGGTTCGGCGACTCCCAGGGCGAGCACCACGTCAAGCTCATGCTGGGCGGGGGGGGTAACGCGGACTGATGGCTTCTATCCAGATAGACGGCATTGCCAACCTCAAGCGGGCCCTTAGCGCCGCAGGAAACCGCGGCAATGACGCCCTAGCCGCGGCGCTCGTCGATGAGGCGGATTCCATCATGGAGGAGTCCAAGCTCCTCGCTCCGGTCGATCTGGGGCCGCTGCGTGCCTCTGGAGTGGTCCTGCCCCCGGTACGGTCGGGTAGTCAGACCAGCGTCGAGATGGGTTACGGCGGCGCAGCAGCAGACTACGCGCTACGCCAGCACGAGGAGTTGGGCTACCACCACACGGTTGGAGAGGCGAAGTTCCTCGAACGCCCAGTCGTGGAGCGGGCACCGAAGCTGGCGGGGAACCTCGCTAAGCGAGTCGGCCGGTCGATTGAGAGGGCCGGGTAATGCACGATCTCCGATGCGGAGGGCACACAGCCCGCGGCGACTGCAACCGCTTGCTCGGCAAGGCTGCTGCGGGCGCAGCCGTCGAGATCAAGTGTCCGTCCTGCAAAACGATCGCCCGGTTCAAGCTCGTGGAAACTCTCGCTACGCCTCCGTCCACGGCGGCATGACATGGGCCTTATCGAGGAGGTCGGCACCTACGTTGACTCCAACTCCACCCGGTTCGCTCTCGGCACCAGCCTGTTTCTAAATCTGCTCCCTGACGGCTCGACCGTAGCGGCGACCGCCGCGGCGATCATCGAGACCGGCGGGAGCCCGGCAGTCCATACCATCGGTGGCTCCACGCGTCCCTCGTGGGAGATCGCAAGGGTCCAGGTGCTTTGTCGCTCCACGTCGCCCGTGACCGCTAGGGCAAACGCAGACGCCGCCTGGACGATCCTCGAAGGCGTCCAGAACCAGGCCCTTTCCGGTACGACCTACATGCGAATATCCACCATGCAGCCGCCCTTTTTGGCATGGAGAGATGACCGAGAGCGACCCGTGTTCGCCTTCAACGCCGAGTGCTGGCGGCGTCGATGAGCGAGACTGAGACAGTAGCCCCCGATGCTTACGGCGGAATGGCCAAGACAGTCATCGACCGTGAGCCCCGCTGTCTGGATTGCGGCAGGCGGTTAGCGGAGTACCTCACACGTCCCTACTCGATCACCTGCCCGCGCTGTAAGAAGCAGCAGGAATCCACATAGCTGACATACCCCGATGGTATTATCAGCGGCAGTGGTCTAAGCGGCCCGAACCTTCCGACACGCAGTGACCCCAGCGGTCCCGACGAGCAGTAAGTGGGCTGCGCTGCGCGTAGTCGGGAGGGTTCCAGGTGAAGTACCGCTCCACAATCGGGGGGGCCATAGGCGACGAAGGCTTCGAGCCCGGCGACCTCATCGAAGTCCCCCAAGCCAAAGAGCAGGAATGGCTCGCGGCCGGGCTGATCGAGCCTGTAGCGGAAAAACGCACTGAGCCCAAGCGGTACAAGCCTCGTGGTGAGGACGCCGAGTAATGGCGACCTTCGCTCACTCTAAGGGGACCAGAGTCCTACTCGGGCGCTACGACATGAGCCCGTTTCTTACCGAGGCTTCCATCGACGCCAAGATCGACCCCCCCGACGTAACGGCGTTGGGGTCCTCCCACAAGACCTATCTAGCGGGCGGGCTCGGCGACGTGACCGCTTCGTTCTCTGGCCTCTATTCCTTCGGGACGACCGACGACTCGACGGGCTCGAACTCCACCCACATAATCCAGGTGCTCGATACGTGGATCGGCGGGGCGACTCGTTTCGTGACCACCATTCTCCCGAGCGGTCAGACCGCTGGCGCTAGGGCGTGGCTGATGGATGGCGACGTATCTGCCTACGCAATCTCCGCCCCCGTCTCCGATGTGGTCAAGACCTCGCTCGACCTCCAAGGCTCCGACGGCTACGACGGCGGCAGGTTGCTCCGTGCCTTGGCTGCGTCGACCTCTACGGGCTCAGGTTCCGCGGTGGCGAGTATTGGGACCACGGCGGCAGGAGGCACCACTGGCGGGGGCGTAGCTCACCTGCACATCACCGCCGAGCGCAACATCACCACGGCCACGGTCAAGGTTCAGCACTCGACCTCGGGCTCAACCTGGGCCGACCTCACCACCTTTACCGCTGCAACGGGCCCCACTCAGCAGCGGGTAAGCACGACCGGCACCATCAAAGAGCAAATGCGAGCCACCCTCTCCACCCTCACCGAAGGGGCCACGGGAGGTTCGCTGTCGTGGGCGGTCGCGTACGCACGTAGAGGCAAGTTCAAAACCTAGAAGGAGAATGACATGGCAGTCACGTTTCGTCACGGTAAGGGCGCGAACCTCAAGATCTACAACGCGGCCGGTTCCATTGTGAACCTATCCTCGGGCATCGACGAGATGTCAATCGACCGCAAGCTCGACCTGGCCGAGGTCACCACGTTCGGGGACAACGACAAGAGCTACCTTGTCGGGCTTCGTGACGCCACGATCTCGTTCTCGGGGAACTTCGCCTCGACGCATGCCGAAGTTCTCGACGGCATCTTCGGGCACACCACCAACCCCGGCTTCGAGTTTTCCCCGGACGGATCGACCGCCGCGGGACGCCACCTGCTTACCGGAACCGGGATGCTCACGAGCCTGAACTACGGCGCATCTGTTGGCGACAAGGTGACAGTAAGCGCAGAGTTCCAGATCAGCGGTGCCGTTACCTCGACCAACCACTAAGCCCAAGCACTAAAGGAGAGAGCCCATGAGTTCCTTACTAGAAACGATTCGCAACGCGGACGATACCGAAAAACTGTTAGTCGAGGTTCCCGAATGGGGAGGCGTAAAGGTCGAGCTGCGGTCTATGTCTGCCGCTGCGCGGATGAAGCTGCTCAAGGATGCGGGCACTCTCGACGGGGAGACTGACGCAGCGAAGATGTACCCCTCCATGATTATCGCCACGGCATTCGATCCAGACACGGGGGAGAGACTCTTTTCGCCAGACGATGAAGGCTGGCTGATGGAGAAGTCCATGACCGCCCTCGACCGCCTCGGAACGGCAGCGATGCAGGTTTCCGGCCTGGCTCCTGAGGCGGTGGAGGCGGGAAAAGACGGTTCCTCCACCGAGGCGACGAGCGATATCTCCACCACCTCGCCGAGCGTCTAGGCATGACCGTTGGCGAGTTAGGTGCGCGCATGTCGTCGGCTGAGCTGACGAACTGGATGGCGCACGACTTGCTGACCGCGGCCGAGCGGGAGCACGAATCACAGATGGCCGAACAACGCGCGCGGGCGAGGCGCTGATATGTCCGTTACCGTCGCCACGCTGGTTGCAAAGCTGACCGCCAACACGGCGGACTTTGACCGCGGGCTCGGCCAAGCCGGGATGAAGGCGCAAACGTTCGGCAAGAGCTTCGGAGCTTACGCGACGGCTGGGGCAGCGGCCGCTGGTGCGGCTGTTGTTGCGTTTGGGGTCCACGCGTTCAACAGTTTCGCAAGCTTCGAGAGGCAGATGAACGAGGTATTTACCGTTCTCCCGGGCATCTCGAAAACCGCAATGGATGACATGACGAGCCAGGTCAAGAGCTTCGCGATTGAGTTCGGCGTTCTCCCGGAGAAGGTAGTCCCGGCGCTTTACCAGGCTCTCTCGCGGGGCGTGCCCAAAGAGAATGTGTTCACGTTTTTGGAGACGGCGCAGGGCCTGGCCAAAGCAGGCGTAACGGACTTGCAGACGGCGGTCGAGGCGTTGACAACGGCAACCAACGCTTACGGATTGGAGAATCTCTCAGCAAAGGAAGCCGCGGACATTCTTTTTACCGGCGTCATCCAAGGTGGCACAAAGATCGACGAACTGGCAGCAACGCTAGGCCGGGTGGTGCCCGTCGCTGCGTCAATGGGGATAGAACTAGGCACCGTCGTAGCGGCTGTGGACGCGTTGACCAAGAGCGGGCTTGACACGGGCATGGCAGTAACCGGGATGACCGGGCTGTTCAAGCAATTAGGCACAGCATCCGGTGCGACGGGCAAGATTTTTAAGGATCTATCCGGCGTGTCGTTCCCCGATTTCATCGCAAATGGAGGCACCCTTGCGGGCGCTCTGAAGCTAATGAATGACGGAGCGGGGAAAGCGGGTGTGAGCTTCCGCGATATGTTCACGGAGCTGGAGGGCCAGGGCGCGGCGCTGATCCTGGCAGGAGAAGGAGCGGACGACTTCGCCGCGGCGCTAGACGCCTCGGGTTCGTCTGCCGGGTCGATGCAGGGCGCGGTCGATCAGATGGATTCGGGCGTGAGCGATGACCTAGAACGCATGAAAGCCGGGTTTGCCGTGTTCGCTATCAACGTGGGCGGATGGCTTGCAGAACACTTGATGCCGATCTTCGAGGGCATGGCGGCCTGGTGGGAGGAAAACGGCCCAGGAATAATGGTTTTCGCGGAAGCCGTTGGGACGACGATAACCACCGTGTTTACTATCGCCGGGGACATAGTGACCGGATTCATTGGGTTCGTTGTGGCGATGGTCAAAGGTGTAGCGGCAGCGTGGGATGAGCTGAAGGCAGCAGCGGGGGCGGTCAAAGACTGGATCGTAGAGAAGTGGGACGCCATGATGGAGTTTCTTACAGGCATCCCCGGACGCATCGGGTCCGCTCTTTCCGGCATGTGGGATTTTGTAAAAGAACAAGCAGGGAACGCAAAGGAAGGGGCCATCAGCATGTTCGAGGCTCTGGTGAAATGGGTATCAGGATTGCCCGGCAAGATTCTCGGAGGTTTAGGCGACTTCGCCAGCATGCTCTTTGACGCAGGCAAAGGGATCATCCAAGGGCTAATCGACGGGCTGAAGAAAAAGGCTGAGGATATCGCCGGAGTTATCGGAGGGATTCTCGGCAAGGCGCGCGATTTGTTGCCGTTCTCACCGGCCAAGGAAGGCCCCTTTTCGGGCAAGGGGTGGACCACATACTCGGGAGCGGCCATCGTCGACGGGCTGATTGAGGGGATGCAGAGTCGTTCTGCTGCGCTGAAGGCTCTGGCTAACTCAACGGCAATGACAATCGCCGACACCTTCCCAGCCGATATGACATCTTCGGTCCGGGTTAAGGGTTCGTCCGGTGCGGTCGGCTCGGGCGGGCCGACGAACATCACGATCAACCTCGACGGCCGCGAGATCGCCCGCTACATCTGGAGCGAGCATGGCATGACCTCACAGATGGCGAGGGCTAGCTAATGGCCTCCGTGACGCTCACCGCTGCGTGGCTCCACCTTGCAGCCGCACAATCCACCTACGTGACCTTCGACGCTCAGACGGTCTCAGAGACCGCAGACAGGCCCGTTGATGTCAAGCGGTATGCAGCCGGGCGGCTGCGCTCGATCGTTCAACCCGGCGTAGGGAAGACCATCGAGATCGCTGCGTTGCACGTGACACGAGCGACCGTGGACACGCTGCGAGGTTGGGTCGGGGAAACGGTTATGTTCCGCGACCCAATGAGCCGCAAAGTCTTTGGTGTCTTCGGCGCATTGTCGGTCGAGGAAGTGGTCGGCTTCGACACGCGACCCAACATCTCCATGCAGCTTCAAGAAACGACCTGGAACGAGGAGGTTTAAATGGCGACAGTTACGATTCCCCTACCAATACCGGGCGGTCTTGCACCGGACCAGTCCGGCACGGGCAATAACGCCGCGACACCCTTCAAGGTCGTCTCGTCTGGTGCCCAAACGGCGAACACGCCGAAGGTTACTTACGTTCACCTGCTGTTCGACCAGACTACGGACGAGCACTGGACTTGGCAGTTCCAACTTCCCGGGGACTGGATTTCCGGGGGCACGGTCCGGTTGCTGTGGGGCTCCGCCGTAACGACCGGGGATGTGATCTGGAAAGCAGGGGTAGAGATCGGCGTCGCCGCCACCACCGACATGGACGCAGCTATCTTCAATGCAGCGGACGCCGCAGCAGCATCTACCGTCCCAGGTACGGTTGGCCAGTTCAAGGAGACCACAATCGCGCTGACGACTACGGGCGCGGCGATTAACACGATGGTGGTCTTGTTCGTAGGTCGAGACGCAGACGCAGCAGGCGACACCGCCGCAGGTGATGCTCAGCTCCTCGCCGCCTCATTCACCTACTCGAACGCCTAGCAGGGAGAGGTCGTCTCGTGTCTAGAGATTTCGACGGGGTGGGCTCGTGCCTGCCCGCCGTGGAGTTTGCGATACCGGACACATGCCTGGCAAAGTCCGCGAGCACCAGGGCGTGTGCTGTTCCTCCCGCAATCCAGGCAGGCGTTGTAGATATTCCCATCATTGTCAACAGACCAGGCGGTAGCCCGCATTTCGATGGGGATGGCTCCTGCCTTTGCGCGCAGCACCTTCTGGTAAGCCCGGTCATAGCATCGCGCACATTTACCTTTCCTGGCATGAGGCCGCTCAGTTTTACCGCAGATCACACACGCGTCGAAGTTCTCGGCCCACCGACCGGCCGTAGTATTCGGATGCAAGTCGATCCGATTGTGGTGGCTCTTATGAGAAGCCATGTTAGTAAGAACCAGGTTTTCCAAGCGATTGTCGTCCTTGATGCCGTTGATGTGGTGAACGATCTCTGCTGGCTTGAGTCGACGTCCGAGGTGGAGTTCCATTACCCACCGGTGTTCCATGATCCACCCGCGGGGGTGGTACAGCTTCCCGCCCAAACGGACATATCCTTTTTGGTCGAGGTAGCGGCCCATGTCGTCCATAGTACCAAACGATTCCCTTGGGGGGGCGATGCCTCTTGAGCCGCGATTTCGATGGCGTAGACGACATTATCTCCAATACAGCAATAACGGCGTTCTCTGGGTCTTACACCGTGGCTGCGTGGATCAACGCCGATTCAGCAGCGGAGGGTTTGCGCATCATTGAAACCGCAAAATCAAGCGGAGCAGAGGAAAGAGGCTTCATCGTCCAGACAGGCTTCAAACTCGAAGCGTTTCAGGAATTCACTACAACGTGGTCCGACAGTCTCAGTACTGAAACTCTGACAGTCGGCGTGTGGTACTGCGTCGTAGCGACCTACACCTCATCAGACAAGAAAATGCGCATGTACTACGGCAGCTTGTCCGCGCCAATGGTCGAGATGAGCTATACCACACAGACGGCGGGCGTTGGCACCATCGTGGAGACATCCGTACGGGTGATGGTGGGCAGCACGACCAATGGGGAAACCAACAGAGACTTCGATGGGCGAATCGAGCATGCATTTTGTGACAACCGCATCTGGACTCTTGATGAGATGGAGGCATTCCGCCAAGGGCAGCGCCCCATAAACACCGGTTCGATGATCTTCTATTGGCCGCTGGATTCGCCTACGGCAGCGCAGGCCGAAGACCTGAGCGGCAATGGCTACCACGGCACGGTTACCGGCGCATTAGCGGCAGAAGGTCCGCCTGTTGCGATGCGTTGGGGCGATAGTTTCGGGATGACATACACGGCCGTGCTTGATGAACGTCACTACCCCCGCGGCGTTGCCCGCGGTGTATTGAGAGGGGTCGCAGCATGATGCTGTCAAAGTACGGGGTCGCGAGGAACGTCTATATTCCGATCGTCAAACGCGGTGTGGTCGACTTCGCTGTTGGTGCGGACTGGACCCCCGCCGCGGGTGACGTGAAAATCTCCCTCGACGGCACCGCCTCTCAAAATATAGGGACCCTGCCGACCGCCGTCGTCATGGGTAACACGGCAGTGTGGAAATTCACGCTCGCGGCTGCCGAGATGGAGTGCGCCCAGCTCATCCTCACTGTGGCCGATTCAGCCACCAAGGCGGTCGAGGATCAGGCAATCATCATCGAGACTTACGGCAACGCTTCCGCTCAGCATGAGTTCGACCTCGACACGCCTACCGTTGTCGCCGCGTCTGTCACCGGAGCGGTCGGGTCTGTGGCCTCGGGTGGCATTGCGGCGACATCCTTTGCTGCTGGAGCCATAGACGCGGCAGCCATAGCTGCTAACGCCATCGGGGCCTCGGAACTAGCTGCCGATGCAGCGACGGAGATAGCAACCGCAGTGTGGGCTGAGACGATGGTCGAGCCTACGGCGGTTCCCTCGGTAACGGGCACGCTTAAGGCGGCGATTGCGTGGCTCTTGGCGAGGGATCGGAACAAGCTCACACAGACAGCCACGATGACGACGCTTCGCAATGATGCGGACTCGGCCAACATCGCCACCTCGACAGTCTCAGACGATGCCACGACATTTACCCGCGGAGAATGGGTTTAAGCCGTGGCTGTTGACACCGCGGTAAAGCGGCACAACGTCATCCTCTTGCTGCGTGGCGGGCCTCCGCGTCCAGATGCGACCGTAGCGGAGGAAGACCGGGCAGCGCTCGTAGGGGTTTATGGCGGGGTCGGTATCGACGCACCCGCAAGCACCCTCGTCACGGCCACTACGCCCGCACAGATGCGCACGCTGATCGAGGCGAGCGACCTGGCTATTGACTGGTCGATGGCGCTCTACGACAGCTCCGAGGCGTACGTGGCGGATATCACGGCGGATATGACCGAGGGCACGATCACGCGCAACCTGTATCGCACCCTCCACGGCACGGCAACCTTCCGGTTGTCACGCCAGTTGTTGTGGGGCTCGCAACGCCTTGGCCCGTCGATCACCCTCACATCTACGGCGGAGAACCTAACGGCTACGTGGGCAATGGGACGGTGGCTCACCTCCATCCCCCGCCGCGTTGTAGGCGCAGTACCCGAGTCCTACGAAGTCGAGGCATACGACAAGCTGATGCTGGTCGATACCCTCGTGGGCCGGTCCTACTCCGTCCCCACCGGCACGGCATACCTCGCGGCGGTAGAAACGATCCTCGGCACCGAGTTAGGTGAAACGTCCTACGAGTTGGACCAATCTGCTATTGCGACAGTGACCACGGCAAACATGAACTGGATATTGGACGACAGCACCACATGGCTACGGATCATTAACGACCTGCTCGGTGCCATTGCTTACGAAGGCTTGTGGGTGGATCGTGACGGGCGCTACCGTGCCAGGCCCTACACGCCACCCGATGAGCGGGGAACGGCTTGGTTCTTTGACGCGGATGATTCGGCATCCACCATTGTGGGACAAACCCGCACCGTGGTCCCGTCCCGAGCGGGCGACCAAGCAACTGACCCGGTAGACACGCCCAACGCGTTCGTGTTCGTAAACTCCGACATCGGCCAGGCCCCGCCAACTGTGGGCAACGGCATCTATGAAGTCACTAACCAGACGGCCGGGCCTACTTCCGTCGCCGCTCGGGGGCGGACTATCCCATTAATCACGACCATCAACGGAGGCGTCTCGTCTCAAGCCTCGTTAATCTTGATCGGCGATGCGAGAGCGTTGCTAGCCCAGCTCAGGTTTCGGACTCACCTCGAACTAGAGACGGGCCCGGTTCCACCGCTGTGGCATTACGACATCGTGGACTTGATCGACTCGGAGCTGGGCCCGCACCAACGGTGGGCTGTCGAGGAGTGGAGCCTAGATCTAGTCTCGGGCGACATGGCGCAACGGTGGCGGTCAGTCCAGGCGGTGAGCTGATGAGCTTTGAGGACGACATAACGATCATTGTCGACCGCATCCTTTCGCGCAGACCGGCAAACGTGATTCGTGCGGGCGTTATATCCTCGACGAGCCCGCTTGAGGTCATCATATGGGGCGATACGGTTTCAGTCCCGGCGGGACTGCGCAACTCGGCATACACCCCGGCCGCGGCAGACAAGGTGATCCTGTTGCACATCCCGCCCCAGCTTGTGGTGTGGGGGAAGGTGATCGCTAGCTAATGGCCGCAGTCACCGTCACTACGTCTACCCATACGTCCCCGCTGCAATGGTCATCCCAGCGTCGGGTTGACAGATGCCAAGACGGCGTGTTGTGGATGAGCGATTACAGCGGCACCGCTCACCGCTTCTGGTATTCGACCGACGACGGAGCGACGTGGACTGAGGACAGCGCCGCTGCGATCACGCCGACTTCGGGAACCGCTGCGGTCCTCGACCTGTTCATCGACCTCGATAATTACGTCCACATAGCGTGGCAGGACACCTCCTCGGCTACGACAGGTATGCTCTACCGCCGGGGCACGCTGAACGCCGCTCACACGGCGATCACATGGTCCTCATCGTCCATCACCAACCTCTCTGGTCGCGCCAGCCTCGTGGCATTCCGTAAGCCCGGTGGCGGCGATGGCTGGTACGTCGCCCTCTTCGGCGAGGACAGTACCGGCACTGAGGCCAAGATGCAGACCCTCGGCATCACCTCGTCAGGCACGTTCGATTCATCGTGGACGAGCAGGAACACCGAAAGCACCGGGGCAGGCACCACTATGGCTCCCTGCCTCGACTTCAACCACACCGGCGACGGGAAGACCGTCGCGAACAACGCGGCGCATCTCTACGCTGCATGGAGCACGGGAGATACGGGCTCGGGAAAGGGAATCCGGTTCCGAAAGTATGTCTGGACGGGCTCCACCTGGTCGATTAACACTCCCAGAGACATAGCGACCGCCAGTCACGCTGACGGCACGAGTGGATATCTCTCCGCTGCTTTCGACGGCGCGCAATTCGTCATGGCCTGGCGTCCCTCGACGGGGACCACAACAGTCTCGTGGGCAGAACGTGATGCAGGCGACACCACTACCACGACACGGACACCGACTGCTCTCGCCGATGGGGCAGTGCAGTCCATTTCTGTGAGTTTCGATTCGGCGCAAAACGGCTACATCTTGGCCGTAGGCGCGACCTCCCTTGACCCGAAATGGGTACAGCTCACACGCTCGGCATTGACCTGGGGATCGTGGACCACGGTCGAGGCAGCGACAACGCTGGCCTCCTCGTGCTCGCTGCAACGGGGGTACTCCTCGCGGTTTATCCGGGCAGTGTGGGCAACCGGCGCGGCGTCCCCATACAATGTGCGTTACGAGGCTGAGATTGACGTCTCTATCGCTCCCTCAGCTTCGACGTGGGCAAGTCCTAGCGATGGTCAGGCAGCCGACGTGGCCGAGACGCTCACCCTGGACTGGACATTTGTCGACGTGGACAGCGGCGACAGTCAGACCGCCTACGCCATGCGGCGTCAGATCGGAGCGGCAGCGTACGCCTATTGGAACGCCGGATCGTCTACCTGGGGAGCGGGCGAGACGAAGAACACCTCCGCGACCACCAGCCTTACTCTCACGGCGGCGTGGGGTACGGACGCCGAGGCTAACCATAAGTACGCGGTGAAGACCTGGGACGAAGCAGACTTAGCGGGCACCTACAGCGACGAGTTAACCGTCATCCCGTCGGCCAAGGACAACCCTACGATTAGCGACCCTGCCGACGCGGGGACGTTCAGCGGACCCCTGCTCACCGTCACCTGGTCAGCGACCACGCAGACCGCCTATAAGGCCGAACTGCTTAACACCGGGGCCACAACGGTTCACGAGTCCTCTGGGTGGGTGACATCGACAGACACCTCCTACACGTTCACCTACGTGATGACCAATTCGACTGGCTACAAGGTTAGAATTACCACGAAGAATGATGAGGGACTAACATCCGCCGCCGACACCAACTCCTTCACGGCGTCCTTCACGCCACCCGCGACACCGACCCTTGTCGTCACCGGTGGGACTCCGACGGGTGCGATACGCATAGCGATCACCAACGGGGCTGGACCACCGACCACTACTTCAGTCGATCTCTACCGCAGGGAAGGGACGGACTCCTCGACATCCATTCGCATCGCCACCGGCCTGGGCTCGTCTCCGACGTACGATGACTACGCAGTCGAGAGCGGGACCGCCTACCAATACCAGGCGATCGGCTCCGCTGCGACCGGGGCAAGCGCAACCTCAGCGTGGACGGCATGACCGACCGGCACGCAGCCCGCCACTAAACTCCTGCTGATGTCTGATCCCGTGCTGATTGCCCTAATAAGCGGTGGGTTCGTAACAGTGACGACCGCGGGCAACATTTGGATAGCGGTGCTGACCCGTAAACACACGGACCGCACGGTCGGTACGGCCAACGGGCAGGGGACCGTTGTCGAGATGTTGGAGCGCGCCATCCACACCGGCGAAGCTGCGAAGGAAGCGGCACAGGAGGCGCATGCCGTCGCAGCAGCCAACCAGCAATGGTGCCTCGCCCACGACGTGAAAGACGACGGGCGTTTCAGCAAGCAAGCCACAGACACCGCCGAGTTAGTCGAGCAAGTCAAGGTCGTTACTGCCGAGGTGAAGGCGTTGCGGCCACTACTGGAAGGAACAGCATGAACACTGAACCCGTAGCCATAGGCGCAGCCATCACCTTGTCCGCCGGGCTCGCGCTCGTTGGCGTGGTTGTGCGGAGCAAGGTCACGCCGACCGCCAACACATGACCAGCACGACCAGCGTCCCCGTGTCGAGCGTGATTTACTACGTTCCCCCAGGGTTGGAGTCGTGGACCTCGACTGTGTGGATTGCGGTCGTCCCACCATCCAGCGAGAGGCCCTAGCCGTGGCCCTGCTCTGGCACCCAGGGGCGCAGGTCATCAAGGGGGAAAGCGGCGGCTCGGTCATGAACTACCCGCCCAAGGGCGTACTGCACACCACAGAGGGTGCATCAGCCTCGGGTGCCATCGGTGCCTACATCGCCAACAACTCGTGGCCTCATTTCACGATCAGCTTCGAGAAGGGCTGGGCACAGCTCTGGCAGCATCTCCCGATTGACACCGCGGCTCGTGCCCTTCGTCATCCACCGCTCACGGTCCAGACCAACCGGGCGAATGTGATCCAGGTCGAGATCGTCGGGCGGGCAGCACTGGCCTCCTCGTTTCCCCGCGCCTATCTCGATGGCATCGCCTCTCTCATGCGATGGATCGAAGCTAACGCAGGCGTCCCGAGATCATCAGGCGTCCCGTGGCTGACTTACCCACCGCCTCCGGGCCAGAACGCCCGCATGAGTAAGACCGCGTGGCTCGCATACTCGGGCTGGTGTGGCCATCAGCACGTCCCACGAAACACCCACGGCGACCCTGGTGCTATCGCCATTGACTACCTGCTCGGGTCCGCTCCTGCCGTCCCACCCCCCGTTTACGATGTGGAGGATGATTCGATGAAAGCAACTTATATGGAGATCGGCCCGCTCGGAGCAGATGGCAAAGGCTGGACCTTATGGGACCCAGGGCTAGGCCGCGATCCGATAGCCCCCGACGCGTCGGTCCGCGCTAACGCGCCGGCGGCCGATGGTTACTCGCTTAAGACGCCATGGGTCGCGGCTCAAGCCCGTGACGGCAAAGTGCTCGTCGAGGTCCAGGGAGGACCACCAGGCGGCAAGGTGCCGGTGTTCATCCGGGCCTGGTAGCCCCGACTCCATCCACTAGAGCTTCCCTCCCCTGAGCAGGAGTAGCCCCAACGCTGCTGCCTTGGCTGGGTTATCGTGGGCCCAGGCGTGGCCCTCCCAGCAAAGCCAGCGCAGGTTCTCGACCTCATCCTTGCCGCCCTGACTCCTGCGTTGGACGTGGTGAGCGTGATCGCCTGGGTGGCGACCAGATAGACAGACGGGCGTGTGGCCTTCGCACAGCCCTCCTGTGAGCCGCTGCCGGGCTTCGGAGGCGTCATGCATAGCTGCTTGCTTGGCTCGTCGCTGAGGGCTACGGCTGCGCTTGAGGGGCGTACGGGCCATCGGGGCGTTGCTGCGGGCCAATGGCTTAGATCGTTTCATGGCGGGCCTTCCGGTAGAGGGCCAGGAGTTCCTGTTCCCGCTTATCCCCCACTCTTTGTTGCTCCCACTTGCGCACTGATTCTGCCTTCACCGCGAGCCGGTCGGCTACATCCTGGCGGCTCAGCCCCGCGGCCATTCGTTCCTTGGCAAGACTGCTGTCCTGGCGCATCGGCACCCCTGCCTTGTCGCCGTTGGCCCTCCTGGCGTGGTAAGCGCGGGCCCCTTTGCGCGTCGCCTCGAACCTGTTGGGGTTTAGGCCCAGACCCTTTGACCTCGGAGCGTCGAGATACCACCCGCTGCCGAGCTTGGAGCACTCCCTGAGTGCCTCATGGATGGTCGTAAAACCTGTGAGGATTCGCCCGGTCGATCTCTGACGGATGGAATAGGGGGCCGTGCTCATTTACCCCTGCCACCTCTTGAGATGCGTTTCGATCTCGTTGTCACTGGCGTTCAGCCGCGCACCTAACCCGATCCGGGTGCCCTTCCAGAGCCCGCGGGCGTAGCCTTTGTCATCGCCGATGCGCACCCCGGCGATGTAGCCAAGCAACATAGCGATGCTTGCGACGATCCAGACTCCAACGATACTCATGTTCCCCTCCTGTGCATTGATGCCTGCGGGCAAGTTGCGAAGTGGCTCTTGCGCAGAGGAGGGGAGCCAAGCAGCACATGGAGAGAGGTGTTCCATACGACGATCCGATACTCCGGGTCCACCGGCCCCAGCGCGGTCTGAGCCAGTTCGTTTGGGTCCGGGTAAATCAGCAGGATATTGCCGTCCGCACTGGGCTCTACGTCGATGAGTGCCTGCTTGCCTGTGCGCTCGTGAGTAGCCCAAATGACCGACTCCCCGCATGTCTTGCAGAGTTCGTTCATGCAGCCGCGGCCATAATCTCGGGGTCGTTCATACCCTCACCCTCCACCATGCTCGTAGATTGCGGATGTAGACGACCGTCAACACCGCGCTCAGCGGCAGCAAGCCCCACGCCCCGAACGCGACCGCGAAGGCGACCCACACGACCTGGTTCCCGAGACCTATGAGCCAACCCCACCAATGGTGCCTTCCCACGGCCCACATGGCTGAGACGGTGCCGAAGGATGTAGCCCAGGGGATCAACGCCTTCATGCTGGATCGAACATGTCATACACGCGGCCGATGAACAGGTTCTCGGTCTCGTTCATGTTTCCTCCTCAAATAGTGTTGGAAAGTTTCCCGGGAACATCTCTCGCAGGTGGGTGTCATAGTTATCGACGGCGTCTTGGAGGGATCGCTTAAGCGACTTGCCGGGCTCGCCCACCCACCCGCACCGGCACGTCACGATGGCCGTGTCGTTGTCTGCCTGGTCGAGGATGAGGGCATGCCCGCTCATCCGAACTCCGCAAACGATTCGTCCACACACCGCGAGCACACGGGCCGGGCGTTGTCTTGGTCTGCTGGCCCTCCGTAGCGGTCAGCTACGGGGAGGACGCGGGCACAGCCGATGCAGGTGAATGTCGTGTCGCTCATCGCTCACCCCCAGCAGTGTCGCGAGGCCTCCCACGGCTGGACTCCCCGAGCGGCGAATGCCTCACGAGCCCATGCCTCTTGCACTTCGAGTGGAGCGGACGCTGCCGTCGGGTAACCGGCATAACCATCCCACGTTCCGCGCAGCACCCCGTATTTTCCGCTAGCAGAAGAGGGGCCGGGGTGCTCTTTGTTGACGTAACCGTTCGCACCCTCGCATCGTGCGATCTTGGCGAGGCATGTTTCCACGTCGCCGCAAGACTGGCCTCGCGGCGGACCACGGGCCTTAACCTTGGCCCTTGGCGGTGGGGGCGGGCACGATCTCTCCGGGCCGCAGGGAGCGAGGAAATCAAGATGAGGCACCTCGACCGTGAACGCATCGAACGTGCCCGGCACCGAGGGAGTCGTAGCGATCTGCTCGCTTACAGTGGCGGAAGCTGTGATCGCTTCGGCAGGAGTCCGAGACTCCCGTCTTGCGAGGCTCGGGGGATGCTGCACCGCGATTAGCGAGGTCGTGAGGCTCATCGCGGCCAGCAATGCGAGGGTTAGTCGTTTGCCCACGCACATCATAGCCCGATGGCTCGCTCATGGGGCGGCCTCCCCGTCAGGTCCGAACGTAACGTCCGAATCGTCCCTGTCATCCCATTCTAAAATCACGCCGCCTCCGACTGAAGGCCACACACCAGGAGCAGGCATCCCTTCGGCAAGCCGGTCGATGTGGTCGATAGCCGCGGCGATGGCGGGTGCGGTAACTCGTTTGGCACCGTGCCCATCCCAGCCGTCATGCCTGCCCGCCAGTTGTGCCACCTTGAACATTGCTTGTTCGTGTGGAGTGAACTCGGCCAGGCTCATGTGGCCCTCTTGAACCAGTAGACCGACCTGGCCACCATCCACGACAGCATCTTGCAGACGGGCTCAGCGCCGCCCGTGGCAGTCCACAACATCGTGTCGTCGCCCTGGTTGACGATGGCTGCTTGCGCCGCTACGACACAGCCAGGACAGCGCCAGTCGTACGTCGTCTCACGGTCCCTCGGTCGCTCGGGCTGGTCGCACGCCCACCACTGCGGGCCGTGCTCGTACACACCTTGCGGGTGAAGCGGGTAGTCCACAGTGCTGGTGAGCGGCGGGTAATCGAGGTCCCGTCTATTTATTGTCATGCCACTCCCTGTCTTCACCACAGGTGGCGCAGATGTCAATGTCTGGTTCCTCGAATAGATCACATGCAACGCCGCTCATTTCGTTTCTCGTCTCCTCTTTCATCGGGCCACTACCTCATACATGGCCTTAGCCCACCGGGCATCCCCGAGAGCAGTGTGCCGGTCGAAATCGTCAGGGTCCACGCCGATGGCGCGGCTGAGTTTGTTGGAGTCCCACGGCGGCGTAGTAACATGGATGACCTCGCCCGCTCGCCCGTCCTCGTCCTCGTCGCGTGCTCGCTCGAACAACGCTCCGGCGACCAGCGCCTCTACGTCGATGAGGTGGTAGTGCCACTCGGGGCATGCTCCGTTTGCCCGCAGTAGTTTCCTTAAGCGTTCTTCATCGAAGGAGATCACCGCTCCCACGAGGTGGCGACCGCGGGTCAGTGCGGCGAACTCCTCGGCAAAGGATCGAAGATCGGCCGTAACCTCAAGGTTGCGTTCGTAGTACCGACCGATCTTTAACGCTATGGCGTCAGCCCGGCCCAGGTCAACGGGAAGCTGCCACTCGTATTCTTGGTCGTCGACGATCAGGCCCACCTCCCAAATCTCGTGGCGGTCCGGGTCTAGCCCGGTGGTTTCCGTATCGACAAATGCCAGGTTGCTCATTCCCCCGCTCCTTTCGCGATGGTTATTGACCTCGCTCGTGATGGTTTCTACCTGCCTATCTGCCACTGGTCGTGCTCGCCCTCTGGCACCGCTTGCATATGGTGGCTATCTTCCGAGCATGGTCGAAGCGGATGTTGATGCCGTACTCGGAGAGGTTGCTAGCCCGAGAATCCCACATCATCGTCCACAACAGCTCGCCGCATAGGGTCGACCTGTCCTCGTGTTGGATCGGTTCGTCAAGTTTTGTGTGCCGGACTTGAGGCCCCATTATGTGCCACTTGGGGTGGGGTGTGTATTTGAGGTCGAAGATCACTACCAGATCGCTGGGCCTCATTGGTCCTTCTCCTCCTCAATCAACAACGTCAATGAGTCCATCTCGGCCTTCTCCGGCGGCAAGAACACGACGGATCGGAAGTAGATGCCCGTGTCATCGGGGATCACTCCGGCGTCAACGAGGCCATCAACCCCCGCCTTGACCGCAGCCGTGCAGCTCATCGGGTCGGGCAGCAACCCTTTGGCCTGGGTCTGCTGGACGATTACACGGATGGCTTTTAGCGGCGGCACCTTGGCTTCCAGCGCCAGCGCGAAGAATGCCTCACGCCACTCACGGTCGTAACGAAGTCGGACTTGATGATGCAGGGTCCGGTATTTGTTCGCGGTCATTGGTCGGGCGTAATGGGTCAGTTCCCATGAGCGGCTCACTTCTCAGCCCCTCTCGTTTGCGGCCTGGCAGCCGTAGCCGTCGCCGTAGCCGTAGCCGTAGCCGTCGCCGGAGCCGGAGCCGGAGCCGGAGCCGGAGCCGTAGCCGTCGCCGGAGCCGTAGCCGTAGCCGGAGCCGTAGCCGTCGCCGTAGCCGTCGCCGTAGCCGTAGCCGTCGCCGTCGCCGTAGCCGTCGCCGTAGCCGTAGCCGTCGCCGTAGCCGTCGCCGTAGCCGGACATCAGCGGCTAGTCCACACTGGCACGGCATCGAGCGATGCACCGGCCGCATCTGACACCGGGATGATCTCACACACTCCCATGACTGCCATCACCGGCACGGGCATGGGAAACTTGCACTGCTTGGGCGATGCGACGCCGGACTGGCTCAGCTCCGAGAGGGACGCCGCGCCTGACCAATACCACAGCCGCCGCGCCGCGGCGAGCGTGACCTCATCTCCATCTTTGCTCACGAGCGTGCCGAAGAACACCCCGGCGTCGCGTGACCGGACCACAACTCGATCCCCGGGGTTAATTGATGCTGTCATTTGCTGCTCCTTTTCGTTGGTTTGCTGTCGGGGTAATACAGCGTGTCGTAGTCGACCCCGCCGTGCTTTTTGCAAGCCTGCCGCCAGGGTCGTCGTGGCGTCGGCGCTCGCCACCCCACAGCATCCTCATCGCACTTGCCCACCTCGCAAGAGTAGAAGTAGGGAAACCCTATGAGGGTGCGTGACGACCGGAGTTCCCACACTTCTTTGACGTACTCCATCGGGGCGCTGCTGGCGTCCACCTCATATTCGAGACACTCGATGTTGGTGACGAAACTCCATTCATCGCCGATCGGTTCACCATCGGCGCGCCGCCAAGTGACCATTTGCTTAGGTTCGTTCATGTCGCTCCTTTGATCGTCAAGAACATGCCAACTCGCTCTCGTGCTAGGTGTGCGTTGCGTCCGGCGCGGCATGGGCTAACTGCATGGAGTCAACGCCGCGAAGAACGCCCGCAAACGCTCGTGGACCTCACCCCACGAAACGCCTTCCTCGTCGTCATAACGCTCGGACCTTGCGCGCACCACACGGTCTGCGGCATTGCAGAGCTGGTGCGACTTCCATGTCCATGCCTCTGTGCCATCAACCACCCGTTGACGCACGTAAGTATCACCCGCTCCAATGGACCCGCCGCAACCGTCACATCCGTGACCTTTGCGCGCCTTCGGATACGACTCGCCCAACAACGTAGCCATCAGCGCGATACCAGCGCGGCCAGTGAGTTAGTCATGTCGCTCCTTCTACGATGTAGCGCGCATAGGACGGGAGCGTGCTCACGATCCTCCCTAGTGCTTGAGATAGCGGAGATAGGTCTCGATGCAGGCGGGGCAGACCCACTCGCCCGCTACGAGCGTCCAGCCTTCGAACGGGAACGCACCTACCGCACCGCACCCACCGTGGCAGTCGTACAGCTCGGGTTCCCGCTCTCTGCGAAGGTCGGAGATGAGCAGATTTATGACCCCGACCCATATGACGAACGCCGCTAGCAACGCCAGGACGTAGACCACTGCCGCTATGCCGTTCACTCGCCCTCCCTTAGAGCGGCGACGAGCGGCGACCCTTCTCGGCTAGCGGCCAACATGCCCACCAGCTCTAGCGCGTCGATGGTGACATCGGCTGGAGCGACTAAACGGGCGGTGTCGGCGTCGTCGATCCAGGGGAAAACGCTCTGGATGGCTTTATCGGCGACGCTCGTGAGTTGAAGCTTGGATGTAATCGGGTCGAATCCATCGGGCATGGGCCGCTCTGTGATCTTGCCCCACTCCTTACCGCCAGGGTCGACCCACGACCTCCCGTGGCGGTCGAAGGGCTCGTACGCCTCGATCAGTAGACCTTCGACCACTTCGGAGATGCGGACTAGTTTTCCATCAGGGGTGATGATGCTTAGGGCGGTTGCTCCCACTTGCACATGCTTGATCTCATTCATGATTGGTGTCCTTTCGTTGCACGGGCAAGGGAATCGAGCTGCGTCGTTAGAAACAACACCTCGTTGTTCATGACGCCCCCTTGCCTTTGTCTTTCACGCCGGGGGTTTTGCCAAAATGGCAAAAAAGTAGTTGTGGTAGCTCACTGCCATGGACTCAGCAGCCTCCGGGCTATAGCCATTCCTGATGAGATCGGAGCGATAACCATCTACCGCTTCGCGGATGGGCACCAGCAGCTCGGCCATGTTCAGAAGGGCTATAGCAAGCTCCTGTTGCGGGTCAGGAGTATGTGTCGACGCGCTCATGCCCCGTCCTTGCTTTTCCTGGCCCCGATTAGACGAGCCTGCTCTGCGAGTTTGGCCCCCGCTCCCTCAATCGCAGTTTCGAGTTCGCCTTCTCCTGGCATGTCGAGCCCTTCTGCTCGCAACAGCATGTCGACCCACTCATCGAGCGTGTTCGCCTCGTGCAAAGAGGGAGGCCACCCGATCCCGGCGTTGGCTTTGAGGGCTTTGAGTTCGGCTCGTGCATCCTCGCTGAGCTGAGAGGTGCGACCTGCGTAAGTCTCCACCCACGCGGCCCCGCGTGCCTCACCGTCCATTGCGCCCGCCTCTGAGTCCCACGTGACGACCTGCGGCGACCGTGGAGGTGGGCCCGGGTGGGCGTCGGCTTCGGGGCTGCCTGAGTCGGCGTCGTCTTTCTCATCGGCGATGCAAAGCGTTTGGATCATGGCGTATTTGAACGCCTGGGTCATCGCCTTGGTCGCACCCTTGTCGGAGTTGTCCCTCCCGATACCCATGAGGGGGCCGACCGTGATCTGGTCGGAAACACCGCCAGGGCCGTAGACGGTATATGTGACCCGCAGGATCGTGTCGGTCCACGGCTTTTGGTTGACGACGATCTCGCGGGTTTCGTAGCTCTCCACCTTGGGCACGAACACGACGCCATGTTTTGCCAACAGCGGAGCGGCCTCGCTTGTTATGGCCTCGATGCCTCGGTATGCGTAGGAGAATCCCTGCCCTCCCGACGAGGACTGACTGCCCTTCGGGATGCTGGGGAGACCCTTCATCACTTCGGATAGGGCGCTGATGACGTTCGGCACCTTGGCTACATCCACGATCTTCTCCTCGCTCATGACGCTTCCCCCGGCGTAACGGTTACAGACACGGTTCGCGGCGTAGCCACAACCCCTGGGACGACCTGCCCATTTCCATCGACGACCGCCGTCGTGCCGTCGTCGTGGGTGATGACACGGACCCGCTCAGCTAGTTCACCCGCTCGGATGCGTTGCCTCGTCTCGATCAGCGAATCGGCGTCGGGCATCTCGGCTGCCCATTTCAGAGCGAGGTCTTCGGACTCCACCACCGGCCGCGACTCGCTTACCCTTGTAGCGATCTTCCCCGAGGGCAACGGCACACTCTTGATCTCGTCGCCCGACGATTCTCTGACCGCCAATCCGTAGCGTTCGAGGTGGCCCCGGAAAAACGCAACCTTCTTTTCAATCGGGGCGAGTTGCTGATGTTCCCACCGCTGAATCGGCTCCATCCACGCGGCTGCCTGGTGGGCGACTCGCCGCCTCTCGGCCCACAACGCGGCCAGGTGTCGCATCGCCCATTCAGCAGAGCCATCGTCAGTGACCCGCCACGGGTGATGTTCGGCCTCGTCTGTCAGGGGGAAATCCTCATCGAATGGTGGCTCGCTCATCGCCAGTTCTGGCGGCATAACCGGGTTGCTCTCACTCATCGTTTGCTCCTCGCTAGTTGTCCCACCGTTTAATAACGTGTTAACGGGCGTGTCAAGCCTTGCGGGCGAGCCTCGCCGCTATGGCCCGGCGGTAGACCCTCCGGTCCGGCGTAGCCTGGAGCGTCCCTGCCGTGATCGCCTGGGTCACGCACTGGCGGGTTACTCCCAGCAGCCGCGCCGCGGCGGATTGCGTGATGGCCTCAGTTGACCTCAGCCCCACCGCTATGCCCAGGGGCGATGCCGCGTCGGCTGGGTCATCGAGGCAAACGAGAGCGGCGAACCGGGCGATGTCGAGGGGGTCGTCTTCGACCGCGAACCGCCATGCCGTCAAGTCCCCATCAACATTGCACAGCCGCGTAAGGATGTCTCGGCGCACGGGGTCCGGCCTCAAGGTGTGAGCCTCCGCCAGCTCGGCCGCTGGATGCTGCATCCCGCGGGCAGGGTGACGACGCGCGACCGTCTCACCTGCCGCAGCCATTCGTACAATCCCGAGCACGACCACAACACGCTATTGCCGGAGATAGCGATGATGCGCACTGTCCCCCCGAGCTTGGACGCGGGAGAGGGTGATGCCGTGGGCTCCGTCGAGATTACGTGAGCGTGGGCGGAAGCCAAAGGCCACTGCATCACACCGACCACTATCAGCAAGGCGATAACCATCGTTAGCTTTTTCATTTCGTCCTCCTCGGGGTCATCTAGTCATGCGCTGCTCGAGCGCCGGCACATTCCCGGCACCACCACTGGTGCTGTATCTCACGCCAGCCGATGGGAGGATCGGCGCTTACCTTCTGCTCCCCACACCCACCGAAGCAGTCCCACAGTGTGCCGAGCACGGTCATGAATCCGCCCCTCGTTCCAGGTCTGCCCGCATGTTGGCGAGCGTTACCCCGAGCGCGTCTCGGTACCCCCGGCGGTAGGCCACGATCCGCAGCCGATGGACCAGCCACCAGGACACCAGCACGGCTAGACCGATCTGGAGGGCATCGAACATCATGGCCCGAGCGATGGAATCGAGTTCGCGCATTACCACGGCTCCTCTGTTTGCGGTTCAGTGGCCTGGAAAACCCGTGCGTGCAACGCCGAGGTCATCCGCACGACAGCCTTCGCATCCTGGACCATCCACCAGGCCCAATCCGCTGGGTCATGCTCAGTGGCGTTGGCCTCGTGGACGGCGCAGGCCATGCCGAACACCCGATCGGCGGCCTTGAGCGCCTCGGTGGCGGCGTTGCGCAGCGCGTCGTTGGATGGTGATGTGCTCACGACGCGTCCCCCATCACCAGCAGCTCAGCCAGCAGCCCGGCGGGATTAGCGCGGGACCAGTACTCCGCCCCCGCAGCCTCCGCAGCCCACGCAGCATCCCCCGCAGCCGCAGCAGCCCTCGCAGCAGCCTCCGCAGCATCCCCCGCAGCCCTCGCAGCATCCCCCGCAGCCCCCGCAGCCTCCGCAGCCCACGCAGCATCCCCCGCAGCCGCAGCAGCCCTCG
>ERZ1292644.255-Hain-H14-01um-R2-255-length-39575-cov-9_pt1 | contig 38117 bp, 44 predicted proteins | sample MGYA00564402_ERZ1292644 | MGnify/ENA primary metagenome ERZ1292644 (study PRJEB36523, sample SAMEA6512644) | groundwater metagenome | collected 2019-01-09 | study: AquaDiva: Metagenomics assemblies of 32 groundwater samples
GGCCGCGCCGACGGGAACTATGCCTTCCCGGTCTCCGCCTGTCGCCTAGTCGTCACCGCCTACACCAGCGGCAACGTCACCCTCGACCTCCTCCAGGGAATGGGAGACTAAAATGACCGCAGGTGTAACCCAGGCCATTGGCATCTCCGCGGCTTCGTACACGCAGAGCGCTAGCGCCCCTGCAATCGCTAACAGCGCCACGATCGCCACGAACGTTACCTGCACACGGGTCGCACCAGCCGGAGCTGTCACCGGGCTCATCCTTGCTGCTGGTGTATTCCCAGGTCAGCTCTTAACCGTAGTGAACGAATCTGCTGCACTAAGCACGATTACCTTCGCCGCCTCTGGCACCAGCCGCGTTGCCGACGGCGTGCTCTCCATCATCGCCGGCCTCACCGCCCGCACGTTCGTCTGGAACGCTTCAACGTCTCTCTGGTACCCTTGTAAGTAAAAAGGTAATCGAAATGATCAAGCCCACCATCGGTCGCATAGTCTGGTTCTACGGGTCTAAGGATCTCCTTCGCCACCAGCCACTCCCCGCGATCGTCTGCTTCGTCGAGAGCGATGTGAAGGTCAACTTGGAGGTCTTCGGCGCCAAGGGCGGGAGCTTCCCGCGGGAGGGGGTAACCCTGGTCCAGGACATAGAGAAGTCCAAAGCCGAAGAGGCGCTTCCCGTGGGTGAATTCTGCACCTGGATGCCATTCCAGAAGGCCCAGCCGCAGGTCGCCATGAACGTGGAAGAGCGCCTCGCTACGCTGGAAAGCCGCGCGAATCGGCCGCTGCAGCTAACACCTGAGGAAGTAGCCAAACAACTTGAAGTGGCAGTTGACCAGCGAACCGCCGAGGTTCTCAAGGAACTGGAAACCCGCACCGCTCACTTGCTTGCACAGAACGGTGAGCTTCACGAGCGAATTCGCAAACTGGAAGCTGCTTTTGAAGGCGTGCCCTTTCACAAAGCAGTCGAACTCGGTCCTGACGGCCGCCCGAAGCTCTGGGTCCCACCAGGCAACCCTGGAAACCCTCTCCCCGCCGGGGTTACACCCGGGGCTCCGCCGGTTGTTGACGTCCCCTCGAAGCCTCCTGTGCCTAAACAGGTTATATAAAGTCACTCCGTGACCTTCCAGCTCACCAGCGAGATGATCGAGGGGTTCAGCGGTGTCTACTTGTCACCTCGCTATGACCAGGCCCAGCCCACGCCGGAGCTCCACCGGGAGTGCTGGAAGCGCTATTGTTCCCAGCATCCCGCCTGCGCCACCGCCGCTCCGCGGAACCACGCGAAGTCCACCGCGCTCACCCACGACTTCGTCCTCGCTTGTGTCTGCTTTCGTACGGACGACTATATTATCCTCGTCGGTTCTAGCGAAGAACTCGCCATTGAACACCTTGGGGACATTCGAAGTGAACTATCCGATAATGAGGAGCTTCGAAGGGATTTCAAGATAAAGGGGTTTCTAACCGAGGCGAAAACCGACATCATCGTCGAGTGCGAGGACGGCCACCAGTTCCGTATCATCGCTCGCGGTGCTGAGCAGAAGATCCGCGGGCGAAAGTGGCGAGGCAAACGCCCTTCCTTGGTCGTTGGAGACGATCTGGAAGACGACGAACAGGTCGAGAACAAGGACCGCCGGCGGAAGTTCCGTCGCTGGTTCTTCCGGGCGTGCAAACAGGCGCTCCGCGACGGCGGTCGCATCAGGGTCCACGGGACTATTCTCCAGGTAGACTCGCTCCTTTCACATTTGATGAAGAACCGTGCGTGGAACTCCAAGTGCTACCGCGCGCACAAGAGCTTCAACGACTTCAGCCAGATCCTCTGGCCCGAGAAGTTCCCCGAAGCTCGCCTCCGAGCCATTCGCCAGGAATTCATCTCCGAGGGCGACGCCGCTGGGTACTCCCAGGAGTACCTCAACGATCCTCAGGACAACGACGACCAATTTCTCCGTAAGGAGGACTTCCTCCCAATGTCCATGGAGGACCTCGAAACCTTCAAGCGCTACGGCTGCGGTGTGGACTTCGCGATCTCAAAGGAAGACTCCGCCAACCGCACTTCGTTCACTGTCGGCGGCAAGGACCTCTACCGTTTCACTGGCGAACACGACGGGCTTACCAAGCGCTCGTTGATCCACGTCGTAGACGAACGCGTGGACCGCATGCACACTATTGACATAGTCGACGAGTTCTTCGCCATTGCGGAGCGCTGGGGCAAGGACATCGAATTCTACCCTGAAGACGGTGTGATCTGGAAAGCCGTGAAGCCCGTGCTCGATCGCGAGATGCAGGACCGCGATATCTACCTGAACTGCTACCCCCAGCCCGCCATCAAGGATAAAAAGGCCCGCGCTCAGCGCTTGCGCAAGCGTCACCGCGCTGGCGGTATGCGGTTCAACAAGGAAGCCGAATGGTACGAGAACTACGAAGCAGAGCTATTGCTCTTCACTGGCGATAGCGAGGCGCTCGCCGATGATCAGTTCGACTCTACTGCGCATCTTGTCAATGGACTCGAAGCCTCAACGGACGTTGAAGAAGGCGACGAAACCAGTGAAGAAGAACTCGCTTTCGAGCGCGAAGCCCGCGACTTAATGAACAACTCTGGGCGCTCGCCCCACACAGGCTATTAGCTAATGCGCATTTGGGACCTCTCCACTCGCGTCACAGTCGACAGAGACCTCATCGAGGCCCCGAACCTCGTTGATCGTTTCACCGCTGAGGATCTCACCTGCATCGGCGACGCCGTCTGGCATGGGTACACCGCCGACCAGGCCTCGCGCTCCGCGTGGCTACGGCGCTCCAGCGCCGGGATGGACCTCGCCATGCAGATCCAGCGGGATAAGAGCTTCCCCTGGCCCGGTTGCGCCAACATCATTTTCCCGCTGATCTCCATCGCCGCTCTACAGTTCTCCGCTCGCAGCTACTCTAACATCATCACAGGTCCTGAAATCGTCAAGTACCGGGTCGGCGGTGAGGACCCTCAGGGATTCCTTCAGGACCGCGCGGATCGTATCTCCCGCCACATGTCCTGGCAGGTTCTGGTTGAAGACCGCTCGTGGGAGGAACAGCATGACCTCATGCTGATCAACCTCGCGATCGTCGGCTGTAACTTCATCAAGACCTACTTCAGCCCGTCTTCGGGCCACAATGACTCCGACCTCGTAATGGCCCGTGACCTCGTCATTGACTACTGGGCGAAGTCCGTCGACAAAGCCGCGCGGAAGACCCACATCATTCCGCTCTCTAGAAACGAGATTCACGAACGCTGTGTGAAGGAAATCTTCACTTCAAAGGTTCTAGACGAAGCCTGGTTCCAGGGGATCCCTGCGACGACTTCATCTCAACAGGGTGCTCAGCACGACACCCGTGTGGGCATCACCCCCTCCCAGCCCGACGAGGACACCCCGTTCCGCACGCTGGAGCAGCACCGTCTCCTCGACCTCGACAAGGACGGCTACGCCGAGCCCTACATCGTCACGATCGAGGAAACCTCTCACCGAGTGCTCCGCATCACCTCTCGCATCGAACGCGAAGAAGACATCGAACGTATTCACAGCCGCATCGCGGCGATCCATGCAACTGAATTTTTCACGAAGTTCTCCTTCGTCCCGGCGCCAGACGGCGGCATCTACGACGTTGGCTTCGGCACGCTCATCGGCCCACTGAACGAGGGCGTGAACAGCGGTATCAACCAGCTACTCGATGCCGGCACCATGGCGAACTCCAATGGAGGCTTCCTCGGCCGCGGGGCGAAGATCCGCGGAGGCCAGTACACCTTTGCTCCCTGGGAGTGGAAACGAGTTGACTCAACTGGTGACGATCTGCGTAAGTCGCTAGTTCAACTTCCCGTCCGGGAACCCTCTGGCGTGCTGTTCAACCTCATCGGCTTGCTCATCCAGTACACCGACCGGCTTGCCGGCACTGTCGACACCATGGTGGGCGAGAACCCTGGCCAGAACACCAAGACCGGCGTAGCCAACCAGACCCTGGAACAGGGCATGCAGGTCTATAGCTCAATTTTCAAGCGCGTTTGGCGCTCGCTTCAGAGCGAGTTCTCCAAGCTCCACGCGCTCAACCGAGTCTATTTACCAATCAGACAGCGCTTCGGCGACGAAGGCCACTATATCCTTCGCGAGGACTACAACTCCAACCCCGACCTTGTCGCCCCGGCGGCGGACCCTCGCATCGTCAGCGACCAAATGCGCATGCAGCAGGCCGAGGCCCTTGCCAATCGCGCCGCGGTTATCCCCGGCTACAACCGCGGCCTTGTCGAGAAGAACCTCCTTCGCTCTATGCGCATTGACGCAGTGGACAAGTTCTACCCTGGCGAAGCCGCTATTCCGCCGCCTCCGTCCCCGGAGGCTCAAAAGGAACAGCTCAAGATGCAGGTGCGCGAGATGGAAATCAAGCACGAACAGTGGATGTTCATCACAGAGCTTCAGTCCCAGGCGCAGGTCAACTCTGCTACCATTGACAAGCTCAAGGCTGAAACCGCCGCCATAATCGCTTCCATCGGAGCTGAGAAAGCCGCCACCCAGGTAAAGGCCTTCGAAGCCGCTATCAACGCCATCACCGTCCACAACCAAGGCATTAACGATCGTATGAAGGCACTTAGAGAGGTATCGCAAAGTGAAACCCCCGCCGCCGTCTGAAGAGGCCTTTAATGGCTGGTGGGCTGACCCGGTAACCCAGGCGTTCAGGGAATTCCTATTGAAATGGGAAACCTCCCTGAAAGACCAGTGGTCTCAGGGCTCGTTTCAGGACGAAAGCCCTGAAGTAACCCAGAACGCCAATGCGCAGGCGCTTGGTCAGGTAAAGATCCTAAAGGATCTTCGAGAGTTAGATTACTTACAATTTGAAGAGGCATTGAAAGATGACGAATAAAGCAGCGTTCGACGAAACAAACACTATGCTCCCTGACGACTGGAGAACCGTTCGAGGAGCTGGCGGCCATGGGATCGTCTCCAAGCTCAACACCTCTGGCCTTCGGCCTTTCGGCCACGCCGTGCTGGTGGAGCCCTATGAGCCTGAAATCACCAAGGGCATCATCGTGATCCCTGATACCGTCGGCGAGCGAACCAAGATGGTCGAAACCCGAGCACGGGTTATTGACATCGGTCCCGCGGCCTGGGACGACGAGGCCCAGCCTCGGGCCTTCCCAGGTCAAATCGTCCTGATTTCCAAGTACGACGGTACACTCGCTCAGGGGCCGAAAGATGGGAAAACTTACCGACTGGTTAATGACAAAGCTATCTACTGCGGCGTCGAGGAATAAGGCAATGGGAACCGAAGCTGAAACAGATGGCGCCGCCAGCGGCGACCGAACGGTCGAGGACCGCGCGCTGGAAATGGGCTGGATTCCGCCAGATGACTTCAAGGGCGACAAGACCAAGTTCATCTCCGCCGAGGACTTCGTCTCTCGCGGTGAAACCCTCATGCCCCTGCTAAAGGCCAACAACCGCAAGCTCTCCACTCAGTTCGACGACCTTCGCCGCCAGAACGGCGTGTTGAGCAACCAGCTCAATGAAGCCCTGGGTGAGCTCGAAGTCCTCAAAAAGGGCTCCGCCGCGGCTTCCGTAGAGGACCTCAAGTCCAAGCGCACCGACCTCGCCGCCGAGCTGAAGATCGTCCGTGACGCTGACAACACTCAGCGCGAAGTCGAAATTCAAGCTGAAATCTCTGAGGTGAACGATCAGATCCGCGAAGCCGAGAAGCTCGCCACGGCTCCTGTTGTACGGCGTCCAGCGCCGAATAGCTCCGCTACTGAAGCCCCTGAGCATCAGGCCTTCCTCAAGGCCAACCCCTGGTACGGAACCGACAAGCGCAAGACCACTATCGCCAACGCCATTGGCCAGGAAATCAAGTCCGAAGACCCTTCGCTCGTGGGCAAGCCCTTCTACGACCGCGTGAACGAGGAGCTCGAGAAGACCTTCGGTCACCCCAAGCGCAACGGGACCTCCCGGGTCGAGGGCGGTGCCCGAGGCACTTCAGAGGGCGGTGGCGGCTCCTCCACCGGTAGGACCTACTCTGATCTCCCTGCAGACGCCCGTGCCGCGTGCGACTCCCAGGGAGCAAAGCTCATCGGCGCTGGCAAAAAGTTCAAGGACCAAACCGCCTGGCGCTCCTACTACGTCGATCTCTACTTCAAGTAAAAAGGTAGTTGAAAATGGAAATCTCCAATCTCGGAATGCAGCCTAACCCTGGGTCACTTCGTCAGATCGAGGAACGCGCCAGCGAAGAGCGCAAGCGCGTTCCAATGTCGGTTCCTCGCCGGAGGTTGGAGTGCACGTCGATTCCTGGCTATCATCTCTACTGGGCTCGCGAGGAAGACATCGGTCTCTTCATGGACGCGGGTTATGAGTTCGTCTCTCGTAGCGAATCACGCGTCAACTACCGCGACCGAGTCGCCGGCCGCGCGAACGAGGACGGTAACTTGGACCTCGGCGACCGCGTCAAGATGTGGGGCGGCCGAGGCGAAGACGGCCGTGCCTACTACCACATCCTCATGAAGATCCGCGAGCAGTGGTACGAGGAAGACCAAACCCTGCTCCGCAACCACAACGCGAAGATCCTCCAGGCAATCTTCCGTGGTGAAATAGTCATCGACACCAGTGCTGAAGGCAAGTCCAGCGGTGGTGATCTGTCCCAAAGGTACGTCGATAAGGAAAGGACCTCCATGGTCCGTGGTTCGCCAGCTAGCGCTCCGACTTCGCTGTTCCAGCGGCCTCAGCGCAAGCACACTTAATTCCTTAAACTTGGAGATCTTCAAATGCCGAACGTCAATCGACCTTCAGGCTTGTCTCCCGTGAAGTACCTGGGTGGTGCTGATTGGGACGGCAAGGTTAACATCTACTCCATCGCAGCGGCGGACACCGGAGCGTACTTCCCCGGGGACCCGGTGATTCTCAGCGGCGACGGCGACGTGAACGGGATTCCTGGTGTGACCCTTCACACCGCTGGAGCCAACCCGATCATTGGCTGCGTAGTTGCTGTGGGGACGACTCCGCGCGGCGGCCCCTACATCAACCCCAACGACCTCACCGCGACCAGTCGTCCCTCTGGGGCTCAGACCGCCGTCTACTACGTCGCTGTCGCGGACGACCCGTTCATTCTGTTCGAGATCCAGGAGGACTCCGTCGCCGCCACCCTCGCGGCGACCAACCTCGCTCAGAACTTCTTCCTCGCGGCGACCACTCCCGCCACGGGGGTGAAGGTCTCTGGCTGGATGATCGACTCAAGCGACGCCACCAACAACACGGCCTCCCCGGTGAAGTTGTACTCGCTAGTTCAGCGACTCGACAACGCCATCGGGCAGTTCGCCAAGTGGATCGTGCTCCTCAACAATCACCCTTACAAATCCAGCGGCACCGCGGGCATCTAAGCCCACAGTCCACTCACAACTTCAGGAGCTACTACTATGCCAGGCGGTGTAATTACTACAGGCAGTCACCCGAAAGCCCTTTGGCCCGGGATTCATGCCTTTTGGGGCCAGATCTACGAGGCTCACCAGACCGAGTACACGGATCTCTACTCGGTAGAGGACTCTGGAAAGTCCTATGAAGAGGACGTCCAGATCACTGGGTTCGGGCTTGCGCCCTTCAAGGCCGAGGGCGCACCGATCAGCTATGACTGGGAAATCCAGGGGGCGGTTCAGCGTTATACGCACTTGGCGTATGCCCTGGGCTACAAGGTGACTTTCGAGGAGTTGCGTGACAACCTCTACGAAGTCATCTCCATGCGCCGTGCTCGCGCTAACGCGTTCAGCATCGCGCAGACCCTGGAGAACATCGGTGCTTCGGTGTACAATGATGCCTTCACCGGCGCGGTGTTCACCTTCGGAACCGGTGCGACGTTGGTGTCGGCTTCGCAGGTCAACGCGACCGGCGGAACCTTCTCCAACCGTCTCACGCCAGACGCGGATCTCTCCGAGGCTTCCTTGGAGGACATCGCTATCCAGGCCATGGGGCTTCAGACCGACCGCGGTCTGCTGATCAACATCATGCTGGAGTCCCTCCATATCGCCCGCCAGGAATGGTTCAACGCGAACCGCATCCTGAAGAGCGTGCTTCAGAGCGACACCTCGTCGAACAACATCAACGTCCTCAAGGCGACTAACGCGATCCCGAAGGGGATCAAGATGAACCATTACTTCACCGCTCCGCGGAGCTGGTTCGTTCGAACCAACTGCCCGAACGGCATGCAGTGGTTCTGGCGCGATCACCCGATGTTCGATCAGGACAATGACTTCGATACGAAGAACGCCAAGGCCGGGACCTACTTCCGCGCCTCAGCGGGCGCCACAGACCCCAGGGGTATCCTGGCTAGCAACGGCCCGTAAGGGCTGATTAAATCTACGTGGGTTCTCAACCGGGACCCCACGTAGATTCTCCGGTTTCACTTTGAACATAAAGGGTGCAGCCCTTAGGAGCCTCTCATGCCTACTCCTCGTTTGATGACCAACTACCCTGGCGGCTTCGCTAATGGACTTTCAGTCCGCGGACAGCCCCTCCTCCAGAGCCAGCCCGGCTCGTTCTACTGGGTTTCGAACTCCCGCACCATCCCGCCAGGTGCTGTCGGCGGCAGTGACGGCAACCCCGGAACCTTCACCAAGCCCTTCTCGACGCTCGCGGGGGCGCTGCTTCAGTGTCAACAGGGCGCCGGCGACATCATCTTCATCAAGCCCGGTCACCGCGAAGCGATTTCCAACGCCACCGCAACTGCGCTCAACGTCTCTGGCACCGCCGTTATCGGCTTGGGCTCAGGTAACCGCCGACCGACTTTGGTCTTCGACACCGCTGCTACTGCGAACATTCCAGTTCGCGCTTGCGGCATCGCCCTTCAAAACCTGCTGCTCATCGCGAACTTCGCCGACGTCGCCTCGCTCTTCACCGCAGCTACCGTCGCCACCGGCACGACCTCCACCATCACCGCAGCGGCTTCAGCCGCCGGCGGCGTGCCGACGTTCACCGCAGTCGCGATCGGCGCCGGTACCTTCTACCCCGGCATGTCGCTCTCCGGTACAGGTGTCCTCCCAGGCACCATCATCCTCCGCCAGCTCACTGGCACAACCGGCGGCATCGGTACCTATGAGGTCTCACTCAACCAGACAGTGGCTTCCACCACCATCAGTGGCATCACTCCGGACTTCGCTATCGAGAACTGCGAGATCCGCGACACAACCTCGGTGCTCAACGCGCTCACGGTGTTCACCGCCAGTGGTACCGCCAATGCTTGCGACGGATTCTACTTCTGCAACAACCGGGTAAAGAGCCTCGGTACCACCGCGGCCACCACAGCGATCAAGACCACAGTCGGCCAGGATCGCTGGAAGATCTGTGGGAACTTCGGAGTGTCGGCGGTGCTCAACGACACGGCGGCGATGCTCGCGGCTGGCGCTGGCCAGCTTACGGCGCTGGAAATCGCTTACAACGTTTGGGAGCGACCTTCAACTTCTACTACCGGCGGTAACATGGTGAGTGGCTCAGGCAACGCCTGGACTGGCATGGCCTACGACAATCGCTTCACAAATGCTGACGCTACTTCAGGCATCTGGATTGCCACAGGTCACGGCACAGCTTTTGGCTTGAACGAGAATTACGATCTGTTTGGCACTACCATTACCGATCGTTCCGGTGTGCTTTCACCAGTTGCTGCTACCTAAGGAATAGCTATGAACCTTGTGAAACTCACAACTCCTACACTGGGGATCCAACTAGATTCAGCTACAGGCGATATAGTGCTGTCTCTAGCGGAGGCTCCTTTCAGTGAAAGACCGCCAGGAAAGGTAGTTGATGTGCAGAGCTACGCTAACAACGCGTTTCTAACTGGCGTTAGCCTAACAGCTAAAACTTGTACTCTAAGCTTTGACTTCGGTGAAGTCGAGCCTCGAAACACAAGTCTACAACTCCTCGTCAGCTACGACCCCCTCGCCTAAGGAGCCCTCGTGACCACTCCCGCTACCTTCAACACCCCGGAGCGCATCATCCGCGAAGCTATGCGGGAAGCCAAGCTTCTGGGGAGGGGCCAAAACCCCTCCTCAGAGGCCTTCGCCGACTACCTCAATCGTCTCCAGGACATGGTGAACCAGTGGCAGACCCAGGGGTTGAAGCTCTGGCTCGACCACGATCTGAACATCGGGCCGCTAGCCGCTGGGCAGTCTCTTTATACCTTCGGCCCCGCCGGCACGATCAACATGACGAAGCCGCTCCGCGTGCTTCAGGGCTACTACGTTGAACTCGCTGGCGCTGTGCGCCGGCCGCTTCTCGTGCTATCCCGCGAAGAGTACTTCCGTCTCTCAACCGTCGCTCAGACCGGCGCCATCAACTCGTACTACGTTGACAAGCAACTCCTCACCCTCAACGTCTACCTCTGGCTCACCCCAGACGCTCAAGCCACAACCGGCGAAGCCCATGGGATCTTCCAGCAACAAGTCGACCACCTCATTTCGCTCAACCAGCAAATGACCTTCCCAGTCGAATGGTACCTCGCCCTCATGTGGGGGCTAGCCTCGGAGATTTGCGGCGGCCAGCCTCAGGCCACCATGGATCGCTGTGAGAAAATGGCTGGGAAGTACAAAGCGGAGCTTGAGGATTGGGACGTTGAAGACGCTTCCACCTCGTTCGCTCCTGACCAGCGCATCGTCTACCAAACGAGTTCGTTTCGCTAATGGCCAAGCGTACCTTCAACCGCCCGCCCTCGGGCTACACCCAGTACCCTTCCGAAACGCTCCCTGAGCGTTGGCCGCTAGCCACTCTCACCCAGCCCCGCAACATCAGCTACAACCGAGACGCTCGGCTCATCAACTGCTACGTTGAGCTCGACCCGCAGACCCAGGAGTACCTCGTAGAGAAGCGTCCTGGTGTTGCCCAGCCACTGAACCTCGGCTCTGGAGAGGGTCGTGGTATATTCAACTGGCGACCCAACACAGGCCCCATAGGCGCCGGTGGTGTTTATAGCATAGTGGGCGCGCAGATCTTCAAGAACGCCGTTCTCTTCGGCGCGGTCAGCGGCGCCGGTAGCTACGTCTTCGAACCCATGCTCGAAGGTCCTTACGTGTTCTTCAACAACTCGCTGGAAGCCTACTACACCGACGGGACTACCCTCACTACAGTTACCGACCCGGACTTCCCCACCGGAGGCTTCTGCCTCGGCGCCGCGTACCTCAACCAGCGTATGTATATCATTCGCTACGACGCTGGTATCCAGGGTTCCGACGCCGGTAACCCTGGTGCCTGGGACCCGCTCAACTTGATCTTCGCCCGGAACAACCCAGACGGTGGAGTAACGATTGCAAAACAGTTGAGCTACATCATCGCGCTGAAACAGTGGACCACGGAGTTCTTCGAAGACGTCGGGAACCCTACCGGATCGGTGCTTCAGGTCGTAGACGGTGCGATGCTCAACTACGGTTGCAGCGACGCCCGTACCCTTCACGAACTCGACGGGACGCTCTTCTGGGTAACCGCGTCTAAAGACGGTGCGCCACAAGTTGGCCGTCTCGACAACCTTACCTTCAAGATCATCTCCACGCCGCCGATCGAACGCTTGCTGAAGTCTGTTGCGAACTTCGCCATCATCGACGTTAGCGCCTTCTCGTTGAAGCTCGGCGGCCACCGGTTCTACGTTCTGAACATAGAGACCATTCCCTTCACCTTGGTCTACGACCTTGATCAGAACTTCTGGTACTACTGGAACGACCCCAGCGGCATAGCCTGGCCCTACGGCTCTTCCACTCTCCTCAACGACCAGATTCTTCTACAGCGAGTCAGCAACGGTACACAAGTCACCTGCGACGCCGACTACGTCTATCCTACGGATCTAGGTTCTTCTGCAGTCGTCGACATCTACACTCCGAACTTTGACTTCGGCGTCAACCGTGTTAAACAGTTGAACATGAAGTACTTCAACTCTGACCAGACCACCGGTTCGGTGCTTCAGGTACGTTACAGCGACGATGACTACCAGACCTATTCGAACTTCCGCCTAGTCGACCTAGGCCTCATTCGTCCCTCTCTGGACAACGAAGGTTCGTTCCAGCGGCGCTCGTACAACTACCGCCACGTGTGCCCAACCGCCTTGCGCCTGCGATCCTGCGACCTTCAGATCGACATCGGTACGGGCTAGTGGCTGACCAGTTCCAAGTCCCTCCATTTCGCTCCGAGGTCGTCAAGGATCCAGAGGACCTGTTGAAGCAGAACTTCTTCACCCCTCACTGGGTGGGCTGGATACTTCAGCTCTACAAGGTCATTCGTTTCAGCGGCCTCGCCGCGAACTACGAGAACGGCCTTCCAGGCTACAGCGGCGTCATCGTGACCGCACAGTTAACCGCCCTTGGCGCCCAGGGCTCCATGACCTTTGCCAACGGCATTTTGGTTGCACAAGTTCAAGCAACTTAGGACACTCCTATGGACGAAGGCTTAACAGATATTGACTTCTCTGACAGCGTAGGGTATTCCGGTTCCAGCCTCGCGGATATGAACTTCGCTTCCGGAGATGATTCCTACTGGGGAGACTTCTGGGGCGGGATGCAGAAGGTTCTCAGCTCCGACATGACTAAGAACCTTCTGAACTTCGGTTCGGGCCTCTACGGCCTCTACGAAGCCGACAAGATGAAGGACATGGCGAAGGACGCTTACAAAGCTAGCGACCCCTTCGGCAAGTACCGCTCGGTCTACGGGGATCAGTTGCTGGCACTTATGGCAGATCCCTCGTCTATCACTAAGCGCCCGGGGTATCAGTTCCAGTTCGACCAGGGAGCTGAAGCCGTTCAGCGCAAGCTGGCTTCCAAGGGCTACGGTGGAAGCGGCAACATGGGCGTCGCCCTGACCGAGTACGGACAGAACTTCGCCTCCTCGTACTTCGACAAGGAGGCGACGAGGCTCGCCACGCTCGCAGGGGCGAACATTTCGCCGAACTTCAGTTCGTCGCTCGGCGGTTATGCCTCCGGCATTGACACAGCCTCAGCCGCGCTGGCGAGCTTGGGCTACGCAAGCGTCTACGCTGGCGGAGCTTCTCAGGGCACACCGGGGGCTTCCCCCCCGCGCCCTAACCCCGCTGGCGGGGAAGCCGCTAAAGTAGGTACTGGACTGGAACTCGTCGGCCGCGGTATTGGTAGCTTTGAAGGCCTGGGAGCAACTGGCGGAGCCATTAACAACACAGGTGGGCTCATAAGTGGAGTCTCCAAGGGCGGAGTCGCTGGCTATGGAAGTGCCTTGGCCGCTGGCGCTAATCTTGCAAGTCTCGCCGGCTACGGCGGCACCGCTGCCACAGCTGCCGGAACCCTCGGTAACGCCGCGGCTGGCAACTACGCCGGCGCTGTGAAAGGTGCCGGTACCCTTTATGGCGCCTCAACTGGAGCAAGCTCCGCTGCTGTCGCAAGCGGTGCAACCAGCACCGCCGCTGGGGCCTCCGCTTCTTCACTGCTAAACAACGCAGCCGCTATTTACACCGGGTTCAAGTCCTTAACCACGAAGGAAGGCAAGTTCGCCGGCACCGCTAACACTGCCCTAGCAGGTTATCAACTTGGCGGCTGGCCTGGTGCCATCATCGGCGCTGTAGTAGGCTACGCGCAGGAAGGTGGTTTGAAAGACGCTCCGCCCTATGACGCCGCCGGGTTCTCGGGTACGACGATGGATAAGGCTTGGCAGGATCAGAACCTTGCTAGACTAGCCTCTAACCCAGTGGGTTCAATAGCTTCGAAAGTGGGAATCCGCTCGGATTCTATAACTGGGAAGCTCTTGGACCCCTCGGGCTGGTTCAGCAAGCACGGCGATGAAAAGCGTAATATGAAAGCCTTCCTTGGCGAGAACCAAGTCACTGACGCTGGTAGCGGCAACTACGCCCTGCCTGACGGCAAGGTTATTTCTAAGCAACAGTTACAGAGTCTAGCTGGTACCTGGTACGGCGCCAAGTTTGCTCCTGACGGCAACCAGGAAGACTGGCAAAAGCGCTTAGTTCAGGAGCTAGCTACGCTTTACCAGGAAGGGCCGTAAGATGGCTAACATGTTCGGTGCGCCGGAAGGCGTCTCTCAGGCTGAAAGCGACCTGCGAGCTAACAAGCTCGCTGAGATGTCACTCGCCAAGGGGGCTGTGGAACTTGAGATCGCTCGTGTTAAGCTCGACGAGAACAAGAAGATGCTAGAGATGATGGCACAGGCGACGGAATCGCCCTCGGCGCGGAACCTCAATCTCGCTGACTCCATGACCAACCTCGCCACTATGGCGATGAAGAGCGGCTTGCCGGATCAGGCTAGGGAGTTCGCCGAAACCGGAGCGACGCTTCGTCGTACCACGTCGGAGATCGAGGATAAGAACTTCAAGCAGAAGATGGCTCACTTGGGGCTCCTCAGTTCACTGATGTCCGGCGTTCGAGATGAACAAAGCTGGCGGCAGGCCAACGCGATGTTCAAGATGCAAACCGGCCAGGACACGCCTTACGCGAAGATGCCCTATAACCCAAGGTTCGTGGAACAGCTTCAACAGGGCACCGCCACGGCGAAGGACCGGGCGCTGACGGAAGCCGCGAAGGCTAGACAGAAGTCCTCTGAGGCCTCCGCTCGTGAGAACGAAGCTCGCCTCCCGCTCATCCGTGCGCAGGTTGAAGAAACCCGTGCCAGAACGGAGAAACTCCGCAAGGCTGGTGCGCTTCAGGTCATCCCCAAGTCCACCGACGTAAAGGTCATCAAGGACCTGATCGTCAACGAGTACGGTGCAGGGGTAATGTCAGAGGAAGCCACCATGCTCGCACAGCCGGTTGCCGAGCGCATGCTGGAGATCCTCAAGGACTCGAACATCTCGCGAAGCCAGGCGTCGCAACGCGCGTTTCAGGAAGCTAAGTCCAATGGCCACTTCGGCGGACTCCGCCCACGAACGAAGATGAAGGGAAGGATTGATAACCCCTTGGACATCCCGACCAAGGACGGCAAGGCCGACCCCTCAAAGCTTCGAACTAACCTTTACTACAAGGGCATAGGGAAGTTCGCCGGGGAGACGTTCCTTTGGAACGGGAGTGGCTTCCAGAAACCCGAAGCCGCGCCGAGTGAGGAGGAAGACGAAGTCGTCTCTGAAGAGGCCTCCGAGGACGACGAGCTGACCGCTCAGCGCAAGGCGGAAACCGGCGGTAAGTACGACCCGGATGACTACGACGACCCGAACGACTATGACCCTGGTGACTACAAGGAAGCCGAGTGATGGCTCAGGAAGTCACCTTGGATGAGATGTTCGGGACACCACAGGTAACCGGACAACTCAAGCCTGGTAACATCGACCTGCAAAAGCGACCAGTTGTCAAACGACCTAGTGGTGCTGTTGCTACTGTTAAGTCCTTCTCCATCGGGACTCCAGATGGAGAAGTTCTACTTCCTTCCGTAAGTGACGACGGACGAATGCTTTCTGAAGCCGAAGCCATCGCCCTGTACAAGAAAACCAAAAAGCACTTGGGCATCTTCAGCACTCCAGAAGCCGCTACGGAGTACGCTAAAAAGCTTCATGAAGATCAAGACCTGAGATACGGGGATGGCAGGTCAGAGACGACTATCAGCCTCGAAGACATGGGCTTGCCTTCAGCCCCGGTGGAAGCCGATAAGGGGTTCTTCGCCCGCCAGTGGGATAACCTCAAGCTCATGAACGAGGAAGGGAAGAAGGAGTTCCTTGAGAGCCCAGTGAAGTCCGCCTACGGCGTCTACTGGGGCGCCGCCAAGTCCCTCGCCAGCGGCATAGTCGGCCTGGGCGAAACAGCTGCTAAAGGCTACGCTGGTTTAACCAGTATGATCGCTGGAGGTGGGTTTGACAAGGGATCTGAGTCAGTAGACAAGTGGCTGGAAGCTGATCGGGAGGCTTCAAAGGGACTGTTGTATATTAACCTGGCGCCTGACAGTCAGCTGGAGGAGGGCTTCAATAAGCTTCTAGGTATCATTCCTGAAGGTATCACCGCCGCAGGCGATACGGTTTATGAGAAAACTGGTAGTGCCCTCGCGGGCTCCGGATCGCAGACGCTCTTGACCTTGTTGACGCTAAAGCCCTCCGCCGCGACGAAGCCCTTTCAGGCTTTCAAGAAAGTCTCCAAGGGCGAACGGGTTACCGCCGGGGCGAAAGCCGCGGGGGAGAAGGTCTCCTCGGCGATAGACGAACTCTCTGTCACCGATCCCAAGGCCGTTGAGGCCTTGAAGGAACACGTGAAGGGCGCGGATCCTGAGCTCGGAGAGCTCCTGGACAAAGCGCTTAAGGAAGCCAAGGGCAAGAACCCTGTTGACGTTGGGGTTGAAGTTGCGAAGCAACCCGAACCGGCGAAGCCCACAGGCCCAGACTACCGCTTGGAGGAAGTTGAGGGGAAACTTCACATAGTGAAGTCCGATGGGAAGTGGAAGTCCCAGCCGATCTCGGATCGCAACGCGGCGAAGTTGAAGCTCGAACAGCTGAACGAGCTGGCGGAGAAGAACTCTGAGCTGAAAGTGAAAGCCGAGGGACTGAAGAAGTCCACGGAGGGTATCTCGAAGAGTGTCGAACAGGGGATGAAGGTTCTCAGTGAACTCCCCATTGCGCCGGAGGTCAAGATGACTTCGGTGGAGCGGCGCTCCGCGCTGCGGCTATCGAACGAAGCTTATGCGGAACAGCTGCGTAAGGAGGGTGGTAAGCTTACTGAAGAAGGAAAGCGAGCGCTTGAAAGGCTTAGTAAGGCTACTGACAACGTCGTAGACATCACTACTAAGTTAGAGGAGAAAGAGTTCAAAGCGATGAGCTCTCAGCTTAGAGAAGTTGGTATAAAGAGCAGTTTTGAATCTGTAGAGACTTTAGCCAAGGACTACGAAGCTGTAAAGAACAAAGTCCCTAAGGACGAACGGGATAGTGTTTCTGAAAGAAGAATCAACGAGGCTGTTGAGGAGCTTAAAGCTCTAAAGCCTGAAGACAAAGTCAAGATCGAAGAAAAGCTCGCTGTGTTGAAGTACGAACTTGAAACAGGTGTGAAGTCTATGAACTTCAACCTGGAACGAATTAACAAACCTGGGTATGACAAAGCCCGTGATAGTGTGTGGAGATCTGGGAAGGACGAAGCTGTTAAAGCGGAGAACCAGGTTCAACAGAGCTTCAAGGTACTTCAAGAGAATGCCCTTGAACCCCCAGGAATGGAGCTGGTAAAGGGCAAGCTCACCGAGTACTACGAGCAGCTCATACGAACGGTGAACCCCGAGGCCCTCGGCCGCGAGGCCCAAGTCGCCGCGAGCACCTTGGCGAAGCACATCGCTATAGAGATGCAGAAGAACTCCACCCTGGTTCACCGGGCGACGGAACGCCAGAGGTTCTGGGATCGGCGGCTGTCCACTGTGGCGGACTTCCTCAAGAAGTTCGAAAAGGGCCAGAAGTTCTCTGATCCTGTTCTGCAACAAGTCGCCGAGGCCTACCGTGCTTGGAACGAGAGGATCTTCAAACAGGATCAAGCCCTCGGGATCAAGTACGAGCCCAAGGACAATTATCTCTTCCACGTTTTCGAGGACTCCGCCAAGGTAAGCGAGTTCTTCCGCAAACACTACGGGAACAAGTGGAACAACCCTGGGTTCATGAAGGACCGGCAGTTCGAACTCTACGACCAGGCGGTGAAGGCTGGGTTCAAGCCGAAGTTCAAGAACCCTGAGGACATCATGCTGGCCCGCCAGCATGCCTCCGACGTGGCGCAGATGCAGGTTGAGGCGCTTCGCGAGATGAAGAACCAGGGGATCGCTATCCTCGTAGAGGGTGACAACCGTCCGCAGAACTGGAGTGCAAAGGAATGGCGAGCGCCGAACGGGGAGCGGTACTGGGTACATGACTCCGCGGACGCGGTGCTTCACAACGCGTTCAACACACAGTCCCTGTGGGCTATGAAGGGTATCGGCGGAGACATCTTTCGCGGAGCGATGTTCCTCAAGAACACTACAGTTCCTATTGCGCTTGCGCTTAGTCTCTTCCACCCCCTCCACGTAGCGACGATCGCTAATGCAACTGGAATGGTTCGGGCTTCCAAAGGACTGTTGAGCGGCACGGTTACTCCAGCTCGCTTTGTGAAGGAAATGATTGAAGCCGGTGTGTATAAGGACCTTCTAGGTGAAACCGGCGGACAGCTCGGGACGATCTTCGGCATGGAGCCCAAGGGGGGCTATCGCCTGTTGAAGGCTTACCAGGGGAAGCTTAAGGACACTCAGATCACCTCCGGTGACCGTCAGGCTCTCACCGCTATGGCCGAAGGCGGGTTTATCCCGGAGATGTCCTCGCAGTTCAAGACCACCGCGATAACCAGTTTCCGCGAGGCTATCGCTCGGCGCTCCGCGAGCGCGCTCTGGCACGCTCCCTTCGCCGCGATCTCGGCACTCCAGCGACCGATGTTCGAGATCTGGATTCCTTCGTTGAAGATCGCTAGTTACTTGAAGGACGTTAAGACCGCGCTGGAAACCAACCCGAAACTCGTTCAGGACACCACCGCTCGCCAACTTGCCTTCCGCAAGCTCGCCAAGAGCGTCGACAACCGTTACGGGGAAATGGCTTACAAAACTCTGTTTTGGAACCGCTGGATTAAAGACCTCGCGGTGGCGAATACCCTGTCGCTTGGCTGGCAGATGGGGTTCATAAGGGAGTACGGAGGTGGCGGAATGGACCTCGCGCGGCTTCCGCGAACCAAGGGTTCCTTTGTGGAGAAGGTCTCTAAGGGCGACCTCGACCGGCCGCTGTTCGTTACCTACTACACAGCGCAAGCGCTGGCCTACGGCGGTCTGTTGACCTGGGCGCTTAGCGGGGAGGAGCCCCAGAGCCTGGAAGACTACGTCTACCCGCGGACTGGTGAAACGATGCCCAACGGTCGGCCGGAGCGCGTGAACACTATGTTCTACCCGAGGGAGTTCGCCTCCATCTACCACCACGTGGAGAAGGAAGGTCTCGTGGGGGGACTTGGACACCTTGCTAGCTCAAAGGCCTCTGGCGTCGTGGGGCTCACTAGCGAATGGGCACGAGGGGTTAATGACTTCGGAGAGGAAATCCGCGACCCTGATGCGCCGGCTTACAAACAGCTCCAGCAGACCCTCGCGGCGACGTTGGAGGAACTCCAGCCGATTTCAATCCAGGCGATTCGCGAGTCCACAAGCGAGAACAAAGTTCGCTCGGTGGTGCTGAACGTCTCGGGCTTCAGCCCGGCGCCGAAGTACGTTACTGAGACGAAGACCGAAGGTCTCATCACAGGGACCTTTCGAAAGTACTTCACTCAAACCCAAACGCCTTTCGAGAAGGCCCAGTTCTCTGACGATCGTCGCAAGTTGAGAAAGGCCTTCGAAGCCGGAGACAGCGACACCTACTCCACTGTGCTGGAAAAGATGCAGGAGAAGTTCGAACTAACTGGGATGGAAGTCCGCCGGCTTGAACGCTCGCTTGCGAAGGGCGAGGATCCACTTGTAGCGATGTTTGGCCGTCTTACCTGGCGGCAGCAGAAAAAGATCCTCGACCAGATGACCGAGGAGGAGCGCGAGGTTTACCTACCTGCGAGTAACAAGGAACACTTGCGCTACAGCTACGAACCGCCGGAGGAACGCTAAGTGGGCGGTCCGGTTAAAGGTAAGGCCGACTATCTAGCGCTCGGTGACTGGAACGCTACCTGCTCCATGTGTGGGAGGAAGTTCAAGGCCTCTCAGATGGTCAAGAACTGGCAGGGACTCTACCGTTGTCCGCTCCACAACGAACCTCGTCAGCCTCAGGACTTCGTCCGCGGGGTTCAGGACATTCAAACAGTTCCTTGGGCACAGCCACCAACGGACATCGACATTCTAATCTGCACCCCGAATGGGCTTTCAGCCATTCCTGACTTCGCCATCCCCGACTGTTCCATCCCCGACAACATTATTTTCTACCCTGATGTGAGCGCTTAACTATGCCGCTTCAAAACTTTATCGCTAAGAGCCTCCCGGCGATTAGTGCAGCTTGGCTAAACGTCGTCGACGCTCTCAAGTTCACTGTCTTCGACGACGCTACGACGAAGGCGCAAGCCCGCGCCGCACTATCACTAGACGCGGGGGTGTTTGCCTGGCAAGGAATCGACAGTGGTGCGGTGAACGCGGCTGTTGTGACGCCAATCGGCGCTACGACACTGACGTTAGTTCAGGGCCTGCAGGTTACCTTCAAAGGCATAACAGCTAACACCGGCGCGGCGACGCTGAACTTCGCTGGAACTGGTGTGGTTGCTATCATCAACCAGTTCGCTAGTGCGTTAACCGGCGGGGAGCTGAGTGTCTCAGCTACACTAGAATACAACGGGACTAGCTGGCAGATAGTGAGTGGAAGCATTCCGCCTTCTATGGCGAGAACGACACTGGAGACTTCCCAGGGAGTGATGCCAGTGAACTTCACCCGTCCGCCAGGCGATCCTCGGCGGATGCACGTGATTACGGTCTCCGATGAAGAGCTCGTCGGGCTCTACTGTCATGGGTTCGTACCCACCTATGTGGATTCAGATACCTTCACAGTTCCAGGAGACGCCACGACTCTGTGGCCAGAGCGCACGCGTATAGCGGTTTTTGGAGCCTCTGGCGGAAGACAGTACTGTCAGGTTCTAACCATTGCCTTCGCCGCTGGCATCACTACAGTAGACGTTCGCTTGGAGAACGCCAACCTACCACTTGACCCTGTAGCGATTTTGAAGTTCACCAGTGTTCAACTCGCCCACCTGAACACCTTCATGATGGACTATGACGGCTCACAGGTGATGCAAATCACTAACAAGAACACCGGGCCTAACGCAGCGACGCAGCTCTTCGTAGGTAACTTTGTTGACAGTGGCGTTGGCCTCATCGGCACCTTCCCTACTACTGTAGGCTCGTTCCCTGGTGGAGTCTTCTACAGCCTCGCTCCTACCAACCCGATCGCGGCGGTGACTACTGGGCTGGACATCCCCATGTGCTTTGTCACTCATGATCGCTGTAGGTTGATCCTCGACGGTGATGGGCTGCCGGCGCAGTTCACCTGCGGCTTGGTTATCCAACAGACTACAGAGAACCCGAACGGGTCGTCGACTTCGAAACTTCAAATCGACGGAACCGCGACGGCTTATCTGTCGCTAGAAGTCGCCGGTGTCGAACAGGCCATAATGACTGTCAACACGACTATGGTCTTTGGAACGGTTACGAACATTCCACTGCGCTTTATCTCCAACGGAGCAGAACGAGCTTCTATTGACGGAGCAGGAAACATCGTTGCTGGTCCAGCCGCTGGAGCGATTTCCACCAGCGCGACAGATGGGTTTCTCTACATTCCTTCTTGCGCCGGGATACCTACAGGAACACCAACTGCCAAGAGCGGTATGGTACCCATGGTAGTTGACACCGCTAACAACAGGCTTTACTTCTACAGCTCTGGCGCCTGGCAGAACGCTGGGCCTTAAGACGTAGCCTTAATCCACTTGAAAACCCAACTGGTTCCTTGTTGGAGTTTCTGTATGTAACCTGCCTGAATAGCCCCGGCTATAATGCCTTCGAAGTCGCGGAGCTGAGGGAAATTCAAGTGGACTTCCTGATAAGCGTGAGCGTAGCTCACAGTACCACGTTGCTCGATGAATTTGAGCAAGCGCTCGGTTTGAATTGACTCCTCAGTTCGGCCGATTTTGGAGAATACCTTAGGCATGTCGGCTTCAAGATCTACGATCATCTTTTCCGCCACGGCGAACTCGGCTTCGGTGATTTCCATGGAAGAGCCCTTGGCGGCACTGAGCACCATGGAGAGCTTCATAATGTGGGTTTCCTTCCTCGCAAGGTATCCGCCGAAACGATCGCCGGAGAGGCCTTCAGGCGGGTGGTCGAGGTGGTAGTCGTACCAGGCGTGAACCCACTGGCGGCCGCTGGCGGTGATCTTAAAGGGACCCGCGAGGCCGCTAGCTATTTGCCCCAAGTCCTCAATGAGCTTCTTCCTCGTGTCGTCGAACCCTGGTGGTGCGACTTCGTCTGGAAGCGCGATGCGCTTGAACTTCTTCTCACAGTAGACGAATAGACAGCGCGAGGTGAAACCTCCTCCAATGGTGTACTCGGGGAAGTTCCCCGCGATCCACGCGGGGGTGGTACAGGCGATGAGGTTGATCCAGGGGTTTTCAACCGTGTCGTTGCCGGAGGTCTTGGTGACCTTGCGGAACGCGCCCTGTTTGGAATCCCACAAGGTGACCAGAAGGTCAATCATCTCGCGGTCCTGGGGGTTAACGAGGTTGCCGAACTCACTGGACTCTAGAGTGAGTGCACACTGTCCGTGCCAGTCGCCGGTTCCCTTGGGCCATTCGAACTGTTCGTGACAGGCCGCGAAGGCGGTGACGAGGGCAGGCCAGGAGACGACCTCGGGGCCGAAGTTTATGCCGGGCACCTTGCGGAGGAGGTCCACCGCGATGGCGGTGGTGGTGGACTTGGAGACGACGCCTGGCGGCGCCACGATTACGATGTAGTGGTTGCAGAGCCACTTGAAGTGTCGCATGTCGATCCAGACCCGGCGGCGCATCGCCCCGGCGATGGCGGAGACGCCGCTCCAGAAGTGCATGTAAGGTGGGGCTTCACTGGGGCCAGAGGCATAATCGACATAAGCTAAGAGCCAGTCAGGGAAGTGGCGCTTGGGCATAATAGACGTGGGTTCTCGACGGGGAATGTACGTGGGTTACGCCGAAGGATCGTAACTAGAACAGTCAGGGAAGTGAGGACTCCGCATGTTTACGATCATGCCATAGTAAGGGCCCTTGAAGCCTATTTCCACTGCTTGCTTAAACAGATTTCTGTCTACTTTCGGATCGTGCCAGTATCTACATTCAGGGCAAAATACCCCTGCAATGCCAGGGAGTTGTTCAAATTCAGTCATGACGGAAGCTTCATTGCTATCCGCAGGTTAACGATCTTTTCCCTGGAGCACTTTAGCCAGCCTGAAAGGTAACTGGTGTAAGCTATCCGCCAGTCCTCGGTTCCACGGGTGAAGTGCTTATCTGCGTACTTAGTGGCTTTTTCCCTGATCAAGCCTCTCTGGGAACTTCTAGGCCTGTTCCACCAAGTTGTGCTGTGTTTCATAGTCTGTAGAAAACAGTGTACCAAACTGCTCCACTGGGACTAGCCGGACCGGCAATTATGCTGATTATACAGTCTACGTCGTGACCTTCACGATTGATTTGTCTGCACAGTTCATTGTGGTCACTTGCCAAGAATGTCTGGCTTGTAATTAGCTTGCTCACGTGCATTTCCCCCAATTCTCTTTAGAAGTCTTCACACTAAAGGGCATGACTAGCGGATCCTCATAAGGCACCACGATACTCGCCTGATCTACTATCCTAGTCGACCAGTCCACACCGTCATCCGGGAACTGCCCAGCAAGACTATCATGAACCTGCAACAGCACCTGAACTTCAGGAAGGTTCTTGAAGAGGTTCATCCAGATCTTGTTAATAACGATGGAGACAGTGGACTGAGGTACCCAGGCCAGGGCTTCAGGTAACACCTCATCCAGACGGTCAAAGATATACCAGCGATAGCCGAACTTGTTCTCGACAAAGCGATAACGCTTAACCTGGTTCTCCGTGCGAACGTGCCACTGAGCAATCCCAGGGTTCATCTGGAACCAGCGCTTCTGCGCTACATCGATCTCGTGGATGGTGCGGCCAGTGTTCGCCGCCATCGTTCGGGACTTGCCTCCATAGTTCGTCCCGTGGACGAAGACCTTTGCGAATTCCCTAGGATGCTCCATAGGTCCACGATGACTCAGGTAACGATTGTGACCTTCAACTAGCTCCTCAATCGGTGGCGGTTCCTTACCGATTAGCATAAAGGAATTCATAAGGTGAATGTCCGCGCCGAGCTTCAGCGCAGCTTTTAGCCGGGGTTCTCCACTTTCACTGGCGACAACCTGTAGGTCTGCACGATCAAGGTCGCCGTCGAAGAAGACATATCCAGGATCTGGAACGAACATAGATCTGATATTCGGGAATTGATACGGGTCCCCAAGAGCTGCAATTCCGCCACGAGCAGCTGCTTTTCCAAGAGACTTAGATTTCTTGCTCGGTATGTTTTGAAGGTTAGCTCCGCTACCAAAGGCATTCTCTGAGGAGGAGAGCCGGTAGGTTTTGGGTGCGCTTTTTCCACTTTCAGATCCCCCGATGTTATAGCTGCAGCGCATTCGGCCGTCGATGTCGAGTTCGCTGAGGATGAAGGTTGAGAGGAAGATGTTCAGGGTTCGAATGTCAGCGATGCAGTTGATTATGGGCTTGACGATGGGCTCCAACTTCGCGAGTTTCATCAGCGCGTCGTCGTCGAGCGTAGGGCGGGGCGGAGTGCCCTTTTTCGCGCGGGTCATCTGAACCGGGAGCTTCAAGTCAGTGTAGAACAGCGCCTGCATTTGCTTTGGCGACTGGGGGTTGATATCGTGGCCGAGAACGTCCTTGAGGAACGCTCGGCGCAAGCCGAGGTGGTGTTCGACTTCGTCCTTGAGGTCCTTTCGAACCTTCTGATCGATCAGCACCCCGCGCTTCATGGTTTCCAGCACCGGCCAGAAGAGCTCCTGTTGAAACCGATGGACCTCGGTTAAACCGAGCTTCTCGACGATCTGGAGTTCCACTTGACCACACTCGTCAGTGTAGACGAGGTCCTCGCAGTTGTAGTACCAGTGCGAGCGGTCGCCGAGTTCAGGGTTGCGGTGTTTGCCCTCTTCCTTCCAGTAACGGTAGAATCGACAGTACATGGAGGCCTGGTAGGCGATAGCCTTCGGCAAGTCGCTGAAAATCGAGTGCTGAGAGATCATCGTGTCCTGAGTGACACGGGGGACGAAGTGCCAATGGCGCCAGGAGTACTGGCAGTCGTAGAGTTGGTTCTGGCCGTTGACCTGGGCGTTGGGGTGGGTTAGCACCTTGTAGATCGCGAAGACTACTTGGGCTTCCTGATCGGCGTCTGGCCAATAAGGCGAGTTGTTTCCTCTAAGAAAAGGGACACATATCGCTTCTGTAAGGGACCAAGAAATTCCGGCACAGTCAATGTGCCCGAAGCGGGTTTCGTAGTCGAAGCCGATTCGTCGTGGGGACTGGTTGAGCAGGTAAAGGACACGGTAGAGAGTGTCCATGGCTTGTTCGAAGGAAGGTTCAATGATGAACTTCCAGCCAGGGTCTGGATACGGTGAGCCATCGATGAATTTCCTCGCGCGCTTGAGGTCGTTGACGACCGTCGCGCGGTAGCGCCATTCGCGGAGAACGGCCGCTGGGTGAATCGTTGGGATGACCTTGTGACCGGGCTCGCCTTCGCCCTGGATGAGGCGGTCGGTGAAGAGCATCGAGCCACGCCACTTCGTGATCCCCCAGTTACCCGTCAGCGCCCACAGAGCGAGATTGCCGACTGGTACGATAAGGTTCGGTTTGACCGATTGAATTTCAGCCCTGAGCAGGTCAATTCCATACTGCAGCTCAGCGTCAATGTGTACCCCTCGGTAGGGCTTGTACACCGGAGGGACTTTGGTCTTGTTCCAGTGAATGAAGTCATCAGCCGAACCAGTCGGGTTGACTCGGAGTACATTCGTGACGAAGCACTCTGAGCGATTAATCCCCGCTTCACCAAGCATTTTATCCAGTTCGAAACCTGAGCTTCCAGCGAAAGGGAATCCACGGCGGACCTCCTCGGGGCCAGGGTGCTCTCCTACCAGCATTAGACGAGCGGGAACTGGTCCGCTAGGCGGGACACGAACTGGCATTGTGCTAGCCCTCGCTAGCGAGCTTCAACAGAGCGGCCTTGTAGATCGCAGTGGTTTCGCCGAGCGAGGAGAAGGTAAGGTTACGAACCGTTCGGTTCAGCTTGCGGGCGAAGTCCTTTTCCAGTTCAATGCCCTTAGACTGCCGCCAGCCCTCAATGCAAAGCACCCAGAGTTCATCACAAGCTGTGATCAGGGGCTCGTTCTGCGCGCGCCAGAAGTGCGCGTCGTAGGGCAAGCCCTGTTCGGTGGCGATGGAATGCCAGTGGACGATCGGCGAGTACACCGGAACCCCGGTGCGAGAGATCTCTAGAACGGCTTCGGAGGCTTGCTGGAACCGGTTGTAGCGGATGTTGAAGTCGTTGTGCGAATACGGCGAGGCGAGGTAGATGAAGCTCACGACTGTGATTTCCTTTTTGCTCTAAACTTTCTCATGTACTCTCGAATATACTTTCGGCGACAAGCCGTATGCTGAAAGTACTCATGGCCGTAGCCTGTGAGAGTTCTTTCAAGCTTTTCAAGAGCATCCCACATTTTGCATCTGGTACAAACTCTGTAGTTAGGGTTACCACAAGCATCAAAAGCTGCTGCTCTTTTGTGCAGTAGCATATGGTAAGTGTGATTAGGACATATAACTAAGTTGCCGCCAATATTGTTGTGTATATCCCCATCTACGTGATGAACTTCCTCGGTTCCTCTTAGTTCACGCTCTAGTGCTTTTTCAGCTACTTTTATGTGCCCGCCGTTGTAGTACTTCACGTTAGACCCCCTGTGAAAACGCTACGATAGTGGTACCAGCGACGAACCAGGTCTGTGGATGCGATAGCACCGGGAAGGGAAGCGCCACTATGGCGGTGATGGGTGAAACCCGCTGGATCATGGAGATGACCTGATGAGTGAGGACTTCCTTGGAAGCCCCGAGGATCAGCGGATCCTCCCCTTGAAGCAGCTTAACACATTCGAGGAACGAGGTTTCACTGAGATCAGAGTCCACAGGGAGTTTCCTTTCCACCATCCAACAGCCGACAGTGACGCTCACTTCAACACCGGTTTCTGTGTTGAAAGTGAAATCGGCTGAAACGGCGAGCCGAAGGTAAGCTGGGTGAACCAGAGGAGACCAGTTTCGTTCAGCTCCTTTAGCTCCGCCGGCGACAGGCGGCAACAGAAGGTCATCCGGCCGTGGGCGCTGTGAACCGGTAGTGGCTCGTATTCGTCCTGTTGATAGCCGAGAACGAGATTGGCTTCAGGGAAGTTCGCCGGGATCATTTGAGCTCCTGAAGCCGTTTCACGGCTATGCCGTAGGCGCTGGAGTCGAGTTCCACACCGGTCGCGCGGACCTTCAGCCCATGAGCCGAAGGAAAAATCGGACCACTGCCACAAAAGCAATCCAGAACGCTGTCACCAGGCTGACAGCTACGAGCAAGCAGGTCAGCGTACAAGGCGACCGGTTTCTGGGCGTGGTGGTTGAGGTTTTCGTCTGAGGGGTAAGTGAGGACGTCGGGCTTGAGGGCTTGGACATGTTTGTCACCCTTGACAGCGTAGAGGATGAGCTGGTACTTTCGTTGGGGTCCCTGGTCAGGCCAGGGAGCGCGGATGGCCGAGGGGTTGATCCAGACCAGGGGCGTGCGGAAGACCTTCCAGCCGCCTAGTTGAAATATGCCCTTCATGTGAAAGAACCTGTCCACGTCACAGAAAGCGTACAGGTGTGCTTGTGGCTTAGTTATTCTGAAACCCTCTTCTGAGAGCCAGTGCATGTGCTTGAGCCAGAGTTCGTACGAGTCGTTGTAGAAGTGCGAGCCACTTCCACCGCCGCCGGCCTTGCCGCCGGAGTCATTGAACTCGTGCGCGTCTATGCCGTAGATTGGATCGGTGAGGATGCAGTCGAATTGACTAGGGGCGGCCTGGGCAAGCCACGCTATGGCGTCGGTGTTCAGAAGCGTGTGGCTCTCAGCGGTGAAACTCGGGCCAATAGCCGCCCCGAGCGCTGCGCTCCGCGCTAGGTCTTCCTTGCGCTTGAGGACCTTCAGAGCGTCTTTGGCGGTCTTCGCCTTAGCAACATCTGGGTCACCGAGGTGTTTCGAAACGAGTATCTCCGCGCGTGTTTGCTCGAAAGCCGCGCCACTGGTTCCACGGAGCTCCTCAGCGATCGCAGCAACAGTTGGGGCAGCTTCACCTCTTCGTACGGCCTGGGTCTGGCGGAGGACCATAAGCTTGCTAGTTGCTTCAGCTTGCTCCTGCCAGGTGAGGTCCTTCCTGCGGATGTTCTCTTCGAGCTCGATCTCATAGGCGTCAATGGGGTCGAGGTTCGAGAGGTCTTGAAAGGGGATATAGCCTTCTTCAACTGTTTGGCCTCCGTAGCGTAGCTGGCCGCCGGTCGCCCAGAGCTGTTCGATCGCCTTTATTCGGCACTCGCCGGCGACGAGCGTTTGGTTGTTTCGAAGCACTGGAAGGTTAATCAGTCCATTCCGCTCAATGGACTGAGCGAGGTCCGATATGTACCCGTGGTCGAATTCCTTTCGCTGGCGGTCTTCAGGGATGATGAGAAGCGGGCGGCGAATGAGCTTTAGCGACATGAGGAGGCCTCAAAAAGCCCGGAGGTTGAGGTCCCTCCGGGCGAGTGAACGTGAACTTAGACCTTCGCGACCGAGGCGATCTTGTCGTAAAGCTCCCCGTTGTACGGCTCGTGCTTGATCTTCGAGCGAATCGAGCGGCCCTGAACCATCCGCCAGTTGAAGCTATCTCCTGCCTTGTTGAGGTCAAGGGCTTCACGATACTGCCGCTGGCCGTTGTTCTTCCCCGGCGCGTTGTCGATCATGCCGTTGTCAGTCAGGTCGAGCATCACACCGTGAGTGATGACGATCTTGGTCGTGGTGAGCTTACCGTCTGGTCCGGTGAAGAGAGCCTGTACGTCCGGCGGCATCGCAGCGACGTCGAACTCATGCGGGATGTCGATCGCGATACCGGCTTTGACCTCACCGCCCTTGTCGCTCTTCCAGGGACGGGACTTCGGCTCGCCTAGGGTAGCGATGAAGTCTCGGTTGGCGGGGAGGGGAGGACGCTTGGTCTGGACTTCGGTGACGGTGGCGTCGAGGAAGGAAGCCGGGTCGAAGTTCGAGAGCTGTGCTGGGTCCATTTTCAGGTACTCGTTGTAGTAGAGGTGGAGATTGAGTTGCTTGGTGGAGAACTTGCTGAGTGGTTCAGGAGAGTGTAGTTTGGTTAGATACTTGAGGAACTCCTTTTGACTTACTGGTTTCTTGAACACTTTAGTACGCAGTGAGACGGGACCAGACTTGCCAGCCCTTGTATTCTCGGGTTAAGTTAGATAGACGCTCTACCTCTGGTGGAGACCGCCAGACTACTTTGGTTTTGCCCTCTAGGAAAGCCCTCAGTTCCTTTACGTAAAAGGTTACTGCTGTGTCTCTGTTAGAGGCGGTTAGAGAATGAGCCTCGCCTTCCTTTTTGATACCGCCGATGACAAGGGTCACGTATGGAGTTCCCTGGTCGTCACATGGGCCAGGAGGCCCCATGGAACTTTCAACCTTTAGCTCTGTTAGAAGGGCTTCGATTTCAGGTAGCATAGAGGGTTCCTTACGTGGGTTCTAGGCGTGGAACGCGCGTATGTTATCGGGTCGGCGGACGACTGTCAAGGAAGAGTTTATCTATTTGAGACTAAAGGTCGCCCGAAGCCCTAGCGCTTCAAGCGCGTTGCTGAGCGAGCGCAGGGTGATTGAAATGTCCTTCGGGTTCAGCATGCGATGCACGACAGCGCGGCTTGTTTTCATGCGACGAGCGAGTTCGGACTGGCTGATGCTCTGCTGTTTCAGAGCTCGCTTGAGCTTGCTCGCGACTTGAGATTTGATGTCGAGTTGAACACTTTGCGGCGTCATTTGGAGAGGCTCTGGTTGTTGAGAAAGAGTTGATATGTACGGGGGAACGACTGAGAGAGAAGCTCGCCTACCGCCAGGGCGTACTGGCGGATTTCCCACTGGGCCTTAGGGTCCATTCGTAGAGTGCAGAAGGCTAGCCAGTTTCGAAGGTTAGCGCTCGCGCGCATTCGCGAATAGTGGCCGACGGGCATGGAGAGGCGAGCGAGTTCCTTGGGGATGCCTCTCTTCAGCATCGTTTGGTACAAGGCTTCTGCGTCTCCGTAGAAGGTTTCGAGGTGATCTATAAAGTAATCTGTTGCACGGGCTAGTCCTTCGGGAGAGTGCTCTTCCTTGGAACTTTCCTGTTTGTTCTTGGAGGTCAGCGCACCTACAGCTCGATCTACAACATTGGATCGATTAGGAAGGTAGTAGAGATCTGGCAGCGGTTCATAACGCGCTGACATTTCGTTGTACGACTGCGTTCTGTGCCGGTGCCACTCGCGGAAGACGAAAATGGGGGCCTGGACTTCAATCACCATCCCAGCGAATTCGAAGGGCGTGAGATGGTTGTGGGAGTAGAGGTACTTGAGAAGCTTCTCGTCGCCGCTGTGCCAAGTGCAGGTTTTTTCGTGAAGCTGAGTAGCTGAGTTGATTTGGGGGATGCCTTTGTGAACGCAGTTACAGTCACCTTCTGCCCACCCGCGGAACGCCCCCTGGGTGGACTGCCTCGCGGCTTCGATGATGCCGGCTTCAGGCTCGCGCTCTATGACATCCGAGTGCCGAATGAGCTCTCCGTATTCGCCAGAGCCCCAGGTTTCAATGAGCTTCACGTAGCCGTGATCGAGGAGGGGAAGGTTCACGTTAGCGTACCTCGTCAGGGTAACGAGGCCAAATGTAGTGAGTGGTCATTTTACCTTACCTGAAAATTGAATAGCCCAGTGACCCCAGCAGAGCGACACCCGCCAAGGTTCGACGATATCGAACACCTGAATTGGCGAGTGGTAGACTATAGAGGGGAAGATAACGAACCAGAGGTAGTTGGTGGTGGAGATCTTCACTTAGGCAGCCGGTCTTCGACGAGCTTGGCGTAGCCCTGGATGTCGTGCCAGTTGTCAGGGTAGTTCGGATCGCCGTTTACGATCCGCGAGACCTTTTGGAAGATGAACTTCAGGGCTTCGCGGTGAAGCGGATCTAGACGATCGTAGCCTTCTTTGCTACGGCAGAAGTCTTCGAGCTCCTGGGAGAGCTCCGCGTTGTCGAGGAAGTCCCCGTAGCGGGAGCCGCGTTCCGCCAGCGTGCGTTCCACTTGGGGAAATTCACGAAGCATCGCTTCAGGAGAGAACGTCGGCGCGACCTCGGTCTGGATGACCTTGGGGATGCGACAGTTGTCGAGGTGGACTTCGCCTTCAGGGCAGCCACAGGGGAGGATACGGTTCATGGTTGCACCATTGTCTGCATGAACCAAGTTTCTGTGGTCCACCGCTCTGTAGCGTGTTCGTAGTGTTCTAGCGTGAAGGACGAGGCACCGCCTTTTACGTACCAACCTTTGTCGATGTGGCCGCGGACTTGAGCTTCAAGTGAAGGTATGTCGCTTCCTTGAAGGATGATGTAGTTCATACCTTCACCGTAGATGAGAACTTACCGCCACGCTTCAGCCACTTGTCGAAAATAGGCTTGAACTCTGGAAGGAGCCCGTCCTTGATTTCCAGGTAGCGGGTTTTCAGGTCCGCTTGCGGGTTGGCTGTGGACCAGGTGAACTGCGCCCCGTTCCTGACGGTGAGGATCACTTCGCTGAACAGCGGTGGGATCTTCGGGGCGAGGGCCTTGCCCAGGGTGGCAACGGTGACCTTCACCCCGCCGAAGACCTGATCGGTTTCCCGCTCAACGTGAGCTGTAAGAACGAAATGGCACTTACAGCCGTCGGTGAACTGTCTGATGAGCTTCTCTATTTGATCCTGAGCGATACCCCACTCGGCTTGTGAGCGCACCGGCTTGTTACCAATGACAAGAGACATCGCGATAGGGTTAATACCGCTGAGGGAGTCCACTGCGAGGAGTCGATTTGGACCCCAAGAGTCAACGGCACCAAATGACTGTCCGCAATGGTCGCACTTAAAGTTAACCATCTGGCCGAGGAAGGTGTTGAACTGGTTGTGCTTGACACGATTAGGGTCCTGCATCTTGTGTAGGGCTTCTTGGGCGAAGTTCAGCACGTCGTCCGCGCCCTTTTTGAGGGTGGCGAAGCCACCGGAGCCTCGGTCGAGGGTGTGGTAGTGGACGTTCGGCGGGAGGGGCTTGTCCCTGTCCGCGAAGTAACCTAGAAGGGTTTCGAGACCGTTCTCAGTGAACTCGAAGAATACCTGGAGATTCGGGGAGACCTCAGCTAGCTTCGCTAGGGCGGTGGTTTTCCCCGTACCGGTAGGGCCTTCGAGAAGAACATTGAGGCCGCTGAGGAGCGAGGGTTCGTTCAGTGATGTAACCTGGGCATTCATGCTTGGAGAGTCTCCAGTAGTTGTTCGATCGAGGTGAAGATCCCGTTGCAGAGCAGATACATGAGCTCTGGTTCGAAACCAGTTTCGTTGAGCAGGACGTAGACCTTCTTCCCTTGGCCAACGGCATAGCCGGCTTCGAGGTGGGCGGAGCGACCACAAGGCAGCAGCAGCACGCAAGCGTCGCAAGCGTCGAGGGCTTCCTTGTCAGAGGTGAAACCCTCTGCCGCGCGCTTTGACTCTAGCGCGGTTAGGTAGCCCTCTATCGACATAACCGGGCTGATACCGCACTGATGCCAGGCGAAGCCGGTCTTACCTCCAGGGTTGCGGAAGTCGTAGACTTCGTGACCGAACTCACGTAGCAGGGCTACGGTGGAAGGTTGGAGGGGGTTCCGCCAGGAACTGGCGAGATAGATTTTCACGTGAATGCCTTTAAGGTTAAATCGAATTCTCTTTTCAGGAGCTCAGGCGGGAGACAGTCCAAAAGCCCCCAGTCTATATCCGGCCCTATAGAGTAGGTGAGGATTGAACCTGGCGGGTTCACCCACCACCAGTCTGTGGTGAAGGGATTCCGCCATTCGGGTTGCTTGCAGCTGAGACACGAGACACTTTCCAAGTGGAAGCGCGAGAGCGCTGGCGGGTGGTCGATTTGAGCCCACTTGCGAAGGCAAAAGGGACATATGAACGCCCTGGGGCGAACCGGCCATCCGCCGAGACCCTCGCGGCAGGTGAACTCTTCGCGAGAGACTTCAAACTGGGTTAACGTCCCGTTGAAGTTATTTATCGTCACCCGCTGGAGGATCATCTAGGGCTCAGGTGGAAACTTAGCCATGCTGGCGGACCTCGTCTTCGTTGATCAGAATGACTCGGCCGCCGGCTCCGCTACCTCGATTGAGCATGTTGATGAAGGGAAGGTGTTCGTTCTCTCCGAGGACTAGTTCACCCGAACGACCTAGAGACCCTTCAACCTTGCCAGCGAATAGGGTGTAGTGGTAATGGGCGCCAAGTTTCTTGAACTTGAACTTGAAGATCATCTTAGTCTCCCTTCCATACGCCATTGGGATGAGCCTTGGCGAAGACCAACAGGCCTTCCAGCGCCCGCCGAGCGTTTCCTTCAGTTGAAGCCCAGTAATCATAACCGCCCTCATCTGGAATTAACTTGGCTATGATTGACTCTAGAACCGGGAGGCTATCTTGTCCTGTTTTCCCGTACAGCCATCGAAGGCCTGTGTCCTTTGGGAAGTTGTCGTAGAAGAACCGGCTGTAGTTGTAAGTTACGTTTAGCCAGCACTCACTGGTTCCGTTTAGGAGCCTTATACCGCCAGCTATGTTGTGGACTTCTGGAAGTTCTAGCGTAGAACCGGTTACTGCATCTACAAGGTAGACGTCGTAGCTCACAGTTTCTTCTCCTCGCGCAGGAGCGGATTCCAAATGCGGCGCTCGAAGGTCGTGTCCAGCCACGGCTGTTCGTCCTGGGACAGACAGACCTGTCTGAACGCACACCCGCCGTACTCAGCGCAAGCGTGGTCGAGGTTGTGGAGCCAGCGGCCGGAGGCCCAGTTCGCCTTGGCGCGCTCCAGCCAGTGCATGGCTTCGTCGTACCAGCGGTTCAGTTGCCATTCGGGTCGATAACTGACCACTTGCATGGTGTCGTACTTGGTCTTGAGGATCGAAACTCCTCTAATGACAGCACCATTGACATCAATTCCGCTACGCTTACAGGCCCATGCGTAGCCACTAAACTGTCCACGGAGGTCCCATTGCTTAGACCAAGAAGCTCCCAGAGAGCTCGTCGTTTTATCGTCTTCGATAAAGGCTCCGCCAAACATCTGGAGAATCGCGTCCATTCTTCCAACGATAAGGATGGGGTTTCCAGTGTGAGGGTGACGGACGTCACAAGGCTCAGCGAAACTGAATTCAATTCCCTTTCGCCCGCTGGGGAGGGTGATGGGTTCGTCCACTCCGCGGGCGAGGGGGTAGGAGGAGAAGTAGAACTCGTAGGCGCCTGCCATTCGCGAAGCGCTCTTAGCAGAGTCCTCGGGGCAGTCGAAGTCTCCGTAGGCGGTGAGAAGAGCTTGGAGGCCGCAAGCGAGAGAGGAGTCGACATCGTAGGGGTCTCGCTGTTCGATCTTGTGGACCATTTCGGTCTTGGAAGGTAGGCCAGATTCGCCACTGATCGTGGTTACCTTCTCCATCCAGTGGTATTCGCCAGTGAAGAACGCCGTGCGGGCGACTTCAAGCCCCTTAGCGAACGAGGCGCCGGCGTGCAAGTGCACTGAGAGCCCCTTGGGCTTAAAGTGCTGAATGTACTGTTTCTCGAACAGCGCCTCGCAGGTCTTGAGCGAACTGAGCATCGAGGAGTCGACGATCTCGGGGAACTGGGGGATGAACTCCCCTGGCGGAACCGGGTCGGTTAGACCGTCGGCGGACTGGTCTAGGGAGTTCATCATCTGGTCAAGATAGGGGTCGATCACTTTTTGAGTCTCCGAGTTATTCGGTAGCTTCACGGGGTTCGTTCCAAAGCTCTGGGTCGATCATCGCTCTGTCGTGAAAGAAGCACCGACCGCAGAGCTCGGTGAAGTGCACGCTCGTCCCCGTGGGCTCTGGGTCATGCACGGCGACACAGGGCTTGTGCTCGCACCGCGAGCATTCGTTGGCGAAGTCCGCGAGGTAAGTGGGCACTTAGAGACCACCAAGCTCGTTGAGGAGGTCGTCCGCGCTCCGCGTGGGTGTCTTGGTGCGCTTGCCGCTAGAGGCTGAGGCTTCGGCAGCGGCCTTCCGCCCGGAGCGAAGGGCAATGATGGCCTGCTTCATCTCGTCCAGGGTGATGGTGCCGTCGGCGGACTTGCGCCGCCAGTCGCTGATACGGCTCTGGAGATCAGGGGGTACAACGTGGACGGGGTCAGTCACTTTAGTTTCTCCGAAAGCTCGCGAGCGAGGAGGTAGGCTTCCTGGCCGTTACCGAAGGTGTCCTGCCAGGTTTCTTGACTCCACTGGTTGGAGTCTCCTTCTGTGACGACTTCGTATAGGACTCGGCGGACAACGTAGGCTTCCTTGTCGCTCAAGTAGCTTCGCTTCTGCGCGAAGTACTCGTTGATGCGCTCGCTGAGGAAGCGCTGGTAAGCGCCGAAAGGAATTCGCCCTTCGACTTCGCTGTAGAGGTGAAGGTCCAGTTTGGCGCGGACGTCCTCGGGGAGGTGGAGAGTGAGCTTCGAGGGGCGGATTATTTTAGGCGTTTTCACAGGTCAACTAAACTCCCTCAGCAGCTCCGCAAAGCGCGCTTCGATCGCGCGGACTTCGTCTGGACTATCAGCTGCTGCAATATGCACCTGCGGGTGCAGCCAATAGTCCTTGGTGACGATCTCTTCGGGAAGCTTTCCGTGAGCCGTCTGGTGGGCAGGCACAAGCCGGCGAGCCTTGAATAGATCACTCTTGAGCTCCTGGAAGACGCCGAGGTAGGTTCGGCGGCCCGTCGGGGCGAGGTGAATGAGAGCAACAAGCCGGCCAGGCGTCCAAGACGGCCTTTCGCATTGTCTCAGCTGAGGCGTTGTATTTGGCGAGGTAGAAGAGACCTTTGAGGAGGTCACGAGCACTTTGCTCCTCATCTCGTGAAGCGCCGAGCGGAGGAGGAGCTGGAGCGGGTCGTTGGACTTGGGTTTCATCGGGTGAGTCTCCGAGAAGGGTTATGGCGTAGCCGCCGGTGAGTATGTCCTGGGTGAAAATGATGCGGCTCTTGGGGTTAAGGTTAACCATGTCGCTTTGAGAGATTTCTAGCTTGCCGCCGAGCGCTTTCAGCGCTAGCGCAAGTGCGAACATTTCGGTCGCGGAATGGACTTCGCTGAACTTGAACGTGTTCACTTTGGCTCCAAAAGGAACTTCGCGTTGCGAAGGGCTTCGCGCTGAAGCTCAACTGGAGTGGACTCCCGAAGGTGGTAAGGGACGTCGCACTTGCATTTCCCCTGGAAATGCTCGCAGCCGGGCTGGAGCTTGAGCGGCTGGCGGTAGGCGTCTTTCATCTCTGGGGGTTCCATACGTGGGTTCCACGCGCAGAATACACGTGGGGTTATACCCCTTGCAACCAAGTGTTGTGTTTCGCCGCGAACCCTTTTACGGGGACCGCCGAGAAGTTCGTACTAAGAACTGGCGGTCCCCGCTCTGGGCGCCTCTGGGGCGGAGACTCACTTCCGCCAGAGACTCGGCGATCGGTGACTAACCTTGTCGCCTGGTACACTAAGGCCGACCTGAAGAGCGCTGTTGTGCGCAGGGGGTTTGGCCTAGCAGTTGACGATTGTCGATACGTCTGTACCCACCCGACTGCTGCGGGCTGCTGATCCTAGAGGTTTCAGCTGTCTAGTGACGGCGTTCACCTTTCGGGGCTTTTTCGCCTTCCCCTCCACGGTTGAAGGCTAGTTTCTTCAGGTCTGTTACACTCTCGGTTCCCATAGAGGCCTCGGCGGAATACACCGCTGTACCCTTGGCGACCCTTGAGGTTGCACTGAAAGTCTCGCTAGTTTGACCGCTGGGCTAACAGGCCGCTCGCGCGTTCCCCGCGGTCAGCGGGGGCCTGTTAGCCTTGCCCTAGCGAGACTATCGCTGAAACCTCAAGTTTCACTAAAGAGCCCTAAATGTGTGGGAGGCCAGTTACGACGAGGTGCCGGCGGCACCCCCAGGGGCTTCATACCCTGCCTTCGGTCTTCTGGTGTGTTCCCTTAGGGCTCTCTGGTGAAACCTCAGGGGCAGAGCCCCTTTGCCTGGCTCTGGTGAAGAGTTGTGGGCACTTCACCAGAGCGTTTCATCGTCAGGACTTCACGAATCCCGGGGGTACCGGGTGAACCTTCAAACACTCCCCGGCGGCCTTTCACTCTAGAGACTTCCCTAAAGATCCCCAGCCGCCGGGTAGCGCCATCGCCAGCCGGGCGATTAAGCCAGTTGGCTCAACAGAGAGTCCGTGTCGACCTTCTCGGCCTTCGCGAGCTTGTCGGCTTCCAGCCGATCGATGATCGGTTTCACCTTCGCGCTGTTCCTCAGCGCAGCCTTCTCCGCGGGCTTCTTGTCCTTCAAGAAGGCCTTCACCCGCTCGGTCGCGGCTTCGACGGTCTCGTCGAGCTTCTTGGAAAGTTCCACGAGGGCCTTGATCAGCACCGAGGTGCCGCTCATCCCGCCTTCGCGCTTGACGTTCCACTCGAGCTTCACGAGTCGCTCGATCAGGTCGTCAACTGCGAGCACCATGTCGTCTACTTCTGGTTCGCCTGCAGTTTCGTCGCCGAGCTTCTGCTCCGCGCCGTGGGCGGCGAAGCGGTAGAGGAGCTCTGGCGGAAGCACGAAGGAACGGGTTTCACCGTTGCGGAAGTCCAGACGAATCACCGGGGTCGAGCCCTCGGGGAAGAGGCTTTCCTTGATCATCTTGCGCTTCCCGACGAACTCGACCTCTCGGCCGTCAGGGAACTTGATCTTCTCGCTTCCCGGAGTGGGCTTGCCGCCGGCGGCACCCTGAGGCGCCTGATCGTTCATCGCGGCTTCACAGGCCACTAGGGCCAACAGCCCTGTCATTATACCGAGGTTTCTCATTTTCAGTTTCCTATCACTTTTGCCAGACCTTTAATGTTTTCGGCGCCCGGCGGTTCCGCGTACGGGGCGGAGTATGACGGGGGTGTGGAACACCTGTCAACAAAGGGTTGGGGGTGGGTTAGAAAGGAATGTCGTCGTCGTCGACTGTAGCTGTTGACCTTCTACCAGTCCCGACGCTTCCGCTGGTTGTTAAGCACTTCGGACAGTACCAGGGAGTAGAGCTAACGGTTTGCTTCTCGAACTCTTCCTTCGTTATTTCCACTTCGCCGTCTGTGGGGCAGTAGTAGATGTTGGGGAGGTGAGAAGACGGTGGAGCGCCGGGTGGAGCCCCTGAGACTTCCAGCGCCAAGTGCTTCGGCGGCTTCGCCTTTAGGAAGACCTCCAGCCCTGCCTCCGACGTTGTGTAGCTTTCCTCACCTTCAGCGTAGCTCCACTTCGCCGGCTGCGCCTGCGCAAGGGCTTCTAGAAACGGCAGCCCCGCGAAGCGCTCGTCGATGAAGAGATATAGCTCAGGTACCTT
>ERZ1292644.278-Hain-H14-01um-R2-278-length-38093-cov-9_pt1 | contig 38093 bp, 60 predicted proteins | sample MGYA00564402_ERZ1292644 | MGnify/ENA primary metagenome ERZ1292644 (study PRJEB36523, sample SAMEA6512644) | groundwater metagenome | collected 2019-01-09 | study: AquaDiva: Metagenomics assemblies of 32 groundwater samples
ATAAATTACTAAAGTGGGAGGCGATAAAAATGAAGCTATCAAAGCTTGCAAAAGGCAAAGCAATTACCTGTGGAATATTTACATAAGGTTAAGATAGAAATGGGGAGGATAAGATGAAACAGAATAGGCTAATAACAAAAGAGGAGATATTAGAAAACTGGGAAGAGCATTATCTATCATATCTTGTGCAGATTTTAAATAAAGAATATCCCTTATCTGAAGCAATAGAAGATATTAAAAGTTTTAGAAAATAATTAGCGTTCTTAAGTTAAAGGAGGTGATTGTCATGGAAGAGAAAGAAGAATGGTTTGCTACTATTGGAGCATTAGCGCTAATGCTATTGCTTACGCCCCTTTTAGGTGGATATATGAAACTAATCTATAGATTGTTCACCTTCGGTTGGAATTTGCTGTGATGCATTATTACTAATTTAATCTATTACAAAGGAGGTTATACAATGTCAGAAATGGTTAAGATAATAGAAATAAACTGGGGGCAAAGAGCAAGGACAGAGTATGGTGATATTGATGGTATGTCCGCTTCTTTATTGGAACATGGACAAATAACTCCCATTTTATTAGAACGGGGTTCTAAACAGCTTATAGCTGGGGGTCGTCGTTTAACCGCAGCTATTCAAGCAGGATGGGAAGAAATTTATGTTGTCTACAGAGATGAAATGACGCCTCTGCAAAAAAGAGAGCTTGAATTGGAGGAGAATATACAAAGAAAGGAATTAACATGGCAAGAGCAAGTCTTTTTAACAAAGGAGATAGATAATTTAAAGCGTGAGCTTTACGGCAAAGATTGGTCTGTAGATGATACAGCCAAGTCCATCCACAAATCTGCAAGAGTTGCCTATAACGACCTCAATTTAGCAAAGATGGCTGAGGACTTTCCTGAGATTTTGCAGGAGAAAGAAAAGGCTGTTGCGATAAGTAAAGCAGGTAGATTAAAAGCACAATATCGAAGAGCTATCATTGTTCAAGACTTACCTGTTATGGACTTTCTGCACAATGGTGATGCCTTGCAGATACTTCCTAAATTAGCCAGTGATAGTGTGGATTTAATCCTATTCGACCCACCCTATGGTATTAACTATGCGGAGGCAGGAAATCTAATTGCTGGAGAAGGATTGTTGGATACACATAATATACACTTCAACGATACACCAGAACACGCATTAGTATTATTGAAGGTTATGCTACCTGAATGTCTTAGAGTGTTGAAAGAAGGTAGTCACATGTATATATTCTTTTCTCTACGGTTGGAGCTTGAAAGCAGACCTTTTGTATCAGAGATAGAAAAGTATTTTAGCCTTCAAAAAGCTCCTTTATTTTGGATAAAGAACACACATTCTAACAAAGAACCCTACACTCGTTTTGGTGTTTCTTATGAACCTTTTTACTTTTGCTGGAAGGGTAAGAGTAGGCCAAAGGCTCTTATTAAACCACATCATGCAACTTTTCATGTAAGCACTATGTTAAATAAGCAACATCCAACAGAGAAACCTTTAGCGTTATATAAAGAACTTATAGAACTATCCTCTATAAAAGGAGAAACTATCCTTGACCCTATGTGTGGAAGTGGTAATAGTATTCTTGCCGCTGTAGAGCTTGGTCGCACAGCTATAGGGATAGAGCAAGAAAAAGCCTGGTTTGACGTGGTAGTAGAGAAAATAGCAAATCATAAACAGAAAGGAGGTGATTAAATGAAGAATTTACATCTTACTATACCAGATGAGCTACACGAAGACTTGAGAAGCATTTGCACACATCATGGAGATTTAACCTATCTTGTTAGAGCCTTTCTCACTGCTGCTGTAGCCGACGCAAAGAGCAAGCTTGAAAGCAGGAAGGACAGCGCAGGAACCTCTCAAAAGGAGGTTAAATCCCATGATAGTGCCAGCAAGCGGAAGTAAACAAGCTCGGATAGCTCTTGTAGGAGAGGCACCTGGAGAAGAGGAAGAGAAACAAGGTATTCCTTTTGTTGGCTCATCGGGGCAGTTGCTAAACAACTGCCTCATTCAGGCAGGTGTTTCAAGGCAGGATTGCTATATAACCAATGTTGTTAAAGTAAGACCTCCGGATAATAAAATCTTACGCTTAGTGGAACTCGGTGTATCTGTAGACAAATGCGTAGAAGAATTAAAGGAAGAGTTATCCGGTTGTTCTGCTAATATTATTGTCGCTGTTGGTGCTACAGCGCTAAAGGCGTTAACAGGGCTTAGTGCGGTAACAAAATGGAGAGGTTCAATTCTACCTTCAACACTCCTGCCTGATAGGAAGGTTCTCGTCACCATACATCCAGCCTATATCCTTCGTGGAGCGATAGAGCAAACAGCTTTCCTCATATCAGATTTAAAGAAAGCAAAGAAGGAAAGTCTCTTCTCAGACATTCGAAGACCAAAACGTAGGTTTATCCTCAATCCCACCTTCGACGAAGTCATTTACCAATTAGAGAGAATGAAAACCTCGCAATATCTCTCTGTGGATATAGAGAATATTCCAGGAATAAATGTTATAACTGAGCTTGGATTAGGGGACTCATCTGACTTTGCAATAACAATACCCTTCGTTAGAGGAAATAAGAGTGTGTGGTCACCAGAGCAAGAAGAGGCTATATGGGAAAGAATTAAATATCTTCTGACATGTCCTTATATTTATAAAATAGCACAAAATGCTACGCATGAGCTAACATTACTCTATCCATGGGTAGGTGAAATATATCCTATGTCAATGGATACAATGATACTTCAACACTTAGCTTACTGTGAGTTGCCTAAAGACTTAGAGACTATATCCTCTCTATACACAGATGAACCTTTCTACAAAGACTTTAAAAACGAACCTGATTATAATGCTAAAGACGTTGTTGTAACATTTGAAAGCGCATTTAATCTTCTTAATAATGAAATTGCCCCTGCAGGTTTGACAGACTTCCTCTTTGGTTATCAAATGCTTTTCTTGATAATTATGTGGAAAGCATCTATGAAAGGCATCTTAGTAGATACAATAAAGCTAAAGGAGCATAGAGAGAAGGTAGAAGTCATCTATGAAAAAAATCTAACTCTTCTTGAGCAGTTAGTTGGACATCCCCTAAATATAGAGTCTCCTAAACAAGTTCATAAATTCCTTTACATAGAGCTTAACTTACCTGTGCAGAGGAATAAAGGTAAGATTACTTCTGATGAAAAAGCCTTACATAGACTTTATAAAAAGACTAAATTGCCAGTGCTAAATCTAATAATAGACTTGCGTGAGCAGGCTAAAGCTCTATCCACTTATCTATCTCTTTCTTTTTTAGATGCAGATAACCGCTGTCGTAGCTCTTGGGTCGTTACAGGAACGGAGACAGGAAGGCTGTCGTCCAGAAAAAATACAAACGGCACAGGATGTAATATGCAAAATATTCCTAAAGCTACAAGAGATATCTTTATAGCCGATGAAGGTTGTTCTTTCGTGGTGGGTGACTTATCTCAAGTAGAAGCAAGATTTGTAGCATGGCTCTCCGAAGATCCTACATATAAAAAGTTCTTCAGAACAGGTGAGGATATACATAAAAAAGTAGCCTCATGGATTTTCCGCACCGACTATAATCTTATAATGGATGAGCAAAGACAGAAGGCTAAAGCTACAGCACATGGCGCTCCGTATGGAATAGGATATAAAAGGATAGCTGAGATGTATAACATTCCAGAGGATGAAGCAGAATGGTTGTTGGGACAATACTTTGTTGCCTTTCCAAATGTAAAGAGTATATATCAGGATGGGATAGTTCAGCAGTTATCCAAGAATAGACTTTTAGTTTCTCCTTTTGGTCGTCGGCGCATCTTCTTCAACTACTGGGGCGAGGAGCTCTTCCGTCAAGCCTATGCCCACTTACCTCAAGGATTAGGAGCAGATACTATAAACAGAGCAGCCTGTCGTCTATTCTTTCGTTTGCCAGAAGGAGCGAATATACTTCTTCAAATCCATGACGAACTCGTTGTTCAATGTAAAGATACCGATGTAAACAAAGTGGTTTCGATGCTCAGAGAAGAGGTAGAACGTCCTTTAAGTATAAAGGGTGATACAGTAACCATTCCTATAGCTATAAAGGTAGGTAAACGGTGGCATAGTGATTATTTAAAGGAGGTGGCTCTTGGCTCGTAGCTTTAATAGCTGGATAGATGCTTATCTTGATTATACATTGGAGCAAGAAAGTCCTCGTCAGTTCCACTTCTGGGCAGGTATATCTACACTATCTTCAGCTTTAGGTCGTAGATGTTGGTTCTCCAAAGGGTTCTTTCCTCTTTATCCTAATCAATATGTAGTCCTGATAGGAGAGTCAGCTTTATGTAGAAAAACAACAGCAATTAAATTAGCAACGGAGCTATTGGGCTATACGCAGATAGAAATCGTTAGAGAGAAGTTGACTGTTGGTTATCTCTACAGACACCTTGCAGGTTTTAACACAAATAAAAAATCTGACGAAAGCTCCATTGTTTTATACATCCCTGAATTATCTACATGTTTAGGTAGAGACGCACACCAAAGCGGCCTAATCGCAACCTTGACATCTATCTATGACTGTCCTCCTATAACGGAATATAGAACCAAGACAGCAGGTATAGATATAATCCACAATCCCTCTATCAATATGATAGGAGCGACTACATTGGACTGGATGTCCTCAAGCCTTCCAGGAGAGTCTATAGAAGGAGGTTTTACAAGCAGGATTATCTTCGTGGTAGGAAGTTCTCCTGCCAAGAGAATAGCGTTGCCTGTATTAAATGAGGAAGCGGTTAGATTAAAGCAACTTCTTATAAAAGACCTTATATGGATTTCCAACATACAAGGACAGTTCTATTTGGCAGAAAGGAGTGAAAAGATTTATGTGGAGTGGTATGAAGCTATGAAAGAACCAGAGGATAATCGGTTAAGACCTTTCTTTGGTCGTAAAGGAGACCATGTTCTAAAGGTAGCTATGGCTCTATCGGTAGCAGAGTCGGATGATTTGATAATAACCCATGACACACTTATAAGAGCGATAAAAGAAGTTGAGGATATAGAAGGCAAAATGGGTATTGTCTTTAGAGGTGTTGCTTTCAGTAGAACAGCAAGGCATACGGATAGGTTATTTATGCAGATTGAAAAGGAGGGAGGCATATTTGGTAAGCAACTACTGTTGCGTAGAAATACATGCTATCTTAATAGCACAGAATTTGAAGAAGCTATTAAGACAATGAAAGAAGCTGGATTGTTAAGGGAGTTCGAAAAGGATGGTAAAGTATACTATCGTATAGTAAAGGAGGATATCAAATGAGAAAGCAGTTGCGTGGAAGAAGGAAAGGCAAAATAAAACCTATAGTAATAACAGACCGTTGCTGTCGCACTTGCGGAGCAGGTTTTCTATCCGAATATAAATATAAAATGATTTGCATAAAGGAGATGCAACACAAAGAGTTTACAGATGACTGCTGTTTATTTCAGGTTAATCCTTTTATAGAGCATTAGATGATGTAAGGTAATACACGGAGGAAATTATGATAGACTTTGAGGATAAACTCCTTTTAATAGGCTCACTAATTTGTGCGTTTTTATTAGGCTACTTAGTTGCTATCGGATAACATGCGGGGGATATGTTATTATTGCACCCGATGCAAAACCAACATATCCCGCATCGTTATTTTATTCCTAACTGTTCTCCAATCTCTTTTGGTATCTTATACATACCTATAGCTCCTACTGCAGCTAACCCGCCAACTTCCAGCAAATTCAGCACTTCGTGATAACCACCAACATAATACGCCCCCACTAATCCTGTAACTACTGCTATTATCGGATTAGCATAGGTTCTTGTTCTATCAGGTATAAATCTTTTAACGACTTCTACAACTGATAGAACAACGGACATCAATTTTACTATCGCTACTATCTCCATTTCATCACCTCCTTTCTACTTTCCCCTCCAGTTTGTGTATTCTATGTAAAAAACATAAGCCACTATGCCAACGAAAAGAAAAATTATACTAACCCAAACCATATCAGCCCTCCCTCATATTAGATAATTCTATCGCCCTTGGTGGCAAATACGCCTTGCCGTGGCACAACTCGCAACGCTCATCACCGTAATTGAAAACTCCGGTCGGATTGCAGTTCGGGCATGGTTCGCCCTCAGCCTGAATATCTTTGAATTTATCTGTCATCATTTTAATCCTCCTTTATCTCAAAATGCACACCGTCGAAAAAATTCTCATCTTTGAGATTGAAATTCCCATTCCAATCGCCACCGAAGCGAATTTTCACATTAAGTTCTTTCGCCGTTGCCATTATAACGCCTGCAAAATAATACAACCTTGCCCAATCTTTCCAGTAATCTTTATCTCCTTCCAGAGGCCATCTATGAGGGTAGAACCCAGCATCTACTGCTCTTGATAAAGGATAAGCAGGAGTTATCAAATGTTTACTATTCATAGTCTTACTTCTTCCAGCTGCAACGAATACCTTTTGCTGTTCCATAGTGCGGATTGTAGAAGATAGAATTTCCACCCCCGCAAATAATCTATCTACTCTCATAAATAGAGTATATAAATCAGGAACGCATTGTTTTAACAAATATTCATTTTTCATCTCTTTACTAATAACCCCACAACCGCCGATGACAGAATTGTAATAATAGTTAGTGTAATCCATGAAGGACGCCTTAAAGCTTCCTTTAAAGTCTCCTCAATTCTGTTATATATCTTTTCCAAATTATTTTTAAGGTCTTTCTCATTCTCGGTCATACGCCGCATTATCTCTTGCATTTGCACATCGTAGACTTTTAGCTTCATATCACAGTGATGTTCAGTCCATCTCTCTTCTTTAATTTCTGTTGTCATGGCCTAACCTCCTTTCGACGAAGCTCCTGTAGAAGAGCGGGAGCAGTCTTCTGCTTTACAGCTTCTGGTCTCTCTGTAATGCCATAGTCCATTATATCTAACTCTGTTTTAGTGGGTGGTTTCTCCTGCAGTTTTTTGAACGGGAAACCTTCCTTCTGTAACTGTGCTGCCAACTGTGTTGTTAATCTTGCCATCGCCGCCGTTCCTTGTCCTAATTGAGCTCCCTCTACAAGGAATTTGACTATCGTAGGACTTGAGAACATCCGTGCCGCTACCATCGGACCTCCAAGGATAGCAATATTAAAAGTTCCTCCAACAATAGTCAACGCTTTTGAGTCTGTTGCCACTCCTGTAGCAAGAGCAGCTATAGCACCAGGTTGTAACAGCTGTATTAACATTCCTCCTGCACCTGCTCCTTGTTTCTCCTCTATAACGGATAGTATCTTAGCATATCCTTTTATAGCGTTTAGCGTATCCTTCTTTGTAAACCATTCTTTCAAAGTGCCCTCTGCTCCATCTACCTTCTCTAATAGCTTTAGAAAAGAGCTACCATGAATATAACCTTGACTGTCCTTCCCAGCCTCACGAAGAACCTTTTGTAGCATTTCGCCTCGCATAAGTTCTCTGGCTTCAGGATTTAAGGTCTTGTAGAGAACTTTATGCACCAATTCGGGGTTCTTTTCTGTGATTAAAGTGTCTAAAACCAGATGTCTATCGCTCTTCAATAACTCTTTTGTAACATCATCGGAGAAAAGATTTATCCCTTCCCGATATTTTATGCCGAGATTTGTATATTTGGAGAAGATGATTTGTTTTTCCTCACCATAGGCATTTTTGGAGGCTTGAAAAGTATCATCGATTTTATTCTTTAAACCAGATAAAGTTCTACCCCACTGACCAGAAACCATAGCCTTCCCTGTTCCTGCCTCTCTCGGAGCAACCGAACCAAGATACTCCTTTAACTGATGAAAGTCATTTAAGGAGAAAGTTCCCTTCTCCGTTCTTTGTAAGACATCATCAATAAGACCAAAAGAGTCATTATCTAACTTTATACCGTTGACCTTTTTATAGTTTTTTAACCAGGATGTGACCTTACGCATATCAATTTTTACATCGGATGCGTCAGCGGCTTTAAAAACAGGACTATATGCCTTATCCATAGTAGCCTTAAAAGCATCTCTCTTTCCTGCTATAACCCCACCAACGAAATGCCTAACATCCGTAGCGCTTCTTCCTTGACGATAACCTTCAACGAGGTCTTCCACCATTCCTGTTGCTGCCTTTTTTATCTGCGATTGAGCCTCTTTCTGGTATTCCGCTCCAGTCCACGATTTTTCTATTATATTATGGATAACATCATACCAATGCTCCTCCGTCTGCTGAGCAGGAGTTAAAGGAGGAAGACCTTTTGAGGTCAGATACTTTTTTGACAACTCCACATTCTCTGCTAACATATTAGGATTAGCCTTTCTAACGATGCCGCCTCCTTTTGGTAGAAAACCTTCAAGAGGGACTTTTCCTCCTTGAGCGGCCAATTTAAAGGGCATACCTGCTAACCGTAGAGCTCCTTCACCTGCGGCAGAGAACATCCCAGATTTGCCTATTTCCCATGCGGCTTCCTTTGACTCAGGTAGTTTAAAAGACTCCTTTCCAGTCACGGTATTTATAGCTCTTTTACCTAATTGCTCCACAGCCTCACCTGCCATAGCACCAACAGGTGCAAGAAGAGGATTAACAGCACCAAAACCAACGGCTCCTACTGTTTCTGGCACAACATCCATCAATCCCCTCACTAAAGGAGAAACAGACTCATACGCCTCAGTGGCAACTTTATCAACTGCTTGCTTTTGAGGGGACAAAGCTGACAAGAAAGACGTCCCTTTAGGAGGATTAGCCACCCGACGTTTTTGTTCTATGTAAGCTTTAAACTCCGCTTTCTCTTTATCAGTCATTTGGAAGGTAGCCCTCCTTTTCTAAGATTTGATAAACGCTCTGCTTATCTACTACACCTGACTTGTCTGTAAAAGAGTTTTCCAATTCATCATAACGCTCTTTCATAGATGGAAACACAAAGATATTTTTTGAACTCAATTTATAATCTTTTATTACAGGAGCAAATCCTTTTTCCACTAAACTATTCTGCTTGTAACCAATACGATATGCTGTCTCTGCTATATCCAGTATATCTTTTCTTTCCTGCTTACTAAACATTTGACCAGCAGCGAGACGATTAAGATAACTTCCAGCTCTACTCATAAGAGACCTTGCCGCTTCCACATTCTGTGTCTCTCCAAGCATAGCTGCCGACTCAGGTTCGTTTATTTTAAGCATTAAGATGTTTAAAGTAACATCGAGAAGACCTTCTGATTCAAAGTCTCCTTTATCAACTTTATCTACCAATTCTCGTGCTTGCAACACTCGTGGTTTTATCTCTCTAAAAGCTTTAACAGCAGGATTTCCTGTAAAATCATCCCGCAAATTAGCTTCCATATCAAATTTATTCTTGCCTGATATAGCTCCTTCTTTCATAGCCTCCAAACCCTTTTGCGATGCCGTTGGAAAGCCATAAGGATGGAAAGTGCTCTTATCAAGTGATACATGCTCTTGTTCCAGCAATCCCTCTTTATCTATAACCTTCTTTTGGAATTGCGGAGTAGGTCTAAATTCTGTCTTTGCCGCCGCAAGTTGCTCCTCTTTAGATAACTTTCCATACATTTTTGTCCGTAAATCTTCTGCTTTCTCTGGACGTGTAAGAACATCAAAGAAGTCCTTATAAGCTTGTGGGTTTTTCTCCAGCATAGATGCCATTTCCTCTCTTCTTATGCCAAGAAAATTCCTCTTCTCCGACTCAGGTAGTTTAGGATTATTTAGGGCTACACCAGATACTCTACCTCGACGAGCTATGTCCTTTGTTGCCATATCATTTAGTATTCTATCTTTATCACTTTCTTTAGGATGTTCAGGTAATTTAAACTCGGATGGCCAATGCCCAGCCGCATCTGGTGTAGCACCTGCTTTATAAGCAGCTCTATAATCGTATTGATGTTTTGGATTATCTGGATTTGGGTCAAGACCTAATTTCCCAGCCCAATCAGTATACCATGATTTAAAACGATATTCCTCAGGTGCTACAGCACCATAGATATTATTATTCGGAAACATCGGAGGTCTCTTCAAAGAGGTATCTTCTTCCTTAGCCATATCCTCAAAGACACTTGACTGAGGCAGTTGCATATTTGGGTCTGCTTGCTCGGTCTTTGGCGCAAAACCAAGTGTCTGCATAGCTTGATTTGTAGCATCAGCAGACTCAAGGTATCGTTGTCTATCCGAATTCTCTTTTGTCTCACCTGCTTTTTTAACGGCTCTATTCTGTAATAATTGAGCAAGCCAAGATAAGTCAATGGATACAGAGCCTTCGCTGGAGCGTTTTATTCCATGAGAAGGACTTGCATATATAATAGGTGGTCTTACTGGCATATTACTCTCCTCCGCCGAAACCAAAGAATTTAAACATATCGTTTAAAAGAGAACCTGTATCATCAGCAGCAGGACTACTTGGTTCTCCTCCTACTAAACTATCCAAGAGTTTATTGAGACTGTCCTTATCCAAATCTTCCTCTCCTTCCTTCTTACCTCCGAATACGCCAGAGAAATCCATCACAGACATACCACCACCCGATGAGGGCTTAGTTATGCTTCCATCTGGAGCAAATATAGGTTGTGGTCGTTGTATCATAACTGCCTCCTAAAAACTAAAGAAGTCTCCTACAGCGTCTCCTATATCACCAAACCAATCAGCTACATCTCCACCCCAGTCCTCGCTGAAAAAGCTATCCTTACCAAATATCTTCTGTCCTATCTTTCCTGGCTCCGACTCAAACCTTTCAGTCGTTCCAACCACCTGCTGAGGCATCGCCAAAGCAGCTAATTCTTGCATGACCTTACCCGCCATTGCTCTGCCCTCTGTAGCTTGTTTCATACTTCCTATATCCAAACCATGAGCTTCTTGACCAGCACCATAAAGACTTCCCTCTATAGACTTAACCACATCAGGTGTCATACCGCCAGCAAAGTTTTGTAATGCTGATATTAAAGCACTCTTATTGGTTGCATCGGATGTTAGACCCTTCTTTGCCCACAGTTCAGAATTGCCCTGCAAAAAGTTGGACAGATTATTCCCTATCCTCTGACCAGCTTCTCCATTATCACCATATAAACCAGGAGTCTTTGTAATCGTAAGGTCTGACTCGCTTGAACTTTTAGCCATAGTTCCCATTAACCTTTACCTCCTCCCCACGAAATGCCAGCACTCATGCCTTTCTCTTCTGTATCTTGTCCGCCAATGTAGCCAGACTTTGCCAAACCAGCTAATTCCAGTAAATTACCCATGTTCGTTCCTACATCAGCTATATCAAGACCCATAGCTTCTCGTAGATTATTAACCCTCTGAGTTCTTATCGCAGATAATGTCGGTGCAAGAGCGTTTGCGACGCCAGCGACAGAGCCTCTACCCAATCCTCGTAGAGCAGATACACCATGTGCTTGCGATACTGTGCTTTCTGCCACACCCTGCTCGGTAGAAGTCTGAGGATTGAAGTTTGGGTTCGTTAATTCATCTCGGAGAGCCTTCCATGAAAAGTCTAAACCCGACTTACTCTCCAAAGAACTCCCAAGCTGCGCTCCCTTGCTATAAGCATTATCAAAAAGACCAGCAAGTGTTCTGATATCTGGCTTGGTAGAACCACTTGAACCTGATATACTTCCCATTACAATACCTCCAACCTTTTAGAATACTCAATTCTTTGCTGAGTGAAGCCAAAGTGAGCCCAAAGCTTGCTGAGATGACAAGCCTCATCTACAGAACTGTGACAGATTAACTCTACAACGCCTGACTTAATCAAGATATTGTGCATCATATCCTGAAACATCATAGGAAGTCCTATCGCACGAGAGTTCTCCTCTATATAGAGTCCATCACAAATAGCCATACGCTCTTTGTAGAATTGGTGCTGCTGCAAAGAGGCAGACATGAAACCAACTATATCGTTCTCCTCTGCTACAAGGATGACATCGTTTGCACTCTTAATCCGTATCAGTAGATTTATAAACAGACGCTCTCGGTCTATCCTATCCATGTCTAACTTCATAACAGGAAGGAATTTAATCCACATGTTATAAAGCGATTGAATATCAAATGGTGTTGCTCGTCTTATCATTAGGACTCCTGCCCTTCACTATTCACCTATCTGATAAACTTTATAAAAAACTGTAACCTCTACCGCTGAGCCGTTTACAATAACCAACTCTTCAACTGCGCTGCCTGAGTCTCTTCTTATATAAACATGCACGAATGCGGATACCGTTTCGTTAGCGTTAACATGAGAGCCATAAGTCACAATTGTTGTGGCTGTGTTTGTGTAAGCTGATATTAAGTAAAATTTATGTGCTGCCGCTAATGATCCCAAACTAACCGTAGCTACGGTATTTGCCGCAATGATAACACTTGTATTTACAAGAAGCGTTCCAAATAGAGATAAGGTTTGAACAGTAGATGCAGGATTGAGCAAAATCATATCCGTGCCATCGTATTTTAAGATAGCCGCATGGAGAGCAGATATATCTCCAACTGCAAGAGCCGCAGAACCTTTCTTCTTAATCGTCTTAGCACCTAATGCATTTAAGTTTAAAGTAGGTGTTGTTAAAGTATTTGCATTTGTGAATGAGATAAAATAGTGCATCCTATTTTCATATATTGTAATTGCTGGAGATAGTGTTGCAACATAAGTATCCGTGCCTGTTGCAGTTGTGGATAGAAACTTAGAAGGAATAGCAGGATTAAGTAAAATCATATCCGTTCCATCATACTTAACAATAGCTGGATGATTTGCCACTATATCATTTAAACTAAGAGCAGCACCATCTAATTTCTTTATGGTTTTAACTCCAAGTGCATTTAGATTAAGAGTAGGAACGGCAGATGAATTTGCATTAGCAAATGTAAGAAAATAGTGGGCACCTACCACATAGCTTGTTATTGCAGGACTTAATGTTGCTGCGTATGTATCTGTTCCTGTAACAGCTGTAGGTGTTAGTATCCCATTCTTATGCGCCCCATCTGTTTTATGGTCTGTCTGCAGATAAGTTTTTACATCTGTAAGTGTCCCAGCAGGGTCTGTTCCTAATTCAGTCTCTAATGCTACAATAGCAGCAGCTAAGTCATTGGGAACAGCGGCACGAACTAATGTTTTTCCCGCAGAAGGACTATCAACCTCTGGCGTGGTATTTGTATCTAAAGCTGCAGGATAGCCAGACCCTGTTCCTGCTCCAATTTCTGCCATAATTACCTCCTATCGTTGTAAGATAAGTTCCTGCTCTGTATGCTCTATTCGCAATGCTATAACTGTAAGCAGAGAAGAAGAACTTGAAAATTCTAATAGCAAACGCAAAAATCGTAGATTAAAATGCTCTGAAAAGGTTAGAACTGTCCTAACATAACGATCAGACCCTCCATCCCAATAAAGCACTCCCCAATAATCCATGCCCCAGTATGAAGTGGGACTTAATGTAACAGCCTTTACCATTGAAGCAGTATCTGCTATGTCCTGCAAGGTGCAAGTTATAGTTCCATCTACATCTAATGTCTCCACTTCCATTCTGTGAATGACTTTATTTAAAAAATGACTACCTAACGCATTAGGACTGCTTCTATATTTATAATCTATTGCAACACCTACATCATTTCTAAGTGCTACCACACTCAAATTATAAATAAAGCCCCCAGTAGTAGCATTAGCAGAGCCGCCGATTAAGTCATTGTTATCTCCAAATCCTGTCATCGTTGCAAAACATTCTATCTCCATGCCTTCCATCGGACCAAAAAATGGACCAGCCAGTCTATTCTCGTCAATATATAATCTATCAATCTGCAACCACCATTGACGAACATTATTAACTCCTCCTTCAGAGGGACAGGATAGTTTGTAATAACCGTTATGATACACAGCCGATAAACGAGAGATAAGGGCTGCTGGTATTTTATCTATTCCATCAACCTCACTTACTCCTGTTTGCGACTGTATCTTATGCCCTATCGGTATAGGTGTTGTGCTATCAAAAGGTAATAGATAGAGCTGCTTATCATTCGCATACCAAATACTTCCTCGTGGAGTCCATGCCATTGTCCTGAACGCTGAACATCCGAACTTGGTTGCAAGAGCGTATATTGAATAATCTCCAGTGGTATAAGGAACTCGTAAATCTCTTCCAGCAAATAGATACATTCCATTATTCCCTGCAAGAAGAACCTTTGCTGTGTATCCGGAATTAGCGTTGGTATCAGCATGGATAATCATTCCATTCAGCACTACATCTGGTCTAACATTGCAGTTTGCTACTGTCTCCCAAGTAGCATCGGTAAAAGAAGAACTCCACGATAGGTCACCTCCAGAAATAGACAGCAGTCTGTCTTGATAAGGCAAGAACATCTTAGTCATCGCTGGAGCGGCGGCAACAGCAGCATTTACTGCTCCGCTCCATTTATGCGGAGCATCTACACCATTTGCAATATAGCATGAAACAAGCCAATCCGAGAAGGAAGTTGCTGCATTCTCTGTCAAACCTGTCTTGACATCAGTCCAAGCTGCACCATCCCAATATTTTACAGTCGTTCCTGCAGCTGCAAGAACTTGTTTAGACGCTGTTCCATAATAGAAACGGTGCAGACCATTTATCCTCTTTCCAGCAACCACCTCATTTGCTACAAACTTATCACTTCCACCTCTACCTTGTAATCCAGAGGAATAGACCAAATTCTTCATTAAGATTGCTTCTTCCTCATGCAAATCCAAGAGATTACTAAATAAATTAACCCCTCGCTTCGGCGTCGGCATGACTGTAACAGTCGTTTCTTTATCTTTAACAGGCAAGATTAACCTCCAGCACCGTAGGTATTTGGAAAACGTGGTGGAAAAATACCATAATACGAATTATGCGGATAGCTGTTGATATAAAGAGCTCTATCCAAAAGTCTATCATTTGCTACCTTTGCCTTCTTTAGAGCTTTATCATATTGAGTAATTAGTTGAAGTGCGACCTCCAATTTATTCATATATGTAGCCATTAACATCCAAGCACCAAGTAACAAGACATTCTCACATTCAAGAGGAAGGTCATATAATTGAGCATTTGTTGTAAGCTCCGTAGGCTGTTTCCAATATCTATCTCTTATTGTATGGACAGCCGACGGTATCGGATAGAGTCTATAACTTCCTCCAACATAACAATAATGTGTCGGACTTCCTGTCGTATTTGAGTTAGGGTCTACATCATCTATATTACGCAGAAGTGTTTCGCATAGGAGTCTATCCCCTGTGACATCTAATAAATCCAGGCCTCTGCCAAAGTCTGTAGCTACAGCATACTCTGCTGTAGAAGCTACAGTAACAAATGTGCGAGTAACATAGAGAGAATACCAATTATATGGTAAGAAGAATAAATTATTCTGTGACTCATTCAAGAACCTCTGTGCCATAAGAGTATGACCAGTAGAACCTACCAGTGTGGTTGCCTCTGCAAGAGATACTCTTGCAAGTATCCTATTCGTCAACTCCAGGAATGTCTGTTTAGCCATAGCACTCTCCTAATCCATATAGAGTATATTTACATCCTGACTTGCCGCAGTAAGCCCTGTCCTTGTAGTTGTAGATGCTATAGTGAAACCCACTGTATGCCTTATAGGTTTCGGAAACATAATACTCAAACCTACTCCTATGCCGACCTCAAGGACACGAGTTGGGGCTGTCGTTCCAACTATTACATTAGCAGAGTCAGCATCGAATATCTGTAGAAAGGCAACTGCCGCTGTTCCATTATAAATGTAGATGCCATAAATTAAAGAGTCTGGCTCATCTGTCACCTCTACAGCCGTGCCTCCTACAACTCCGCTGTAAGTCTTAACACTATCGTGGTCTTTCGCTCCTATACCCATATTATCCTCCTTTACAACATTTTACAACATTTTACAACATTTTGCACTCAGTGCAAAAACAACATATCTATACATGCACCAGCATCTTCTCCTTACCAGCACTGCTGGCTATATAATCATCCATACCTATTAAAGGCTCTTCTCCGATATGTTTACAAGTTATTTCTGGGATAACCCAAAGGTCTATCTTCTTCTCACGAGCTTTCATACAGAAGTAAAAATCCTCCGAGAGTTCTTTAACATCTGAAATATACTGGTATTTAAAATAAGGAAACTCCATTTCCGACAGGACGCTTCTGTGCATCAAAATACATCCAAAACCAGCAGCATGAACTTTAAAGGGAGTCTTACTTCCTGGAGGAGGACACACCGCTGTATGTGAATACACATCTTCATACTTTCTATTAACCTCATCTCTAATTAAAGCTAATGGCATGTGCTGACCTAATCGTTGAAAGTATAAACCTGTCAATAACCGTGCCTTTAGCTTCTTTGCCCATGCCATCATAACTGTTATACTCCGTGCCTCTAAAACCATATCACTGTCTAACCAAAAAGCCCATTCACAATCGGTCTTCAAAAAACCTTCTGCAAGGACGTTCCTCGCTGTGTGGATAACTTGCCGCTCCGTCACACCAACAAAGGTAACCTTATATCCGCTAGCGGAGGCATTAGCAACCAGTCCCATTCCACTCTGATATGCTTTAGGATAGACTGCTCCAGCACAAGGTGACAGTATAGCAACTGTATCAGGCACGATTACATGCAAAGCACATTTTCCTTTATCCACATTTTCCAAAGATGAGGTCTCCTTATAAAATAGATTACAAGCTCTATCCATGAAGCGTTAGTCATTTGAAAAGTAGAACCACCACAAGGGCAAGTTAAATTTCTTACCAAGTCAAATTGATCAGAAATTCTTCTGCAACCTCTGCATCTATAAAGTGTTATAATCGTATGAACCGTATAACCTCCTCTCCGATGACATTTCTTAAATGCTCAGCCATCCATCTTTGTATTCTCTTGGGTGCATGTTTAACCCACCACTGATTTATCAAAACTTTATCATAGGATACCATCTGCATCTCTTTAGCCTTACTATCTCTATTCATAGCACACCAAGCATTAACAGCTTCTCTGATATTTGCAACACCGTAGAAAGAGCATCCATTGATATATGATAGATGGTCTCTGTAACCTAACTGCCCATCACTTGCAGTTCCTGGAAGCCAAATGTCCATAGAGCCACCATGCTTGAGTATTCTAACACAATCTTCAAAAACAGCCCACCAGTTAGGTAAGTGTTCAAAAACGTGTGAGGCAATAATATAATCAAAAGCCACATCCTCAAAAGGCAATGGTAATTCCGTTAGATTATGCACTACATTTGGCTTACATATAGCATAGGCATCTAAATTAACGACTGTGGAATGCGTCAACTTCGCAAATCCGCATCCGAGATTAAGAACCTTCTTATCTCCAAAGTCGTGGTCATGTCTATATTTTGCATAAAGCGAAGTTCCCATCACAGACCCTCCATTAAAATCATCCACTCCGCTCCAACATCATCCCAACTTTTAACATCTACAGAGGAATTCCTATTTATTGTTTGGAAAAGCTTATCCTCCATTTGCAGTTCTACTGTAAGCCGAGCGAAATCTGCCCACCATAGAAACATATCATGCGGATACCGTTTCGTTAGAAGACCTGACTGCTTATGCTTTATAAATTCAGGGGCAGAACCAATATTTGATGTGATTACAGGTAATCCACAAGCCTGTGCTTGAAGGATTAAATTTGAGCATATCTCTGGATAATGATTAGGCATCAGCAATGCTCTCGCTTCTCTAAAAACTTTAGCTAATTCTTTCTGACCAATAGGCTCTTTGACATCTATTCCAAGAAGTTTATATCTATTAAGTTGCTCATCTATCGCCTTACCATTATCTTTATCATGCAACGATTGACTACTATACATGACTAATCTCACATTAGGATTTATCCTCTTTAAATTAGCGAAGGTAAATTCTAATGGATAATAGCCTTTTACAGGAGCAGAAGCACAGACAAAAAGATTGCTGTCTCTTATTGAGGGATCAGGATAAAAGATGCTTTTATCAACACCATTTGTTATCTTCCTAAATTTTCCTACTTCTATATCATAGAACTCTTTATAACTCTCCGAGCAGTAATCAGAGAGAGATACTATCATATCCATCGCTTTAAAACTATCATCTTCCAAATATTTATAATCTACAATATCATGCAACCACCAAACCTTCTTTGCTGACTTAAAATAATCAACCAAAATATGACTCATCAAATTCCTATTGAAGACGACTACATCAAACTGTTCTCCGTTTAAATCTCTATCAATATAACGAATGTAACGAACACCGTTAACACTCTCTGGGATATCCCAAACAGAGCATACAGTTATATCATATCCACACTTTGCCAAATACTGTGGGATAAGTGTCAAGGAAGTAAGAATACCACCGCATGGCTTATCCTCGAGTCTTGTAGGATAGAAACCTGCTGTGCCATCTAAAAATAGTATCTTCTTCCTTGACATTATCTCCTCTCCTCTACAGAGCTCTTATAAAGACATTCCACTGCAACGTCGCCGAGTTGCCTGCAGCTGCGGCAATAGTCTCAAAGAGAGCCACGTAAGTGTGCCCGCTTGTTGTAGCCGCACTCATTGTCATATCTGTAAGGATACCTGCTGTTGGCTGTAAGAATGTGCCAGGCGATAGACCAGCTGATGCGCCAGAGATATATGCACTCTGCCTATAGCCAAATACTTGCACAAGACCATAGGAGCTATCAGTCAACGAGGCATCATTAACACCAGCAAAGAGACCTGCTAACGAACCCGACTTTGCTGCTGTTACAGCATTGCCATCTGTAACAGTAGTTACATCCCATTCAACTGCCGCACCTGCTGATAGAGTAGCAGCAGAGACATTCCGACAGTTGATAAAGACTTTCTCAGCATCTGTCCTATTCACTTTTTGTATCAACATGTATTTTCCCTCCTATCTTCCTTTGACATAGAATTTACCCGCATAACCCTGCGTATTATCCCACGTCGCTGTTATTGTGCCGCTTGATACTGTTACCTTTGGTCTTGGAGTATTTATACCTCCTGTATCAAGCTTTATATCATAGTCAACGATGTAGTTTAAGCCATGCGTAGATGCATTTAAGGTTAAAACATCATCCCCCGCCGCACTTGTGAAAGTGCCATGCACTGACTTGAGGTTACCTACAGAGTTGACCTCTACTACTGTTATCGTAAATGCCATATAACCTCCTTACGCAGTGAAGCCAGATATAACCCCATGCTTCCTCCTATCGCAAACAGATAGGTTTCCCTGGAAGAGTATCTTGGCTGTAGATACATCTTGGTTCTCTGGAGTAATAAATTCGCCTGTCTTGAAGTCCGCATCCTTATGCACATTAAGATTGATATAAGCAGAGTTTAAAAAATACATATACCCTGCAGTGCAATCTCTGTCAAAGAGGATAGGAACTGTCATAAAGGCGAGATTAGCAAAGCCCAAATCGGCAACCTTTGCAATCTGTAGTCTCTCCAAAGGCTGAGCCGCATCTCTGTAAAAGCCATAGGTTGCCATATCGGTAACGATAAAATCAGGTTTGTCATTACCAAAGGACAAATTATCAAATGCGACGCCCATATACTTTATTCCATTCGCCGCAAAGCTTCCAGCGGTAAGTCGTGAATAAGCCGCCCACCAGGCATTGGTGCTTGGATTGATGCCCGCAAGAACGCCTGTGGCAGATACTATCTCCTGTAGACCTGTCAGCACCTTACTACCATTCCCTGTGCCATCGCCATAGGCATCTATAGAGAGGGTATCCCTCATGCTCATCTCAGTTTGCTTCGTCTTTGACTCCAGCAATCTAATCAAAGCAGGCTCTCCCATATTTGCCCTTCTCTCACGGCCAGTAATCCCTACCGTTCCAGCATACTGCTTCCATTCATACCTTGCAATGGTCATACCTTCCTGCAAAGTTGTATCAAGAGTTTCCGCTCCAGAATAACTCTTGACGGTTGAGTTTTTCTCATAAAGAACATGCTCTACAATACTCTCTCCACCTTCAAGTGTTTTCTTAACAGAAGCACCTCTCATCGCCTCACCAAGTTTACCATTGAGCCAACTCAAAAGAGGATAGACATCAAAAATGTTATCTACCATCTTCTTCTGGTAATTCGCCAATGTAGTCGTTAGTAAGGCGTTATAAGTTCTTGTTTCAGCTATTCCTGGCATAATCTAATCTCCTTTCTGGATTTACCCAGCCTTCGCCATCTCAAAGGCTTCTCGCAGGGAACCTGCCGCCTTCTTACCTTTGGGAGTTACTCCAGCTTGACCAGAACCCAATTTTTTGATTTTTTGCAGCTTTTTCTCATAGCTCTTAGCCATCACATCATTCAATTTACCTGACTTGGAAAGAGCTCGGAAGTATAGCGTTTCCAGGACATCATAGGAAGGATTGTCTAACACTTCCTGTGGGAAAGTAGCCTCTCCTATATCTGCCATCAAATCGCTAACATCCTTCCAGCCTTCATACTGCTCATCCATCTTAGCAAAGGTCTTTGTCAAACGCTCTTTAGCAAACGCCTCTGTGTAGGGTTTGACATCACGATTTAGAGCCGAAGAAAGCCTATCATCTATTAGTTTATTAACTATAGAGATAGCCTTCTGAAACTCTGGATCGCTTGCCCTCTCCTCTCCAGCAATGGATATTTTCTTCTCCTCCTCTAACCAAGTTTTAAATCTCGGATTATCGGATAGGTATTTTGAGTATTTAAGAACGTTCTCAAAACCTCCGAAAGAGGAGAAATTCTTCTCCAAGTCTTTAAGAGTCTCACTCCTTTTAGTAAATTCGCCTTGAAGTGACTTGTAAGACTTATGTAATGCTTCAGGTGTCATTCCATCAAAGAGACCCTCCCCTGCCGGTGCTCCCTCTGGTTTTCCTCCTTCTGTTTCTGATGATTGTCCACCGCCTTCAGGAGACTCCTCATCGGATGCTCCCCCTTCGCCAGCAGTTCCATCAATTGCTTCTTCTTCTTCTCCCATAAAACCTCCTTAGATTATAGATTTCTTAACGCATCACCTAAACGACTCTTCTTCCTCTTCTTTCTCTTACCAACTTCGCTCATAGCGATAGCCAATGCTTGGCTACGCTTTCCTACTTTAGAACCGCTTGAGGACTTCAAAGTTCCCTCTTTAAACTCTCTCATAACCTTATGCAACTTACCACCATGTAGCATTTAGTCCACCTCCTCCAATCCCTTCTCCTTCATAAGAGCGTATCTTTGCTTACGTCCTGTAACATGCTGTCCCAAAGAACGGGAGAAGAAGTTATACACGATAGGTTTAGCTCTGTTAGATATAACCTTGTTAGCATTCTTTCCACAGAATTTGCAGACCTCATGCTCTCTCTCTTCAACAGTATGGAAGCTATCCCAAACTTTCCCACAGCACTCATAACTATATAGAGGCATTCTTCACTACCTCCGTCGCTTTATTCTTATCACCTATTATCTTCAATGCTGTAGTTAAAACAGATGTCTTCGTCTTCATCTGTGTTTTCATCAAATCAGCTTGCCTCTTCGCTGCGCCTTTCCCTTCCTCCATCGCCATAGCTTCCTTCTTCCGAGCGATACCTTCCTGCTGAACCTGCTCTGCTGGCTTCAACATCTTTTCTACATCAAGAACATTAAAAACCTCAAGAAGACGTTTTATTCCCTCACGCTCGTTTATGTTAGGATTGCCCTTTAACATATTAGCAAGCATCACCGTATCTCGCTTCTTTGTCTCCTTATCCTCTGGTCTCGTAGAACCAAGCTCTATCTTAAAGTCATACTCGCCAGCTACATCATCTTTATTAGCAGTAAGCCAGGGAAGGATAATTTCACCTGCCTGTCCTGCTATCTTGGCAAGTTTGTTAGGGATGTATTGTGAGGCTAATTCCATAGTATCTTCCGTAAGAGGAATATCCCTCTCCGTTAGAGTTTGCTGTAGAACAGCAGCGAGTTTTTTAACCACCTTCGTTATAAACCTTTCTACAATAGCTGCTTTATCCTCTCTTCTAACTCCGACCCCCTGTTGTATCATCTGAGGCTCTGCTGCCGTGTCGAACTTAGTGGAAAGACCTTTATCCATACCAGATAGTCCTGCAGCTTCTCTGATATCTTCCTTCAATCCACGAGAGACCATATAGATATCTTGCGAGATAGTAGCATCTTTCAAAGGCACTATATCGGTTAGCGGATCTCCTTCATCCATCTCTACAAATGCTCCATCGCCCCCTTGCATAAGGAGAGTCTTATTCTCTACGCTTAGTATACCTGTTTTACCCAGATACTTCCGTTGTGAGATACGCTTTACATGGTCTATCTGAAGAGACCTCAGACGGTTCAGTTCATCCTGTCCTGACCTATAGATGTCAATGTCCCCGATAGGTATCAACTCATCAGGGTTCTCGTTAAAGTAAAGTATCTCAACAGGAAAGCTATCGTTATAGTCTAACATCCAATCTTCATGACGGAGCTCTTTATCATGCGACTCAACTATAGTGATAATCTTCTGTTCATCTCTATCCCAAATGTCCCATCCCTCAACACGAGACCATAGAGACTCCTCTGTAGTATCAGAAGTCTTGCTTTCATTGATAACACCATAATCAGTCTTTACGACAAAATTAGATTTCAACTCCCATGTGTTCTTATACTTGGGATTGTTCTTTACCTCCGTAAGGCAACAGACCCATTTGAAGGCTACCCAATGAGCATCGGATAAATCAGAGGATGTAGCACCTGGATCTACTCTAAAATCAGCAGGGGAAATCCTCTTAACGAAGGGGGTTTCTTTATCCAAGAGCTCTTTCTCATCTTTACCCACTTTTACTTTGGATACTTTAACATCATACCCTATCTGAATGATACCCCAAGGTCCAATTAGCGCATCTAGAAGTGCTTTATCTACTTGTTCTTTAACATGTAAGTCTTCAAAGCAATGGTTAAGGATAAGCTCAAAGATGACAGAGCCCGCAACAGTATCAAATAAAGAGCCATCAGGTAACAGATAAGGCTTCTTCTTAGCTGTCACGAAGACCTTTGGATTACGAAAATTTACAGCAGGCATGATTGTTCTTATATTAGAGAAGATAATGTTATCAACAATTTGCTCACTATATCCAAGAGAGGACTCTTTAGTCCATTGACTACCACGATAGTAGTTGCGATTAAGCTTTAGCTTATCTTCAACTTCAGCTTTATGCTTCGCTCCAGAGACACTTAATTTATCTTTCCATTCTTTGTATTCTTTCTCTGTCATATAGTAGATATCCTCATTTCTTTACTCAGCATCCTACGTTTCTCCCATTCAAAACTATGCGGAACAGAGATAGGTCTTATCCTTGTCGGCGATGGTCTGCTCATTATTCCATATCTTAAAGCATCACAGGCATCATCGTTAGTTTTAAGCGGTTTCTCAAGTTGACTCTCAACACCTCGCTGTTTCTTCCATGTATATTCGGGTATCTCCCTGATAAGATTGATACAGTTGTCAAAGATAAAGAGACTTGGAGAGGATAAACAATCCTTCAATGGATGCCTTCTTAAAGGATTGATTTTAAAATATTCTCCCACTCTATTCAATCCTGCAAGAACCTCATTATTAGCTCGTGTGCAGCTTATCTTATAATCACTATACTCATCCTTTATAGAACAAAGACGTCCGCCCTTCTCACGAGTCTTACCCCAACAATCAGGAGATAGATAGGTAGATATATATTTTTCATCTTCAGAAAGAGACTTAATAGCCTTACAATGGGATGAAACTACACCAGGACTGTAGTATTCCTGATAAACAAAGATGTTGCCGTCATAATCAATAGCAAACCAGAGGCAACAGGTTGGATGCACCTGACCGTGGTCTATAGCACGAAATCTTTTCCACCCAAGAGGGATAGAGAAGGGCTTTATAACATGCTCATCGTAGGAGAACTCTTGCCACACCTGGCCCTCAAGAGCATCCCATGAGCCATCAAGATAGCACTTAACCCAGGAGGGAGGGTTATGCAATCGTAATTCCTCTGCATAGTCTTCTGGTAAATAGGGATTATCACAAGGCAGACCTTGAACAAAGGTGTGATTAAGTAAAGGCTTACCCAATCTTTGCGGGGTGACAAAGGTATCCTTGAGCCATCCTGCTTCCGGATTAGAGGCCAGGAGCCCAAAGAAGTGCGGATAACTTTTATCAGGCAATCGCCAAGAAAGACGGGATTTTAACATAGAGAAGTTCTCCTCTGGAACTTCGGAAGCCTCATCTATTGCAAACCAACCCAGCTCAAAGCTCTTAATCCTTTCAAAATCTGACTGGTCTCCTAAAGCCCCATAAAGAATGACAGATTTATTAACGAACTCTAAAGTTTTATTTGTCTGATGATGAAGCTTCAATATAGTAGAGTTAGTAAGCATCTCTATCTCTGCAATTAGCCGAAGGAGCGTTACCAAAGTAGTTCTTTTAAAAGCCTCCGACTCATGTCTACACATGAAGCCTCTATTGCCAGCGTAGACTAAAGAGAACCTGATCGCCTCTGCACAGAGTGCAACGGTCTTACCTCCTCTGACAGCACCTCCATAGAGTTTATAACGAGCAGGGCTATCTCGGAAGAGCATCTGTCTATCCGTTGGACCTTTCTCTCCATAGAGGAGGTCTACTGGAGGAGCTTCTGTTGTAGTTTGTTGTAAGTTGTCCATTCTGCACCCAGTGCAATATCAACCTATTTGTTCAAATCAAAAATAAATTGCTTCCCATGCGACTTCTTCACCTTTAAATCCTCTAAACTAAGAAGAGGAGACCTTTTCTCCATCACCTTACGAAGGGCTTTCAAAGGCAAGTCTTTATGGTCTGTCTTAATAATCTCATCTATAGTATCTCTAAAACCAGCACTGTCCAACATCTCCAATCCCTCCGTGTCCCCACTTCGTATAAGTCGCCTCGCCTCCGCTACAATTTCTTTCTCGTTGGACAGGGAGGTGCTCAAATAATCCTCAGCAAGCCGTAACTGCTCGTCATTGAGATTGGAGATGAAGTTCTCCCTCGCTGTCTCCAAGTAATGCTTTGCACCACCTTTAGGATAGAGTGTTGCTGCATGTTCTATCTCATGTATAGCTGTTTTGGATAGAGGCACTTGCATCTGCTTATCTTTGGTGAAGGATATTATCGGACCGGTGGGTTTTTTAAACAGTTCCTCCGTAGTGCCAGGATGTAGTGTAATGCCTCTATATTTGGGCATATCTTCTCTGGCTACTGTAGCGAAGCCTCTTCTACGATGAGGACTTTCTATACCTTTGGCAAATTCACCTATTGTCTTAGTCAGACCTGCATAGTTACCAGATACCTGTCCTATAGATGCTCTATCCGCAGGAGAGACTGTTCTTAAAAGCTTTTCTCCTGATTTCAACTGCTCTTCGATAAGCTCTCTTCCTTCTTGTGAGGTGATAGGACTTCCTTTTTTTAACATACTTCCAAAATCGTTCATGACCTGCCTACGGAAGTGTTTGATAAGAGACTTTTGACCAACTCCTCCGATAGGGAGGGTATCAAGACCACTATCTGGATTGTTCATGAAGGTTAAGAAGGAGGCTGTTCTATGCATTCCTTTATCCTCCAACGCTTCATTAACCTTTCTGCCCCTATCCTGTCCTTCTTTCTCTAAAGAGGATAGCCAACCCATCGCTTGCCTGATTTGATCATTTAAGGCAGAAGGATTGAAAATATTACCTATACTATTTAATAATTCACTCATTCTCTTTCACACCCCATGCAGTAGGAACATAGAGATTGATAGTAGGTTGTATGGCAACAGCGGCCTGCCCTCCCTTCACTAAGCCACCTCTATCAAGGATAGAGGCGGAGGCATCCATCCGAGTGGAGATGCTATTGAAGGTGGTAATCTTCTCTCCTGCTTCTGTCCTAAAGGAGAATTCATTCTCAACGCCATCTTCCAATACCTTAATAGCTTTTGGGAGTAGCCTGTGAAGACGATATTGATAGGTTTCAATATGCTCCTTTCTCATCTCTGCCTCCTCCCGAAGCCAGAGCGGAGAGCGTCTCAGGATAGACAGACGAGACTCTGTGAGACCGAAGTGAAGGCAGACCTCCTTCGGGGTCATGCCATCCAGGACGAGGGACTCAAGTATCCGACGATGCCTTGAAGATCGTATCTCTTCCTTCTCGGAAGGAGAGGGAGGAGATGGCTTCTCTAATTGCTCTGTAGATACTTCTTCCATTAAAGAACCTCCTTATAAGATAAGTTCGTAGCAAGGATATTAAGGTGAACCAAAGTCCGATATAAAGGTTGCTCTTGAAGTCTAACTCTATCCGATAAAAAGAGAAGATGATAATTTGGGAGGTTACTGCTATGCTGTAACCGACCAGAATGTTTGCACAGGACTCTATAAAAGAGTCTGTTTGGGTCTGCTTACAACTGAACCTGTTTGTTTTGCTTTCTTCCACCATTTATAGATAGTATAACAAGAATATTAAACCTTGTCAAGGACTATTTTAAGGCCTCTGGAAGCCTTCTAAAGCCCTCTCAAAGCCTTTAGAAAGCCCTCCTCCGCTTTCTGCAAGCCCGCTCCGAGAGCCCTTCCGCCTAAGCCTTATTCCCCTATAGACTCCGAAGGGTGGAAGATGTTATGTTGCATTGTAAACACTTTACAACACAACATAACATACTAAAATCTTTCTATAGTGCAGGTGAGGTAGCAGTGAGTGTGAAGGGGAGGGGAGGAGCGGACACTCGCCCGCTGGGATAAAGCATGCTTTATGAATATGAAAGTCAATATCACATTCTGCACTGCACGGGGATTGAATAGATGAGGCAAAAAAATACCCTGTTAGCCATAAGCGACTAACAGGGTTGAGTGGATGGAAAGGTTATTTCTTTACTGCGGCAAGGATAGCCTTAACAGTTTCAATGGAAAGCTCTGTTGCTTCCACAATCTGTTCAAGAGACATTCCATAACCTTTAAGCTTGCCAACTGTTCTTTCGTTCTTCTCCGACTGAACAGTCTTCTTAACGATGCCTGCTCTCTCTAACGCCCTTTCACGAGCTTCTTTGTGGACGATTTTGATGATGTAGCCTTCCGACCAGTGTTTGAATTTTGCCTCCGGATGCATACCCTCATAAATCTTTGCAAGGACTACGGACACGGCAACCCAGACAATTTGGCCGTCTGTATAAAAGCCTGCTTCCTTAATGTCTTGTTTCTTTTCTATCCTCTTTGCAAAAGTCCAGTTTCCTTTTGCCTGCTCAACATCCAGATAAATGGATGTAATGATAAGGTCTGGCTTCGTCACATCTACTGTTGCCTTTACTTCTGATGCCTTCTTAACATCCTTCTCTGTGTTTGACATAAACGCTCCTTCTTCAGCCTGCCTTAATAAGGTCAGGTCTTACGAAATGTCTATCTTGTCAAGAGAATAACATACTTTCTAAACCTTGTCAAGAGAATAATTAAAGACCTTGAAAGAATTATTTAACCTTTGTTGTTTTATGTTGCCCTTGCACCGAGTGCAGAAACAACATCTTTGTTCCAACTTCCAACTTCTCCAACTTCTCCAACACTACTTTCTGGGCACACTCATTCCTGCACCTATAGTGCAATACCAACACAATACAACAGATACCAAGCGATAGCAGTAGATACCAACTCAATACAACATATAAAACGGAGGGAAGAGAACAGGATGATTACAACATCACTTTCTCTTTATTATATATATTTTTTTTATAAAGGACTCTTAATGACAACCAACTTGTTGGTTGCCTTCCCAACATATTGCACCCATGGTGCACGAAAGGGTGTGCCTTGAGAACAATGTTATAAGAGTTGGAAGTTACAATAGTTGTAACTGTCTTGTTGTAATATGACCCACCTGCACCCAGTGCAAAGGCAACATAGGTAAGAGCATTTAAAAAGCATCTGCTTTAAGTTAATGGTTCAAGCCAAAGCAGTGTAGAAGCTCGTGTCCCAAAATGGTGATGTTCTTATCAGTCCATGATAAAGGAACAGAGGTATAGATGTAGCAAATGTCTTCCTTAACTAATGCACAACCTTGCAAGTGGCTCTTATCTGAAGGATTTAAGGCAGAACATTGGGAGAGGATGTTATCAGACAATATCCAAACTATTCTTTGCTCATAACGCTGGCTGGTTAAATTAAGAGGAGCAAATGCAACACAACCAGAGCAAAGTAGGAATACAGCGTATAAAACTTTCGTTATAAATCTCATCTCCCTGCCTCCTTTCTACCATCGTTTTCAAACTTCTCAATCTCTTCCCAACCTCCTTTCCTCCTTAAAGCCATCACATGAAACCAACCATGTGGGGTCAAAATTGTAAGGCCACCTAAACCAGCCCTTCCGAATACCTATTTCATCACCTACTACATTTGCAGCAGGATTATCACATCCTACATGCGCATCTCCTTTTATTAGCAGCTTATGAACACATTTATAGCAGTCATGTTTTCTATGTTTTCTTATCATACTTTCCCCCTTTGTTGTTAAAATCCCTGAGGCATAAATCCTACACTCTTACATTTTGGACAGAGTGGAGACATCAATGTTACGGCTTGTTATCTGATGGTGCATCTTCTAATTCTATAGCAGTTTTATCCATTGTTATCACCTCCTTTTATTTGTATAAAACTCAAGTCTCACAATATCATGGCCTATACCTCCACCTATCATAAAGATTGTTTATTAAAAACCACATAATAAAGATAAAAACTACCAAAACGATGACAGCAATAACAGCACCCACAATCCATAGTAAGTAAGTCATCTTTATCTCCTCTTATAAATCAAACTACAACATTTTGCAACAATATGCAACAATATACAACACTCTACAACATTTTAAAACAGTTGTCAAGTAAAATCTTAATCCCCGCAAACTCAAGCCTATAGCGGGTTTGCGGGCTTGAAGATTAAGCTTGACAACTCTTACAACTTTTGTTATTGTATTCCCAGTTACAAGTAACAACAACAAATAACAACATAAACCAACATAACAAGGAGGTGATACCATGCTCGGTGTGCTTCACAAAAACTACCGTAAAGAAAGTAACGGTTCATACACCTTTCAAATCATTCTTGATAAGAAAATTATCCATCAAGAGTCGTTGTCCACTCTGCCCTTTGCATCTACAGCTCCCACAAGCAATCAAATTATTAAACATCATGCTTCTGCATCAACCTACTTTGATAAGATAGGTAGCATACTCTTTAGAATGGGATATAATAACATGGAAGTAGAAGAAGCATGTCAAAGAATAAGGAAAGGAGGTGAAGCTGATGTGTAGTGCTTACAGTGCTGGATTAAAAGATTGCTGTGATTGCGGAGAAGAAAGTGAATATCTTAACGAAGACGGTCTCTGTCCTGATTGTGTAGAAAGTCAGTTTGAAGCAGAAGAATACAAAGACGATTAAGGAGGTTCAAATGCGAGAATGTTATCCACTCATCGTTTACTCCGCACAGATTTTAAACAAGCAATCTCCTACATGGGAGGAAGTCTTCACCGTTCTAACCACAAGGTTCAACTATGCTCGTATAATCGCAAAAGAGAAAGGACTAACTCCACCAAGAAGACCGAAATTATCAGCGTTGAAACAGTCATTCAAGGAATTTAAACAAGCGCATTGCACAAAATGGCTACAGGGAGGTTTTTAACTCATGAAGCTTCTATGCGAGGAGTGCGACAAAAATATAACACATTATTTTTCTGAGGATACTATCTACATCAAGAAGTGTAACTGCCTGAAAAATCACCTAACGGAGGAAGATACGATAAAAGAAGGGGAGGTTTTGACTTTCGAGGATTATAAAAAGGAGCTGAGAAGGGTCATTTTAAATTATGATATACGCAACGGACAAAGGAGAGGTCGTTAGTTTAGATGGTTTCTTAACATCGCCTCTTAAACGAGTAGAAAAAAGCGAGCTTCGGGTTCTATCCGAAGAAGACTACAAGCCTGCTGTTACAGATAAGACCATAAAAGAGTTAATACAGGAACGAGGTTTTATTCTCCTTAACTTTTACTCTGTAAAAAAGAAGAGAGTTAAAAGGCAGGATGTTAAAAAGAGCTTAAAAGACTTGTCTGAAATGAGCGATGCACAACTTATCGTTCATTTGTTAGAACAAGGTTTATTAAAATGACATAATAGAAAGGAGGTGATACACATGAAAAAACACACAGTAATTGCAAAGACTAAAGGTGTTGCTGTAGGCCGGAAAGAGATAGCCTTGGGCGAAACGATGGCGGAGTTGAAGGAGATACATGGCAGTGACGAAGCTATCATAAAGTTGGTCAATCAAGCTTATACGACCAACACAAGGAATGCTCTCGCCACTCCTGCAGGAACATCTGTTCTCCGTAAGCATGGAGAACTCTTTGACAGACTATCCTTTATCGCACCTAATCTCACAGAAGTTCAGAAATTGAACGCCGCTGAGATGACGAAGGAAGACCTGGCAGAGTATCGTAAGATGAGAGACGGAAATGCACCGGTTTCTCCAGCGGTGAAGTAGATAATCATGACCTGAGCAAGTCATTAAAAGGCTCTTTACTATTTCTAAGGAGGCAATCGTGAATATTACAATTTACAAAAAAGATAATACAACAGAGCGTTTACAGCCAATCTGTCTGCCATTCATTCCATTCAACACTGAATTTTTACAGATACAGTGTTTTGATAAAACAATATGGATTAGTTTAAAAGATATAAAAAGAGTAGAAATCTGCGAAGGAGAATAAATGCTCCACTTTGACCACACAATTCTTTCCCTCTATCGTCTCTGTCCACAAAGAATGAAGCGTAGGATGATAGACCACCTTGTGCCTCTACAAGAGCAAAATCTTCCTGCATCCTTTGGTTTAGCTCTCCATGAGGGTTTTGCTCAATGGTATAAAACAGGAGATGCTATTCTATGTGATAAAGCCTTTGTAGAGGCCTTCATGCCTTTTGCTAACATTATAGATACAAGAGGTTTAATCTCTTTAAGCAGGGGATTAGAAATCTTATATCTGTATAGGCTGCACTATCCTATCGCCAACGAACCTTTTAAATCGTTAGGCGAAGAAATGTTTGAAATAGGTTTCCTCGTTGAGATAGAAGGAACACCTTACTGCTACTTTGGTCGAATGGATGGTGCTGTAAACGCAGAGATGATTTTTAACGGATTAGCTGTGTTAGAACATAAAACAACATCATCCTATGGTTACCTTATACCACAGCCTAACCATCAGATAGATGGTTACCTCTACGCTCTGCAACAAATGCTTTCAGAGCCTGTTTTAGGCTGCATCTTAAACATTATAAACTATCAAGCTAAAGACCTCGCAAAGTCAAAGAATACATTTACACGGCAACTAACTTGCAGGACAAAAGAGCATATAGAAGATTGGAAGAAGGATACCGTAATTTGGATGGAGAAAGTAAATGAAGATATAAAGAGAAAGCACTTCCCCAAAAATACCAACTCTTGCAGAGCCTTTAACCGAAACTGTCCTTATATAGATTTATGTCGGAATACTGACGAAGATGTAATTCAAGATATGATTAAAACATACTTTAAAGAAAGCATCTGGAGTCCCTATCCAGAGGCAAGAGAGGAATGAAAGGAGTAAGATATGACAGATAACAATAGAGTTAAGGCAGAAATCGTTTATCACCTGCTTTCAACATCTGTAAGAGCACATTCGGATTTGACGAGGAGGCTGAATTATCTTGCCAAGAGCGAGCAGATATGGGAATGTCTGCAAGAATTAGCTGCTATCGGTATAATTATGGCATCTAAAGGTGAGACTAAAGGTTTAAACTATCAGCTTATACCAAAGATAAGGAAGTTATTCGATGGAATGACTCCTCCGCCAAGACCAAAAAATAGGTGCTGGACAATGGATATTGTTAGAGAGTATTTAGAAGAGGAGAAGGCGTCATGATAAAAAATATGTCTGAATTTGTTGCATTCTTAGACTCCGCAGAGATAAAAGCGGTTTACACTATTAACGATGAATATGATGGAAAAGATGGCATACTAAGTTCGGTGGATATACATGGATGGTATGCTGTCGGGACATTCGTATTCAATAAAATCACAGGTAAGCTCGTAGAAGCATCGGCTTCAGAATAGGAGGTGATAATCAATGAAAAACTGCTCACTCGAACATGAAGAGATAGTCTTTGACTCTAACCCATGTCCGCTATGTTCTACTAATGCTCTAATAGCAGAGTTAGAAGGAGAGATTGCGCATGCAGAAGATGAAAAAGAGAAGTTGCGGAGTAGCATAGTGGAATTAGAAGATATAATTTCCACTATAGAGAGCAATCCATGCAACGAAGAAGAAAGGAGGTGATAATCAATGGCAAGAGATTTAAAATACGGTAATCTTCCTATAACAAAGGATGTGATACCACACGATGAACCTGTATTCCTGTTAAGAGCACAAGACAAGTTGTCAGAGCCCATATTAAGACTCTACGCAGATATGGTAAGACTCTATGCAGGAGATACAGAGCAGTATCGTAAGGTTCTGCTTCAAGCAGATAATTTTGCTCGTTGGAGTAGGAAAAAGATGCCTGATTAGGCATCTATTTAAAAGAAAGGAGGTGATAAAGTGCCTAAAGTAATAATAATCGCAGGAAATCCGTTAACAGGTAAGACTCTATCTTCTCTAACCTTTCCTAAAAATCTATTGCACATAGATTTTGACGGAAACGGTTTACCTAATTATAAGAAGATACTAAAGCCGGATGGGACTCTCGTCCTCCCTTCTTTAGAAGGAATAACGTCTATTCCTATGATAAAGAAAGAAGTGCCAGAGTTAGTTTTAAAGACAGGTTACTTAACGAAAGGTAAAGGAGTAACACCTTCATATGCCTTTGGTGCTGTAGAGCTTATAAGTCAATATAATACCATCATAAATAGTTTAGCACATGATGGCACATACAATGGCTTAAAGTTCAGCACACTGGTAATAGACTCTCTAACCGAATTCTTTCGTCTGTGGAGAGAAAATCTCCTTGTAACAAATTCACAGCCTTCTTTGGCTATTAGTGATTATGGCACGATGGAGAGTCTCCTCTTCGGACAATTTTTTCCACGATTAAAAGCTCTTCCGTTGGACTATGTAATCCTGACAGACCATATAACAGCAGAGAAGGATGAATTAACTGGTATGATAACAGAAATGCCAGTGGGAACATCTAAAGCGCAAGGGAAGATGCTGGGAAAAGCTGTAACAGAACTCTGGCGACAAGTTTTTACTGATGGTAGAGCTATGTGGAGGACACGTCCCTACGGTCTATTTGAAGCAGGGAGCAGAAGTCATGTATCAGACCCATGCGAAGCTAACTTTGAGGCAGTCAAGAGTTTTTTAGTTCAGGATTAAGGAAAGCAACATTTTGCACCGAGTGCAAAACTAACATATTACAACATAGGGTTGCGACCAGCGCAAAGGAGGATTTATGTCGTTAATAGAAATGGGATTAGATTTTAAAACAGCGCAGAAGCAAGCAGAGAAGGCATCTTTGCCTGCTCCGAATGGAAGGTATAATCTACAATGCCTTGCTGTTGACACGAAGGATGCAAACGGAGAGGTATTAAAAACAGGCAAAGGTCAGGCAAAAGCACGGTTTACACTCTCCATTGTCGGAAACGCTGACCCTGAGTTGAATGGAAAGAAGCTCTATGTCAACGCAAACCTTCCAGACAATGGAAATTTTACAGGAGTCATTCACCTTGTCAATCTCTTAAATGCAATGAAGAGAACATGGCAAGGCTCGGGTTTTGAGACTACCAGTTGTATTGGAGCGACATTAACAGCAAATCTTGTCGTTAGCAAAGATGGAAAGTGGAATGAGATAGAAAGTTATTAACTCTAAGCTCAGTGGTCTAACAAACCACTGAGCTATTTCATTGATGGAGGTAAAGGAGGGAAAGATGAACTTGAAAAATATTAATTGTCGATATTGCGGAAGTAATGCTTACCGACTTGCATTAACAGCCATGCTGCAAGATGCAGGTGCTTATACTAATAACCCAGCAGATAGATGCTGGATGCGTGAGGAAGGGCTACCGCATGACTTTGATGAGCCTGTAAAACAGACAATACCATACGAACATAAAATGGAGGAGAAAACAATGGTTAAAAATTATGTTGTGATAGATGGGGCGTATCCTGCAAATCCTGTAAAGCGGAGCGAGATTGACTTGCAGATAGAAAGTCTCATGAGAGAGATTATAAAAACAAGGGAACTTACAGATAAGTTATTTGTAAAGCTATGTCCAACGCTTGGGCGCACAAAACCACCGGAAAAAATCGATGAGAATTTAAAGCCTGATAGTTGTTCGCCTATGGCAGAAGAATTGCGGGGACAATCTTTTAATTTAGCTGCTTGCAACAAAGATTTAGAAAATATATTGAGTAGCTGTGAGTTGTAAATAATAAGTATTATTTGGTGAGAGCTGGACATGCTATAAGAATATAAAGATGGAGGAAAAAATCTAATAAAGTGAGGATACTATATGACAAACATAAAATTGACTGAACTTTATAGGCAAAATTCAAAGGCTATGTTAGAGAATGATTGTGTAATACAAGCAGACTCATTTATACAGTTTCTTTCAATCGCACCCTTTAGATGCTATGTTGATGAAAGAAATTACTCTAAGGTTATTCTTCTTACATCAGGTAATAGATTTGAATTGCAATACACTGGGGAAAATGGTATCAAGGCCGTATATCTTATTTGAGGAGGAGAAATATGAAAAACCTACCATTACATAAGTGGATTAAAGAAGTTCCAGACTTCCCTTGTGTGTTTCTGACAAGGAAACTGGAGGAAAACGGGTATGAATATGTTGTTTATGTTTTTGATTGGGTAGATGAAGTTGAAGGTAGCTCTTTAGGTTGGTTTGATGGGTTAAGGGATGATGAGTTGGGAGACTTGGGAGAATTTTCTCTACATAACGGTGAAATTTTCATTGCAGAGGTATTGTAAAAAGACAATTTAAAGGGGATAAAATGATAACAGGAATAATAAGGAGTGCGGAGGAGATTACAGGGCAAAAGGGATGCAGGTCTTTTGTTGGAGACCGGTTTATTTATACCAAGGAGATGAATTCGTGTGCTGGCAAAAGGATTGTTTTAAAACCATGGAAATGCGTTCCTTTTGACTATTTAGGAAAAGGCCGTCCCTGGTGTAAAAATTGGTTAAAAGACATTAGAGAAGAGGAAGAATGGGTTGACTGGAGTAAAGTAGCAATAGATGCAGAGATAGAGGTTAGTGATAATATAGGGAGTATGATATGGCAGAGGCGACATTTTGCAGGTATCGATAGTGCAAGAAGACCTCTTGCATGGGAAAGGGGTGGAACTTCTTATACAATACTGGAATGCAGACCATGGAGATATACACGCTTATTTAAAAAATATGTAGCTGAAGAGTAACACCTTATGAAATTGATTAATAACAAATAAGGATTGGTTTCATTCTTTATCTGTTTGAGACAACACAGAGTTGGCAGAGGGACGCTGATTTCCAAAAGGAGGCCTAAACAAATGTCAGAGGGAAAAGCATATGAAGTAGCTATGGTTATTTATAATCAGCAAAAATTCGTGGGGAGGAACTTTAAAAAATTAAATGTAGATAAGTATGGTTTAGATGATGCTGTAAGTGTAATAGAGGTTATGTCTCCTCACTATCAGAACTACTTTAGGACAATTGACAAAATGGTCAGTGAAAAAATATAATAAATTAGTAAAATAGCCAGAAAGTATCTAAATTTAATTCTGATTTATGTAGTGATAAAATCACATAGAGTTTGCCTTTAAAAGGGAAATCAAGATTTAACATCTCGGCGTGGCGGAATAATAATTGTATTATGTGGAATAATGAATATACTGTCCAGACAGCAAAACTGGCCATAATACTAAAGAGACGCAGATAGAGAGGCAGAGGGTTTAAAGTCCTTTAGTCTTTAAAGCAACCCTCATGCAGGTTCAGGTGAAATGCCTGATGTGTAGTGTCGCAGAGGTATTAGACGTCTGGCGACTTAAAGAAGAATGAAATTCTCGCTACATAATCAAATCCTGCCGCCGAGATGATTTTAAAGAGGAGGGATATGAAATGAGAGTAGGCTTATGCTTTAACTGTGGTAGAATTTACTTCCTCGATATGGATAACATTTGTTCAAAGTGTCATCTTGAGGAAGAGGATGAAGCTTTAGACCGAGAAGAACAAAGCAGGATATCAAGAGAGATAGAAGAAAAAATTGATTGAAGGAGGAGTCCATGTTCAAACCTTTATTAGCGGCAGAATATCATAATTTCAATCCTCCCTATCTTGCAAGTCCAAAGATAGATGCTATCCGTTGTCTTATCAGAAACTGTCAAGCTGTTAGCAGAAGTTTAAAACCTCTGCCAAATAAATATGTTCAAGATGCGTTAGGCTTAATACAACTTAATGACTTGGATGGAGAGCTTGCGGTTGGCTCTTTCACAGATCCACATTGCTTTAGTAACACAACTAAATTTGTGATGTCAAAGGACAGAGAGGCAGCATTCACTTTTTGGGTATTTGATGATGCCTCATTCCCAAATAGGCCTTTTCAAGAGCGTTATATGCACGCAACGGAGAAAGTTCACGCAGTGGTATCTCCTTGTCCTATAGACATTCTAAAGCAAACAAGGATAGACACTCTCACAGAGCTTCACGCCTTTGAGGACAACGCTATATCCTTTGGCTTTGAAGGCGTAATGCTTCGTTCTCCTGACGGTCATTATAAATACGGTCGTTCAACAGTTAAGGAAAATATCCTTCTAAAGGTTAAAAGATTTGATGATGCATACGCAAATGTTGTAGGCTTTGCAGAGTTAATGCACAACGAAAATCCATCCTACGTCAACGAGCTGGGAGATAGTAGCAGAGCCTCTTTAAATGCGTATAAAGAACCTATGAATACCCTTGGTGCTCTTATAGTTAAAAATACGGTAACCGATGTGATTTTTAAGATAGGAACAGGCTTTACTCAAGATGAAAGATTATCTATTTGGAACAACAAGAAGGAATACCTTAATCGTCGTTTAAGATACAAATTCTTTCCTCACGGAATGAAAGATAAGCCAAGACACCCCGTTTTTCTATGTTGGATGGAGGACTAAATGTGGGATATTTTAATATTCTTTGGAGATGCTTTGTTAATACTCTGCGCTTGCATTTACGTAATATCATTGGTGCGCTTTATAAGAGGCAAGGAATGAAAAGGAGATGAATAGCCTAAAAGGAGGTGAAATGGTTGATAAAATCAACGATAGCTGCCGTATTTATAATATGGTATATCACGCTCGATACGGCAGTAGCTCAAGATTTATCAATGTCGCAGAAAAGATGGATAGGAATATACAGCAAGAAGCATTTAGGAGCGTTGCCTCAATGGTCAAAGGTGATGGGAGCAATGGCAAAAGTGGAAAGTGATAATGGCAGAGATAGAATAGGCAAATACAAATCTGGTAAGATGAGTAATTGCTACGGGCTTTTACAGCTTAAGCCTTCTACTGCAAGAGATATAATGAGCAAATTGAAAATGGCAGTCTATTATACAGATGAACAACTTATAGACAAGCTGAAAAATGACGATAGGTTCAACATTCAATTAGCTTCTGCTTATATAGGCTTTTTATGGGAATTGTTTAACGACTTAGATTTAACAGTTATCTCCTACAATATAGGACAGGGGAAGACCTTAATTTTGTTGCGAGAAGGTAAGCAGTTACCTGTGGAATATTTACATAAGGTTAAGATAGAAATGGAGAGGATAAGATGAAACAGAATAGGCTAATAACAAAAGAGGAGATATTAGAAAACTGGGAAGAGCATTATCTATCATATCTTGTGCAGATTTTAAATAAAGAATATCCCTTATCTGAAGCAATAGAAGATATTAAAAGTTTTAGAAAATAATTAGCGTTCTTAAGTTAAAGGAGGTGATTGTCATGGAAGAGAATGAACCATTGTCTGTTTTTATTGAAGCATTGTTTTCTACTATTGGAGCATTAGCACTAATGCTATTGCTTACGCCTCTTTTAGGTGGATATATGAAACTAATCTATAGATTGTTCACCTTCGGTTGGAATT
>ERZ1292644.280-Hain-H14-01um-R2-280-length-37986-cov-14_pt1 | contig 37986 bp, 61 predicted proteins | sample MGYA00564402_ERZ1292644 | MGnify/ENA primary metagenome ERZ1292644 (study PRJEB36523, sample SAMEA6512644) | groundwater metagenome | collected 2019-01-09 | study: AquaDiva: Metagenomics assemblies of 32 groundwater samples
CGCCATAGTATTTATAATTTTTTTGTCCAACCACTGAACACCGTTCTTTCATTGCTAACCAAGTTCTATAAGAGCCTGTTTCAACGGCGCTCTGTCCGTGTTTAAAATTTCTTTTTACAAGAGTCTCTTTAACTAAACAGCCACAACTTTTTGTCCAGCCTGTTAAAACTTTTGTTAATCTAGTCTCAATAATTTTTCCACAAGAACACTCACACCTTACCATCTTATATGAACCATAAGGGTAAACTCTAGGCTCTATCATTTTTAATATAGTTAGCCTTCCATATTTGTTCGGGTTCGGAGGGTTCATTTTCTTTGTTAGTTTCTTCTTTGTTACCAAAGATTCTTTCGTAATTCTCTCGATACTTATCAGTGGTCTTGTACTTAGAAGAGCTATGATGAGAGCAGTCTTGCATACCTATTTCTTCTTTGAAGTCTTTTTAGGCATTGGCTTAGGGGTTTTTGGCATCTTAGCCATCTTAGGCATTGCTTTCATCGGTTTCATTTTCATACTTATTGTAAAGTTTCACAAACTTTCTCCCAATGTTGTGGGATAGGAAAGTATTTAAGTCCTTCTTTGTCTACTAGATTTTTAGTAAATTCTTTTTGAACTTCTTCAAGTTCAAATTCAACTTCATCTTCTACTTGGAGGACAACAAATTGTTTTTCTGAGTTTAGGGGGAATAGAACTACTCCAAGGTGTTTGGTAGCTTCAGTAAAGTCTTCGTTTGCTTTTTTAATATAGTCGTTTAGTTCTTTTTCTTTCTCTTCAGGGGCTTTTTCTTTGATTTCTTCCAAATCAGATTTGAATTTAGCAACCTCATCACGAGTTTTAAGAAGTTCTTTATCAACCTCTTCAAGTTTATCTTCATAAGCTTTGTTAACTTCTGAGAGGGTTTTAGCCAAAAGGCGGCGCATTGTTACTGCCTTGAAAGGTGAACCATCAATAGGTTCTAGTTTTTCAACTGGAACATTTAACAGTACAACCTTAGTAAAAAATAGTTCGTGGGCTTTTAGTTTCATACAATATGTTTAACTAATAAATCTGCTTTTGAATAAAGGTTTTTGAGCCTTGAACAACACATGATTAAGTAAGTATCTAAATCATATTTGTTTTTAAAATAATCACTATACGTCCAAACTCTTACACAGATTGAGCGTTCAATTTCTATATCGTATAAAGCTAAACCTAAATCTCTAAGGCGTTTTTGCTTTTGAATAAATAAATTAACTCCCATAAATTAGCTTATCCTTGCCCGTCCATGCTTGGAGATACGGGCAAGGTGAACTAACTAGATAGCGTCTACTTCTTCTGCAGGAACTTCCACTGGAGTTTCAGTTGGTTCTACAGCTTCTACAGCTGGCAAAACTTCTTCTTCCATAGTATTACTTTAAATGAATTAACGTCCTTTGACTGTTGGTGCTCTGTGATTGTGATAGCTAAGGATTAACTCCTTACCCCTCAATAGGGTCGAGCTATTAAGGGAAGTTAGCCTATGTCCAATTATAAGACTTTTAAACTTATAATTAGGGGTAAAAAGTTAAATGTTAGCTGATGTTACGTCGTTCATACTCAATGTTTACGGGGCTAAAACCACTTTCTAAATGTACTAAATAGTTTATCCACAGGGTATCTATCTTATTCTGTTGACACCGTCCCAATAGTATGGTATAGTATGTATATCAGTGAGGCGGAGAGCAATCCCAATCCTCACAAGAATACAAGTCTGGGGGAAGTGGTTACGCCTAGCGTTTACTCCTTCCCTCCAGATAAGTATATCAAAAATCCTTTAACAGATAAATAGTAACTTGTCAAGAGTATGAACAACACCACCTGTGCAAAAAATAACTGTACTACCGAAGCTAATTTATCTGCTACTCTTTACGGAAAAACTGTAAGTGTGTGTGAAGAGCACGAACGAACTACTAGTTTAGGTAATTGGGAAGGAATTAAATTTAATTCTTAATATGACAGACCAAAAGCTAAAAACCATTGATCCAATTATACTATGTTCACCTAAATGTTTTAAGGCTTTCTGTGGACACTTGTTATGTGGTAAATGTAAAGAATCCTTAGAAGAAAACACGGCTTATTGTGCAAATTGTGAATACGGAATTGAAATTATTTAATATGACAACACGAACTAGAGCAATCGCAGAACTATCAATGATGCTTGGACTTCCAGAAGGAGAAATTGATCCAAACACCTTAAACAGTTTTTTAGAAGATAGCGAATGGTATCATGACGGACATGAACGTGGAAGCTGTTTTCAATGTAAATTAGATTAATATGACCCTAGAAGAAAAGCAACAACAAGTAAGTAAATTAGGCGGAGTAGACCTTGACATAGTTAAGACTTGGGACTACAAGAAATTAGACTTAATGCACTTTGGTTTACTGGAGATTCCTGAATTGCCTGAAAGTGAAGAAAATGATACAATCTAATGCCGAGTAAGCGGAAAGGTATCGACTTATTGGCTATGGCTGGTAGGCTCGGGACTTTCCGCTGAAACAGGGTTTAGTTTCTTACAATCAGTGGTAGCAAAAAGCTACTTTGCAAGCAATCATCAACAAAAAGGGGAGAGCAGAATTGTACTGCTTCAGAAACAAAAAAATAGTGGTTGCCTACCCACTTGATTGCCCCACTGATTATAGGAAATTAAAAGTGGATAAGTAGGTTTTGACAAAAAGGAAAAGGTGTGTTACAATGTGAGTGCGTAGAATGTTAAGCAGAAACTCATAGTTATATGTCAGTGCGAGCCGCAAGGCTCATACCCCTTAACAGGTAACGCACACTGACAGATAAGTGTGAGTTTTTTTGTTACAACAACACCTTATAACCTTGTTTTTAGCGGCTTCAACCCTCAAAAAGCCCTACCCTAACGGGAAGCCTAACCCACTATAACTGAGATAGTCGGGGAAGCTCGGATACAGTTCTAGTCTAGGCAACGCTGGAGAGCGACCTAGCCTCTCAAATGTATCTGAATTGGTAAGTTCTACTATAAGGCTTTAAAGACAACCGGCTGGTAATCCTAATACCTGAGAGGAAAACTTATAATGTATGACCATTGGTATGACAATTCTATGAGAGTCAAGAAAATAAAAGATAATCAGTATCCGATTTATAGCTTTAGACTAGACCCTGAAACCATAGTGAGGCTAGCAGAGATTAAAGAAAAAGACAGTTGGAATAAACTATTTATTAAATTACTAGAGAAGTATGAAACAACACTTAATTGAATCCGCCACTATCATCGTTATGTTGGTTATCGCTATGATTGTCCTGGATAAATTTACTAGTTTATTTCAATGTAAATAAATATGTCAGACACACTAACCAAAACCTGTAAGAACTGTGAGGAAGAATTTGATGGAATCTATGACGAAAACTATTTATGTGATGATTGTCAGAATTAATATGAAAGAAAAATTAATGTTAAGTAATAATGATTTGAGAAAAGTGTGGGGAAGTGATATTACCTATCTTTTCAAGGGAAACGAGCCTTTTACTCCTACCCCTAGTAAACCAGAAGCCCCTATGGGTATGTTAATAGCTAGGGCAGAAGATGGAAAAGTTTGTTGTTATGAATGTAAGGGATGGTTTAATAGTTTAGGCACTCACATTTATTCTCATAAAATGACAGCAAATGAGTATCGCGAGAAGTACGGTTTTGCATTAGATGACCCACTTTGCTCAAAACAAACTTCACAAAATCATGCACAAGCATTCTTTAGTAGTGCTGAAAAAGGAGTTAAACATAATCGTGTTTCTTTTTCAGAAAGAAAAAGAAGTATTTATCCCAGAAATAAACTTTCGGTTAAAACAAAAAATAGTCGTAATACTTGTCCAGCACAAATGCGAAAACGCTGGGAATTGGTATGTTGTAAATTACCAGATTCATTTACAGAAAAAGAAGGATATTTATTGGATTCAACAGCGGTAGATTGGGCAAAAAAATATTATGGTACTTTTAATAAAGCCAAAGAATTTCTTGGCAAAGTAATACCTTTAAACCAAATTAAAAAGAAAAATGAAGCTGATTTAATTTATGATTTAAGAGGTTTTGTATCTGACAATGGAAAAATACCTTGGAAAAAAGAAGGTACGATTTCAATTCGTCTAAAAGACTTTCCACACGCTCGAGATGTCTATTCTCGTAGATGGGGCTCTTTAACTAAAGCGTATAAAGTTTGTGGTATCGAAAGAATTAAAAAAAGTCTTTGGAAAGTAAATACATAATTAATATGGAAGTTATAATTGTTAGATTTTTTGTAGCTTGGGGAGTAGCAATGTCTTTTTGTTTAGTTATGGTGTGTTTACTAATTCTTACTCAGAAAGAAATATTTGGTAGAATCACACTTATGACAATAATATTTAGTGTATTAGCTTCCTCGCTTTTTATTATTTGTTATTTGCTTAGATAATATGAAACGCCCCACAACTGAAGAAGTCCTAGCCTACTGTGACCAGAGAAGGCTAGAGGGAATTAACAACCAAGTAGACCCAGAAGCCTTTGTTGACTTCTATGAGTCTAAAGGCTGGAAAGTAGGCAAAGACCCTATGGTAAGCTGGCAGGCTGCTGTAAGGACTTGGGAACGTAGGCAGAAAGACGAACCTAAGAAAGGAATTAAACCTATTAATACTAATTTATCTAAGTATGACTAACATTTATAGTGAACTTGCAGGTCTTAGTCCAGAAGAACAAGATAAAAAAATGATAGAATATTATTTAAATAAATATATACCTCCAAGATATAAAGATTGTTCAAAACAAGAACTTCCTCCTTCCATAAAAGAAAAGATAAATCAAGCTTTTGAAGAAAAAAAAGGAATCTTTTTAACTGGACAAGCTGGTACAGGAAAAACTTACATCATGTATTGTATTTTAAAAGAATTAATTAAAACTAGAGAAGAAGATTTTACATTTATAGATATGCCTTGGCTTTCTATTCTTTTAAAATCTTACGTTAAAAAAGATACAGACCCAGTAGATAATATAAAAGAATACACAAGTCCAAAATATCTTTTTTTAGATGATTTGGGAGTAGAAAAAATGACTGATTTCCTGTTTGAAAGTTTTTATACGATAATCGATATCCGGTATTGTCATTTGAAACCATGTTTTATTAGTAGTAATTATTCCCTCAAAGAAATTTCAGAGAATATCAATGACCGTATAGCCAGTAGAATAGCCGAAATGTGTATAATTATTAAATTAGAGGGAGAGGACAAAAGAATAAAATAATATGGAAAATCTTACTCAAGAAGCAATGGACTTAATGAAAAAAGGCTTTATCCAACAAAGAGTATACGGAACTAAGTATTACGAGAAAGAAACAGAGCTACTTACCTTTGCTAAGGAGAGGATGAGTAGTGAGGAAGCAGAGAAGCAATTTAAAGAATTTAAAGTAAAAAGTTTATGAGCAACAAACAAAACGACATCTGGAACGAAGCTGTGGAGGAAACAAGAAGCAGGGAAATCAAATTCAGAGCTTGGGATAAAAATTTCAAAACAATGGTACAAGTTAATGATGCAAAATTTGTTGATGGTTTGCTAATAGGAGCAAAAGGAATCAATTGGGATTCAACGGTCGTCGTAATGCAACTCACTGGCCTTCTTCTTAAGAACAAAGAAGTATACGCAGGTGATATTATATCTTTTCCAGATACTGAAAGTGAGTATGTTGATGTTGGAGTTGGCGATATGAAAGTCGCTGAAACAAACGTGAGAGGGTGGGGAGAGGTTGTTTTTAAAAATTATAGTTGGGGTTTAGAAATAAATATGAGCTGTGAATCTGTTGAAAAAGGTTTCACTTCTTTCGCTGAATTAGTGGGTATATTTGAAGAACAAGATTTAGAAGTCATTGGAAACCGCTTTGAAAATCCCGAACTTCTAAACTAATATGCAACACAATTGGTTTCCTTTATGTAGCGATATAAATACTACTTGGTTCAATACCTATTACTGGTGGCGTTGTTCAAACTGTAAAAAAGAAACAGAACAAACAAAGGAAAATGATATTCCTAAACCAAACACTGACGGATGTAAAGCAAAAAATAAAGATAGCATTTTCCCATTATCCTCTAACTAACACTAGTATGCCCGACCCAAACTCACCAGCCAGTGAAAAGACACTAAAAGTACTTAATCTTTATGCTGGTATTGGCGGCAATCGAAAGCTATGGAAAAATGTACAAGTTACCGCTGTGGAAAACGACCCTGATATTGCAAAAGTGTACCAAGACTTTTTTCCTAATGATACTGTAATCATCGGAGACGCACATGAGTATCTGCTCGAGCATTACCAGGAGTTTGATTTAATTTGGGCTAGTCCTCCATGCCAAAGCCACTCAAGTTTTAGGCAAAACATTTGTGTAACAAGCGGCCAATCTAAACCTGGATATATTGATTTAAAATTATATCAAGAGATTATTTTCCTTGAGCATAATTATAAGGGAATTTGGTTAGTGGAAAATGTGAGACCGTATTACGAGCCGCTGATTAAGCCCACGGCAGTTATCGCTAGGCACTACTATTGGTCGAATAAGCCGTTAATTATAGATATTAAGGCAAGCGCTGATAATATCCATTACGCTCAAATTCCTGAACTTTCTTTGCGGCATGGATTTGACTTATCAAATTACAAGTTAAAAAACAAACGCCAAGTTTTAAGGAATTGCGTTAGCCCAGAAGTCGGAGAATATCTTTTCAATTCGCTCGCCGAGCGGACTAAATAAACTAATTAGTATGGAAAAAGAACAAATTAAAAAAAACTTAAAAGAAGCTCGTAGAAAAGGTTGGTGGATAGCTTGTTTTTATTGGGAAAGGAAATTGGAAAAACTAGAATCTGATTCAGATGGTACTCCAGAGCTTCAAAAAGGCCTCTAGGTGAAGAGTTTATAGCTGACATGGCACATTATGTGTTTTAACTTTTAAAAACGCTTATAGCGAAGAATATGAGAGAAATTAAATTTAGAATTTGGAGCAAGTCTGCAAATAGAATGTTCACATCTAGCGACTCATCTCCTGACGACAATAATTATCAAAGTCTGATTTTCCTCACACTTGATGGCGAGCCAAGGATTGTTCGAGCAGAAAAACTAAGGTGTGGTGAAGGGCAAAGTCTTGGCTTTCGTGGCTGGGGTGACGCTCCGTGGCAATTAGACAAAAAAGTTATCTTAATGCAATGGACTGGTCTTAAAGACAAAAATGGCAAAGAGATTTGGGAAGGGGATTGTGTAAAAGAAGTTAAACCTTATGGAGATTTTGAGCATGAAATTAGATGGAGCAAAGAGAATGGGGGGTTTTGGGTTGGAACGTCATGTCCGCTTAATGCAGGAGAGGCAGAAATTTGCGAAGTAATCGGCAACATTTATGAACAACAATAACCTACCCCCTGAATTTGACCAGCTCTTTGGAACTCTTAAAGAACCGCCAAAAGAGACTCCACGAGAAGCTTTAAAGCGAAAGTATCCTGGACTCTTTCCAGATTATTCAAAGAAAGACAAAGTATGAATTTAGGAAAATTTGATTGTTCTACTGGAATAACTAAAATTCTCTGGAACGTCGTGAATTTTGTGAATTATTTGGTCGAATTGGTTTTACACTTCGTTGTCGTACAGATTTAGAATCAAATAAATTTTGGAAATTACTTGGATTTGAAAATTATGCAATATGGGAGAAAGGGAAAATAAATCACGTCGGCTTTAAAGCAAGCCAAGATATAAATCTTTGGAAAATTGACCTTAATAAAACTTTACTTACTTTGTTTTAAATTCCCGGTAAATCATTAAGGTTTATGAGTTTAAATTCTATCCACACCCTAATTATTGACACCGTCCCAATTATATGCTAAACTAAGTATATAAATCACTTAACCCCATGCCCAACTATGAATTATGTACTCAGTAAAACAAATCGCTAAACTAGGACTTTTAAAAGCACCAGACGGGACACCTTACACCTCTAAAAATACCGTAGCTCTATTAGTACGCTCTAAACATAAAATTAAAAAAGTACCAAGAGGCTATGGCTACGTACTTACAGAAGACGATATTAGAAAACTACAGAACTTAATTAACAAACGCAACGGAATATGGAACACACCCATGACTATCAAATCCAATACTTCTGGAGGTACGGCCGCAAAGGCGAACCAACAGGAGACCTAGAATGTACCATTTGCGGTGATGTTCAACCTAAAGAATAATATGAACTTTATAACCTGGCTTATCAGAAAACTAGAAAATATACGGACTAAATTAGCCGATAGAGAAGCAATCAAGAATCTCAGTAAGTTACAAAAGAAGTCTCATAGAAAAGTAAATAAAATTAACTTAGGCTGTAATGAAGCTGAACAAGTATATGGATAAAGAAATAGTTGAAGTAGAACAATGGTTTGATGAAAATAATAAAATGGTCAAACAAACTTGGAATGGGATTGAAGTACCCACTGATAATTTGGCGAAAATTCAGAATGTAAAAACATACACTCAACATCATGTTTATGAACTTTTTGAAGCATCTAAGAAGTTTAAAGGTTATAAAATAATCGAAGAATAATATGGAATTTAATTTTGATGACGCTTTAGCAGAAGAATTTTTATCTCAACAACCTGATACATTAAAAGATAACTTTGAAAAATCTTTTGACCGTTGGGTATGTAACTTAGACCCCGAAGATTTAATCGAAATAGCAAATAAGTATGGAACTTTCAAAAGCCAACTATGAACATAGAATGCTAGAGAAACAAGAATTACTGAAAATGGATTTAACCCAATGTATCAGAGAAGCAAAAGGTGAACCTGGTCTTTCCAACTTACAACTAGCAACAATTTTAAAAGATAACTTAGACTGGTATGACTTAGAAGAAATAATTAAAGAATTAAAAGTATGAAATACTCAATAGTTCGCAAAATTAATTTAGGTAAATATGGATTACAATATGAAGCATTAGATATCGGAGTATCCGACGCTGATAGCTGGAAAGAAGCAGAAGATGAAATTAGAGAGCAAGTAGTAAAGATTGATACAATGTTCAAAGAGGCTAAGGAAAAAGCTAAAAAGAAAAAAGAATTATCAGAAGAACCATTTTAATAATAAATAATAACTATGTTTAACCTTAACGAACTCGAAGTAACTAGTAACTCAATCTTTCACAAATTCCAACAGGGAAATAATCCAATCAGAATTGTATCTAACTTTATCCCCGACCAAGTAACTTTTCCAGACGGAAAGACTACTACCAAATATAATTGCTGGGTAATTGACCGAGCTGATGGAGAGGTTAAAATGTCCTCTTTCTCCAAGAGTGTTATTTTACAGTTAAAAACTCTAGTAACTAATCCAGAATACGCTTTTACTGACTTGCCACCATATGATATTACAGTAAACAAAACAGGCACTGGGCTTAGCACTGTATTTACTGTTACTCCAGCAAGAAATAACAATATCTTAACAGAAGAAGAAACTAAAAAAGTATTTGACGCTGGCTCACTAAAAGAATTCATGGAAAAACTAAGAAGTAAAAAACCAAGTGCAGAAAAACCACCAGAGACAATGACTGAACTTGACGCTTTCCTAAAAGGCTAATATGGACACTTTAGAGCAAGTAGATACCAAACGAACTCTAAAGCAAAACAAAGCTATCCACCTCTATTGTTCAAAAGTAGCCCAAGCACTAAGCGATTCTGGTTTAGATATGAAAAAAGTGCTTGGGCAAACAGTAGATATACCCTGGGAAACAGCTAGTACGAAAAAATGGCTCTGGAAGCCTATACAAGACGCTCAGTTACTTAAAAAATCTACCACTGAATTAAACACAAACGAAGTAACTAAGATATACGAAACCCTAAATCGTTTCTTAGGTGAAAAGTTTGGAGTTCATGTGCCTTTTCCTAGTTTAGAAGAACAAATGTATGAGGCCAATTCCATTAAAAGAAAGAAATAAAATAGCTCAAGATGAATGGATGAAAGTTTGTGTTTGGACTGGAGAAACTTCGGATATAACCTGGGAACACCCCTGGAAGTACGCTGGGAGACAAATTGTAGACGCTTGGGCTACTTGCCCTCTAGTCAAACGATTAAACACTAGCTCAATGCCCACTGAAATTAAGAACTACTGTAAGTTTGTAACTCTATGCCGAGCCAAACCAGAAGACCTAGCCAAATACCCGAAAGTAGACTGGGTACAGGAAAAGAAATACTTACAGGCTCAATGTCTGAAACCCAATTAGTAAAAGCCTGTTTAGAACAATTACACGCTAGAAAGTTATTTGCCTTTAGAATGAACACAGGGGCGTTTAAAACCGAACTAGGCCACTTTGTACGATTTGGGGCAAAAGGCGCACCAGATATAATACTAGTGCGCCAGGGACGGTTTATAGGCATAGAGTGCAAGGTAGGAAAAGGCAAACAGTCCCCAGGCCAAAAAGAATTTCAAGATAACTTAGAAGACGCTGGTGGATTATATTGGCTGGTATATTCGATTGATGAACTTATAAACTCCCTCACCAGAAGAACTTAAAGAAATTATTAAATTATATAGTATATGAAAAAACTTTTATTTTGTCTGTTACTCGGAGTAGTTTTAGTTGGTGCAGGTTGTTCAGACGCCGATGTCGCTTCTTATAACCTCTCTAAAGATGCTGATTATTTCAAAATCCAAAGACGCATTGTATTTTACAATGGCATTAATGGTGAATATATGCTCACCATTGAAGGCCGCTGTTCTCTTGGCAATCAAGACCCAAGCGGACAATTAAGCGTTACTTGTAAAACTGGCGAAGACCAATACAAAAAACACTTCCTTGGATTATCTGATAACGTAACATACTTTGTCGAACAAATTGACGCTAAAAATGTAGACGCGAATCATTACAAAGTAATCTTTAAGCCATCAGTTATCATTCCTGATATTGACCTAAAATAAAGTACCTAGACCCTAGTGGTCTAGTAGGTGGAGGACACAAAAGTAGATCGAAAGGGATTGGAGTAATTATCCAGTTTCAACCTCAAGGGATTATCCGTATCCGGGGCAAGGGCTATCGTAAGCTCAACGGAATAGGCCGAATTGCCTCCACCTATTAGGTCATTAATATAATAAGTATGAAATTTATTGCAATATATCTACTAATTTCTTTGTTAATGCATGGCGGTGGTTATCTTGTTTATAAAGACAAGCTACTAGGAAGTTTTATGTTTTTAACAATGGGACAAGGCCTTTTATACTTAGCTTGTAAGTTAGCTTTTAATTAATCCTATGAAATATAAATTGCTCCAAAATCTTTTGTGGTTAAAAGCTGGGGAAATAGTAAGAGTTCCAGAAAATTTTTCCGCTCTTGTTATTTCAAAAGAACCTAGAAATTCTACTCCTAATAGAATTAGCTGTTTTCCATCTAATTACCCCGACTTCTTTGAACCTATCAGAGAAGAAGATGAAAAGCTAGAGGAGGCGAAGAAGTTATTGGAAAAAGCAGGGGCTAAAGTTACCTGGCCATAACCAGAGAGTAAAAATGTTAGCAGTACTGGTACTCGATACTATCTCCCAAAAGCGTGTCATCACGGTTGTTTCCCAGGAGAGGGGTGTAATCAAAAATGTGATGCCTGCGGCTCTTTAAAAGAATACAGGGGTCTTCAAGGACATAATGGAGCTTGTGCATGTACTTGTCATAAATAACCCCTATGCCAAACCCTAAAAAGCCTTCGGATACAGCAGGTTTCAACGACTGCCGCACCCAAATGCTCTCCCGTATTGAGGAGGATGAAAAGGTGTAATTACAACTAATTTACATCTAAATTACATCTAATTAGATAAACTAAAAATGGCTAAAATAAGCCAAAAATAAACAAAGTACATCTAAAAGAACAACTTAGTACATCTAATTCATTGAGGAGGATAGTAAATAATATGAAACTAACAGAACTTCTTAAACAATTTAAATTTGATTACATTAATTCAGACATTACCAATGAGAAATTCACTCTAGAATCCGACGGCCTTGAACCCACCGAACTGGTACATTTTGATAAAAACATGAGTACCGATGAAATTTTAAAAGATTTAGACAGTCGTGGTTTGGTTCCTGCTCGGATTGAACATTTAATTCAATACGCAATTCAGAATTCAGAGTATACAGAATTTATTGTGGCTTTAGGCTCGTCGTGCGTCTTCTCCAACGGCCGTCGCTGCTCGCCGTACCTGTATCAGTACGGTCGCGAGCGCGATCTCGACCTGGGCTGGGTCGGCGACGGCTGGGGCGGCGGCTGCCGGTTCCTGGCCTTAAAGCAAGATAAAGCACTTGAACCCTTGGAACCTCAGACCTTGGCGGAGCCTCGGACACTTGGGTCTTTGGAAATTTTGTATTGCGGACATTGTGGCAATAAGTTAACCGAGCGGGCTAAAGACACTAAATAATTGTATATTAATTATATGGAAAATGTACTTACAGGAATTTATATCGACCTTGATAATAATGATTTTTGGGAGAGATTTGATAATGATGAAAGTTATGACAGAAAAATCCCAATTATTGTTCGACACGGCCAAGTTCAAAAAGAATTTTCACGAGCAGAATTTATAGAGAAGTTTTTACAGGCTTAAACCCCCACCTTCTCTTCCATCAATTAAGGGGGAGTAAAAAATATATGAAACTAAAAACCTTTACTCACAAACTACTTTCAGATCGTAAATATTCCAACTATCACATGGAAAAAGACGTTGCTGCTGACGTAGCCCAAATGGTTTTGGAAGCACGGGTAACACGAGGATTGACCCAAACCCAGTTAGCTAAAAAGATTGGTACTAAACAAGAAGCAATCGCCCGAATCGAAAATGGTCATTTGCCTTCGCTTAGGGTAATAGAAAAAATCACCAAAGCCCTCGATATGACCTTTATTATTTTAGTTTAGGGGAAGTAATTAATAATGAAGTATGCCTGAACTAAAAGTCCATGACCATGAAAAAGGCTGTAAAGTGTGTAAACCTAATGAAGAAAAAACAACCGTAAAATTTATTGAAGATTGGGATGAGATAGCACGGATTTTAAAGTGTAAAAAATGCCGCAAACAGTTTATTTGTTTAGATGTTGGTTATAAACATTGTCCTTGGTGTGCCAGAGTAATTAACTGGGAATAGATACCAAGTTTATCTAAAAACCTATAAACTTTTGATAGATTTTATAAGTTTACCTCACCACCCACTAAAGAGTAGTACCGTGATATACTTTTAAGAGAATAGATTTACATAGATTTAGAGAAATTTGCATAGATTCGGCAGTTGAATTCTGCCAAGACTAGTCCAGACTGCGAGCTGGTGGGCAAGTGCCTGCTACTAGGAGCTGTGAGATTTAAACTCTCACCTAGTCTTGGGAGGATTGAATGGAAGAAAAATGGTTCGAACGCGTGTACACCATGTCTGGTGATTCGTACCTGACGCTCTGGTATGTCCCACTTGCGCTCTGGGGTACAGTCATCGTTGGTGGTATAGTAGTATTAGCCCTGTTCTTCGGAACAGATAAGGAGGACTGATGAAAGTCGGCTACCTGGAAATCGTGTGTTCCCCTAATAGCGGAGAATGTTACGCCGCTCTGTGGGGAATCCCTGTCATCGTGTACTTCATGGCCGTGGCTCTGGCTGCGGTCATCCTGGCACTCGTTCTCTTGAACTGGAGAGAACGGAGGAGGCGGATGTGAATCACTATTGCAGTCGCTGCTGCTGTACTTGCAAATATACGCTCATCCGAATCACTGAGGTCGGAAGCGTCTATCGGCATATGGTGTGCGGCCACGAAATCGTCGTGCTTTCTGACGGCGAGAGGAGGATTCAAGAACATGGGTAAAGAAGCAGAGTGTCCATGCTGTCACCAGAGTGGAATGCTCTGGAGCATCGGCAACCTGGTCTGCATCGGCTGTGAGACGCACAGCGGATATTGCTTGCGATGTTGCAAGCATCATAGCTTCGGCTTCAAACGCCTCACTACGGAGGCTGTCGTGTACGAAGCGAACTGCGGAGGCTCAATCTGCGTGTACCGCAACGAAGTCGAGTTCTTTGAACTCTAGGAGGAAGGATGTCGGTGTTCTGTCTTTGCGGAGCAAAACTCTTTGCTTCTGATGACAACAACAGTCGTCAAATGCTGGGGCTTTGCCTCTCATGTCAAGAAACGGGCGACTGTCGCCAGAGTTCTCACTGGTCTGAACCAAAGCCTCACAAGGCAACGGCCAAGGGCATGGAGGTGGTCGACTGGAAGAATCCGAAGCAGCGTAAGTGAGTGGTTCGGCCGTACCCATAAACGGCCTCACTCACCTATTCTCTAATCTCTAGGCATGGAGAGCTAGAGGGTAGATGAGTGAGATTTAACGGCTCACTTTGCCCTTTCTACATCATCGTTAGTCAAGCCTACACTTAGGCTCTAATGGTCTTATCGGTATCTGTCTTTTCTAGGCAGAAAGGAACTTATCTTGACAGGTAAGTATCTGGGAAACACGCATGACGGTTTTCTGGCCTTTAGGGGATAGGTTAATTCCCCTTTAATAATATATGAAAACACTTATAATAATCGTAATGATATTAGTCACATTGGCAGGCTTTTTTATTCACCCCTTAATCGGAATCTTGGGAGTTCTGAATGTTTTTTATACGTTAAAGAAATATAGTTAATTATTTCTTTTATAATAAAAACTACCCCAGTTACGGAGTAGTTTAGAAAAGCCTCTCAGTCGTTGATGTATACAGTTCCGTATCCACTCTATACATCACGAGATGAGGAGCTGTTAGTAATCTTAGCAGAAATCTTACCCGCAAGCGACAATAGTGCCTTCCAAGAGGCAATCGCTATCGGTTCCACTAAGATTATAAGGAAAGAGCGTACAGCCGCAATTATTCCACTTACTCCAAACAATTCTTTTGTATGAGAAAAATCAAGACTTACAGCTAGGGGGATAAAGAAAACTAAGAAAGTTCCAAAGAAAGTACGGAGGAAACTTTTAAGTTCATATTTCCAATCTCTCCCAACAGTGACCACGTTAGTAACTTCTACTTTTTCAACAGGTACGGTTTTCATATAACAGGTAATAAAGTCTTCTTAATTTTTTCTGCCTCGGCTTTGGTAATTTCCTTACCTTGGTAAAACCAACGCTGTGAGGTCATGTAGTCCATCAAGTAAAGAACCTCGTAATCTACAAAATGAGGAACTGGGTCAATATAATCCCAAGCAGTCCAAATACCATTTAGCTTTTTACGTTTCTCTAATTGAAGGTGTAAGTGAGGGCCAGTAGAAAGGCCATTATTACCTGCTATAGCGATTATTTGACCCTTTACTACTGTGGGAGCCACCAAACGCTTAATAACGCCTGTAAAGGCAGCTAGTGAGTTCCAGGGGGTCTCTATGTGCCAGTAGAGCGTACGATATTGGACTTCTGTAGTTTCTTCCATGTAGGGATTAGCAGTAACATAGATACCCCAACCTTGACGTTCCTTGTCTGGATTAAGAACAGTCGTAGTTTTACCATCATGGCAAGCGAGTACGGGGATACGACCTTGTTTCTCTAATTCAGTACGTTCTTCTTTAATCCAACCTTTGTCTGAACGGCGGTATTTAAGACCCCATACAGTGTTAATATCAATACCACTGTGTCCTCTTGAGCCATAGAAACGAGAGTTTTTATTCTCACCAAAAAGTTGGTTAAGAACACACGTCTTACCATTTGAGATGTATCTCTTTAAAAGAGGAGAGTTAAGTCTAAACATATTAAGCAAGGTTACGTGGTCTATAAATCTTCTTTGGCGACGGATTTAATTTAACACTTGGAGTCTTTTTAACGATATTGAAAACTTTGCCTGTAACTTTATTTTTTAGTTTAGGCATAAATTATTTAATTAATTCAAAATTCTTAAGTTGGTTTTCAATGACTGATGTACGTTTATCGAGAGACAAAATCTGTTCAGTCGTACGAAGTTGAAAGTCATACTGTTTCATGCCGTACTCATCTATTTTAGTATTTGTTTCCTGGGATAAATACCAGAAAAAACCACAAATTGCTGTTAATCCTGCAAGACCAGTCGTTAATGCTTTCCACAAATCAGACTTTCGTTCTTTTCTGGCGTCTTCTAACGAAGCACTTATCTTCCCGATGTTAGTTGTTAGACAAAGAAGGTCAGATTTATCAATTTTTTTATCTAATTTTTCGAATACAATTTTACGACCCTCTTTTAATTCTTGTATGTCTTCCTGAATCGTATGTATTTTTTGTTCCATTGCGTTCTTCATACATTATGAAATACTAAAATCAGGATTTGGGTACTTATTGTCCCGCAAAAAGGTAACAATTTTCTTGATACGCACTTCCACCTTATCCAGACCTAATTGCTTTTCATTAATTTGATTTTGTAAATCTTCAATGTGATATTGAAAATCAGACTTTATACCGTTCAATTCTTTCAAATCAGAATAAACTGACTCTAAAGACAAAACCTCAAACTTCTCTATTGTGTCATTTACCTTGCGTAGTGTTTGTTCCATATTAACAGGGAAACTTAATTATACGGCAAGTATATCATAAACTATTTTAGTCATAAAGAACGGTTAAGTCCGCTGTTTGTGGGCCATCACTTACTACAAATAATCCATTGTCAAATTCAACATCGTATTCAAGTTCTGTAATTTCTGCACCTGTGTCTATAATTGCTATTATTGAACCACTGGCAGTTAAACTATCGTATAATGTGAGAGTCGAAGTTATATTACCTGGTTTATTAATCACCACTTTATGAAGTGTACCTGCAGTTCCTTTTAAAAGGACACTTGAAGCGGCTGAAAAATGACGGTACAACGCCCGAGAGTTGGGAGAACCTTGGGAGTAAATACAGACATTACCTATTCTTAAAACAGCATTTGTAGTGGAGCCATTGGAATTAAAATTCTCCATGGCAATTTTCAGATTGAGATTAGACATCGCGATGATTGTGCCTGGAAAATATGTGTGGATAAGTTTCCTGTCTTGGTAAAACCGAACCACTGTGCCTAAATATACAATTTCATAACCGTGATATAGCGTGTTCATTACAAATGGATTTTGGCCGTTAAAGCTGGTGATAATTACATCCGAGGAGTTACTTCTCACAACCAATCGCATCTGAGTTCCATTTAATTCAAAGAATGCACCATCAGTGCTATCAAATACTCCCCATCGTCTGGTATTATCAATAACTCCATTGTCATTGAGTTTAACTGCTGCTAGATAGTTGTTTGGAAATCCTGAAACAAAACGTGCACGACGGTCAGTCATCGCTTTAGCAGACCCATCGGCGAGTGTACCAGTACTTAGAGTCATTTCACCGCCACCGACAACAATCGTTCCACCATTCGCTAAGGTTTGATTAAACAATGGTGGAAAAACAGTTTCTGACATTGTTGTACCTAATAAGTGCGTCCACTTTTCAATACGAAGTGCGCCTGTTGAAGTAACACTAGCCGCTGTTTTAAGCTCGCCATCTGTTATGAACACCCCACCAAGGAATGACATATTCTTAAAATTAAAATTAAAATGTAAACCAATTAGCCCCATTCGATACAACCGCAGCAGCATCACCAATTAAAAGAGTTATGGATACCGTAGGAGTTGTGGTAAAGATAGTCTCAGCACCTGTAGGGACAAGCGTCACAAGATTAACTGAAACACCTACTTTTTTAATTACGAATATAAGTCCGGCATTACCGACCGCAGTAGGTAAAGTTACTATAACAGCTCCAGCCGCAGAGTCAACAAAAATGAAGTGGTCATTGACTGTAATTGTATAATTAGAAGTCTTAGTTGATACAGGTAATTTGAGACCTTGGACAGGTCCCACTGTGTTGTCACTGTTAATTAACAAATATCCTTTTGACATATTTTTTAATTATGTTCATCAAATGGCTGTTCTCGCCTTCTCTCTAAAAGCCTGTACTCCACCAATAACAGAGAGAATCAAAGTAAGAGTGTCATCCGCAGTCGCAGAGAAATCAACAGCACCCGCGAGTAGGATTGGGACTGTACCACCACCACCCGCAGTATTGTGTTTGACTACTGGTGTGGAAGCGAAGAGAAGTGTTACTTCTGAACCATTTTGCCACCCTGCTATTGTAATAGCGTTAATTTGGGTTGTGCCTGTAATTGCAAACGAATTACCGTCTGCACCAAGTGTTAAATCATTGGCAGAAGCAACATCAGCTCCTTGGGTTTTTTGTACACGTCCAGAAAAACGTGTTGTGCCAGCTTCAACCCAAAAAGACAATGAGTTGGTAATTACTGCACTCCCCGCTGCAATTGGTGCACCAGCGATTGAAAAAGTTGAGGCAGTAGTAACCGTTAACGCAGAAGCCGCTGTAATTGTTGGAGCGAGTAATCTTGCGAATCTTTGATTTGTGTATCCGCCCGTAATCGTCATTGTGTGAGCAGCAATAGTAAAATCTACCACTTCTGCCACTACAGCCGTATGTGCTCCAGGGGTAAGTGAGAACGCTGTTGCACCGGCAGCTTGCGCAGTTTGCACGTGGGTTAAGTTACCACCATCAGCGAGTTTCCAGGTCGAAGCACCATTGTCACGGAAAAGAGCAATGTCAGAAGTCAGGGCCTGATTATCAGCCAAGAGTGCGGTTTTAACACCAGCCATGTTTGGCGGTACACCGGAGGCGTTATAGTTCGTTGCATACAAACCGATGAACGCTGGCGAAGTACCCGAAGCGTTATGAGCGTTAGCAAATACACCGACGTTGACTGCGCTTGCTTTGGTGATAGTTGCTGAACCCCAGCAACCGTAATTGTTATTACCACCACCGGCTAACATCAAACCGCCGACATTGTGACCTACGGTAACAGCGCGAGCATACCCACCAATACCGCGATTTCCGTCTAACCGATAGCCGTATACCGAAGCGTCACCAGTGTATGTAGAGTTTGTACCAGCGACAACATTGTCGAAAAACAGACAACCAGTGAAGCCAGAGCCAGTGAAGCCAGCACTTAATGTAATACCAAAACCTACCCGAAAAATACCTGACGTTCCTGATGTAGTGAACGTGTACTCAGAGCCAATGTTAGCGTCGGAGAGTAAACCTTTGCGCAAATAAAACCACTCAACATTTGATGAGTTTAAAACGGACAGTGTTTTGATTGAAGTCGAAGTGCTAAATGCTTTGAGTGTAAGCGCGTTAATATCCGTAGTTGGGATGATATTCATCGTGCTTGTCCACGTTGAAATGCGCGTGCTGGCGATTGTGACTGCGTTGGCGGCTGTTTGTGAACCATTGGGGGTGAGCCACAAGCTCCACGAGGTTGGCATGTCGTTTGACCCTGGCGTATCGTCCACGGCCCAAAGCTCATAACCACCAAGGGCATAATCAGTACCGTCATACCCGCCAATAATACGTTGGTAGAGGTAGTCACCATTTTGTACTACAGTCTTTGCCGCGCTTGTGCCACGACTTCTAACATGGTACGAAGCCGAACCGAGTGTAGTAAACTCACTAAAGGTCTGCTGGTCAATGGCTGAGAATGCTTCGGATTGCACGCTGAGCTGTGTATCAACAGCTGACCCGTTGAACGTCAAAACATTTGAAAAGCCGATGTACAGTTTGCCTGTCATCGTATCGCCTGCTTTTTCCACCCAAATATCACCCGCCCCACCGGCTACTAAACCAAGTGTGGTACGCATGGTAGCTGCGTCAGCGTCATCAAGTAACGCTCTACCTGCGGCTGTTATTGTAGATTCAGCCCAAGTATCAATTCCAGTGGTATAGAGCATTTTATCCGCAGCCGTTCCAAGTGCTGAGATACTTTGTAAAGTTGCGTCATACGCCTGTACGTCAGTGCCAATAACTAAACCAAGGTTTGTGCGAGCAGCAGCAGCAGAAGTAAGGTCAGAAAGATTGTTAGCTTTTTGTAAATAAGCCGTTAAAGTTGTTGTAGCAGTATCAAAAGAAATAACACCAGTTGAACTGGTATAAACCACTGGTGAAGTAGCGCTAAGTAACCCTCTAATTTCAGAATCAGAGCGTACCAAATCCAGCTTGCTCGTGATTGGGTTAAACTTGAAAGCCATACTAAGTCTTGGTAACTGAAGTAAGAACTGCTTTTGTACTGTCAGTGTAAACTACTGTAATTGTAGCTACCGTTGTTCCACCACTCCCACCTGTTTTGTAGGTGTAAACTTCACTCGAAGATGTAGGGTAAGTAGCAGCAATGTAATCAAAAGGTTCAGTAACTAAGCCCGCAATAGCAAGGAGCGTCTCGTTCAGTAAAGCGTCATCAGACGCTCGTTGCATTTGGGACATACTAGAAATTCTTTAATAATTCTACAAAGGCTTGTTTTTTAACTTCAAATGCTTGTACAGCTTCTTCGTGAGCAGTTTCACGAGAAACGATTACCTCAAGACGTCGGCTGATGTCATTAATGACTTCATTACGACGTATAACCTCTTTTTCTGTGGCCTCTGTGGCCTCTGTTTTGCCCTGTGCAGCGGTCTTAAGCTCCTCTTTGGCTAAGGATACATTTTCCACTAAAGAGTCTAATTCTGGCTTAATTTCATTAACTGATTTTAAGACACGGTCGTATTCAGCTTGAGCCTTGACTGTAAATCCCTCCAAGGTTTCTTTTTCTAGGGCTAAACGGCCAATTTCCTTATCTAGTTGGGTTTTAGAGCGGCGTGCTTCATCTTCCTGTTCCTTAAGAGCAGAAGTACGGGCATAAGCCAAATTAACAGCTTCTTGCACGTTTTCAGGCAAAGCAACCACTACTGGTTGGTTAGTAGGCATAATTAGTCTTGAGTTCGGTACATAGCACTAAAACGTGGGCTTGTACCAGCTACTGTGATAATACCTGTGTAAACTTGGTCAGCAGGACTGTCATAACTAGCACCAGTACCGTTGTCTGCACCTGTACCAGCAGCTAAAATGTAATCAAAATCTGTAACTGAAGCACTTGCACCTTCTTTAACAAAGAGAGGATTAGTCCCCAAATTGTTGATTTTGTAAGAAATACGGGCTGGATCAGCTACTAAAGCTGTACCTGCACTGGTTAAAATGGCTGTCCGACTGGTTGTTTTGGTCTTAAGGATTGTGGTTGACATATACTTAGTTAAATAAATGAATTAGTTAGTAAATTATTTAGACATAATTTTTTTGTTAGTTGTTTTTACCTTCTTGCTCTTCTCGATTTCTTTTAAGGCACTCTCCAATCTTCTTTCAGTTAAACTTTTTGCTACAGGCTGTGTTCTGTATGGAGGAATAATCGGTTTAGTATCAGGAATGATATTTGCAGTCCTAAAATCTTTAGGTAAAACTGGTAATTTTATTTTAGGTTCAGTAGTTTTAATTTTAGAAAACATACTTTCTCCTATCATCTTTGTTGGTTCGCTACCTTTGTATTGATATTTAGGTGGGTTTATAGGTTCTGTGTATTTTCTTGGTACTGGTCTAATTTCCTCTAAAACTTTAATAGGTTTAGAGTTCATATCATCACTAAACGCCTTATAGATAGAATTTCTAACCTGTGGATTTTTAGCAAAGAATCTCTCTAATACACCAGAACTTTCATTAGCCATCCATTTAGCAATTCTAGTCTTAAAGGCAGTAGAACCTAACGCTTTGTCTAAGATAGCACCAGAAATACCAGCTAAGATTACGGGAATTGTAGTACCACCAGAAGCAACCGCAGCGATTACAGCACCCACTGCACCAGCTTTATTACCAAGGGAAAGGAAGTTTTGGCGTTCAGTTATTTTATCTCTGTACTTAGTAGCTACCTCAGCAGAAGTCAAGTCGGCGTACTTTTCACTCAGGGTTCTGAGTTTTGCGCCTACTTCTGGGCTTACTCGGTCAGCGGTATTAAGGAAAGTTTGTTTTACATTTCCGTACACGCTCTTTAAAGCCGCATTTACTGCTTTGTCGTCAGAAGCATTACCAGTCCACTGGGTCATATCCCCAATATCCTTTTTAATAGTAAATGCCTCACTAAATTGAGCGTTTTTTAGCTCTTTAGCACCATTTGAAACGATAGTAGGTTTGCCTGCTAAGTCTGTCCCCAAAGTCAGTTTCTGGGTGAGGGCATCCTTGACATTTTGCAATCTTTGTAGTAGCGTTGGATTATTATTCTTTGCCGCAATTTCCATTGCGTCATCAATTGGCTTAAATGCACCTTCTAAGTTTAATAGCGCTTTTCCTTCTAGGATACTATTTTGGGTCGAAATTTCTCGACCTATTTTTTCACGACTGGAACTAATCTTAGTACCAAGGTCTTCGAGGGAATTAGCAACGATACCTTCTTGTGCAACTGCTCTTCCTGGATTTTTACCATAAGAGAAGTCTTTCAATAAAGGCTTAACTAAACTATTGATAACTCTAGGCGCACCTTCTTTTTTCAATACACCTAAAGCAGCTTTACCAGCAAACGCAACTGGCAACGCACCACCTACCGCAGCGCCGACACCAGGTTTTACAGCCTCACTTAAATTCTCGCCTTCTTGTAATCCTTGTGAAACATCATAACCATAACCAATAGCGGCTCCTTTAGTTGCTGTTTTTGTTGCTTTAGAACCAAGAGCAAGTAATTTATTACCAGCGGTGGCTTTGTAAGTACCCTCGATATTTTTAGCAAGAACTTGAGCAACAGTTAAACCTTGTTTAGCTTTTTGTTGAGCTGCCAGAGCTTTTTCAGCAGCACCCATGAATTTAAATGACTTGGCCCCCGTTGCCCCAACCCCAAGAGTACCAACATCTAAAGCAACACCAAAACCTTCACCATAAATTTGGCTAGGTGTTTTTTGTGATGACGGTAAAACTGTTTGATAATTAGAGCCAGACTGTTTGGCCGCTTCAGTTGCTTGGTTCATCAGCATTTGTTTCCGAACTGGGTCAGTTGTTTGTTTAGCCAACTCAAAAGTTTTATTAGCCGCATCTAAAGAAGATTGATTTGCTTGGTCAATTTTTTTACCAGAGCCTGTCACATACGCAGCAGCGTCTCCTAATGTATTACCAAAAGCACGTTCAGAAGAGATTAAGATATTACCCACAGTTTTTGCACCACTTCCAACCTTTTGCAAGAAACTCTTTTTAGGCTCTTCTTGGGTTGAGACAACAGGCATTTGTACCTGGTCAACAGGTTTAGGTGGCGGATTTTGTTTACTAATCTTTGTGAACTCATTATAAACTTTTTCAGCGTGGTTAGGGACACTATATTTAACCCCGTAACTATTTACACCAACAGAAGGAGCGCCACTTTTGAATTTACCAGTGTAAGCATTAGGTTCCCCTTCACCAGCGTTCCACATTGAAGCAATTTGTTTTGGAGTGAAACCTTTGTCTTTCCACTCTTTAATCTGCATATAAGCAACCTGGTCTTCGTTTTTAGCAGTAAGAGGAGCGTTAGGGTTGCCTAAAAACTTGTCCGCCTTACCTTTCCAAGTGTTAGTGGTGAATTGATAGCGTGAAGCACCACCAATACCCTTTTCTTGTGGTAAAACTGCCTTGTTGCCACTTTCAACCTGTCTGATAGATTTGGCAAGATTGACAACATTTATATCTAAATTGTTTGGGTCAAATTGTGCCATAATGTTTTTTAGAACCAACCGCCAGAAGCAGGTTCAGTAGTATTAGAACTTGTTTTACCTGAATAATCAGTTATTTGTCTAGGATTTCCAACATAGGTATCAGCAATTTGACGTTGATATTCCTTTGATAAATTTTCGTATTGGTTGGATACAGTGTCTACCTTTGGCTTCAAAGTATTTAACATTTTTTGTTTTGCATCAGGTGTTAAGAAATTAGTATTTGAGAATACACGTTTTGCTTTAAATCCAAAATTATCTGCCCAGGTTTGTGCGTATTTCTGGATTGTATTGTATTCACCTTCACGAACTACTGAGCCTGGATCCATTATTTTTGCAAAAGCGTAAATAAAGGCAATATCATCAGCAGGGCTAGCTGTATTAACTCCGATACTGTTTATAGTATTAAAACCTTCTTGAACAGTATTATAATTTTTAACAATAGGTTCATTGTCAAAAGCGGAAGCAATGGAATTTACTGTAGAATTTATTTGTGCAGCCGTTAATTCACTTTTTACAACCTGTTCTTTTCTATTAGCGTCTTGAGTTTGGTATTCATTAAAAGATACTGGAGTACGACCGGCAGCTTCTTCTTGTTTCTTGTAGTATTCATACTCAGCAGGAGCGCCACTCAATTTTTCTTCTGGTTTTGTATAACCATCTAAAGGTTTTCCACTAATAACTCCGTTTTCATCTTTAGTCATTACATAAGGAACTCCGCCAAATTCTTTCACAGAGTCAAATTGACCTTTACCTGAAAGACCTGGGATTTCTTTACTTTCAAAAGTCTCAAACTGTCCTGTTTTAGGATTTACATAGTAACCAACAATTTTATCTCCAACTGCACTGAATTGAGCTTTAGATTTAGGATTATTTACAGACATTGTTGCTTTAAGAGTAAAGTCATCAAAGCCTGTGTCATTCAAAAGTTTTTGATACTGTTCAGTAGTAAGGTCAGTCAATGAGCCACCACCTTGAGAGAAAGTAACCAAATCACCTTTAGCTTGTTTTTGTTGGTCTTTTAAAATGTCGAGATATTTATCACGTTCTGAGGTAGCAAAAGTTCTTTCAGCCGCTAGTTTATCTTGTACACGTTTTTCAACTCTATCGTAAAGATTAGCAACTTGTTGAGTGCGTTCTGCGTTGATAACGCCCTCTAATTGTTGCTGTTTATCTGAGAGTCCGATTTGCTGTGCTTGATAAATAGGACTTTCTAAACGACCACCACGAGAAGCTAGGGCGCGAGATTGTCCTTGAAGTCCTGTATAGACTTGTTTTTGGTCTGCTAACTGTTTGTCGTAAATAGTATTAAGAGCTTCTACTTGTCTTTGCAAACGAGCACGTTCTTCTTCTTGAAGTCTGATTTTATCTTCGTCTGGGTTGCTAGAATTAAAACTGTTTAAAGCGTTATTGTAAGGATTATTTGAAGTCAAAACAGGTCTAATTGGCTCTGCTGTAGGTTGTGTAGGATTTACAGGAATTACAGGGGTCGGAGTTTGTTCAACTGGTCGTTTATAATTAAAATCCTCATTCAAGATGTCTTGGTTTTTTTGGGTCGGCACAGTGCCACCAAATGGGTTAGAAAATCCAGAAGGCGCAGAAGCTTCAAATTGATTTTGTACAAAACTAGATAGAGACATATTAATTAATTATTTCAAGATACCCAATTTGAGCTGTTAAATTCATACCTGTTGTATTGAATTGTGCAGTAATAGTAAATGTTTTAGCAGCAGTAGAATCTTCTGCTCCCGTACCTTGGGCAGAACCAGACCCCTGTGAGTAACCAATACCAGTTGGTAATGCAAAACCTTCAGAGGCTCCTGAGTAGTAAACAACTCCTTTTTGGGTATTGGTAGCTCCACTTCCTGCAAGGATAAAGTTAAGTATTCCATCCTGGTCTATAGTACTACCATTACTGTTGGTTAATGTTAGAGTTGCAACCGTAGTTGCTCCGTATTTAAGTCTAAAAGCAATATTGTTTCCGTTAGTTACACTAAGGTCACTGAAAATTATATAACCTTTTAAAACACCATTGGTTAACAATGTCCCTCCAGGAATAGAAACCGTAAGTAGCGTAGTTTCAGTTCCATTTGAAATAACAATAGTTGTGGTAAAGACAGTTTGTTTTTGATTTAACCAGCTTGGCGCAGTCGCACCAGAGTTTGCTTTTAAAATCTGTCCAGCAGTTCCAATAGCTAGACGTTGTAAATCAGTACCGTCTGAATAAACAGTATCACCGGCTGTAGTAAGAGCAAGTCCAGCATCATCAAGCTTACTGTTTGATTTAAAACGAGTAACTTTACTAGCCGCAGGAGTAGCAGCAGTGTCGTCATTTGTTACAAATTTATTTGAGGCTGATGGAGTTCCTGACGTACCAGCTAAAGCACCAACTGTGTCAGTCGCAATTCCAAGTTCATCAGTTCCAGCACCAAGATTTTCGACCAGAAGACCAGAAGCATTTAATTTTGTACTAACTGAGCCAGCAGTGATTTGGATACCAGCCCCAGCTGTTACACCAGAACCACCAGCTTGCGGATCGTAACTATCAACACCATTATTAGATATGAGCCATTTGTTTGTGGCACTATCATATTTTACATATGGTTTACTAGCATCAGCGTTCTGTGCGTAGTAAAAAACATCTAAATCAGTACCATCACCAACTCTCCAAACTTGACCCGAAGTACCAGTCGCTGCATTATTTCGAGTTGTCCCATTCAACTCACTTAAAATTCGTACTAAAACTGCATTGGTAATTTTAGTTTCTGCTCCTCTATCATGGGCGAATTTATTACCAGCCACCGAAGTTGTCATATCTACTTTAGAAAGACCGCGAGTGTCAATCGTACCTGCTGAACCAGCTAAAGTAACGAGCATGTGTTCTTCAACGCTTGTACCTTCGTCTAATGTCAAAATGTACTGTCCTGATAGGGTTGTACCGTCTGGGTCTGTGCTTCTTGATAAAGTCAGTGAAGAAGCCGTGCTACTAATTTTAGTAGCTAGACTGGTGGTGAAATTTGCGAGAACCTTAGGTAGACTCATATTAAGTAGTTCTAAAACGATTTAAATTCTTTTGTCCGTATAACTGAATGTCATAATAGTTTATCTCCGAAACTGATGCGTACCCTACGTCTGTTGCCATAAACTTAATTTTCACTCTATCAAATTTAGGACTGCGTACTCTTATTTCGTAAGTGTAGTCATAGGCCGAAATTCCAGTACCACCGCCACCAATTTCACTTTCACCCACTTGTGGACTTCCAATTACGTTGGTTGGTGTAGTTGACACATAATCTCCTGTCCCACTAATTGTACCAACATTTACAAAGTTTGCGTCATCATAAGAAAGGTACACATCAACACTTTGGTCAACATCAATCTGTCCTTTAATTGTCAATCTCTTAAATTTCTTTAATTCGTCTATTTGTAAAAGTGATAAATTGCCAATCCAATAATTATTAATAGCAGAACCATTAGCGGTAAACCCAGTGAACAACCTTTGTACATTATTGGAGAGTGAATCTCCACCGAGGAGCGTTCCAGCATTGTTTTCTGCACAGGAAACATAATAATCTAAAATATCAATGGACTTCCATACCTTATGGTAAACCATTGTAGTATCGTTGTTCGAGCTTGTCGCACTCTTAAAAAAGAAAAGAATATAATCACCCCATTCATAACTTACTGATTGGTCAAAAACATACCCAGCTAAATCAATATTTAAAGTAATCGGGCTAGGCAAAACTTCTAAAGAGTTTGACTCGAAGGTTAAGCGTCTAAAGTAAGGTTTTTCTGGTGTTGAAGTGTCAATGTAAAAGATACCGTCACCCGTTGAGATAGCAGCTCTCCAATTCTTAATTCCTACCCGTTCACGAAAGATACGATTAGAGACAGTTAAGTCATCATCAGAGTACGCAACACGCCAAGTATTTTCATCGTGAACCACATATTCCTGTTCGGCGTAGTTAAACAGGTTACGAATTGCACCGCCAATATCTTCACGGAGTAAGTCGCCTTGAGCGGCTGTTCTGGTAGCTGAAAAGGTAAAATCAGCAATACCATTATTGGTACTGTCCTCCCAAGAATAATCACAAGTGATTGCTTGTAAGTTAGCGGGGGCAACGGCAAAAGTAACTGATATTGCACCAGTTGTGTAATTGATAGTACCAGTACCACCAGCGGAACCAGTTAAGACACCAGAAAAGTTATCAGTAAAGGTTTCAGTTCCGTCAGTTACCGCAATACCGAAACAAGTTCGTCTTGCACCACCGGCTTTAAAAACTAAAGTGTCAGTAAAAGTAAGTTGAGCGCCAGTACCTGTTCCTACATTTTCAGCAGCAACCGTTGTAAAAATCTGTGCATCAATATAAGAACGATAAATACCTGTTTTATCTGTTTTAGTGTTCCAAAGATAAATCCAGTTGAGAACTGCTTTAATAAATCCTTTATAGTTTTTTGAAGCATTATATTCATCAGTAATACTGCCTGGATTAGCAGTCATTATTTTATACAGTGAGCTGTTAGGACTTGAAAGCCAAGTTTGGTTTCCTGCAACCGTAATGTATTCAGTGAAAGAAATATCTTCACCGTCAGCGGCTGTACCAAGCTGGTCAGAACCAATTTCAACCCAATCTAAAGTGGTTAAGCTGTAGTATTCTAGCTTTTTACCTCTAGTTCGGAAGATTTGTTTAGTTCCATCTGCCCGTGTAGATACCTTTAAACCGCTTATACGGCCTGTACCAGTGTTTTCAGTACCAATAATGTCATATCCACCACTAAGTTCAATTCTGTCGCCTAGAGTAAGCCAATTACGAGAGTCAGAAGCAGCCCCATCAGGAATGGATTGTTGTTCGATGTTATTAATAACACCTTTGTCAAAATTTCTGATAGGGAAAGTTTTCATGTTAGAAGTTTACTATGCCCTTTGGTATATCACCTTCTCTTAAAGTCCGTTTACCGCGATTAGCTCTAAGTTTTAATTGGTCATCCCAAGCCTGCATTTGCTGTAATCCAGTGTCAAAGTATTCTTTCCAACGGTCATCCCAAGCTCGAGATTTTTCACCAGCGTTTGAAGCGTAGTAAATTTGAGCCATTTTGTAAGGAATTATGTTGTGGAATCGAGCAGGGAATACCCAAGAAGTACCGGAAGTAATGTCAGTACTGTATTTAATGTAATAAAAGTAAATTGTGTTTGAAGTGCTGCGAGTGCCTGTTAAGTAATAAACACTATTAGGAAAATCAATGTAAAAAGCTCTCTGATAATCGCTAAATAACCGAGAGTCTTCAAAAGGAATTAAAGTATAGGGGCTGTGTTCTGAACCAATAACGAGTTTAACAGGAACGGCAAAACTTGATGGAAGTGCAATAGAGCTTTGAGTTTCAGTGCGTGAGCTATCTAAAGTCTTTAGTTGTTCCCACAAATGAGAACCTTCAATATCATTTTTAGCGTCGTTTAATAATTGATACGCAAAATCGCTATCAATTACATCATCAACCATATTCTGAAACTTTGTAACCATTTCGGCTCCAGTCATATTTTATAATCTTATCTTAAGGGCTTTATAGCCCTTAAGTAAAACTACGAGATACGATAAACATCGAAAGCATTCGCGCCCGTCATGATGAAGCGGAATACACCAAAGTTAAACTTAGTAGCTGCAGAATTTGCTTCTACAACGACATAGCCAGTCTTTAATGTGATACCAGAAGCACCTGCAAGGACAGTGATATCAAACGTATCATTTGTCGCAAGGTTTGAAATATGCAAATCAATGCTATCTCCTGTGGTAAAGCCAGTTGGGAGAGCAGCCGCCAGTTCAGTACCTGTTGGAGTTGTGTAGTTAGCAGCCGCAGTTGGAGTACCTGCAACCATGCCACCTAAAACACCTGTTACTGAAATACTAGCAGTGTCAGTCATTGCGGTTACTGTGTATTTTGTACTGAAAGTAGCACGTACAAACACGATACCAGCGCGACCATTTGTAGCACCTGCACCAGCTGCACCGGCAGTCAACGTTACTGAACCACCGTTACCAGCAGTATCTCCACCACCCGATGAAGCACCACCAGCACCTGCGGTAACTGCAACAGTTGAACCATTACCAGCTGTTGATGAAGCGCCAGTTGACGCACCACCTGCGACACCACGTAACTGTACTAAGCCACCAGAACCTGCCGTACCTGTTGTTGCAGTACCAGCAGCGCCAGATGTGATTGTAATCGCACCAGAGTTGCCAGGGCTTACGCCAGTACCGTTTGAAGAAGCACCCGATGTGATAGTGATTGCACCACCAGACGATGTACCTTTACCAAGACCACCAACGATTGCGGTTGCACCACCGACTGCGTTGCCACCAGAAGACTGAGCGTCACCACCACCGAACGTAGCAGCACCACCAGCACCTGAAGTTCCTCCACCAAGACCACCTGTAACCTGGATTACACCGCCTGCACCAGTTTGGCCACCCATACCACCAATAAGACCGCAAGCACCACCAGTACCTGTTCCTGCACCTGCACCACCTTCAACAATATTTTGGCCACCATCACCGTTTGTAGAGAGAGCTGCACCACCAGCGACTGATACCGCGCCACCATTTCCGGTTGCGCCTGTGCCTGATGCTCCAGCGGTTACGTTAACAGCGGCACCAGCACCTGTACCTTGACCAGCACCAGCAGAGATAGAAAGTGAGCCACCTACAGTATTAGCCGTAGTAGTTGCAGCTACACTAATTGTTCGGGAACCTTCTTTAGGAAGAGTAAGGTTAGTCACGGCTTCTGCAACACCAAGTGAACTACCTTGTAAAAGGTTGTTTGTAGCGAGAGTAATTTCACCAGGGGAAACAGCTCCAATAACATTGAAGTTACTTGAAGTAGTAGTACCAATGTTTTCGTAAAGACCAGATACGCCAGTGGCGACATCAGTGTCTACGAATAAAGCACCTTTAGCGAATCCTACGCTAGCAGCAGTTGGTACAGTGGTACCAAAAGCTTCTTTAATATTTCCACTTGGGTCAAATTCTGTAACATTTACAGTAACTGCGCCAATGGTTTTTACGTCATAGCCTTTTTTAAGGGCTCGGTTAAATTGTTTAGCCATATAATTGTCTTATTTAATAAGAGGGGGAGAGTTTCCCCTCCCCACTTACCGTGGACTTTATGTCCAAGATGATGAATCAACTTTAACTTGTACCATGCCTTTAGCACCTTCCAAGAAGGTCTTTTTTCCGTAAAGCACGTAAGGTTTAACGTATGAACCCAATTGTAATGGGATACTGTCAACCTTAACTTGTGGTTTAGCTTGCAATACCATGTCAACAGCACCTTTTTGACCAAACATTTGACTTGAAATCTTAGAAGTCCAAGCGTCAGTTGCGTCAGTCAAAGTTTCACTTACTACAACGTAACCATAACCTTTGGCAACGAGAGTCAAAGTGTTAGCAGCGGCTGCGTCAGTAGCAACCATGCGTTTAATAAGGTTAACATTAGCAGTTGTAAGAGCTACCTGACCAGCATCAGTTGTTGAAGGAGCGTTGATGAGTTCTGAAAGGTTCAAACGAGCAGCGTCAGCAGAACCAGCGATAGCTACGTTACCAGCAGTAGAACCAAGAGTTGTTTTGAAAGTGAATACAACACCGTTGATTGTTACTGTGTCTCCATCAGTAGGAGTAGTAGCGATTGAAAGTACACCAGTCCAAGTACCATTAGTAGTGATAAAGTTATCAAAACCAAAGTAATGACCTTTATATCCGTTTTTACCAACCATGTCTCCGTCTACAGTTTCACGACCAGCGAGTGATTTACTCAATTGTTCGTAGAAGTAAGGTGAGCAGTTAGCAAAACCAGAAGTTCCACCTGGTTTCAAGTTTCCAGCTTGTGGGCGAGGGTCAGCCATACCAGTAACGTCAACGTCCTGGAGTTGCAATTTGCGTAAAGCAGCAGAGTAGATACTCAAAACGTTTGAAGTATCAACAACGATACCAGCACCAGCAGTACCACCGAGGTCGGCAGCGTCTACAGTTGAAGTAGCGTTTACAACTTCACCAAGGTAATCAGCGTCAATAGCTTTATTCAAAGCGCGCATAGCACGGTCTGAGTATTCACTCATGAGCTTGAAGTTACTTTGTACTACGTCCAAGTCATCAATAGCAAAAGGAGTAGCTTTTGATGTTTGAACAGTCAAAGTTTCGTTAGTTTCTGACAAAGTCTGCATTGTCATGTCTGAGCCACGAGTATAATCTTGCTCGTACATGATGTTTGTGTAAGGGCGTGTAACTGATTGTCCATTAGTCAATTTAGCACGTTCTTCAAAAGAAGCCTGTGCTGCGAAAACTGGAGTTGAGTAACGAGTAACCTGCATTCGGTCACTCATTTTGGTTTCAAATACGTGAGTATTAGCGATATAATTGGTGGTTAGGCGGTATGCCTGTAGAACATCTTATGATGTAAGACTTATTCTACGTCAAGATATTTTGAAGTGTTAGCTGACTGATACTTTAGGTACTGCTTAAACGTTTCAGGGTCATTTTCTGCCAATTTATGTTCTTCATCATCTGAAAGATTTTTGAAGCTCACCATTGACGGAGTTCTACCTTTTGGAGTTTCAACTGTAAAGCCTGATTTAGGCACAATCTCTTCTCTTTTAAGGCGATAAATGTCCTCTAAACGATAAGTATTAAAACCTTCGGTAAAAGCAAGCTCTTGAACTTTGGCTGTGATTTCAGCTAAGTCAGAAGCGCTAACATTCGGGTTATCTTGTTTTATTAAAGGGACGACACGATTTTCGATATCTTTGCGTACATTCAACTTGATATTCTCAAGTTCGGCATTTTTAATCAGAGCATCATACTTAGACATGTCAGGCACTTGAATAGTGCTTTTGAACACGTCTAGGAGCTTCTCTGCGGCCTCTGGGTCAAGATTATGCTCTAAAGCTACCTGTTGTAGCTTAGCCTTGTAATCTTGAGTCTCAGGTGTGTTTGTACGCAACTTTTCTTCGTATTCAGCGCGCAAGCGTTGCATTTCAGTCTCGGCTTCGGCTTTCGCTTCTGCTCTGGCTTTTTCAACTGCTTTGCGCTTTTCTTCTTGTGCTTTAGCAACGGGCATGTTGTAGACTGGGCGTTCAGATTCTACAGTTTCATTTGGCTTGGCTTCCACTTCACCAACTGGTTCTGCAATCTCGGCTTCGGCTACTTCTTCCTGGGCTACTTCCTCCACTGCGTCTTGAGGTAAGACTTCCTGTTCGTCAGGCATAAGATTTGTGTTACTGGCGGTTGACTCCGCTGGTTGGCTGTTCCGTTCTGCCCCAAGAACTAAATGGTTTATTAATCGCATCCACGATATTTAACAAAAACCGCATCCCTTTTGGGGACACGGTCTCAGCTATTATCGGGCTAACAGGGAAGAAAGCCCTTTAATGGCTGAATTCGTGCCATCAAAAGATTTCCCTGTTTTAAATTTTAACGATTGTTTTTATCTACAAATTGTTCAGATAACTTTTTAAAGTTCTCACCATGAATCTCTAAAGTGTATGTTCTTACTTCCTCAGTCTTTGAACTGGTTGCGTAAGGCTTTTTGATTACTACACTTTTATCAGAGTAATGGTCAGCGTAATAAACCCACTTTAGTTTCTGGTAACCTGTAAGAACAGTTTGAGGGATTATGATACCAGTTTTGGTAGTAATCCCTTCATCATCACGAGTTCCAGTTGCAATAGATTTCTCTAATCCAACTTTAGAAGCGCCCATGATACCTTCTTCAATAGCTTTTTCCACATCAATTGTAACAGGTTTGTTTTCTGCCTGCAAATCTTTTGGCTTGTCAAGAGCTTCTGGTGGTAAAAGTCTAATTAAACTCTCCACTTTTAAGCGTCTATCAAAGGGAATAACTAGAGCGTCTAGTTTATCCATTACTTCTTGTCTTGTCATAATTTCTCAAGATATTTAGTAATTCTGTCTAAAACTAATTGAGCGTCAGGGAATTTATTTAAAAGCCACAAACAGCGTTCTTTATCTGCCAGTAAGCGTTCCCGTTCTTCAACCTCTAAACGGTCAAAGGTTAACAACTTTGTGTTGATTGAGTTGATAATCTGTTCCAGTTCAGCCATTAGCTTTTTAACTCCCTCATGACCTTTCAGGTCAAGCATTATTTCCGCCCATTTAGATTGGGATTCAATTTGTGTCAGTCTCTCTAATTTATCAGGGTGTTTTTCTTTGTATTCCTGTAAATCCATATCATTGAACTGGGCTTAAAGTCTCAGAGATTTGTTGACTAGCGCTTGCAGTTCCTTGTGGGCTCATACCAGCTTCAAAGGGTTGGGTGATTGACTGTCTCTGTTCTTCTTCGGTAGGTTGTGGAATATTTACGGCAGAAGAGTCAGGTTGCTGGGTTGATTCGAGCTGTTGACGATAAACCTGGCGCACGTCACGCACCATATTGTTTTGAACAATCAAGAATGGTTCGCTCATATGCATTTCAGCATAGCCTAAAATCTTTTGACTGAGTTCGTATTGTTTTTGGATAACGGTTCCGTCTTCTTTTAAGTAATTGATATTATCTTTTTCCCAATCAATAATCCGTTGTACAAAAGCAATGTTAGCACCACGGTTAAGTTTGGGCTGTTTACCCTCAAGTATTTCTTGGATAGCTTGGTCAGCTTCTTGCATCAACTCACGATTCTGGTCACTTTGAGAGTCTAGGGCTTCTTGGATTTCATCATCAGTAAAGTCGCCTTCTTCAAGTGAGGTGCGAATAACCCAAGTAGGATTGAGTTTCTGAGCCAATAACTGATTAGCGGTAAGGGTTGCAAGAGTTTCAGAACGTCTACGTTTCTTAACTTCGTCTAAGGCTTCTTCACTAGAGCCACCAGATACAACAACATCATCAACATCGTCAACATCTTTAAGGTCTTTACCCTCTAATTCTTCCCAGGCGTAACCAAATTTACCAAGCATTTCAATCGCTTTAGAGCCAGATAAATTCATTTTAAGCCCCCAGAAGTAGCGATAGCCTTTCTGTGCGTAGCTCTCAGAGTATTCTTTATTGATTGTACCAATACGATCAGCGGCTTGTTGCAAAGTCCCGTAGTAGATACCAACCTTAGCGTCTTGTTCAGGAGTTCCTTGTAAAGCACCAGATACACCGCTCTTTTCGCCCATAAAGCGGTTCAAGAACTCAACCATATTGATTGAGGTAGTGACTTCGGGAGTTTCTAAGGTAATAACAGAAGTATTACGGCCTGGATTAGAGACAATAATATTATCCGGAATAAATTCAAGGAGTTCGTTTACATCTTGGATTTGTCCACTCTCTACAATACGCATTGGGCGATTACGGCGGCGGTTATTCTCCAAGGCTTCATTGAGAGTAATACGCATTGCCTCGGCCATTGGCATAATGTCATCACCAGCGCCTTTAGACCAGAAATTGTACTCATCATAGTTAACAGCCCAAGAAACATACGGGTACTTTTCATGTCCAAAAATATCAATCATCTTTTCACATCTGAGCCATAACTTGCTATTAGGGTCAAACAAAAGGTAATAGCGTACTCCAGCGTGTTCAAGGTACATCTCTGCTAGGTTTACAAGCTTTTGACCTACATAGGCGTTTTGTTCAGGACTAAGGCCTAAAGTTCTCATGCGGTCAAACTGATTAGCATAAGCTCTGTAAGTCGTCTTATCATCACTACTATCAGACATCATTATTTCAGCGTTTGTTTTGTCATAGATTCCCATTTCAGCACCACTCTTAAGTTCAGCACCAGTCTTGTAAATGTCTACTTCACCACAGTAAAGGTTGTCTTCAAGAAAGCCCCGGGTACCCTCACAAATAAAAGAACGATGGTCAACAACCTCGTAATGAGTTTCATATTTCTTTTCCAGTGAAGTTGAAAAGATTTTAGCAATACCACGCCCAGAGAATAAAGCGAGTTTCTTTTCGGCTCGGTCTTTACGGCTCCACCCAGAACGGCTAGAGCTTGAGTCAATTTTCCAACTAGCACCAACACGTTCAGCTAAGTTTTGTTTGTTAGGGATTCTAAAGGCTACTGAGGGAGGGTTATCAATCTTTGAATACAGTGTATCAATCTGCCCAGACATAATCGGGAAAGGGATATTGATACGACCGTCGTCTACTTGTAAAACTTTGTTGTTATAAAGGTCTTCAATCTCAGAAACAGTCTTCATTCGTTGTTCTTTCATGCGTAAACCAGCGTCGAGCTGTTGGCTTGCAATCGTGGTTAGTTTTTGGGCGAGTTCATTAGATACCATAGAAGTCATAGGGAATTATTAGCGTAATAATATCACCCTGTTTCTTTTCATACAAATTAACCACCATATCTACTCATTGGTTGATAGGTTTTTTTATGTTTAATGTCAAGCGTTGGAGCTTGAGCCAAGTACAGTTGATACGCTAGAGCGTCACTTACATCATCATGCACTGCTTTAGGAAATTGGATTAGCTGGTCTACTAGAACTGTGTGTTCCTTTTTAATATAAATGCTTCCATTTTCAAATCTAGGCACTAGGCCTTCAATTCTTAAATTCTTAGATTGCCCCTGGTCTTTTAACTCTTCAACCATGAAGAAAACATTTCTGCGTCTCATTTCATCATCTAAAGCAATTTTAAACGTAAACTGAAAGGCTTTCTGTTCAATTCCTATCTTGAGAGGTTTCCAGAACTGCACTAGGTCAAAGATACGGTCAATCAAATCCTTTTCATTGCCCTTGTAAGCCTCTGCAAGACGTATGAACCATTGATTGTCGCTAGTTACCCCATTTACGATTATCCCCGTACTATCGGCCGTTTTAGCCGTTGAGTAGGCACGGTCAATCGTTATGTAGTGGTTGAGGGTCTTCTTATCCAAATCACTGTCTGTGTAATATTTAAATTTATCTAGCTTGAACTTTCTGTTTTCATCACTCACTGGGTCATTCTGATATTCCTGGTAAAACTGAAAGCCCAAACCTTTCTCTATGTAATTTGCCTTAATCTTTTCTAGCTGCTCAAGGTCAAGGTGTTCAGGCCATAGAGCTTGTGTGCCATTGATAGCTCTATACGTCCGCTTAACAAACTCGGTGTACCCTGTAGGGCTTAGGAGTTTATACAACAGGGAATCGTAGTGGAGAATAGTACCGATAAGGACTAGACGGCCATTATCTGCCATTGATGGGATAAGCGCACCATTAAACCAACGCTCTAGCTTCTCACGCCGCTCAAGGCTCTGGACCAGCTCGTCGTTCTCTAAATCATCTACTATGGCTAAATCAGGACGGCTATCAAGGTATTTAAGGCCACGCACGCTCATTCCAGCACCAAGGGCTTTAATCATTATCCCTCTGGTAACTATTTCACTTTCACTCCACTTATCACTTTTGAAAGTTCCGTAAAACATTATTAGGCGTTCGTTGGTTTCAAGTTCAGCCTTAAGGGATTCTAAAAATAAAGTAGCCTGTGAATAGGTGTCTGAGATTAGAAGAGCGAACCTTACTTTATCATGGACTAGACACCAGCTAAGGAAAACTAAATCTGTGATGGTACTCTTAGCATGGCCACGAGGCGCAGCGATTGCTATGAACTTATCATCTCCCTGGTACAGATTGAAAATATCCCTATGGAAGTCAGGTGTTTTCTTTTTAAGGTGATTAGGGAAAAAGAACTTTGCGTATTCCTCTATGTCTTCACTAAAAATCTTCTTAAGTACTTGGATTTTCTTCTCTTGGCTTAGTTCCATAAGAAGCTAAAATGCTTTTGAACTCATCATCAGGGATTGATTCTACTTTAATAGCTCCTCCGTCTTTACCAGTCATTTCTGTTCTGTTTGAGTAACCTTCGTCTTTACCTAGAGTTGAAGTGATATTTTTACTTACATCACTTACAACTTTAAGAATATCAGTCTTAATATCTCCGTCTTCTTTTTCGTAATTTAGGTCAAGGATTTTATCCAAGTTTCTTTCAGCTTTTGATAACATTTCAGTTCGACGTAGCTTATCTTTCCTTCCCTTGAACCACCCCTGAAGGGTTATGTTATCGGCGTGTTCTTCTGAATAACCGGCTTCTATAGCCGAGGCTTTAGCGTTTTCTATACCACCTTGAAGTTTTTTAATGTAAATATCCCACGTGACTTGTTCACGAGGGTCACTAGTATGTTGATTAGCACTACTTACATTAGACATATTTTTTTCTTCTATTATTGGCCTGTTCGGAGGCAGTCGCCCATCTGCAATTTTCTTTTGAATAGTCCCCATTTGTATCAATTCTATCCAAAGTTTTTTTATCTGGTCTAGAACCCATATCTTTGTAAAATACTTCAAAACTATTTAGCCATTCTTTACAAACTTTTATTCCACGGCCGCCATAGTATTTATAATTTTTTTGTCCAACCACTGAACACCGTTCTTTCATTGC